>CABS01000155.1_pt1 | contig 138471 bp, 126 predicted proteins | sample 344768 | NCBI WGS metagenome assembly CABS01 (sample SAMEA3138346, study PRJNA38045) | mine drainage metagenome | isolation source: Carnoules arsenic-contaminated mine drainage | place: France:Carnoules | collected 21-May-07 | reverse complement strand
GGTGCCCGAGTCTCGGCAATACTTCGACACGCGCGCCGGCAATCCGGTCGGCGAGGAAGAGCGAGCGATCCGGCGGGGTCATAACGTCGCGCTCGCCGACGAGCATTAGGGCCGGCACGGCGATCGCTGCGAGCCGCTCCCGCGCGTCGAAGGCATCGCAGGCTCGGAAATCGGCGAGGCGCTGCGCGGGCGAGACCGATTCGAATTGTGCGAACATCGCGGCGCGCGTCTCGTCGGTGGGTTCGGCGAACATCGCGTCGGCGAGCGTTGCGAGTACCGCCGCGTCGCCGAGACGCAACGCTTCGATGATCGCCGGCGCTACGCGTAATTTCGCGCCGCTACCGATCGTGACGAGGCCCGCGAGCGGCAGCTTTCCACGAATCGCGATCTCCAAGGCGATCGCGCCGCCCATCGAACTCCCACAGAGAACGACATCGCGCCATTCCTCCGAGGCAATACGGCTTTCGACGGCGTCGGCGAAACTCGCGATATCCTCGGCAGCGCCGGGCGCGCCGTGGCCGGGCAATGCAATCGCCACGGCATCGGGAAAGGCTTTGAGTTGGTGGGTGAAAACCGCGGGCGTGCATGCGGCACCGTGAATGAATACGAGCATCAGGAAGAAGTCTCCATACGGTGGGCTTCGACGGTGGCATTGAGCGCCCCACCGAAGAGAAAGATCGAACCGATTAAATAAAACCAGAGCAGCAGGACGATCGGTGCGGTGAGCGCTCCGTAGATCGCCGTATAGTTCATATGCAGGGTATAGAGCGTAAACGCATACTGCACGAGCGGCCAGAGCGTAGCACATAATATCGCACCGGGCAGTGCGGTCGCCCACGGCACGTCGCGATTTGGCAGAAGGCGATAAAGAAAGAGCGAGCCGGCAAAAACCAGAGCGAGCGAGATCGCGTATGCGGCGAGGTGCAGAGCGTCGCGGCCATCGGGAATGTGTGCCGTCGCGAATGCGACCGAGAAAATCACCGGTAGAACGAGCGCGACGAGCAACGCGAGGCCGAGCATCGGGAGCGCGACGACGGCGACGGCAATATGCGCAACGAGTGGACGGCGCTCTTCGACCTTCATCGTTCGGTCGAGTGCGAAGGCGAGCGACATAAAGAGATTTTTCGCCGACCAGATCAACACGACGAGCGCGATGATGCTGGTAATACCCCGTCCGTAATAGTACGCGCTGAGATTCGCTGCGACGACGCTATGGAGCGTCGGTGCGAGCTCGTCGAAGAAAACGAGTACTCGCTCCCTGCCGTTGTGGATGAAGATCGAGACGCCGCCGATCGCGAGCACGACGAGGGGAAAGAGCGAGAAGAGTGCGTTAAATGCGACCGCCTGGGCTGCAAAGGCGCAGCCCTCGGAAGAGAAACGCGCACCGGCATTCCTGAAGATCGCAAAGATTCGCGCCATCGCGTGCGGTATATCGCCGTGTCGTGCCGTTTCTCCCACCCACGCGCGTGCTCCGTGACGGGGCGCCTATCCACTCCTACCGCCCGCTGATGCTGCGCAGGGGGCACCTCTATGCGCCGGCGTGGCCGGTCGTCGCGGAGTTCGTCGACCGCATCATCCGGGTCGGCGACCGGCTCTACATCTATCGAGGCGGACGCTGCGTGGTGGTGCGGGTGCCGCGCTCGGCGCATCGCACGCTCGCCCAGCTCTACCTGCCGCTTGCGGCGACCCTGCGCCCCCTCGGCGACGATGTCCGTTACGCCGCAGAAGCTCGCACCGTGGAGGTCCGAACGCCGCTCGCCACGCTCGCCCCGAGGCTCCCCGAGCAACCCAACCCGCTTCCGCGGGTCGTCTTCGCACCTCGCGTCGCTCCCACAGCTCGACCGCATTGGAACGGAGTACCGCTACCCCGGCGAACACCGCTCCCGGCGCTCGCGCCGAGTGCCCCGCCTAACGCGCGAGCGCCGCTAGGTCGGCCTTCGCCGCCCCCGTAGCGGCGAGTTCGGCGAGCCGACCGGCGACCGCGTCGATCACCGGTAACGCCGCATCGTACGCCGCTCCTTGCATGAGCCGCGCATCCTTGAGCGCCATCTCAACGCTCCATGTCGTGCTCTCGTCCCCGGCGGCCATCCGCCGTCCGCGCCCCTCGATCTGCCCCTTGGGATCGTAGAAGTCGAAGATTTTAAAGCTCTCGGGACCGGTGAGCCCCTGAGCGGCACCGATATGCAGCACGTCGGCGACCCCGCCGATCACCGCGAGAATCATCGCGTTTCCGAGCAACTTGTAGATCGCCGCCGCCTCGGTGCGCTCGCCGAGATCGCGAAGCGTTCCGGTCATCGCCGCGAGGTGATCGCGGAGGAGCGCGATCGTGCTTCGATCGCCGCTCACCAACATCGAACCGGTTCCGTCGAGGGCGTTTGGTGGACCCATAAAAACCGGCGCGTGGAGGTAGCGAAACCCCTTCGCACGGAGATCCTCGGTTCGCGTAGCGACGCGCTGCGGCAGGCAGGTCGTGTGGTCGCAGATCGGCACGCTGCGATCGAGCGTCGGCAGCACGCGCTCCAGCACACTTTCGACTGCCGTATCATCGCTGAGACAGAGATGAAGATAATCGGCTCCGTGCGTTGCCTCTTCGGGAGCCGTACAGATCTCCACGCCGATATCGGCGAGCGCTTGCGCGTGCGCGGCGGTTCTATTCCAGAGCCGTACGGCATCCCCGCGGCGGCGAAAGGCGCGAACGAAATTGGAGCCCAGAAGCCCCGCTCCGTAAAATGCAATCGTATTCATGTGCGTGATGGCCTCGATGGCTTTCCGTCAATGCTGACCAAGGTGCGCGCGAGGACGAACGTAATGCCTTCGCGCTGGAGTTCGGGATAGAGTGCTCGCACCGCGGCGAGCGTCGCGGGGCGCGGATGGCCGATAGCGATCGCACTGCCGTGCGCCAACGCGATCCGTGCCGCGAGGCGCAGCTGCGCTTCGACGGCGGGAAGGGTGTTGCGGTCGTCGAGAAAGACGTCGCGCGCGGCACTGGGAACGCCGTAGGCGCGTGCGCTCCGCTGTGCGACCGTCGTCGCGATGGTTCGCGAGTCGATGAAGAAGAGGCCGCGGCGCCGGAAGACGCGCATCACGGCAGCCATCACCCGCGGGTCGGAGGTCGCTCGACTCCCTTCGTGATTATTCGCGCCTTCGGCGTAGGGCACGGCATCGATATCGCGGGCAACTTGCGCTTCGATCGTTTCATCGTTCATCGAGACCATAATTTTGCCGGGACCGGGATTGAGTGCGGCGATCGGCTGCATCGGCAGGTGGAGCATGACGCCCTTTCCTGCGGCGTGCGCCTCATCGGCGATGCGCGTGCTGTAGCGGAGCTCCGGCAAAACTGCGAGGGTCAGCGGAATCGGCAGCGCGATATAGCCTTCTTCGATGTGGAGCCACTGGCCGCAATCGTCGACAATCAGTGCGAGGCGCGCGCGCCCGGCGGGTGGCTCGGAGCCCGTTACCGCGGCGACCGGGCTGCGATGCGGCAATGGTGCTTTCGAGGGAGTCGGGCTCGCTGCGAGGGCGGGCGTTGGGGAGATCGCTGCGGTCGCGCTGGGGCGAGGATGGGGCGTTCGGTGCTCCGGCGGATGCGGAAACAGGAAGGAGCGCACGAACAAGACTCCAACGATGAGTGCGAGAGCCGCTACCAGCGCACGAACGGGAGTTATGCGGGGGCGACGGTGCGAACGACGTGGCATAGGGTCTCTCTTCGCGCTCGGGCTCCAGCTACCGTTCGCCGCGCGCGGATTCTCTCAACGCATTCATAGCATCTTTGGAGGAATGACCGTGGCTGAAACCCTCGCGAAGCGTTCACCCGGCGTCGGACGCATCATCGGCGCCGGTATTATCGGCGGCATCATCGTCGATCTCTTTCTCATCTTCACGCGAAGTGCGCAGTTCCCGGGTATCTACATGTTTATTGCCTCGGGTTTGGTTGGGCCGGCGGCATTCACATCGTCGTGGTACATCGCGCTCGGCATTGCGCTGCATCTCATCATCTCGATCGTCTGGGCGGCGGTCTATGCCGGCATCTTTCTTCGCATCTTTCCCAAGCTGGCGTGGTGGGCGAACGCGGTGATCTTCGGCGTCGTCGTGATGCTCGGCATGCAAGTCCTGCTGCTCGGCAAGCACTTGGAGCCCGCATTCCCAACCGGAGCAGGGTTGGTGACGGTGCTCATAGCGCACGTCGTGTTCTTCGGCCTCCCGGTCGCCTACATTCTCCGTAACGATCTGTAATTGCGGCGTGACAATCGGGGCGAGCGATACGTTCTTAGCAGCATGAAGGCGCGCATCGCTCTCCTCATTGGAATTTTCTCGACGTTGCTCTTGGGTGCCCTTGCAGGGCAAGCGCCGCACGCTGCCGCTGCTGCTGCGGCGCCGAGCGCCTCGGCGAGCTATCCGCCGATCGGGAATTACGTCGTGCTCTTTGCGAAGATTCGCAGCGTCTTTCGTTCGCATCGGCCGCCGCCGCCCTACGAAACCTACGAGCTCTTTCGCAGGCAGATGACCGACTACGGCTACCCCGACTACGATAATACCTACCAAGTCGATTATTGGTGCCGCACGGTCGATCGCGCCTGTTTGAAGCGGAAGCTCTACCATCTCGGTGCGATTGGACGGATGCGCTACGAGCGAGCGGCGTTCAACGAAGATTACGATCCCGGCCCGCCGACCGCCGATATCTTTCAGCGCGCTCCCGCAACGCCGCGCCCGAAGGCGTTTAAACCCACGCCGGAGCCGAACTACACGCCGCTGCCGACGATTATCGTGGTGAAAGCGCTCTACGATCCCGATTACGAGATCGTCGATGTCACGCGCGAGGGCGGGCTCCTCGACGTTCGCGTCAAGCCCCGTCGTACGCCGATGCGCAATCGTCTGCGCGAGCTCTGGGTCGATGCGCGCACGTTGGAGATCGAGAAATTTACCGCGACCGATCGCCTCTTCGTCACGGGAGGTGGATCGACGACCATCTATCCGGTTCTCTTCACTTGTACGATGGGACGCGTCGACGGATATCCGGTGATCACGCATATCGACGGGCGCGTCGGCGGTGGGTACGAAGATGACGGGAAGCACGTCACCTACGATTTTAAGAAGATTCGTTTCCCGAAAACGCTACCGGCGTGGTACTTCAATTCGCGCGATTATGGCAGCCATCTCGACGAAGCGCCGCTCACCGGCGATCAGCGGTGAGCGTGCGCGACGAGGTTGGGAAAGGCTCTGCGCAGGGCGCGTAACTTCGGAAGGTCGACCTCGACGATATAGGGATCGTTCGGGTGCTTGCGCTCGAAGTCTTGATGGTAGGCTTCGGCGCGATAGAATGCGCGGAGCGGAGCGACGAGCGTGACGATGGGGGCATCGAAGCGGTGTGCCTTGGTGAGCGCGGCGATCGTTGCCTCGGCGACCGCACGTTGGTGCGCGGTCGTATAGAAAATCTCGGAACGATATTGGTGCCCGACATCGGGGCCTTGGTAATTCAGTTCGGTCGGGTTATGAGCGACCGTAAAATAGACGGCGAAGAGTTGTCGTAATGAGATGACGTGCGGATCGAACCAGATCTCCACGGATTCCGCTTGTCGCGTCTGCCCGGTGCTGACGATTTCGTAATGCGCGCTCCGTGCCGATCCCCCGGCGTAGCCGACGACGGTGCGACGGACTCCAACGAGGCGCTGAAAGACCGCCTGCATGCCCCAAAAACAGCCGCCGGCGAGGACGATGCGCTCGGTCGGAACCGGTGGCGTCGCGCGCTGCGGAGCCGCCCCCAGCGAGCCGAGGAGCAGGAGAAGCGCGATGGCAGCGTTGCGGGTGCGTTCGAATGCGTGCATGTCTGTAGAACGCGCGACGCAACACTCTGGATGCCGTTAGCGCGGCTCATCGCGTGGCGGCGCGAGCGCTTCGGCGGCCTCGAGGAGCATCGCTCGCGCGCGTGCCTGCCCCTGGGCATCGAGGGAGTCGACGTCGAGGTAGAGATCGATGCCCGACCCATGCTCGCTGAAGATACGGCGAGGCCCCCCCGATTCTTCAAGCGCACCATCGAGAACGTACGGTACGATTTCGCGGGGAATTCCTTTAACGCTCAGCGGTGCGAGGGCGTGCGCCGATACGATTTGGCGAACGAGTGCGTAGGTTTCGTAGCTCATCACGATGCTGCCGGGTTCGGCGACCGATTCGAGGCGCGCGGCCAGGTTCACCTCGGCACCGATAATGGTGTAATCCATGCGCACCGAGCTGCCGAAGTTTCCGACATTGACGAAGCCGGTATTGATCCCCATGCGCGCGCGAAACGGTCGCTCGATGCCGCGATTGCGCCAGCGGAGGCTTAATTCCGCGAGCCGTTGCTGCATCGCCATCGCCATGCGAACGCAAGCGGCGGCGTCGTTATCGATGCCCATGCTCTCGGGATCGCCGAAGAAGACCAGCATTGCATCTCCGACGAATTTATCGATCGTGCCACCGAATTGGAGCGCGATCGCCGACATCTCGTCGAAATATTCGTTGAGAATTGCCGTGAGCTCTTCTGGGGCGAGCCGTTCGCTCGTCGCCGTAAAATCCTTGATATCGGAGAAGAAGATGGTGAGCTTCTTGCGTTGCGTATGGAGTTCGGTCCCGGTCTTGCCGCTAAAAATGCTTTCGTAGATCTGCGGCGAGATATACCGCGAGATGTTCGAGGAGAGATCGAGCAACGCATCGTTTGCCACGGAGAGTTCCATATTGGCGCGATCGATCGCACGAGATTGTTGACGCTGCTGGCGATAGACGGCCGTACCGAGTAGCAGCACGACGAGAATGTAGATGAGAATGTACTTGAACGAGAGTAGGTTCATCGTGAGCGGTTGCGTGAGAATGAGCTCCTGCAGACCGCCGACTTCTCCGATCTTCCAGTCGCGTTTGGGGCTATTGGGGTCGGCATTATGACAGGCGACGCATGACGCCGTCATGACGATCGGCGTTGCGTATCGAACTTCGGTGGTGAAACCATGCCAACGGCTTCGCGTCATCACCTCCGAGGGGTCCCGGGCGAGCGCGGCGAGCGCTGCGCGTTCGAATCCATCGAGGTGGTGCGGCGCGCGCCCTCTGAAGGGGAGGTTGGAGATGAAGCGATACCGGACGTTGCTCTGGTCGCGAGAGATGACGCGCCCGAGCGCGAGCGAGAAGGTCGCGGGAATCGGGATCGCCCCTGGGTGCCCTTCGAAGTGGACCCGCACGCGCACGTCGTGCGGGTTCTGCTCGACGTTGGCAACGATGGTATCGGCGTAGTAATCGCGGATCGAGGTGACGACTCGGTCGAGCGCGCTCGATTGGGCCCCGAGGAAGTTCGCAGAGACCGTGCGCAGATCGAAGAAGAGCGCGAGGGGTAGGCCAAGCAGCACAACGAGCAGGAAGGCCCCGAGGGGCCATCCGGTCTTTACACGCGCGGAGAGGGCTTTTTGCAGGTTTTCCTCCACGACGGCGAAGTTCTGCGAGGGCGAGGCTCGTTCATCTGCCTTGCGCGATATCAACCCAAGCATAAGATCGGAGGCCCTGGCTGCCGGAGCGTCCTATCGTTCAGGTCGGCGGAACCGAAGAGGATCGCACTGCCCTCAGTGCCTTACTTCGTGGTGCCGCTTTGCCAGCTCCGGTATCGCTGAGTGCGGAAGAGGCGATTCACGCGATCGAGGCGCGCGAGGTCGAGATCCTGCTTCTCGACGTCACCCAGCGCAGTGCCGAGGTCTTCGCGGTTTTAAAAGCCGCGATCCCCGGCACGCGCGGGCGCGGCCGAGCCGAAGTGATCGTGACCGGCCCCATCGGCGTCAACGACCGCCTCCAAGCCTGCCTCGCACGCGGGGCTGCCGACTACCTGTTCACGCCGTTCGATACCGCCAATCCGCTCCTCGTCGTGCGTCGCTTCGAGGCGATGATCGGCCGCATTCGCCAACGCGAGGCGACCGTTCGCATCTCCACGACGAGAAAAAAAGAAGATTCCGTATTATTACAACTTCACAACGACGCCTCGCGCCGGTTTGTCCCGCGTGAATTCCTCGATCTTTTGGGGCGCGAATCGTTAACCGACCTTCAACTCGGCGATCACGTTTCGGGAACGATGACGGTGCTCTTCAGCGATATTCGCGATTTCACCAGGCTCTCCGAGGCCCTCACGCCGACCGAGAATTTTCAGTTTCTTAATTCGTACCTCAAGAACGTTACGCCGATTATCCGCACCCATCACGGCTTCATCGATAAGTACATCGGGGATGCGATTATGGCGCTCTTCCCCGATAAGGCCGTCGACGCGCTCGAAGCGGCGGTCGCGTTGCTGCGCCAGGTCGGGGTCTATAATACCGGTCGTAAGAGCGCGGGGTACGTGCCGATTCGCATCGGCATCGGGCTGCATCGCGGCGATGTGATCCTCGGGACGATCGGCGAGGAGCATCGCATGGAGACGACGGTAATCGCCGATGCGGTGAACGTTGCATCGCGGATGGAAGGGCTCACGAAAGTCTTCGGCGTCGATCTCTTGGTTAGCGGCGGCGTGGTCGACGCATTGCCGAAGGGGCACGGCATTCCGCTGCGCCACCTCGGTGCGGTAAAGGCGAAGGGGAAAACGCAGAGCGTCGAGATCTACGAATGTTACAGCAACGATGCTCCGCAGTTGCTCGCGCATAAAGAGCAGAGCAAAGCGCTCTTCAGCCAGGCGATGAGCGAATTCCGGAAAGGGATGTTCCTCACCGCCGGCAAGATGTTCGCACGCGTCGCCGAGCTCAGCAAACTCGACGCGCCGGCAGCGTACTTCCGCGATGCCTGTTCGCTCTCGATCGTACGGCCTCGGAGCGCCGAGCCGTGGGACGGCGCCGAAGTAGTCGAAGTAAAGTAGGGATTACGGAGGCTAAAGAGTCTTCTCGGTATTCCGTTGCATTATCGAGGAGGGGGGTAGTTTGACGCCGCCCCCGCTGCCTTTTTTTCCCGGAAATCCTTAAGGGTGGTGCCATCAGCCGTCTTCCAAGCCGTGAGACCATTAGCCGAGTTGCCATACACGATCGTGGCTGCAAGAGAAGGTTTGGCGAATAAATAATCCTGCGTGAAAACGATTTGCCCCTCGACTTCTTCGAGCACACGTTTTTCGCGAAGTTCCTGCCGTAATAGGATGCATTGAAGTTTATATGAAGGAGTGTAATCCGGGGCAATTACGGAGTCTTTTTTTACCAAGAAGCCGTCCGCGACTTCCATTCCCTCTGCCTTTGAACCGCGGCCAGTTAGATAGAAGGGCTCTGAAGAAGCCGTGGTTTCTGACGTTTTGAAGAAACCGATACGGATAGTTGATAGGAAATCCAGTATGTGCCCAAGGAACGTCTCAGCAATTTTGCTTTCGGCCTCAGATAATGTCGGTTCGGACGGAGTGACCGAATTTTCAAGCTTGACTCGATTCGCTTTTTTTGCAAGGCCAATGAGTCGACACTCGAGGTACTGGATGAGGCTCTTGTTTAGTGATCCTGCGGCAGTGAAGCAGAAAAGGTCAGTCCAAAAGTCTTTCTTAGATTGGTGTTCCTGCAACCTTCCAAGAATGGGATCGCCCTCTCCAATGTACAGGTGATCGCCTTCTGTTTTGTCTTGCGCAAAAAGGAGGTAAACGCCCGGCAAACCGAATTCGTCACGCTTACCTTTTGCTCTGTCGAATACATTCCGTCGGCACAGGATAGCCTTGCCTTTCCTATTGCCTTCTTCCATAACATGAAGGCACCGGTCGAAACCGTCAGGTACGTGAATCTGTATTGAAAATCCTTCGCTCACGATGTTATACCTCGGCTTTGAGAATCAGGATCGCACGTTTCTTTAAGAAGTTTTGTGGGTCCGTGATTTGTGGTTTCATAAAAGCATCGAATTCCTAGCTACAGCCGCTCGTCGCGCCGCAGGAGTCGCACTTCTCGCAGGAGCCGTTGCGCACCATCGTGAGTTGTCCGCATTCGCTGCAGGCGTTTCCGGTGTAGCCCTTCGCCTTGGCGGCGTTGACCGCCGCGTGCTGCGGGCGTTCGACGACGGCGGTTCCCACGGATTGCACGTTTGGTGCGGGAGCGGTGAGCGTTGCCGCACCGTAGCTCCCTTGCGCCGCCGCATCGGGATGGAGATGCGTGGAGACGGGGTGAAGACGCTCGGCAACGCCGGCCTGGCGTACGTTCGTCGGCCCGGGCTCCTCGGCGAGATACTCTTCCTTCGATTCCGCCGCATCGACGCCCATCGCATCCATCTCCATCGAGGGAGCGACATGCGCGAGATCGTAGCGACCGAGATAACTCACCGCTAACTCGCGGAAGACGTAATCGAGCAACGAGGTTGCCATCTTGATATGGTCGTGCCCGGCGACGGGGCCGTTGGGCTCGAAGCGCGTGAAGGTGAAGGCTTCGACGAACTCCTCGAGCGGTACGCCATACTGCAAGCCGAGGCTAATCGCAATTGCGAAATTATTCATCAGCGATCGGAAGGCCGCGCCCTCCTTATGCATGTCGATGAAGATTTCGCCGAGTTGCCCGTTCTCGTATTCGCCGGTGCGGAGATAGACTTTATGCCCGCCGACGATCGCCTTCTGCGTGTAGCCGCTGCGCCGTTCGGGCATACGCCGCCGCTTGGCGATGTAACGATAGACGAGCTTCTCGGCGATCTGCACCGGCGTATGGTACGGCTGCGTCGGTGCATCCTCGGCCTCGATCTCGCCGCTGAGATCGTAGCTCGCCGCGAGCGGCTGGCTTAATTTCGAGCCGTCGCGATAGAGTGCGACCGCCTTGATCATCTTTTCCCAGCTGTAGCGGTAGGCTTCTTTGACGTCGGCGATCGTTGCCGTCTGCGGCAGATTGATCGTCTTGGAGATCGCGCCGCTGACGAAGGGCTGCGCCGCCGCCATCATATCGACGTGGGCGAGCGGGCGAATGTAGCGCGTGCCGTATTTTCCGCAGGGCGTCGCGCAATCGAAGACCGAGAGATGCTCGTCGTTGAGCTCGGGCGCACCTTCGAGCGTCATACGTCCGCAGATATAGGCCGAGGCCTCTTCGATCTGCCGATTGCTGAAGCCGAGGGCATCGCGCAGGATGGAGAAGCTCCAATCATCGAGTTTTTCGGCCGCGATGCCCAGCGTCTTGGTGCAAAATTCTTCGCCGAGCACGAACTTATTGAAGACGAACGGCAGCTCGAACGCGCCCGCGAGCGAGCCTTCGATCTTCGCAATCGTTGCTTCGTCGAAGCCCTTTGCACGGAGCGTCGCGCGATTGATATGCGGCGCCCCTTCGAACGAGGCGGTCCCCTTCGCGTAGGTCTCGATCTTCGCAATCTGCTCTTCGCTGTATCCGAGCTTCCGTAGCGCCGGTGCAACGGATTGGTTGACGATCTTAAAGTATCCGCCGCCGGCGAGCTTTTTGAATTTCACCAACGCGAAATCGGGTTCGATACCGGTGGTATCGCAATCCATGACCAGCCCGATCGTGTTGTGCGAGATGAATCCGTTCGCCACGTAAGTGACGTTTGCCGGAACCGAGAGATCGTAGGTCAGCTGCTCGCCGCCGTCATCGTTCGAGGTGACCGAATCGTAGAAGAAGGAGAGCGCCGATTGTAACTCGGGAAGGTGCGTGCGCTCGAGCAATGTGGTCACCGTCGCGCGGCTCAGCGCTCCCTCGTGACGGCTCCGATAGGTCACGGCGCGGCTGTAGCGATCGCTCTCCTTCGGGACGATCCGGTCGATAAGCGAAGCGGGCAGGAAGACGCGGTCGCCCTTGGTGCCTTGCCAGGTATCGGAAAAGTGAACGCTCTCCGCTTTGCGCTTTCCAATAAATCCAACGGCGCCCATAAAGGTCCGCGCGTATGCAGCGTTGCGCACGCGGAGGACGAAGAGATCGCTCTGCCCCCACCCAGAGGTATCGATCTTCGTGCTGGTGGGAATGCCCAATGCGAGCAATAACGTGCGCAGTTCATCTGCAAACGAGGAGCGTGCCGTGGTGACGGACGCGGTGCCGTTGGTAACGGATCCGTCGGCTTCAAAGACGCCGCGAAGAAATGCGCCGTAGGTGGCGGCGTCGTTCGTTGCGAGGATCGCATCGGGGATCCGCGGCGTGTAGCCTTTTCCTCGATGATCGGGCGAGGGAGCGAGCTTCGTGAAGCCGCAGGCCTCCCACCAATTAACGAGCTCGACGGAGTGAATCGCGAGTTCGATGTAGTTGCCCTTGACGGTGAACTTCGGTTCGATATTAAAGAGCGAACGACTCAGCGCGGCCAGATGGTCGCATACGTCGGTGTCTTCCGCGGCGACGCAGAGGCGCAGGCCCTTTGCATGCAGCGATCCGTCGCCCATGAAATACCCGACCAGTTCGGCGAGATCGCTCGTGAGTGTGCGCGGAACTTTCGTCGTGTAGTCGGCCGTCCAATACTCCTCGCCAAGCGGCGGGAGCGTCACCACGTTGGGCTCGCCGGCGAGCGTTCCCATCGAGAGCGCGACGGTATCCTCCGGAGCAACCTCCGCCAGCCGTTTCCATACAAGCTGACTGGTCGCTGGGTCTACGATCTTGACGCGGTGCTCCGGCGTGCCCTGAATCACGTAGCCATTAGCGGTGGTGATGCGGCGCGTCGGCGAGATCCCGTTGATGAAGAACTTCGTCGCGCGCTGTTCGCCGTCATCGGTGAGAACGCGGAAATCGATATCCTGCCACTTCGCACCATCGACATTGCCGAGGCGGTCGAGGCGCTGTAAGCCGCGGTTGGTACTGACGAGCGTCGTTCCGACGAGGCAGCCGGTCGGCGCGATGACGGTGACCTGTGCGTTGCGATAGCCATGCACTTCGCCGATCGAGAGTGCATCGTCCCACATTTTGCGCGCGAGTGCCCACGTGCTCTGCGTGAAGAGCGAGGGCGCGTGCGTGACCGGTGAGACGCGCAGCCCTTCGTACTCGCCTGCCGGCGTTTGATACGCGGCGCGACGATGGTTACGAATGACGCGCAGCATCGAATCGGCATTCGGTTTGTAGCGCGGGAAGGCGCCGAGTTGCTCGGCCATCTCCGCCGAGCAGCGATAGGCAGCACCGGTCATCAACGCCGAGATCGCCGCGCACCACCCGAGCCCCTCGGGGGAATCGTAGGCGAGGCCCATGTGCATCAAGAGCGTGCCGAGGTTCGCGTAGCCGAGCCCGAGCGTGCGGAAATCGTAGGATTTCTGCGCGATGGTGTAGCTGGGGAACTGCGCCATCAGGACGCTGATCTCGAGCGTGAAGGTCCAGATACGGCATGCTTGCGCGAAGCGCGACGCATCGAATTCGCCGTTCGCATCGAGGAAGGTCGCGAGATTGAGGCTCGCGAGGTTGCAGGCGGTATCGTCTAAGAAGAGATACTCCGAGCACGGATTGCTCGCGTTGATGCGGCCATCGCTCGGGCAGGTGTGCCATTCGTTGATCGTATCGTCGAATTGCAGCCCCGGGTCGGCACACTGCCACGCAGCGAGCGCGATGCGCTCCCAGAGATCGCTCGCCGGGAAGCTCTTGGCGACGCCGCCGTCGGTGCGGCGTATGAGGTTCCAATCGGCACCCGCGTCGAGTTTCGTGAAGAACTCATTCCCCAGCCGCACGGTGTTATTCGAGTTTTGCCCGGAGACCGTGCCGTAGGCATCGCCGTCCCAGTTGACGTCGTAGATCGGCACCTGCATCGAGGTGTAGCCTTGCTTGGCGTAATCGAGTGCCTGCGCGATATTTCCCTGCGGGACGCCGGCGCCGAGCGCTTCGCGCAGTGCCTGCCGCAGATCGGGATTGAGTTGCGGATCGAGGCGCGCCTGCTCGGGAATATGCTCGGCGTGCGCGGCCTTCATGATCGCGTTGAGTTTGCGTTCGCAGAGCATCGAACCGACGACGAGATCGGCGACTTTCTGCTCCTCAGTGACCTTCCACGAAACGAACTGCTCGATATCGGGGTGATCGGCGTTGAGCACCACCATCTTCGCCGCGCGACGCGTCGTGCCGCCCGATTTAATCGCTCCCGCCGCGCGATCGCCGACGCGCAGAAAGGACATTAAACCGCTCGACGAGCCGCCGCCGGAGAGTTTTTCGCCCGAGCCGCGCACGTTGGAGAAATTGCTCCCCGAACCCGAACCGTATTTGAAGATGCGCGCTTCGCGTACCCAGAGATCCATGATGCCGCCTTCGTTGACGAGATCGTCGGAGACGCTCTGGATGAAGCAGGCATGCGGAGCGGGATGTTCGTAGGCGCTCGTGCTGCGGGTGAGCTCCGCGCTGCGCGGATCGACGAAATAGTGCCCTTGTGCGGGGCCGCTGATACCGTACGCCCAATGCAGCCCGGTGTTGAACCACTGCGGCGAATTCGGCGCGCCGACTTGGCGCGCGAGCATCGAACACATCTCGTCGTAATAGGTGCGGGCATCGGCCTCGCTATCGAAGTAGTCGTGCTTCCAGCCCCAATACGCCCAGCATCCCGCCAGCCGATTGAAGACATCGCGCGCATCGAGCTCCGCCCCGAACTGTTCGTCGCGCGGAAGCGCTGCGAGCTCCGCCTCGTCGGGAACGCTGCGCCAGAGCCATTCCGGCACGCCCTCTTCGGCGACGCGCTTGCGCCGCGTCGGCACGCCGGCCTTGCGGCAATATTTTTGCGCGAGCACGTCGACGGCGACCTGGCTCCAGGCCGCCGGCACCATGATGTCCTTTGCCTCGAAGATCACCGAGCCGTTCGGATTAACGATGCGCGAGGTGCGCGGTTCAAACGCCACCCCCGCATACGGCTCCCCGGCGACGGAGTAGAGGCGAGCGAACTTCATGATGGATCTCCTTGTACAAACGGCGGCAGCAGGGCAAAAATCGAGGGGCGGGCGGCGGGCGAACGAACGTTCGATATTCTAGTGGTGAGGCAAGGTTTAGTGCTTTTGAGCACTGGGGACCTACTATATATGGTGGCAACCTGGAATCTCCCTCTGGAGAGGCTGTCCAAAAGCAGAAAAAGTCGTGGGTAAAGGCGGGCTCCGCTGTGGGCAACTCCGAGGATAGTGGGGATAGAGGTTACAAACCCTTAGCCCATGCCTAGACGCCTCCAACAGGTGCCCCTGCTCGCCGCGATTCGCCCCGAGAGCCTGATCGCCGAGGGGGTGCGCGGGCTGATTTTAGACCTCGATAACACCCTGCTCGGCTTTGGCGCGAGCGCGCCGAGCCCCGAGAACCAGGCCTGGGTCGCCGCCGCCCGCGCCGCCGGGCTGGAGATCGTATTGCTCTCGAACAACTTCGGCCCGCGCGTCTCCGAGATCGCCGCACCGCTTGGGCTGCACGGCATCCCTAACGCCCTCAAGCCGCTGCCGCTGGGCTTCCTGCGCGCGAAGGGGGCATTGGGCATGCGGGCACGCGAGGTGGCGGTGATCGGCGATCAGCTCTTTACCGACGTGCTCGGCGCGACGCTCTGCGGCATGCGCGCGATTCTGGTGGAGCCGATCGAAGACCGCGATTTCCCGCTCACGCGCATTTTCCGGCGCCTCGAGCGGCTCGTGCTGCCGGAGCGCCGCGCGTGAAGCTCGCACTCATCGGCGACCCGGTCGACCATTCGCGCAGCCCGCAGTTACATCGTGGATTCTTGCGCGAAGCGGAGATCGAGGGCAGCTACGTCGCGATCGAAGTGCCGGCGGGGAACGCGACCAACGTGCTTCGGCGCATGCGCCTCGACGGCTACACTGGTGCCAACGTCACCACGCCGCTCAAAGAAGAGGCGCTCGCCGCGTGCGACGTACTTACCGACGAAGCGCGCCGCGCGAAAGCGGTGAACACGATCTATTTCGACATGCAGATTCGCGGCACGAACACCGACGGCATCGGTTGGCGCGTCGCGCTCGAAGCGATTTTGGAAGATTCGATCGCGCTGCGGCGGATCGGCGTGCTCGGCACCGGGGCGACTGCGCGCGCGATTTTAGCGCAGTGCCAAGAGTACGACGCGCACGCCTATCTGTGGGGGCGCAATCCCGACCGAGTTGAGGAGTGTATCCTCGATTACGACGCGCAACCGTGGCCGGAATCGGTGCCGGAGATCGTCGTGAGTACCTTGCCGCCGGGCGCGATTTTACCGCACGATCTCGCAATCGAGCTCGCGCAGCCCGAGATCGTGATGGATCTCAATTACGGCCCGCGCGCGACGTTGGCGCGTCGATTGGAGCGCGATATCGTCACCGGCGAAGCGATGCTCGAAGCACAAGCGCGCGCGAGTTTCGATTTCTGGCTCGCGCACCTCGACCGCGTCTCGAGCGACGACCGATAGGGGCGACGGGTTCACATACAGGGCTGCGAGATCTGCTGATCGATCCACCCGGCCCAGCCGGCATGGGCACCGAGCGCCACCGCGAGCAGCGTCGTCACGATCCAGAGGAGCGGCGGCAACGCCGCAGCCCCCCCGTTCGCGCCATGCGTGCGCAGGCGAGCAACGATATATGCGAGGAACGCGACGGGAGCGCCGACGAGAAGCCACTGCACGCCGTTCGAGCGGAGGTTCGTCGTGGAGAGGCCCCACGCGAACGTCAACACGATAACGGGTGCACCGATGATGACCTGCCAGAGCGCGCGCGGCTCGGCAGAGAGGCCGAGAAACGATGCGATGCTCGCAACACCGAACGCAAAGAGTCCCGAAACGACGGTTTCAAACGCGGGGCCGATAAGGCCGAGTTGCGCCGCGCACGGATCGAGCGCTGAGGTGAGCCCCCCGACGGTGTGCAGTTCGAAAACGATCTGTCGGAGAGAATATGCAACGTGCGCGGCGGTAAATCCCAACGCAGGAACGGCAAATGCATAGGCGAGCCACGGACGGCCGAGCGCGAGCCCCAACGCAAAAAACGTCGTCGTATTGGCGAGCGCCGCGAGCGGAATCGCGTATTTCCCGTGGAGTATCACGATTTGAAAGAAGAACGCAACGAGCCGAACGACGGCGGCAACGTTTGCGGCGTTCCGTGCTGCGTACGCTTCTTGCCGCCCTGCAAGCACGAAAAGTGCCGCACTCGTTACGCCCGCAAGCGCGAGGTTGGCGAGAACCACGACGACGAGCGAGCCCCCGTGGAAGAGCAGGGCGAGCGGAATCGCAAGAAATGCGACGATTGCTAGCGTGCCGTAGGGGCCGAATAATGCGAGCGCCGCAATGAGAAGTGTGAGGTTCCGATTGCTTTTTGGGAAGTAGTTCAGCACGGCAACTTTCGCGGGACTTCGGAGAGGGGGAGATTCGAACTCCCGAGACCGGTAAAGGTCTGCTCGCTTTCCAAGCGAGTGCATTCGACCACTCTGCCACCTCTCCAGGGCGACGCCCAGCCTTGGCTGCCCGCCCGGGGGAAACCTCCGAGCGGCTATTCCCGGCACGGGCGCCGGTAGGACAACTTTCTTAACAATACTAGACAGCGCTCGCTTGCTACGTTACGCTCGCTCGACCCCCCAGCGCGATGACGCTTGGGGTAAACCCGATGAATTTGTGGAGGGTGAGCGTGAGCGTCGAAGCGATCGGTACTGAGGACCCGCCGGCGATTCGTGCCTGCGACGCCCTGATCGCCGAGGCGATCGAGCGGGGTGCCTCCGATATCCACCTCGAGCCGCGCCGCGATGGCGGCCTGGCACGGTTGAGGATCGACGGCCTCTTACAAGACGGCACGAGTTTTGAGAGCGTGCTCTTCGAGCGCGTCGTCATGCGGATGAAATTGCTCGGCGGCATCGATATCGCCGAGCGAAGGAAGCCTCAGGATGGGCGCTTTAACGCGGGTGCATTCGATGTTCGTGTCGCGACGATGCCGCTGTTGGAGGGCGAGCGTGTAACGGCACGACTGCAAGCAAACGACGCGCGTTTGCCGGCGATCGATGCGCTTGGCTTCGAGCCGACGATGCTCGCTCGATTTCGTTTTTTAATCCGTTCTCCGCAGGGGTTGCTGATAGCCTGCGGCCCTACCGGAAGCGGAAAGACCACGACGATGTATGCTGCGCTCGCCGAACGGCTGGGAAGCAACGAGAGCCTCTGCAGCATCGAGGATCCCGTTGAGATACGAACGCCGGGAATCAACCAAGTGCAAGTGCACGAAAAGGCCGGTTTGACGTTCGAGAGCGCTATGCGCGGCCTCTTACGCCACGATCCCGACGTCGTATTTATCGGAGAGATTCGCGATCGCGAGACAGCCGAACTCGCGGCGAGCGCCGCACTCTGCGGCCGATTGGTGGTGAGCACGTTGCATGCTGCCGACGCGTGGACGGCACGGATGCGGATGCTCGATCTGGGGCTTCCCGAGCGACTCGTCGACGGTTCCGTCACAGCTTTTCTAGCACAACGATTACTGCGACGTATCGAAGGCGACGGCTCGTATGGCGGGCGGATCGGTGCTTTCGAACTTGCCGAGCCTCACGCGTTAATTTCGCGCTCGCTTGCCGATCCCTCACACCCCCTTCGCATCGATGCGGAACGACACGTCCGCGAAGGGCGCACGAGTGTACGTGAAGTAGAGCGGGTCCTCGGGGCGAGCCGCTGATGCAAGGGGTCACGCGGTGCTTCTTCGACGATATTTTTTATGAAGCGCGTCGGTTGGGGGCATCCGATATTCATTTTGCCGTTCAACGCTCTCCCGCAATACGTGTTGATGGCATCCTGCGCGAGATACCATCTCGTCTGGTCGATCCGAATGCGCTCGTAGAGTTGTATGAAGAAACGACTAAGGGTGTAGCCCTTAGAACGGCAAACGGCGGTGACGTTACCATCGTGTTCGCCGCACCGCAGTTGGGACGTGCGCGTCTCCACTGGACGAGATCGCGGGTGGGCCTCGCGTGCGCAATACGTCTCTTCCCGGAGGGCTGCCCCGACGCACGGGCACTTGGAGTATCGGAACGACTCTGCGAACTCGTAGAGTCATCGCGCGGGCTTTTGTTAATCGTAGGTTCGACCGGAAGCGGAAAATCAACCACATTGGCGGCTCTTTTGACGATCGTTGCCAAATCGAAATATCGAAAAATTGTCACGTTGGAGGATCCAATAGAATTCGATCTTTCGGGCCTACCTGGAAGTATCGAGCAGCGCGCGGTAGGGAGCGAAGTTCGCTCGCTGCACGATGGCGTACTCTCAGCGCTGCGGAGTGATCCCGACGTCATTGCGATCGGTGAAGCGAGAAGTTCCGCGGATTGCAACGCGCTACTTCGAGCGGCAGAGATGGGACATTTAGTTCTCGCGACGATGCACTCGGCAGACGCTGCATCTTCAATCGACCGAATGTTGCGCGCATTCCCATCGGGAGAGGCAGGTATAGCACGCACCGTATTAGCTGACGTTTTACTTGCGGTCACGGCTCAAGAGTTGGTCGCTCGGCCATTTGGTGGGCGCAAATTAGAAAGCGAGCTACTGCTTGCAACCGATGCCGTGCGAGCGATCGTTCGCGACGGCAAGTGCTTCCAATTGCGGAATGCTATGACGCTCGGAGGAGCTTCGGGTATGACTCGATTCACAAGATCGACGTTCGCATGAACGCACCATATCTCTACCTCGCGCGTCGGCTCGACGGAACCCGTACGAGCGGAGTTCTTAGCGCAGAATCTTGGCATACCGCTGCGACGGAGCTGATGGAACGTGGGCTTACCGTTATTTTTCTCGATCGTCATCAAAGCCTTCGTGCACTTCTTCGGCCGTCAATTCGATTTCGAAATACCTCTGAAAAAGCGCGTCGATCGTTTTACCGCGCACTTGGAACATTACTATCTGCAGGATGTTCGTTCTCGCGTTCGTTCGAACTTTGCATCGAACGAACGGAATCGGCAGCTCTCCTTGATGCATTAAAAGGTGCATACGCCCGCGTTCGTTCCGGCAGAGCGCTGAGCGATGCCCTCGCCGGAATGCCACGCGAATTTCCATTTGGCGATATCGCTCTTATTCGAGCGGGGGAGAAGATGGGAAACCTCGACGCTGCACTCCTTCGGCTCGCGGAAAGGCTCGACAAAAAAGGCGATCTTCGCGAACGCATAATTGCGGCCATCGCCTACCCGGCGTGGGTCTTTCTCGCCTCCGTAGCGATCGTGGCTACCCTCGCTGCGACAACGCTCCCTTCGATTGAATCGCTACTTAAGGAATTAGGGGCCCGTCCCACCGGGCTGCTTGCCATCTCTATCGTAGGCATAAACACCGTGGAGCGGCCGATTACGTGGCTCTGGCTCGCCCCAACCATCGCCATCGGCATCGTCGGGGCGGCGGCGGTCCAGTCGCGACCGGGGATAGCTCTAGCAAGGGAATCGTTATTGTTACGGTTACCTATCGTCGCAAAAATATTTGCCGACCGTTGTGCCGGCGAGTTTTTTTCGACTTGTGGTGATTTGCTCGATGCCGGAGTTGGCATCGTCGAAGCGATAGCGCTTGGAGCGGATGCCGCGCAAAATCAGCTCTTTCGGCGGTCGGCTCGAATGTGGATCGCGAGGATCGAAGCAGGCGAAACGTGGTCGTCGTCGATGGCAGAGGATCCTTTTATCGATCGCCTGACCAAGACGATGATCGAGCTCGGCGAGGAGACCGGTGCGCTTCCGCAACTCTTGGATACCATTGGAACGCATCGACTCTCGGAGGCGGCGATGCGTCTACGTCTTATAACGTCATTTATTGAACCTGCAGCGATACTTGTTATCGGATGCATGGTCGCCGTTTTTGTTAGTGGAGTTCTTATACCGATCTACAATGCTATAGGAGGGATACGATGAACGGCCCGGTCATCATCGATTGCGACGAGCAGCATCGAAACGACCTATTTCAACGATACGATTATCTCTGTTCGAATGCGGCGAATCGCTACCGCGGCGACCCAATTTGCTACGACGACCTTTTGCAGATTGGGCGCATCGGTCTTCTTAAGGCAATCGATCGCTATAATGGTTATCTTGGTGTGCCGTTTGCCGCCTACGCGTGGGCGAGCATTATCGGTGAGGTACGGCACGCATTTCGGGATCAGGCGGAATTGATACGAACGCCACGCATGGCACGACGGCGCGAACGAGCAGCCCGCCACATCACCGAAAAGCTCACGCACCAACTTGGCCGATCGCCAACTATTAACGAATTGCAGAGGGCCGTATCCGACGTCATAGGTTTCGCCCCGGTAACGGAGCCGATCCGCATCGCTCCGCTCGAGGCAGTCGACCGGTCGGCTCCATCGCTGGAGCAAGAGATCGACCGAGTCGTCGATACCATCGCCCTCGAAGTGTGCCTGCGCGAGCTCTCCAAGTTTGAGCGCATAGTCGTCGAACGAATATATATATGTGGGGAGGATCTTGCGACAATCGCTACAGAGCTAGGTTATTCGACCCGGCAAATATGTCGTATTCGGAAGCAAGCATTGCGGAAAATTGCCGATTTGTATGTCCAACGATAATCGAGTTGGGGAACTCACTAGGTTATGGCAAGCATAACCGGCAGCGATAGTTGTTGTAATACGAGAGGTTTGCAACGACAACGGGGATTTACTCTTATTGAGATGATGGTGGTCGTCGCGATCATCGCCATTCTCGTTACTTTGCTCGTCCCAAATTTCATGCGTGCACGAGCCCAGGCTCAGACGGCAGCGTGCGAAGCCAATATGAAAGAGATCGCGACCGGCCTGGAAATGTATTACGCCGATAACTTAAGTTATCCATCCGGTGCAACCGCCGGCGCCGGCAACCCTGTCGACGCGGCAGATCCGCTTGTAAAATACTATTTGAAGCAAGCGCCTGTGGACCCGGCGGCGGGTCCCGGGAAGTATTATACGTACAGCATCGCGGGATCGGGCACCGGCGACGCGTCGTACACCATCGTGTGCCCCGGTTTGCACGCCGCACTCACGTTGCAAACGCTCAATGGAGGTACCGCACCAAGCAGCGACTCCGCAATCCAATACGATTCCAACACCGGATTTTCGGTTCATTAAAATGAGCGCCGGCCTGATTTCCGCAGCAGCTATGGGGTTCGTGGCAAACGGCGGCCCCTGTACCGCCGCGCGGGTCATCGCCGGCTCGGCTTTTTATAAGGGGTCTCGAGGAGGCCTGGCTTTAGGAGCCTTCACCCTTGGAGCGTTCGCTACCGATGTTGCCCTCGTAAGTTCGCTCGGGCTCTTTTTCCGCGCTCTCGAAATTTCGAGTTGGTGCTATGCGGCGGCAGCTATCGGCTCCCTCGCCGCAGGGCTCTGGACGATCGCCCGCCCCCCCGCGCATTCGTGCTCCTTAGGTGTCGATCGGGCTGGCGCGACCGAAACGTCGACGGTTCTACTCCCTGCGATCGCGGGAATAGGAAGCGCGTTATTGCTTGGCGCTTGTTGCGCACCCTTCGTTCTTGCAGCAGCCGCAACGGCCGGGATAGCATTGAATCCACTGAGTATTGCTCTGGCTTATGGATCGGCACACGCCAGCCTTCCCCTGATCTTGAGCCTCTGCTCGCGCGGAGCTGAAAAAAACTTCGTGCGAGCTGGTGCGCTTGACGCTATCGTTTCGATTGAAGCGGGGCTCTTTATCGCATGTGCGATATATTTTGGGATATTGGCATGACGGCATCTTCCTATATCCGTCGTGCCATTCTCGTTCTTTGTGCGTGCGTGCTATCCGCCCCGTTTCTCCGCGCGCCGTTAGGCGAGGCGTTGCTCGCGAGAGGAGATGGAGCGTTAACGCTGGGGAAGCAACGAACGGCATGGAGGTTTTACGAGCGAGCGGAAGCGATAGACGGATCGCGTGCGCCGCTACAAAGAATCGTCACGCTCGCGCTTCTCTCAAACGATCCCGAGATCGCGCGAAAGGCCCTAGGCGCAGTCGAAACCTTGAAACCTACCAAACGTGCTGCTTCGCTATTTTTTGAGAGGGCGCTCCTGGAGTGGCGCAATCATCAGTCGTTCGCTGCCGAGCGCGATTCGCGGATTTCCTGGCTCTTGACTCCCTCCATCGAACCATTGCTCTTCGCAGGAATACTCGCGCGTCGGCGCGGTGCGATCAAAACGGCTATCGAAGACTTTCAACGCGCGCACAGATTGGTTCCGAGCGATCCTCGGCCGCTCTACCAGCTTCGGAGATGGGCGAGGTAACAGGAGAATGTCGGAATTTATTATGTTGTGTTCTCTGGCTACGATATCCTTTGCAACGACCGGTCTGCTTGCCTATGAGAGTATGCAGGGAATGCTGCCGGGATCGTTGAGGCGGAATTTCGCACAGTTCGCATTTCTAGGAGTCTCGTGCGCGTTGTTACCACGCGTTGGCGCTCTCGCTGAAAGGGTTGAAGTTGCAGTTGTCCTTGGCGCGCTGGTAAGCCTCGCGGATTTCGATTTGCGCTTCGGATACGTTCCTAATGCAGCTCTCATTCCGCTGGCAATTCTCTCCGTCGTTCATCTTTCGACCGGCGAGCATTCGTTTGCGGGAATATTCGGTTCGATGTTGCTGGGTGGCGTGGGCATCGCGCTGCATGTGGTCGGCGAGGGGGCGAGCTTCGGGCTAGGCGATGTAAAGCTCTTGGGACTTGTAGGATCCATCCTTGGAGCGGGGCGTGCCCTTTCTGTGCTGGGCGCCGCCTTTGTTATCGGCGCTGCGATCGCGTTGATCCTTATCGGGAGCGGTCGCTATGCTCGACGAGACGCACTTCCGTTCGTTCCCATGGTTAGCTTGGCGTTTTTATGGCAGATGGCAGCACATGCGTTTTAGTTTCGATCCTCAATTCGATTTGCCGCTCGGCATCGATATTGGGACAAGTAAACTTCGTATGACCTACGCACGGTGGACTGCAGCAGGGGCCTCTGTCGAAGCGGTGACATCACGCGACCGTGACGCGGAGTGTGACGAGGACTGGCTAAGCTCGATGCTATACGAAATGCGCGCCGACCTTGGTGCCAAAACGCGCTCCTGTGCTATGGCTCTAGGGTCGCATGAGGCGACCATCGATGTTCTTACGCTACCGCATATGTCGCATCGCGACCGCACCGCTGCGGCGAATATCGAAGCACAACGCCGATACGCAGATGGGCGAGATCGACTCGTTCGCCTATTCCCGACACGCAATAAGGAAAGATTTCTTCTAGCTACTACGCCATATTCGCATGTCGCCCTTCGAAAACAACTCGCAGCAAAGGCCGGGCTACGTTTAACGGTGCTGAGCATCGATGGTCTCACTTGGAGTCGGTTTGAATCTTCGGTGCTATCCGTCGTCGATATTGGAATGACTTCGACGCGTATTCATTCGTACGATAGCGGAGCACCGAAGGTAGCGCTGTACCCTTTTGGCGGAAGGAACGTCACCATCGAAATGGCCCGTGCGCTCGGCATCGACGAGCGTTCCGCCGAACAACGAAAACGAATTCTTGGGTCGTCGGGTACCGGCGAACACCTAATAGAGGGGCTCGTGGCATGGATCGTTGCGAGCATTGAAAAGGGCGAGCCGCATAGTCTCCCGAGCGTGATGCTTGTCGGGAACGGAAGTCGCCTTCCCGAGATCAGGCGACTCCTCTCCGACAAACTATCTCAACGGCGTTGGCTTACGGGTTGCAATCAGCTGGAACGGTCGCGATATCCGAAGGACATTCGACGCGCAGCATTTTCCGATTGGGCGCTCTCCATCGCGCTTGCTTCGACGGGTTCGGGAGCGATATGAATCTTCTCGCAGCTCCATGGTCGGAGGCGTTGGCTCGGGCCTCCCTCATCATGAGGCGTAGAAGTCTGCGGGCTCCGACTGTTTGCGTCGCGGCGAGTTTATTGCTAATCGGCTTCGGCAATGCCATGCTATCCTCGCGAGTATCCGAGAGCGAGGCGTTGCTACGTACGACTGCGCGCGAGCGTGCCGCATTAGACCGAGCCGTCGCTGGTACGCATGTACGCGAAGCCCGCCTACGCGTCGACATAACGGTGGCTCGCCGAATTGCGAGCGTGGAACGTAACGTGAAGGATATGGTCGAGTTAATTGCACGTGTCGTGAACCGTACCCCTATGTCGGTCTGGTTTTCCGCGCTTATCCTCGACCGAACTCATCTTTCGATTCATGCAAATGCCGATACGCTCGTCGCTATCTCTGCAATGCTTCGATCGAGCTCGACGGTGCTTCCTGAAAGGCGCGCGCGCGTCAACTCGATTACTCGCGCCTCAGATGCAAGCGATCCCGTTCTTTCGTTTACCATAGAACTCCATCGAACGGTTGAAGGTGAACCAAAGGCATCCCATGCTGGATCGTAGTGCCGGCTCGCTCTACCTTGTGGCAGCCGGGTTCGTGATCTTATTCTACATCGGGCCATATCGAAGCGCTACAACGCGAGTGGGTATTGCGCTCAACGCCGTAAAGGTAAATCGATCTGCTATTGCCGAGGATCGCGTAATTCTACAAAGAGTTGCATCCCTAAACGAACTACAGCGACGCGTGCAGAAGGCACTTCATTCGCCGTTACAAGTGGTATGGTCCGGTGCCGATGAGGCCAGTTTTCTCGAACGCCTTCGGTCGCTCTCCCGACGAAACGGAATCACGATAACATCGGTCCTCCAAGGTGGGCGAAAACCAGCGGATCGCGGTAACAAGGTGCTCGCGAGCCAGCCAATTCGAATAGCAGCCACTGGTGGGTTCGCTCGCATGTTGGAGTTTCTCGATTCGCTCGAATCCACCGTGGGGTTGGTGGATCTCGATCGGATCGAGATGCACCCGCTTCAGGCGAGAAACGTGCGAGCGAATGCCGGCGTTCAGGTCCAACTCGACGGAATGGCGATTCGGTTCAATCATAGCGAGGAAAGGTAGAACGATAATGCTGCAGGGACCCTTCGATCGTCGCTCGCTTTTCGCGAGTATCGGTGCGGTGTGTTGTATCAGTGCGGTATTACTGGCACCCCTTGCTGCATCTCCGGATTCCTCCACACGCAATGCAGATCGGACACTCGCCGATATTCAAGGCTTACCGACTCTGCCTTTAACCACGCGGAGAAGCGAACATCTATCGGTCGCTCGCGATCCCTTCGTAGAGCCGCCGGAGATCGCGGCGCGTACGCAACGCCTTCGAGCGTCGCAGGAGGCTGGCTCTGCCATTCAGGTAGAGGGAATCATCAATGGCGATCGCCCTCGAGCGCTAATGCGTATCGGAAACGCCGAGCGGATTGTAGCGGTTGGGGACTCCATCGAAGGGGTGAAAATTATCGGTATCGACGATGCTGGCGTTCGACTTACATCGGGGCTACGGTTGCGCCCTATCACGGTAAACCTTCCATAATGCGCGCGTTCGCGTACACGTTCGCCATTGCAGTGTTGTTCGCGTCTCCCGCTTTCGCTGCGGGTGCCGCTATCTCACTCGATATCTCCGGGGCACCATTAGTGCAGGTTCTGGCGATGTTCGGTGCGGTCGGTCACCGCAACATCATCGCCGACGCAAGCGTTCCCAACCGTCGTATTAGCGTGCACCTTCGCAATCTCCCATTCGAACAGGCCTTTCACGCGGTACTGCAGGCGAACGCACTCGCGGAGCGTCGGCTCGGAACGGTCACGATCGTCGGAAGCGAAGAAGAGATGGCCAGGCGCTTTCCAGATAGTGCGGAATCGCAGGAACGAACCGTTGCGCTCTCGATGCACCGAGCCGACGCTGCCCGGCTTGTCGCATCGGTGCGCCCCGTGCTCGATCCGCATCTCACGCTTATCGCCGACGAACGTGGTGGGCGCGTAGTTATCGGCGGCAGCGCTCCTTCGGTTGCTCGTGCCGTCGCACTCATCGAGTTACTCGACGCGCCGGTTCGCGGCCCAGGTGCGCGCCGTATCGCCCTTCGATATATACGGGCTACCGATGCGAAGGCAACGTTAGCGATCGCGCTCGCTCGTGCCGTCGTTGCGGTCGATAGCATGCATAATGCACTCATCGTCTCGGGGAATGCGACGCTCCTCGAGCGCGTACGACGACTCGTCGCTCAACTCGACCGGCCGAGCCCTCAGGTCCTCTTCGAGGTGCGCGTCATCGATCTGACGCCCGTCAACGATCAGAGCAATTTCGGGCTCGAGTTCGGCGGTCTCGACCTTGGCGGTCAACCCATTCCCGCCGCCGCAACCTACGCGTTTTCCGGGGGCAGCATACCGCTCAACGTCAAGCTTAATGCCCTGCTCAGCGAGGGGCGCGCCCGTATTCTCGCGACCCCGAAAATTCTCACGCTTAGCGATCGTGTCGCAGAATTACATATCGGGGCAACCTATCCGATCGCCACCAACGGATCGGTCTTCGGTTCGCAGAGCGTTCAATATATTGATATCGGCGTCAAGCTCAAAATTCGCGCGACGATCGGGCGCAGCGGCAGCGTCATTGCAGATATCCATCCCCAGTACAGCGAGATTTTGGGATTCACGGCGCAGAACTTTCCGATCATCGCCAATCGGCGGCTCGATTCGACGCTCCGCGTTCGAAACGGTGAAACGATCGTACTCGGCGGCCTGCTACGCGACGTCAGCAGCGAAACGGTGCAACGCATTCCGTTCCTCTCGCAGATTCCGATTCTCGGGTCGTTCTTCGCCAACAAGGCAACCAGCCACGAACGCGACGAGATCGTCTTCCTCATCACCCCGCACGTGATCGAACCCGGCGCGACGCCGCCATCGAAGTAGCGGCAGGCGCCCCGAGCGCCGGGGCCGTAGCCTAGCCCTATGTTCCGCTACCTCACCGCCGGGGAATCGCATGGCCCCGCGCTCGTCGGCATCCTCGACGGGCTTCCCGCCGGGCTGAAGCTCGATGTCGAGCGGATCGACGAGGAACTCCGCAAGCGCCAGGGCGGGCACGGGCGCGGTGGGCGGATGAAGATCGAGAGCGATCGCATCGAATTTCTCGCGGGCCTACGCGGGGGCCTCGCGCTTGGCTCGCCGATCGCCGTCGTCGTTCGCAATCGCGATTTCGAGAACGTGCGCGCGTTGATGGATCCGCTCACCGGCGCCGGCAAGCCGCTCACCAATCCGCGCCCCGGGCACGCCGATTACGCAGGCGCCCTCAAATACGGCCACCGCGATCTGCGCAACGTGCTCGAACGCGCGAGCGCCCGCGAGACCGCGATGCGCGTCGCGCTCGGCGCGATCTGCGCGCAGTTCCTCGAAGCGCTCGGCATCACCACCGCCTCCTACGTCGCGCAGATCGGCTCGGTCGTCGCGCCGGAGATCGAAACGATCGATCGCGAGCATATCGAGAGCAGCGTGGTGCGCTGCCCCGACTCTGCGAGCAGCGCACGCATGGTCGCGCTGATCGACGAAGCGAAGGCCGCCGGCGATACGCTCGGCGGGCGCTACGCCGTCGTCGTCGAGGGCATGCCGGTCGGCATCGGCAGCAATCGCCAGCCCGGCAATCGCCTCGACGGCATCCTCGCCGGCGCATTGATGTCGATGCAGACGGTGAAAGCCGTCGAAGTGGGGCTCGGCGCCGAGGTCGCCGGAAAGCCCGGCTCGGAGGCGCACGACACCTTCGAACTCAGCGACGGCGATGTGGTGCGCGGAAGCAATCGCGCCGGCGGCATCGAGGGCGGCATGAGCAACGGGCAGCGCATTACGCTCGTGGCGAGCGTGAAACCGATTCCGACGCTCATGCGCGCGTTGCCCTCGGTCGATCTGCACGCCGGCACCGAGGCCCCGGCGAGCATCGTGCGCAGCGATGTCTGCGTGGTCCCCGCCGCCGCAATCGTCGGCGAAGCGATGGTACGTTTGGCGCTGGTCGAGCCGCTGCTGGAGAAATACGGCGGCGACAGCATGGAAGAGACGCTCGAGAACCTCTCGCGTTCGCGTGCCCGCGCGGCGCAGCTTTTTTCAAAGGAGCAGGTATGAAACGGCATGTCGCACTGATCGGCTTTATGGCGGCCGGGAAATCGACGATCGGCAAGCGCCTCGCGCGCAAGCTCGGCGTCGCGTTTTTCGATTCCGACGAACTGGTGGTGCGCGAACACGGCACGATCAGCGAGATTTTCTATAACGAGGGCGAGGCGGCGTTCCGTGGATACGAATACGCCGCGATCTCGCACGCGATAGAAGAAGGGGAGCCCGGCGTGCTCTCGCTCGGCGGCGGTGCGACCACCTACGAGCCCACCCAAGTGCTGCTGAAGAAGCGCACCTATCGCATCTTTATTAAAGTGACTCCGGAGCTCGCCTTCGAACGGCTGCGCCATAGCCGCGCGGTGCGGCCGCTCATCGGCCCCACGCCGACGCTCGCGCGCATCAAAGAGCTCTACGTGAAGCGCATGCCGCTCTACGCGCACGCCGACCACGTGATCGAAGCCGACCAGCTCTCCACCGCGAAGGTCGTCGAGAATATCCTGGAATGGATGCATAAGAAAAAGATCGAGTGGTAATCGGCAACGATACGCTCGGCTATCCGATCCTCGTCTGCGAGAATGCCGAGCCCTCGCTGCGTTCCTTCGTGCGCGGCCGCGGCACGCGCTGCATCGTGCTTGCCGACGCGCAGCCCGATGTTCTCGCGCGGGCGCGCACGTTGGCGGCGCGGTTACCGCGCTGCCTCGGGGTGCTGCCCTTTGCTTTGGGAGAGCCGCGCAAACGGTTGGCGGCGGTCGAAGGGATCGCCGATGCGCTGCTCGCCGCGGGCACCGACCGTTCGACGCTGATCGTCGGCGTCGGCGGCGGCGTTGCCAACGATACCTTCGGGCTCGCCGCCGCGCTCTTCATGCGCGGCGTTCCCTACGCGCATGTCGCCACGACTCTGCTCGCGATGCTCGATGCCTCGATCGGCGGGAAGGTCGGCGTCGATACGTCCGCGGGGAAAAATCTCGTCGGGCGCTTCAGCGATCCGGTCGCGGTCTTCGCCGATCTGCAGGCATTGCAAACGCTGCCCTTTCGCGAGATTCGCGCCGGGCTCGCCGAAGCGGTGAAGCACGCCATCCTCGCCGGCGGTGAGAGTTTCGAATCGCTCGAAGTGCTCGCGCCGCATCGCTTCGAACGCTGGCCCTGGGGCGAGGTCGTCGCGCGTTCGGTCGCGATTAAAGCCGCCGTCGTGCGCGCCGACCGCGAAGAGCGCGGCATCCGCGCGACGCTCAACCTCGGCCACACCTTCGCGCATGCCTACGAAAGCGCGAGCGGCTACCGCATCGCGCACGGCGCGGCGGTTGCGCTGGGGCTACGTGCCGCAGGGCTGCTCGCGCTGCGCGGCGGTCGTTTTTCGCGCGACGAACATCTGCGCGTGCTCGCGTTGCTGGCACTGCTCGGCATGCCGTTATCGACGCGCGTGCCCGCCGATGCGGCGCTCGTTGCGATGCGCGGCGATAAGAAGCGGCGCGACGGATCGCTGCGCTTTGTTTTGCCCGAGGCCATCGGGCTGGTGCGCGCCGACATCCGCATTCCCGAGGCACGCGTGCGTGCGGTCCTGCGCACGATGGAAGCGCCCCCCGGCGACGCGGAGCACTGAGCGTGCTGCTCGTCGACGTGCTGCCGATGCTGCGGAGCACGCGCTTCGAATTACCGCTTACCTATGCCGTCGGCGCGCACTCCATCGCGCTCGGCGATATCGTGCGCGTCCCGTTAGGGCGGCGCGAACTCTACGGCCTCGCACTCGGCGATGCCTACGAAGGCGAGCCGTTCGAAGGGCTCCGCGAGATCGTCGAACGCTGCGACCTGCCGCGCGCCTTCGACGCGACCGGGCTCGCACTCGCGCGCTTTGTCGCGCGCCACGATCTCTCCACGCTGGGTGAAGCGCTGCGCTGCGTCGTGCTTGCAAGCGCGCTGCCGCATATCGAAGAGCGGCTCGCGATCGGCGAACGCACGCGTGAAGTCGCGCGCGAACGCGGCGAAGCGCTGTTGAAGTTGATGCGCGAGGATTTTCCGGAGGGCGCCTCGCCCGAAAGTTTGCTGCGCCACCCCGCGGTGCGGCGCCTCGGTGCGCGCGCCGAGTTGCTCGCTGAAATTACCGCGCTGGTACGCGACGGCGCGCTCGTGCGCGAACGCCGCCGCGTCGAGCCGGCCTACACGCCCTATCGCCTGCGCGTGCTCCTCCCCGGCGAGAGCAAGGTGCGCGGAAAAAAGGCGGCGGCGTTGGCGGCCTTGGTCCGCGCGCAGCCCGGCATGCCGCTCGCCGATGCGTTGCTCGCGGGATATTCGCGCACGACGATCGCTCGCGCGATCGCCGCGGGAGCGATTGCAGAAGAAGAGCGCGCGCCCGCACCGCGCGAAGCACCCGCGCCGGTCGCCGCCGCGGCATTTCCCCCGACCCCCGAGCAGCGCCGAGCGATCGAACGCCTCGCCGAATTGCAGCGCGCGGGCAAATTCGCCGCGGTGCTGCTGCACGGCGTTACGGGGAGCGGCAAGACCTTTATCTATCTCGATCTCGTGCAGCGCGTGCTCGCCGCCGGCGGGCGCGCGATCGTGCTGGTGCCGGAGATCGCGCTGACGCCGCAGACGGCGCGCCGCTTCGAAGAACGCTTCGGCACGCGCCTGGCGGTGCTCCATTCCGCACTCTCCGAACGCGAACGATACGATGCCTGGCGGGCCTGCGCGCGCGGCGAGATCGATGTCGTCGTCGGCGCGCGTAGCGCGGTCTTCGCGCCCTTACCCGACGTGCGCGTGGTGATCGTCGATGAATCGCACGATCCGTCGTACCGGCAAGATTCCTCGCCGCGCTATTCGGCACTCACCGTCGCACGCGAGCGCATGCGTTTGGCCGATGGCCTGCTGATTTTAGGAAGTGCGACGCCTTCGTTTGAAAGCTTCGCCGCGGTGCGCGCCGGGCAACTCGAGGAGATCCGCCTCTCGGCGCGTGCGACCGAGCAACCGATGCCCGCAGTGCGCATCGTCGATCTCGCGGCGGCGTTCCGCAGCGGCGAGCGACGGCTCTTCAGCGCACCGTTGGTAGAGGCGCTCGCGCTGCGATTGGAGCGCGGCGAGAAGAGCCTGCTCTTCGTGAATCGGCGCGGCAGTGCGCGGGCGTGGCTCTGCCGCAGTTGCGGGAAGGCGCCGGAGTGCCCGCATTGCAGCGTCACGCTCACCGTGCATCGGCAAGATGGGTTACTGCGCTGCCATTACTGCGATTACCGCAGCGCGATTCCCGAGCGCTGCCCGCACTGCGGTGCCGATTCGCTCGCGGAGTTCGGCGTCGGCACGCAACGCGTCGTGGAAGAAGTGACGCGCCTCTTTCCGCAGGCGCGCGTCCTGCGGATGGATAGCGATACGACCACGCGCATCGGCGAGCACGCCCGCATCATCGATCGCTTTATCTCCGCCGGCGATATTTTGGTCGGCACGCAGATGATCGCGAAAGGGCACGATTTCGAGCGGGTGACGCTCGTCGGTGTCGTCGCCGCAGATCTCGGCCTGCACGCGCCGGATTTTCGCGCCGCCGAGCGCACCTATCAGATGCTCGTGCAGGTCTGCGGACGGAGCGGACGCGCGCAAGCCGGTGAAGCGATCGTGCAGACGTACTCCCCCGAGCACCCCGCCATCGCCGCGCTCGCCGAGGGCGAGGCGCAACGCTTCATCGACGAAGGGCTGCGCGAGCGCGAGGAGCTCGGCTTCCCACCGGCGCGACGCATGCTCTATTTGGGAGTGATCGGGCTCGATAAGGAGCGCACGCACGCCCTCGCCGCGCATTATGCGACGGTGCTGCGCGAGCGCACGGCAATCGACGTACGCGGCCCGGCGCCCTACCCGATCGCGCGATTGAACGACCGTTGGCGCTTTCGCATCGCTCTGCTCGCCGAATCGGGGCCGCTGCTCCGCAACGCCGTGCGCGACCTCATTCTGCCGATCGCGCGTGAAGATCGCTCGACGCAGTTGATCACCGTCGTCGACGCTTAAGCGGAGCGCGCAGGCGCGTATTACCGTAACCGGCCGAGGTTTTCGCTCGCGAGCAGCGGCGATGACGGCACGAGCAACTGCGAGAGCAGCAGGCCGGCGACGAGCAGGATCGCGGCGATCGCGGCGTTCGCGGCGGAGGTGACGGCGACGTTCACTTGGCTGCGAAACGCGAAGAGCACGCTCTCGTAGCTGATGCTTCCCGGCACGAGCACCAGGAGCGCGGGCACGAGCATGATCGGTTGCGGGACGCGCAGCAAGCGTGCGGCGACGCTGGCGACGATGCCGCAGACGAACGCCGCGATGAACGGCGCGATCGGATGGAGCGGCGAGAGCGCGAGCACGTGCGAGATTAACAGCGCGACGGCACAGGCGGCGAAGACCCAGGCAAAGTCTTTAATGCGCGCATCGAGATCGATCGCGAGCCCGATCGACATGAGGGCGGCGGCGATAAACCAGGTGTAGCCGGGAACCGGTTCGGTGGCGACGTTGCCGGTGTTGAGCAGCGACGGGCCGACGACGGCGAAACCGAGCAACGCGCCGCAGGCGAGTGCGAGCAGCGTCGAGAGCACTTTCCCCAGACGCGCGGTGCCCGCGACGAGGTTGGCGTTGGCGAGTTCGTAGAGCGCGAGCGTTAACGAGTACCCCGGCAGAAGGACGACGACGCCCGCGACGATGGCGATGAGGACGTTGGTCGGGCCGAGCAGGTGGGTGCCGAGCGCGACGATGAGCGTGCTGACGAACGCGGCGATCACCTCGAAGAGGCGGCCGATAAGCGCGACGCGTCGCCCGAGCGCGGAGATCGCGCCGACGCACGCGCCGATAACGGTCGCGACGATCATTTCGCGCACCCCGCCGCCGAGCAGCACCGCGACGCCGAGCGCGACCATTGCGAGCGCGGGAACATCGTAGCGCGCGCGATGGCGCGGCCAGCGTTTATCGATTTCGGAGAGCAGGATGCTCGCTTTGGCAAAATCGATTTTGCCGGCGACGAGATCGTCGAAGATGAGGTTGAGAATCGCGATTTTGCGCAGATCGACGGTGCCCGGTGCGACGCGCAGCATCACCACGTGTTGGTGGAGGTTCGAACCGATCGCCAGCGTGATATAGGTGGGGAGGGCAAAAATTTGCACCGGGAGGCCGATCGCATGGGCGATGCCTCCGACGGTGCTTTCGAGGATATCCGTAGCGACCCCGGCGCGGTGTAATTCGCGCGCCATCGTGGTGAGGAAGATCGCCCGAGGGTCGTCGGGGATCGCGTCGCGACGATCCTCCGGCGGAGTGAGATCGATTCGTCGCGACACGATAAAGCTGCGTCGCGCCGGTTAGGCGTTCGCGGCTTTGCTCTTCGCTGCGGCGGCGCGCTTGGCGGCCGTGCTCTTGGCGGGCTTTGCCTTCGCTTTCGTCGCCTTGACGGGCGCGACGGCGGCGGCCTTCACGGCCTTCGCGAGCCGCGATTTCTTGCGGGCAGCCTTATTGGGGTGGATGATGCCGCGCTTGGCCGCGCGATCGAACTCGCCCTCGACCTCTCTGGTGAGCGCCTCGTCCTTCGTCGCCACAGCCTTCTTATAGGCGCTCTTCAGGCGGGTCTTGGTGTCTTTATTACGCGTCGTGCGGGTCGCCGACTGTCGGGTCCACTTCTCGGCCGCCTTGATGTTGGGCACTACGAAAACTCCTTAGGTTGAAACGGAAAAAGCGCGCGTGCGGGAACGCAGGGTAGCATACCACATGGTGCGGCCGCGGTCTAGGAGCGCGGGTACGCCAAAAGTCGCAACGAGTTAATGTTCGAGCAGTGTAAAGGTGCTCCCCGCGGGGAGCGCCAAGTTGCGCCCCGCCAATGGAGGGAATTTCTCGCCGGCGCTTTTTGCGTGTCGGCTCGTGGTTTTCTCGTATCGGCGCCGCAGTCAGCTGCGGCGCTCTGCTGTTGGCGTTGGTTGCGGTTCCGCCGTCGCGCGCTGCGCAGCCTCGCGTGCAATCGCAGGCGATGGTCTTTGCGTTGCACGCGATCTCCGCGTCCCGTGCAGCCGCGGTGTTACATGGGTTGTATCCGCATGCGCGGGTGCGCGTCGATAGCGCTGCCAACGCGGTTGTCGTTGTTGCCGACGCGCGCGATCTCGATGCGATGCGTGCGGTCATTTCCGGAATCGACGTACGCGATCCGCGTGCGGTGCGTGCCGAGGTGCTGCCGCTCGACCATGGCCGCGCCGCAACGGTCGCCGCGCAATTGCGCCGGGTCTTTCCGCATGCATCGATCGCGGTTGCGGGTGCAAAAAAGTTGTTGGTGCGCGCCGATCCGCATGCGCTCACCGAGGTGGAGTCGGTGCTCCACGGCCTCGATAGCGTTGCGGCGACGCCCGCGCCTGCGCCGGTTGCTGCGACTGCAGTGCGCGTGCTGGCAGCAAATCCGCGCAGCGTCGCGCGTGCGGTCGAGCGGGCCTATCCGCGCGTTCGCGCGCTCGTCTCCGGCGGTTCGATTCTGCTGCGCGGTGCCCCGGAGGATATCTCTGCTGCGCAGACGCTCGCGCATCAGCTCGACCGCCCGGCGGGGATGACGCGCTACACGCAGATCTATCGGCTCCATGCCGTCGCGGCTTCCTCGGTCGGCGCGTTGGTGCGTCAAGCATTCCCCCACGCGCGTGTCGTCGTGGATGCATCGCTCAATGCGCTCTCGGTAACGGCGACCGCACGGGATCAACAGCGGATCGCTGCGGGCATCGCGCAGCTCGACGGAGCGGGAAGCAGCGGCACCGGCATGCCGGGGGCAACCCCGGCGTACGGCGGCGGCAACGTTGCGGTGGTAACATTAGATGCCGCGATGCCGGGGCTCAACGACGCGCCCTCAACTTCAGCGAGCGATATCGCCTCGGCGGTGCAGCAGGCACTGGGAACGCTCGCGCCCGATCTGCACCTCGCGGTGCCGCAGAACTCCAACCAGATCGTGCTCACCGGCGACCCGTCGAGTATCGCGATGGCGAAATCATTGATTGCGAAACTCGATGCCCCCAAGCCGCTGGTGGAGTTGGATACTGAGGTGTTGGAAGTCGATGAAAACGTGGCGCGCAATTTAGGGTTGACGATCTCACCTGCGGTCTTTAGCACCTACACCGAGATGACGCCGCCGAGCGACCCCACGACGGGGCAGCCCGGGCGCCTCGGCGGCGTGCAAGCGCTCACGCGCACGCCGTTGCAATTTACCGCGACGCTTAATGCACTCGTGCAAGATGGCAACGCCCGCGTGCTCGCCGATCCGCGGATTGCAACGCTCTCCGGGCGCACGGCGAGCATTCATGCCGGCGATCAGATTTCAATTTTAACGCAGACCTCCGGCTCGATCGGCACGCCGGTAACGCAGCAGTTGCAAACGTTTAACACCGGGGTGAGCTTGGATATCACGCCGATCGTCGGGCCGACGGGATTGATTACCGTGGCGCTGCACCCGGTGGTGAACAGTTTGACCGGGTTGCTCAACGGCGTGCCGCAGATCGCGACGCGCGATACGCAGACGGTGGTAGAACTCCGCAACAATCAGACGCTGGTGATCGGTGGGTTGATTCAGGAAGCGACGCAACGGTCGGTGACCAAAGTGCCGCTGCTCGGAGAACTTCCGCTCATCGGCAGACTCTTCGACAGCTCCGACGTGAGCTATTCGCGCAACGAGTTGGTGATCGTGGTGACGCCGCATATCGTGCGCGCGGGACAGAATGCACCGCCGCAAGCGGTGCTGCCGATTCCGACGCCGCAGCCGCTGCCGACGTTGCCGCCCTCAACGCGCTTTCCGGGGAGCGGGGGCGCCGTTGCGCCGCGCGCCGCTCCCTCGCCACGGCCGAGCGCTCTGGTTACGCCGAGCGTGTGGCCGAGCAGTTCGCCGAGCGCGGTACCCGCGCCGACGCCCTCGGCGTTCGCCCAAGCCAACGTCTTCACGTATGGTGCGCCGCCGCAGAACGCGTTTGCGGGCCCCGGTGATGCGCCGCGGATTTTCTACGCGACGCTCTCGCCGACGGTGCTCAGCGGCGGCACGCTGGTCACCGTCTCGGCGATCGTGACGACCAACGTCACGAAGGTGACCTTGGGCACCTCCGGCATGACGACCGCGCTGAGCCGGGTCGGCCCCTCGACCTGGCAAGGCAGCTTTGCCTTTAATGCGGGGATGGCGCAGGGGCAGCGCAGCGTGCTGCTTCAACTGCGGGCGCTCCGCGCCGACGGCACGGCGGCCCAGATTACGATCCCGGTGAATATCATGCATCGCTAGCTTGCTTTACTAAAGGACTCAACTAAGGGCTCGGTGTATTAGGCGCGCGGGAAACACCTCACTCTCACTCTTTTTGGAGCGCTCGTTTTTTTATGCGTCGTTGGCTCGCCGGTCTGCTCTTTGTTGCTCTCTGCTTGGAATCGTCGGGTGCCTCGGCCCTCGCTGCTTCCCAGACTTCCGCTGCTGCTGCACCGCTGGGCGCGGAGATCGCCGCAGCGCTTGCGCCGGCGCTCGATGCCGTGCGCGGCTCGGAGTTGGTGGCGATGCTCGATGGCCAGGGGAATCGCTGGAGCGCGATGCACGCCCCGGCGCCGACGATTCTGCGCGTGAACCGCGCGCTGGTGCAGCCGAATGTGGCGCGCTATCGCATCGTGCAGCCGGTGGTCCGCTACGGTTCGCCGGTCGCCGCGCCGCTGCCGATACGCGCGCAGATGGGTGCGATGCGCGATCCGCGGGCGATGCGTGCGACGACGCCGACGAGCGGAATACGCACGACGGCGATCATTTTTGGGCATTGCCCGACCGGCACCATCGGTATCTATCCGAATTGCCACCCGATCGCGACTCCGACGCCGGTGCCTGCAACACCCAAACCCGTGGTGACACCGACGCCAGTACCCGCAACGCCGACCCCGGTTCCGGCAACGCCGACGCCGGCTCCGATCGCCACGGCAACGCCGGCGCCGGTGCTGCGCCCCGGCATCAATCGCTGGTGGACCTACGAAGAGGGCGCGCTTCCGGGCGTGGGCAAGTGGATGGTTAACGTCGGCAGCGGTAACCTCGTCGTGCAAGCCGATGATGTCGATGTCCCCGAGCGCGGCATCGATCTCGCATTCCGGCGCACCTACAATTCGCAGAGCACGCACGATAATCTCGGCAGTGACGGCAGCGAGCCCTCGCTCTTCGGCAACGGCTGGACCAACACGTTCGATGCGCACATGAGCGCGAACGCAGCGCAAACCGTCCTAACGGTGTGGGATATCGACGGCACGCGCTACGACTACAGTTCCAACGGCAGCGGGGGCTGGAATCCGCCTCCCGGCGTGCATTCCAAACTGACTTGGGATGGCGGCTGTGGCTATTTCTGGACGAAGAAGAGCGGCACGCGCTATCACTTCTGGGCGCCCTTTGCCGCCTGCGGCACGCCGAGTGCGTATTGGGGACGCGTCTGCCAGATCGAAGCGCGCAATTACAGTAACGCGCTGAATTTCGCGTATGCGTGGGCGGGCGGCAACGCGACCGATCCGCAGAACCTCACGCAGATCGTCGTGACGCATTCCGACGGGCAAGCGCTCACGCTGAGCTTCGGGTTAGTGAACGGGCACGACGAGCTCACCGCGTTACAGCGCCCCGATGGGGTCAGCATCACCTACGGCTACGATGCAACGGGAAATTTAATTGAAGTCGATAGCCCGAGTAACGGCAGCGGCGTGCGCCCCTCGACCTACGGCTACGGTGCGAACCATCAGATCACCGATGTGGAGAGCCCGCGCTACGTCGAGAGCGTGCGCAGCAGCGGAGTCGCCACGCAGGGCGACTCGGTGCAGTTCGGCTACACCGGTGCCGCGGTAACGAACGTCGTCAACGTCGGCGTTGCGAACTTCACGCCCAACGACGGCACGAACACGCCGTTGCAGCCGGGAATCGCCGGCGGCGTGCAGGCATGGCAGCGTGCTGCCTTTACCGGTATGGGGACGGCGAACGTTGCGTTCAGCGATTCCGACGGACATGCATCGAAATGGACGGTCGATTCTTTCGGGCGCGTGACCGCGAGCGCGCATTGGACGGGCAGTCTCTGGCTCACCGGCGATGCAGCGTGGGATGCCAACAACAATCTCATTGCCGCAACCGATGCACGCGGGAACGAGACCGATTACGGCTACGATAGCAACGGCAACACGACCTGGGTGCAGGAACCGCCGGTTCGCACGAACCTCGGCAGCGGCCGCCCGGTCGCGCGCTATAGTTACGACCAATTTAACAATCTCATCGCTGCCTGCGATCCGCAATACGTTTGGACATCGGGCGTTACCAGTTGCGCCCAGCAGCTCGGCGCGACGCGCTATACCTACGATTACTCCGATCTCAGCGAACCATACGGAAAGCTCGTAAACGAAATATCACCGACCGGCTACCAGACCACGTTGACCTACGATAGCTACGGCGAACCGCTCACGGTAACCGGTGCGAGTTTCGCGCAGGCCAACGGCAGCACGCTCACGCCGACGCAGAGCTTCACCTACAATCCTACCGGCACGCTTGCGAGCTACAATAAGGGCGCGGGAACGTGGCGGCTCACCTATGATTCGTTGAATCGCCAGACGGCCACGATCGATCCCGATGCGGGGAATCCGACGACCTGTACGTGGTACGAACCCGACGGGCAGCTTGCCGCGACGGAAACTGCTTCAGAATACGCCGCCGCCTACGGTAGTGGGCAGTGCAATCCGCAAGGCGCTCCCGGCGCGTATGCATCGACGGTTACGTACGACGGCGACGGCAACGTCCTCAGTTCCACCGATTATCGCGGCAGCAAGAACGAAGCCGCGACGACGCTGAATTGGTACGATGCCGCCGATCGCCTCGTGGAAGTACAAGAGCCGTACGAGAGCGCGCTCACTCCGGGCATGGCGCCGTTTCAAGTAGGGAACGAGAACGATTTCTATCCCTTCCCGTGGCGCACGCGCTATCTCTACGACCTCTCGCAGAACGCGGCGGTATCGTTCGACGGCGCGAGCTTTCTCGCACACGGCAATCTCTACCAAACGCAGAGCTATCTCGAAGCGACGACCTCCACGCCGATCTCCGGGCCGCATTGGGAGCCGATCAAAGGGCAGGCATTCGATGCACTCGATCGGCTCGTCGATAAAATGACGACGGAAGTCTGCCCCGATCAGTACGCTGCCGGCGGTACGGGCCCGGTGCTCTGCCCGGCGGTTGTCGAGCACACCACCTCCACCTACGACGAGAGCGGCGAAGCCGGGCTGTTAGGGCAAGTGACCAACGCCGACGGCAGCGTCCATAATTTCGTTTCGTACGATGCGCTGGGCCGCTCGATCCTTCAAACGGAGAAAACACTCTTTCAGCCGGCGCCGGTGCTCTATCGCCAATATCAGTACGATGTCGACGGGCGCCCGACCGATATCTCCAACCCGGTGGGCATGCAGACCTGGGCCTACGACGCCGACGGCCGCGTCACGCAGACCGTCGAGCCGTCATCGCTCGATAACGCCGGGACGATTGCCTACGGCTACTATCCCAACGGAATGCGCGCGTCCATGGAGCTGATTCCTTCGGGTGCCGCAACGTATACCCAGAGCTACGACTACAGCACCGATGGGCAGTTGCAGACGCAAACCTTTTCCGGCGACGCGCACGATTACACGTTTACCTGGCAGTACAGCCCGGCGGGGCGGATGGAAACGTTCGCGACTCCCAGCGGCGCCGAATCGTTCGGGTACGACGGATTTGGGCGCGTCAATGCGTTGTCGTACCCCGATGCGGTGACATCGACGCCGGGAGCGATCACCGCCGCAGGCTATCGTTACGATGCGGCAGGAGAGCTCCTGGGGTTCACAACGGCAATCCCAAACTCCACAACCGATCCCACGAGCTATACCTATAACCTCCGTGGAGAGCTCGTCCAAAGTAGCAATCCGACGCCGACTTCTGCATCGGTAGCCATAATGCAACAGAGCGCAAATGGCCATCTCGTAGATACGGGGGGTTCGGGCGCTACAACCATAGCGGGAGGCATCCAGGAGCTCCCAAGCGACTGGGACGCGCGGACCGGAGCGCTGCTGGGGCCCGACCCACGTGAACAAGTTAATATGGGTGGAACCTACGAGAGTCCGGCGTTTGGCAACGGCAGCGCAAGTTATGATGTTCGCGGCGATTTAACCGGGAGCGTCCAAAGCCGAGTCGTGCGATGGACCGGCGAGTATGGAGCGGTCTGCAAGGGCACGCAACAAGCGACAACGACCTACCAGTACGATATCGATAATCATATCGTCGGCCACAACGCGCTGGAAATCACCAGGCTCGGCCAACCGGGGATCGCCTGCCTATCTGGGATGCCGTTACCGACCGGTACCCTAGAAAGCTACATCTGGGGACCCAATGGGCATCCGAGCGAAGTCGCCCGCAAATACGTGGCGACGCCGCCTGGAAGCGTCCTCGATGGCGACACGGTGAACGAGTACATGCATTGGGATGGCAACGCCATCGCCTATACTTCATCAAATTACGTCAACGGCCTTGGGGTAGCTGCTTCTAACGGCGTCGACGAAGTGTTCATTGGAAACTTTGCCACCTACGTGCCGAGCACATTCCCGGGCGGTGGGCGACTCAGCGTTGATTTTCGCGACCAGAGCGGTACGCGATTGGAGTGCGGAGGATCTCCGTTTAATAATGTCTGCGGTACATCCAACCTTGTAGGACCGCCGATCAACGTTCAGGTCTCGCAACCGCGCGCCGACGGGTACCAGATCGGGATGACCACGATCCAGGGCGTGCGTGCCTACGATCCGGGCTCGGCGCAATGGACCACCCCCGACGCCTACGCCGGCGTCGTGAGCGACCCCATGTCGCAGCAAAGCTACATGTGGAACGACAATAACCCGATCGCGTACGGGGATCCGAGCGGGTTTAGCCCGGATTGCACCGACCCGGCGCCTGGACAGCCTCCGAACGGGTGCATGGGTGGCGTCAACTGGAGCGCTCAGTACTCATTTCTAAAAGCCGTATGGAGCGGGGTGCTGTGGATACTCCCCGGTGGGCCTGAGGACAACCTCGCCGCAAAAGCCGGAGAAGAGTTCTTCCAGCACTTTGGGACGGCGGTCGCCGACACGTTTCGAGGCGAGCTATCGCACCTGATTTCGGGGGGACACCTCGTGCAAAGCGGTCAGACCACGGTTATTGAAGTCCATGGCGGCGAAGCAGCGCTACGGGGCGCTTTCCAATCGTTGGCGAAAGCCAGCGGAAAATCGACGAAACTTACAGACGGTGGCGTGGCCACTTTCAAGGCAGGCGAATGGAGTGCGAGCATGCGGGGTTTTAGCAGTGCGAGAAGCGGGGATCTGCCGACTCTGCAAATCAATCTAGGTAAATTAAAGCTCAAAATCCGAGCGTTGAGGATACCACGATGATAGAACGTATTACCGCGTCGAAGCCACTACTCTATTGCGAGCAGTTGAGCGATATCGACGCGGGCAGACGGGTTTCACGGCTTAATTGGGTGTGCCGTGGGCGTTGGATGGAGTACGACGAACGAATCGCCTATACGCAGGTGCAGCTACAGAAAGTAGCGGGATGGATCGCCGGCCCTTACGATGGGGTGAGTATCAGCGAGGGCCCTCCGCCAACGCGCAAAGGGGTCGCAGATGCGTTTTTGGCACTCGGCGCTCAGGAAGTTATCGTAACGCTGCTCCCCGGAGAAAACCCACGCTATATTCCAAACGCCATTCGCTTGAACGAAGTATCGGAACGTGCGCTCGGCGAGGCGCTCTATGCAGTACAGATGAGTCCATGTGCAATAATGGCGTTCAACGCTAGTCCATTTCACCCCATCGCCGTGGTCCTCGATATAGAAAACTTCGACGATTACGGACTTTGCGTGGGCCCGGAGTCGTTTGTGACCTCCATCCTCGGCGATATTGATGCAATGATGGCCCGTCTTCCCTATGAAATGGTCCATGATAGCGACGTGCTTCCGACCAACACTGGCCTTGGCTCTGCTTTTGCACGTCGTATTATCACGTCGGTCAACGAATACAACTGCGCCGAGCCTGGCTACACTGTCCTGTTCCCCGGATAGACGTGAAACCGGCTCGCTTCCGTGGACGTTTTTCATCTGAGGCAAATTCGTGAGAGCTTGTTTCGATGGAAGCATATGTGCAAGATCGCTGGAAGCGAAACTTCTGGACCGGGATTTTCTCCAAGGGAAACAGCCGTCTTGTCGAGGACCCGCACGGCATCGAGGAGACAATGCCTTTTTAACACGAGGGACGGCAACTTGTCATCGCCGCAGTCGACAAAAAGGGAAACTCGACGATGCTCGCGGAGGGAACTGGAACAGCGATCACGGGCGCAGTTAAGAGAATTAGCTGGGCACAATTCATGGCCAATGTTGAAAGGGAACACAAAAGCATCACCAGCTACGGACGCGATAACAACGACGACTCTGCGGGCGGTAAAGGTGGTTCGCCGATGTTCTATGACGCTCAGAGCGGACAGCCCCTCTGATGGCACCGCTCGTTCGTGGCGTACTGGTCGTTGCGCTCTCGGTGGCTTGCGTGCTTTTGGCGACATCCTGCGCGCAAAAACCTCGCCCCATTCCGCCGGAGGTTGGGAACGGCAGTTGGAGCAACGCCCAGTGGCCTCGTGTATTACGGCGGTGCGGATGGTGATCTTCGCGCAGCGAATGATCCCGGCGCGGTGATTGCTCGCAATGTGAATTACGCGATGGTGTTCAACGACGCTAACGTGGCAAGCTTGGTACCTTTGTCTCGAGAACCCAAGGCGAAAAGAATCCCAGTAAAGCGCTAGCCGTGCTTCTCGACACACATTCATTGGAGGCGATGTGCATTCGTTGCTCCGGCGGTACGCCGACACCGATGGCAGAGTAGGGAGCAAAGCGTTCTCACGATTGCGCTAGTAACGGCAACACGACCTGGGTGCAGGAGCCGCCGGTGAGCACCAACCTCGGCAGCGGCCGCCCCGTCGCGCGCTATAGTTACGACCAATTTAACAATCTCATCGCTGCCTGCGATCCGCAATACGTTTGGACATCGGGCGTTACGAGTTGCGCCCAGCAGCTCGGCGCGACGCGCTATACCTACGATTACTCCGATCTCAGCGAACCATACGGAAAGCTCGTAAACGAAATATCACCGACCGGCTACCAGACCACGTTGACCTACGATAGCTACGGCGAACCGCTCACGGTAACCGGTGCGAGTTTCGCGCAGGCCAACGGCAGCACGCTCACGCCGACGCAGAGCTTCACCTACAATCCTACCGGCACGCTTGCGAGCTACAACAAGGGCGCGGGAACCTGGCGGCTCACCTATGATTCGTTGAATCGCCAGACGGCCACGATCGATCCCGATGCGGGGAATCCGACGACCTGCACGTGGTACGAACCCGACGGGCAGGTTGCCGCGACGGAAACTGCTTCAGAATACGCGGCCGCCTACGGTAGTGGGCAGTGCAATCCGCAAGGCGCTCCCGGCGCGTATGCATCGACGGTTACGTACGACGCCGACGGCAACGCCCTCAGTTCCACCGATTATCGCGGCAGCAAGAACGAAGCCGCGACGACGCTGAATTGGTACGATGCCGCCGATCGCCTCGTGGAAGTACAAGAGCCCTACGAGAGCGCGCTCACTCCGGGCATGGCGCCGTTTCAAGTAGGGAACGAGAACGATTTCTATCCCTTCCCGTGGCGCACGCGCTATCTCTACGACCTCTCGCAGAATTCTGCCGTATCGTTCGACGGCGCGAGCTTTCTCGCACACGGCAATCTCTACCAAACGCAGAGCTATCTCGAAGCGACGACCTCAACGCCGATCTCCGGGCCGCATTGGGAGCCGATCAAAGGGCAGGCATTCGATGCACTCGATCGACTCGTCGATAAAATGTAACCGTCTGTTGAGGACCGTCTGTGTGCTACAGCAACGTAGGAGGAACTACCCAATGAGGTGATAGCGCCGAATATGTGAGAAGCTGCATGAGAGATGGAGGTAGACCCTCCGAGAACGGCCTGCAGGGGCAGTTTTCAAACCACCTTGAGCGGCGCTAGTTAAAAGCTCTCGTCGTGAGCGTCAAGGAAAAGGCGCATCAATGCGTCAGGTATGAGTCGAGAAGGCGAACGTAAGTGAATCATTGTCAAAGCGTCGAAATGAATAGAAGGCATCAAAACCAGGCAGAAGACGGTGGCCTGGGAGCAGTTCATCGGAGACCTGTTTACCGGATGAGCGGTGCCCGGCGTAAAGATGGCGCGATCTCGAATTCGGGCTCTTATGTGGAACTGTAGGAACCTGCTGCATCAAGGAAGACGGTCAAGCGCATCAACGCAAGACCCAGAGTACCGATGCGATGCCGCAGGGGCGGATCGACTTGTAGTAGCGATGAGCGTTCTGTAATGGAACAGGAGCGAAGGAGTCGAGTTATCGAGTCGTCGTTGCTCGCCAACTCGCAAGAGAAGGAGCGGACGGAGGCGACGAAGCCGTTTACTATTCCCAAACGGCTGGTGTGGAAGGCATGGCGGCTTGTGCGAGCCAATCGCGGAGCTGCTGGAGTAGATGGGGAATCGCTTGACGAGTTCGAGCGCGACCTCAAGAATAACTTGTATCGGCTTTGGAATCGCATGAGTTCGGGAAGTTATTTCCCGCCGCCCGTGAGGGAAGTGTTGATTCCGAAGAAGAGCGGTGGCGAACGTCCGCTCGGGATTCCAACCGTGTCGGACCGGGTGGCCCAGATGGTTGCGAAACTCGTGCTCGAACCGCACTTGGAGCCTCATTTTCATGAGGACTCCTACGGATATCGTCCGAAAAAGTCGGCACATCAAGCGATTGCTGTCACTCGCGAACGTTGCTGGTGGCACGATTGGGTGTTGGAGTTTGACATTCGGGGGCTGTTCGATAATATCGACCATCGGCTCTTGATGAAGGCCGTCCGACATCACACGACGTGCAAATGGCTCCTACTGTACATCGAACGCTGGTTAACGGCGCCGGTGCAGCAGGCCGACGGAACTCGGCGTCAACGAGAAAAAGGGACACCGCAGGGAGGGATCGTGTCGCCGTTATTGGCGAATCTCTTCTTGCACTACACCTTTGATCGCTGGATGACGAAGCAGTTTCCGGCGTTGCCGTTTTGTCGTTATGCTGATGATGGACTTGTCCATTGCCGAAGTCTGGATCAGGCGCTGTACGTCAAAGAGCGCCTTGCCCGACGACTGAAGCAATGCGGCCTTGAGATGCATCCTGGAAAGACACGGATTGTCTACTGCAAGGATTTCAATCGGAAGGGTGAGTACGAACACATCCAATTCGATTTCCTGGGTTATACATTCGGACCGAGACGAAGCTGCGGCAAGAATGGCCGTATCGTCACCAGATTCACACCCGCGATTGCACGCAGTGCGGCAAAAGCACTGCGTCAAGAGGTGCGAAGTTGGCGGTTGCAGGTCAAGAGCGACAAGTCGCTTGAAGACCTTTCGCGAAGGTTTAACCCGGTCATCGCTGGATGGGTCAACTACTACTCCCGGTTCTACGCCTCGGCGTTTCACGCCGTTGCCCGCCATATCAACCGTGCAATCGCCAAATGGGCTATGGGGAAGTTCAAGAAATTGAAACGTCACCAAGTTCGAGCGCTCAAGTGGGTCGAACGCGTTGCGCAGCAACGGCCGAACCTCTTCGCGCATTGGCATGCAGGGTATAGGTCTGCGGCTCGGTGATGGGAGCCGGATGAATCGAGAGGTTCACGTCCGGTTCTGCGAGAGCGCGGGGGTGAAATTCCCCCGCGCCACTCACCTGCGCTGCGGGTCGTCGTTCACGATGATAGAGGAAACGCGTCTTCCATCGTGAGGTCTTCATGGCATCAACCAAAGTCCCGAGTCCGCGCGCGCCGGGTCGCCGTTGGCCGCTCGCTGAGAAGCGACGTATCGTTGAACGAACGTTGCGTGCCGGCGCGTCGATTCAGGCGATCGCGCAGGAGCAAGGCCTCCATCCCACCAGCCTAAGCCATTGGAGAACGCTGTATCGTGCCGGAAAGCTCGATATTTCCTCGACGTCACCGGTTCGTAGCTCGACGGCGCGCGCGACGTTTTTGCCGGTGAGCATCGCTCCGGCGGTTCGTGAGCCGCAGCCGACTCCGCGCCATCCAGGCACATGTGGCGGCGACGTGCTGCATCTGACGCTCGTCTCCGGCGCGACGTTGCGGATCGAGACCGGTGCGTTGGACGCCGGGTTGCTCTGCGCGTTGGTTGCGGCATTGCAACGATGAGCGTGGTGCCGACGAGCGTCCCGACCGGTACGCGCATTTGGCTCGCTGCGGGCATCACCGACATGCGCAAAGGGTTCACCGGGCTGGGTGCGTTGGTGCAGAACGCGTTAGCGAGCAATCCGTTTTGCGGTCATCTTTTTCTCTTTCGCGGACGGCGCGGCGATCTACTCAAGATACTGTGGTGGGATGGCACGGGCCTATGCTTGATGGCTAAGCGTTTGGAGCGTGGGCGTTTTATTTGGCCGCAAGCGCAGAGCGGGCGCGTATCGCTGAGTGCAGCGCAGCTCTCGATGTTACTGGAGGGAATTGATTGGCGACATCCGGTGCGCACCGCTGATGTGATGATGGAAGTGTAATAACGGCAACGATTTCTGCGACATAATGCGTTGAACATGCGTACATAAGTTCGTAGGATAGTCGTGCATGGAATCCGCGAACGCTGCACTGCCCGATCTCGACCGATTGAATCTCGCAGAGTTGAAGTCGTTGCTACGCGAGCAGCACGCGAAGCTCATCACCAAAGACGCGCAGCTCCTTTCCTACAGCGTTGAAATAGAAACGCTGAAGTTGCAGATCCTTAAGCTGCGCCGCATGCAGTTTGGGAACAAGAGTGAGAAGCGCGCGCAGCAGATCGAGCAATTGGAGCTCTGGGTCGAGGAACTGGAGAGCGCCGAGGCACAGCGTTCGTGTGAATTAACCGAACAGGCCGGTACAACGCGAACGCCGAGCGCGCCCAAGCAGCGGCGCGCGTTCCCCGCGCATCTCCCGCGCGAAACGCAGACGATCGCGCCGCAGCAATCACGCTGCCCCGGCTGCGATGGCGAACTCAAACACCTCGGCGAAGACGTGACGGAGATACTGGAGCTCGAACCGGTGCGTTTCAAGGTGATTCGTCAGGTGCGTACCAAACTCGCCTGCGCGCATTGCGATACGATCGTGCAGGCGCCTGCGCCGACGCGTCCGATCGAACGCGGCATGGCCGGCCCGGGGCTCTTGGCGCACGTGCTGGTCGGCAAATACGCCGATCATCTGCCGCTCTATCGGCAAGCGGAGATCTATGCGCGCGAGGGCGTTGAACTGGATCGCACGCTGCTCGCGCAGTGGGTCGGGAATATCAACGCGCTCCTGACGCCGTTGACTGATGCCTTGCGCGCGCATGTCTTTTCTGCCGAAGTCGTGCATGCCGACGATACGCCGATTCCGGTGCTCGCACCCGGGCGCGGCAAGACCAAGACCGGCCGGTTGTGGACCTACGCCCGCGACGAACGCCCTGCAGCGGGCGAAGCGGCGCCTGCGGTGTGGTTTGCCTACACCCCCGATCGCAAAGGCGAGCATCCCCAACGCCATCTCGCAGACTTCACCGGCGTGCTGCAAGCCGATGGATATGCAGGCTATTCGAAGCTTTACGACGGCGGCCAGGTACGCGAAGCGGCGTGCTGGGCGCACGTCCGGCGCAAGTTCGTCGATCTGCACGAACTACACAAATCTCCCGTTGCAGCGCAGATGCTTGACCGCATCGGTGCGCTTTACGCCATCGAGCAAGCGACTCGCGGGCGGCCGCCCGACGAACGGCGCGCGGTGCGGCGAGAACGCAGCCGCCCGGCGCTCGATGCGATGCACGGTTGGTTACAAGCGACGCTCGCAACACTCTCGCAGAAGTCCGCGATGGCAAAGGCGATCCGCTATGCGCTCACGCGGTGGGACGCGCTGATCCGCTATTGCGACGACGGTCGCATCGAGATCGACAACAATGCTGCAGAACGCGCGTTGCGATGCGTTGCGCTTGGACGGAAGAACTTTCTCTTCGCCGGCAGCGATGCCGGCGGCGAACGAGCCGCGGCGATCTACAGCCTGCTGGGCAGTGCGAAACTCAACGGCTACAATCCCGAAGCCTTTCTGCGCGAGGTGCTTACGCGCATCGCCGACCATCCTATCAACCAGATCGCCGAATTACTACCGTGGAACTTAAAAGCGCACGCCACACCGCTCACCGCTGACGACGCGACGACCAATCTATTGCTACAGAACTAAGCGGCTCAGCACGATAGCCCGCTCGCCGTCAAGACGGTCTTGAGAAGACGGTTACCATCCAACCTTGTAGGACCGCCGATCAACGTTCAGGTCTCGCAACCGCGCGCCGACGGGTACCAGATCGGGATGACCACGATCCAGGGCGTGCGTGCCTACGATCCGGGCTCGGCGCAATGGACCACCCCCGACGCCTACGCCGGCGTGGTGAGCGACCCAATGTCGCAGCAAAGCTACATGTGGAACGACAATAACCCAATTGGTTATTCCGATCCTACTGGATATAATCCAGTCAGTGACTTTGCTGGTTGGGTATGGAATTTAATTATTGGAAATGATATTAACACGTTGAGGCCGCCGACGGCTTCCATGACATCAAAAATCCTTGCGGGTGTCGATATTTCGCTAACAGTGATTCCTGAGGGAAAGGGCATCGAGAGCGCTGGAAAAATCGCATATTCCTTATCGAAACACGTCCTGGTCCGAATGGCTGAAAGGAATATTTCAGTCGATATGATTAAAAACGCACTACAGGATGGCGTTAAAATGGCTGGTAAAAACCCAGATACGACGATGCATATCCTCCGGGGCGCGGGCCCCGAGGGGAGGGATCTGATGGTGATCACGGGAGACCTTAGTAAAAAAGTGGTAACGGCCATAGATATGGACACGAAAGAACTAGAAAAAGAAATCATGAAGGCAACGAGGATACCACAAATAAGATGATTATCGATTACGAGCGCCTTGTTGAACTATTGGAATCCTCTGGTTTGCCTGACGCAGGAACGCCGGCAAAGATGGCGCTTATGGTTCGCTTTACAAAAACACCTGGTGTCAAACATGGGAAACAATACATTACTGACGACGGAAAAATTTTAACTGTAGATATCGACGAGAACGATGATCTTTGCTCTATCGAAATCGTTTGAGTAATAAAGCTGGCACGGCTCCTTGGACTCCTCCTCCGATAAGCGCCGAGGGTTGAAGCTGGCCCGGTTCCGTGGATACTTTCCGCTTGGCGGAGAAAGGTCCACCCATGGCCAGAAAACATGCCCGCCCCTACCCAGCGGACTTCCGGCAGAAGATCGTCGAGCTTGCTCGATCGGGTCGCGGCATACATGACCTCGCGGCGGAGTTCAAGCTTGCGGGATAGACGATTCGCAACTGGATCGAGCAAGCCGAATTGAACACCGGGCGCCGCAGCGACGGCTTGACGACCGCCGAGCATGAGGAGCTCGCGAAGCTTCGCAAGGAAAACCGACAGCTCAAGATCGAGCGCGAAATTTTTGGAAAAGCCGCAGCCTGGTTCGCTCGCGAGACTGAAGCTGGCTTGCTTCCGCGGAGAGTTTGCGATATGACATCGTCAGCCGACCGGCGTTCTCGAAATGTTAAACGCTTCGAACAGGCTAGCCGATGACGTGGAACCCCTACCACTTGAGGCTCATTCTTCTCCCACTCCATCCCGTCGCGCGCCGATCGCAGAGCCGGCCGACGCACCGCACGCTCGCTCTGCCGTTGACAACCCGGCTGCGGCCCTGTAGCATACGCCCAACATGATGACGCATCGCACGTTCGCGTGGTGGTGGCAACTCTCCGGAGCGCATTCGCCGGTGAGGTAGGTCGTCGTCGCTCCCGCAAGGGATCGTTCGTAGAGGCCGTCCGTAGCACCGGACGGTTTTTTTGTTTGTATCGCGTCGGCGCCGAGCGCGCCTTGGAGAAAAAGCAATGTATCCTCTCGCAGCATTCAACGGGCAACGCAGCGTCGTCGAGGTCGGTGGCGTGCGCTTCGGCGACGGCGGCTTCGTCGCGATCGGTGGGCCCTGCGCAATCGAGAGCGAGGAGCAGATCGAGCGATCGGCCGAGCTCTTGGCGGCGGGCGGCGCGGCGATGCTCCGCGGCGGTGCGTACAAGCCGCGCACCTCGCCGTACAGTTTTCAGGGGCTCGGCGATGAAGGGGTGCTGCTGATCGAACGCGCCGCCGCTCGTTTCGCCTTACCGACGGTCGTGGAAGTGCTCGCCGTCGAAGATGTCCCCTTTACCGCCGCCCGCGTTTCGATGCTCCAGATCGGTGCGCGAAACATGCAGAACGTGGCCTTGTTGCGGGCGGCGGCGCGAACCGGTAAGCCGATCCTCCTCAAGCGCGGCCCCGCCGCCACGCTCGACGAGCTCCTCGCCGCCGCCGAGTACATCTTGATGGAGGGCAACGCGCAGGTCGTGCTCTGCGAGCGGGGGGTACGCGGCTTCGATCGGCAGACCCGCAATCTCTTCGATCTCGCCGGTGCCCTACGCTTACGGGAACTGACCCATCTGCCGGTCATCGTCGACCCGAGCCACGCTACCGGGCGGCGCTCCCTCGTCGTTCCCATGGCGCTCGCCGCCGCCGCCGCCGGGCTCGATGGGGCGATCCTCGAGGTCCACCCCCAACCCGATCGAGCGCTCTCCGACGCCGAGCAGGCGCTCGCGCCGGAGGAGTTCGCCGGGTTCACGCGCCGGCTGGGTGCTCTGCGCGAGGCGGTTAAGGAGCCGCTGCTCGCCGGCCGATAACCCGAACTGGAGTCTACTCGGAAGGAGGTGACAGAAAATAACAACTCCACTTCTCGGCAGCGGCACGGCTGCATCCACGGGAGCAATCAGCCTTCAAGCTCTGCTTCGGTCGCTCGATCTTTCCTCGCTTCGCGGCGGCACCGATATTTTCGGTGGTTCCTTCGCGGCGGCATTGGAAGCTCGATTGAAAGCGGCAAAAGCTTCGGCACCGAATGACCCCACGGCTGCGCTCGCATCGCTTTTTGCAAGCGGTCTATCCCCTGCCGAATTCATCAACACACTCTCGATGCAGATCGGGCAAGCGGCCGCAACGGCTGCGAAAGCTCAACCTGCCGCGAGAGATGCAGTGGCGAAGCAATTCGCGACTGCCTTTGCCAGCGCGCTCTCTCCACCCGGTACGGCACCGCCAATGTCGGCGCAGCAAGAAGCTGCGACCCTCGTGCAACGCTTCACCGGAATCGTCAACGGACTAGCGCGAGGGCAAACGACAATCGAGGGGCAGAAGAACGAGATCTCGGGTACGCTCTTGGACGCCAAATCGGCGAAAGAACTCCCGGCCCCAGCGACGACCACCCCGCCGAATGCGAGTACGCTCGCGATCGATGCGGTTGTTTCGTCGTTGCTCTCGTTGCTTCCGAACCACGCCGCCTCGAATGCGATCGCTTCCGGCCGAACCGCCGCGAGCAACCTCGCTTCGACCGTCGTTCCCCCAACCGCCCCGGATACGGCGAAGGCACAGCCTGCGCCGAGTGCTCCGGCTGCACTTCCAACGCTGACGACGCTCGCGAATTTCGCGGCGCCTCCGCCGCCGATGCTCCCGCACGCGGGAACGGCACCGGAGCCGCCGGTTCGCAACGAATCAACGGGCGTGCAGAGTGCACCACCACCCTCGAATGCCGGGCAAAACCTCGACCTGCTCGGGCGAATGATCGCCCGTGCCGCCGGTACCGACGCGAGCCTGACTGCGGCGCGAGCCGCCGCCGGCGAACCGTCATCTCCGGCAACCTTCGCATCGGCGAGTCTCGCTCCGGCGGCCTTCGCATCGGCGAGTCTCACCGGCGCATCGACTCCGGGCCAACTCGATTCCAACCAGATGCTCCGCTTGACGGCGGCGCTGACGGCGGCAGCCGAGAGCGGCGCGGGTTCGAGCGGTTCGCACCTCTCCTCGGGCTTCGGCTCGCCGAACGGGCGCGATTCGAGCTCCTTCGGAAACCAGACGTCGAACGCGGCGCTCGGGTTTACGCTTCCATCGCTGCACGGAGCGGCGAACGCGGCCGCGCCGAGCGCTACCGCGCCCTCCCCACAACCGCTCGACGTGCAGGCGCTCGCCGAGCAAATGATCGCGGGAATGCACTTGCGCACCGCCTCCGACGGCAGCTCGCAGATGCAGATTAAGCTCCTGCCCGAGCACCTCGGAGAGGTGGCGGTCAGGCTCACGGTCAGCGGTACCAACGTCACGGCAAATGTCGTCGCACAGAACGCCGACACGCGCACTGCGTTGCTCGCCAACCACCAACAACTCGCTCGAAGCCTCGCCGATTCCGGTCTGAAATTAACCGGCTTCTCGGTCGATCTCTCGGGCGGCAAACACCAGGATCGCGGTAGCGACGGCAAAGGCCCAGGCCTCGGCCGCCGATTCGCGATTCACGAAATTGGTGCACCGGCGGCGCAGCCGACCGACGCACTCGCCCTTTCGAACGCGGGGATGCTCTCCGCCGACGGAAATGCGCTCTATAACTATCTCGCCTAAGGAGAATACAATGGCGACACCCGTGAATTCAACGACGTTACCGATTAACTCGTTGATCGCACAGCCCTCGAATCCGGCGGCGACGAGTAACTCGTCCGACGTCGGCCTCAACACGTTCTTGCAACTACTCACTGCGGAGTTGCAGAATCAAGATCCCACCGCACCGCAGGATCCAACTGCATCGGTGACGCAGCTCGCGCAGTTCCAAGCGCTCTCCGCGCAGACGAATCTCGCCAGCTCGTTCCAATCGTTCACGTCGAATTTCGGCGTCATGCAAGCCTCCGCACTGTTAGGAAAAACGGTAACCGCAAATACGGGAGCCACTAGCACCGCAGGCAGTGCATCGACCGTGACCGGAACCGTCGCGTCGATTACGGTGCAAAACGGCCAGCCGTTCTTTACCCTCAACGGTAGTAACGGGCAGCCGCTCACCGACAACAACGGCAATCCGTTGCTCTTCTCGACGCAGCAGATCGTCGGTATCGGAAGCTAAACGATGGATCCCAAAGAGATCGCCTCGGTTCAACAACCCGGCACGATCCTTCCGGGGCCTGCACCGCGCCCGGTAGGGCGTCCGGTCGAGATACCCCCGGGCGAGAGTTTTCGCTCGATCCTCGACCGTACCGCAAGCTCCGGCGACGTGCGCTTTTCGGCGCACGCAACCGCGCGTTTGCAATCGCGCAACATCGCCCTTTCCAACGAAGATGTTGCGAAAATCAACGCGATGACCGACAAAGCTGCGGCAAAAGGGGCAAAGCAATCGCTCTTCCTCTTGCGCGACGTTGCGATGGTGGTCAGCGTGACCAATCGCACCGTGATTACGGCAGTCGATCGGAGTTCGTTAAAAGACAATCTCTTTACGAATATCGATTCGGCGGCGGTGATCGCATGAACCACGTTATCACTCATCCGGGGCGGACCGCAGCGCGGAGCCTCGGCCGTGACGCCGATCGAATGACGCGCCACGGGGCTTCCCAACTGAGAGGTCAATAACAATGGCATTTGACTCGCTCTACACGGGGATATCCGGCCTGAATGCATACCAGAGCTGGATCGATCTCCTGAGCAACAACATCGCGAACATCGGCACCTACGGCTTCAAAGGCCAGCGCATGACGTTCGCCGATCAATTCTACAATCAACTCGGCTACGCGAGCGGCCCGACGACCACCAACGGCGGCGTCAATCCGCAAGAGATCGGGCTCGGCGTCAAGGTCAACACCATCGACACGCTCTTCAATCAGGGCGGGCTCGAAACGACCGGCGTCAACACCGACCTCGCGATCAACGGCAACGGGTTCTTCGTTCTCGGGAACGCGGACGGAACCGGTACGCCGAGCTACACGCGCAGCGGCGCGTTCTCGCTCAACCAGAACGGCCTGCTCTACGATCCGGGCAGCGGCCTGGCGGTGCAGGGCTATATGGCGAACGCACAGGGGCAGATCAGTGCGACCGGCACCCCGGGTGCGATCACGATTCCGCTCGGCCAACAGGAGCAGGCAACGGGCACGGGCTTCGGCGTGAAGACCGGGCCGACGTCGACCGATAAGGTCTTCGACGTCTCCTTCGGCGGCAATCTCGACCAAACACAGTGGGCGCAGGCGCTCAACTACTCGGTCGGCGGCGCGCCGACGAACGGCACGCCGTATACGATCTCGACGACGATCTACGATTCGCTCGGGGTCGCGCACCAAGCGACGATCACCTACACCCCGGATGCAGCCGGTGCAACGGCTGCGACCTCAGCGGTAACGGGTGCGGGTGCACTTATTGCCGGTGCTTCGGTTTCCCCGACGACGCAGGCGGCCGATACGATTACCGTCACCCAGGTTAGCCCGACTTCGGTGCAATTAGTCGATTCTAACTCCGGCGCGGTGGTCACCGCCTCGGCTGGTTCGACCGTACAGATCGGCCCTGAAACGGTGACGCTCAATCCCGGTCCGCTCGCTGCCGGTACCAATACCATCAACATCACCGGCGGAACGAGCGGATTGCCGAGCAGCGTCACCGACGCGAGCGGCAACGTCCGAACGCCGGCGACCCGTTGGCAGGTCAACGTCAGCTTCGCTGACGGCACGACCTTCCAGACCATCAAGACGCCGGGGAGCGTTGCGGCGGGCGGAGCCGTTACGGCGCCGACCTTCGGTACCGGAACCTCCGGAACGTTGGGCTACGCCTACTTCGACCAGAACGGGCAGTTCATCAACACCTCCTCGATCGAGTCGACCGCAGCTGGCACCTCGATTGGTGGGGCGGCTCAGACCGGCGATTTCCATACCGCCGGGGCGCTGACGTCGATCCAACAGGGCAACCAACTCAACGTCACCTCGTGGGGACCGGGAACCGGGAATAACTCGGTCGCTCCGACCGCAGGGGGCGGCACGCCGGCACTGGGACCGATCGGGCTCGATTTCTCAAACAACGCGAGTTTGGCGGGCACCTATACGGCGAATACGCTGACCCAGAACGGCTATCAGGCCGGCATCCTCTCGAACATCACGGTCGGGCAGGATGGTACCGTTACCGGATCCTTCACCAACGGTCAGCAGAAGGCGCTCGCGCAAGTCGCGCTCGCGACCTTCCAGAACGAGCAAGGCCTCAACCGAGTTGGAAGCAATTTCTTCCAGCAGACGGCGAACTCCGGGCTCGCACAGGTCGGCGCTGCCACGACGGGGAGCCTCGGCTCGATCGTCTCGGGGGCGTTGGAGCAGTCCAACGTCTCTCTCGCCGATCAGTTTACCAAGATGATCGCGGCGCAACGTGCATTCGAAGCGAACACCCGCGGCATCACGACCGCCGATCAGAACCTGATCACGGTCACGCACTTGCAGGCGAGCGAGAACTAAGGTTCGCGCGAGCGTGCAGGCCTTCACGCCGAGGGGCGCTAACCCCTCGGCGTGATCGTCCTTCAGCGCCTCAACGGCGGCACCGTCATGGTCAACAGCGACCTCATCGAAGCCGTCGAGGAGACGCCCGATACCGTCGTCACGCTAACCTCGGGGAACAAGCTCCTGGTGCGCGATTCGATGCTTGATATACAGAAGAAAATCGTCGACTTCAAGCGAAGAATCTACGGCCCGGCCGAGTCGGTTCGCTAGGGGGCTTGATGCGGAACAGATTGGAGCGCTGAGTTTTGGATATCGCGACTATCATAGGCCTCGTTCTCAGCTTCGGCGTAATCGTGCTCGCCGGCGCCGTCGGCGGGACCGACCCCGGCATCATTTTCGGCCGCTGGGAAGCGATTGTCTTGATCCTCGGCGGAACGATCGGGGCGACGATTACTTCGTTCCCGTGGCGCACCTTCATCGGCGGATTCTTCGGCGGCTTCAGAACCGCTTTCACGACGCGCAATTATCACGAGCGCGACGTCATCGCCACGTTGGTGGCGTTCGCCGAGAAAGCTCGCCGCGAAGGTTTGCTCGCATTGGAGAACGAGGCCGCAGCGCTCGATGACGAGTTCATGCGTAAAGGCATCCAGCTCGTTATCGACGGCCGCGACACCGAGATCATCCGTAAAGTTTTGGAAACCGAGGTTAGCAATAACCAGGAGCGCGGCGCGAAAGCCGAGTCGGTCTTTACCTGTTTGGGCGGCTATTCGCCGACCTTAGGGATCATCGGAACCGTGCTCGGCCTCATCGGCATGCTCAAAGGCTTGGCCTCTGCGGCCGACAGCACGAATATCGCGGGTTCGATCGGTGTGGCGACCGCGCAAGCCTTCGTCGCCACGTTTTTCGGCATTATGTTCGCCAACCTCCTCTGGCTACCGATCGCCACGAAAATCAAAGAACGTAACGGCGAGCTTTTGTTGCTGCGCGAAATTATGATCGAAGGGATTCTTGCGATTCAAGCTGGCGACAATCCGCGGCTCCTCGAAGAAAAGCTGCTTGCCTTCCTCGACCCGCGCGATCGCGAAGCGCACGTGGAAGAGGGCGGAGCGGTCGCCACCGAAGAGCTCGCAGCGAGTTCGACGTAGCGCGATTGCATGGCACAACCCGTAAAGACCGCGGCGCGCGCGGCCGAATCGAAGCTCCACAACAAACAAAAGGAGCAACAAGTCGAAACGGCCGGTATGATGCGTTGGCTACTCACATACGCCGACATGATCACGCTGATGCTCGCGCTCTTTATTATTCTTTTCGCGATGTCCACGATCAGTCGCGTCAAGGTGCAAGCCTTTGCGAAATCGGTCTCCGGCGGTTTCAATAACGTGTGGTCGATCAACCAGCCGCCCAACGGCGGGAGCAACGGTCAGCAGTCGTTCGGTGCGAACGCGAATATCCCGACGTTGCAGCGCGAACTACAGCGCTACGTGCAGAAGAACCAGTTGCAGCACCAGGTACAAATCCGCGTGAAACGGCACAACCTCGTAGTGACCCTGCTCTCAGACCAATCCTTCTATAACAGCGGTAGCGCGCGCATTCGGCCGCAGACGCTGAAGATACTCGACACCGTTGCCGGCTTTCTCAAGAAGACCGCCAACCCGATTCGTGTCGAAGGGAATACCGATAACGTGCCGATTCACACCGTGCGGTACCCCTCGAACTGGGAACTTTCGACCGCGCGGGCGGTCAACGTCGTGCGCTACCTCGTCGAACAAGACGGGATCGAGCCGACGCGGATTGCAGCGGCGGGGTACGGTAAATTTCACCCACGGGTCAGTAACGCGACTGCCGCCGGGCGGAAGGAAAACCGTCGCGTCGATATCGTCATTTTGAACAGGAACGACATCCCGCAGCCTACCGCACGGACCGATCGCTTCATTCGTGCGACGAAGAAACCTGCCCCCCATCCTTCAATCAAGCCTACAGGGAAGAGCTAGGAGCGCGTCATGTCGAGTTTATCGCAAGAAGAGATCGACGCCCTTATCAATCAGCTCGGGAGCGAGGAATCGCAGCTCGAAACCATTGAAAGCCGGCGCATTAAGTCGTTCGATTTCCGCTTTAACAAGCGGCTCGACAAGTTTTCGAACAACCAATTGCAAACGCTGCGAACGCTACACGAAAACTTCACCCGCCTGCTCAACAACTCGCTTTCGGTCTATCTGCGTACCCGGGTCGAGGCGACGATCGTCTCGATCGAGCAGATTAGCTACGGCGATTTTATCGCCTCGATCGGCATTCCGTCGATTCTGGCGATCTTCTCGATGGATCCGCTTCCGGGTAGCGGCATCGTCCAGGTCGATCTCAACCTCGTTTTCTCGATTATCGATCGCCTGCTCGGCGGCCCGGGATGGTTCCCGCCGAAATTGCGCGATCTCACCGATATCGAGCGCACGCTCATGCAGCGTTTTATGGCACGCATGCTCAACAGCTATCGCGAATCCTGGAACTACCTGCTGACGCTTTCGCTGAAGATCGAGGCACTCGATTCCAACCCGCAATTCATTCCGCGCATCATCCCCCTCGACCAGATCATCGCCTACGTCTCGATGGAGCTGAAGGTCGGCGACATGGCTGGCGTGATGAATTTCTGTCTTCCCTACCTCGTATTACAGTCGATCGGGCAGCAACTCACCGATTTCCAGTGGTCTCCGACGGTGATCGCCGGGCGAGGAATGACCGAGGATGATGTCGCTCAGTTAGAACGAAACGTCGAACGGGCGGATATCGATCTCGAAGTCGAGTTGGGGCGCACGACGCTCTCGTTGCGCGACCTCGTCTCGCTTCAACTCGGCGACGTCCTGGTACTCGATAACGAGACCTCGCAGCCGCTGGTGGGGAAAGTCAACGAACGAGAGAAGTACCACCTCTTCCCGGGAGTCTATAAAGATCGCTATGCTATGAAGGTTGCCGGTGCGCTCACGAATGAGGACGAATAAGCGACGATGATGCAAATCGATAATCTCGCCGATACGATGTTTGCGGCTGCAGCGACCGTGCTGGGGCGCTTGGTCGAGCAATCTGCGGTCGCCGGAACGAGCATCCGCGCCGACCATGAGGGTTCGATTCACACCGAGGGTGACGAGCTCGTCGCCATCGGTGAAATTCCCGCCCTTGGAGCGCAATTGGTCGTGAGATTTCAGCGAAACGATCTCGCGCACATCGTGGGCGTGATGCTCGGCGCTGAAGACTCGGTCGGCGAACTCGGACCGATGCAGCTCTCGATCGCCTCCGAGACCGTCTCGCAAATTGCCGTGGCGATGGCCGAGCGCCTCGCAGAGGATATCGGCGCCTCGACCTCCGGTATCCACGCCGAGCTCTGCAGCGACGCAACGTTGTTGCCTCCACCACCCTTCCAATCGTATAGCGCGCCGATACAACTTGAAAACGATTTGGCGCCGCGGATTGCCGTTGATTTCGCAGCGATAACCCTTTCGAAGCTCGGGAGCGCAGAAGAGCCCGCGCCGGTTGCTGCCAGTGCGGCGGCGCTCTCTTCGGCGCCGACCAGACCGGCGACGCCGCCGGTCGCTGCGGCACCGGCACAGTTTGCTCCCATCGTGCCGACGCAATCGAAAAAGACTCCCGCGGGGCAGGCGAACCTCGATCTCGTTCACGACGTGCCGTTGCAGGTGCGTGCGATTCTTGGGAAGACCGTCATGCAGCTCCGCGACGTCGTCTCGCTTCAGCAAGGTAGCGTTTTCGAACTCGATAAGCTCGCCGTCGACCCGATCGACATCTACGTGAATAATATTCTTATCGCGCGTGGAGAAGTGGTGGTCGTGGATGATAAATATGCGGTGAAAATCAGCGAGCTGAATCCCCAGGTCGGCTAGGGGAGCCCGCGGAGCGGTTTCATGACGACGCATCTTTGGGCTCAATATATCTTCGCGTTGATCGTCGTCGCAGTCGTTTTACTGCTCTTTGCCGTGCTCGTGAAGGCGCTCGGACGCGGGCGCATCGTCCTTTCGGCGGATAGGCGCTTGGTGACGGTGCTGGAATCGACGCCGCTCGGTGCGCACGGAGCGCTGCACGTCATCAAAGTCGGCGGTCGTTATTTGCTGGTTTCCAGTGCGGTTTCAGGTACTCGGCAAGTCATCGAGATCCCCGCTGAAGAGATCGACGGGTGGATGGCGACGCAGCGCGCGGGGTTCGACGTCACCAAACGTGCATGGAACTCGATATTTTCGCTGCCGTGGAGCAAACGGTGAAGGCGCGTACCTGCGTTGTCGTGGGGGCGATACTCGGCTTTGCGGCCCTGTTGCTCGCGCCTGCATTCGTCGCGGCCGCAACTGCCCCAACGCCGCCCTTGCCGCCGATCCCCTCGCTGAGCATCGGCTTAGGGCAGGCACAATCTCCGCAGCAAGTGGTGGGCGCCCTGCAGGTGCTGTTATTGCTCACCGTGCTCGCCCTCGCCCCGACGCTGCTCGTTTTAATGACGTCGTTTACCCGAATCATCATCGTCCTCTCGTTCGTGCGCACGGCACTGGGCACCGCACAGGTCCCGCCGAACCAGGTGCTGATCGGCCTCGCGCTGCTGTTGACGTTCTTCGTGATGAACCCGGTCATTACTACGATTAATACGACGGCGGTTCAGCCGTACATGAAGAAGCAGATCTCGCAGCAAGTTGCGCTCGACCGAGCGGCCAAGCCGTTACGAGCGTTTATGTTTAAACAGACGCGCGAGAAAGATCTCCAACTTTTTTATTCTATATCGAAGCACCCACGCCCTAAGAAACAGGCCGATGTTCCTACCTATATTTTGGTTCCGGCTTTTGTAATCTCCGAACTGAAAACGGCGTTTCAGATCGGCTTTCTTCTCTACGTTCCATTTATCGTGATCGACATGGTCGTGGCTAGTATCTTGCTCTCGATGGGCATGATGATGATCCCCCCGGTGCTGATTTCCTTGCCGATCAAGATTTTGATTTTTCTCTTGGTTGACGGCTGGAATTTGGTTGTCGGCGCGCTTTTCGCGAGCTTTAAAACATGACCGTCAGCGATGCTTTGAGTCTGGGCCGAGAGGCGATATTCGTGGCACTTTTGGTCTCCGCGCCGGTGCTATTGATCAGCCTCGTAACGGGTCTGATCATCTCACTCTTGCAGGCGGTTACCCAATTGCAGGAGCCGACGCTGACCTTCATTCCGAAAATTCTCGTATCGGCCGCCGCCATTCTGTTCTTTGGACCGTTTATGCTTGCATTGCTGACCGATTTTACGACGCGCGTGTTTTCGTCGGCGGCGAACGTCATTCACTAGAGCGGCATGCTCGATATTTTCGGCATTACCGGGGCGCAGTTCCAGACGTTTTTTTTGATCTTCGTTCGGGTCAGTACGATGCTCTTCGTCTTTCCGATATTCTCGGCGCCGCAAATCCCGATTCAAACGCGTTTCGGCTTCGGCGCGTTGCTCTCGTTTTTGCTCCTGCATACCGTGCCGACGCTCGCGCCTTTTACTAACATTCTCGGGCTCGTCATCGCGATTCTCGCGCAAATTGGATTGGGATCAATCGTCGGTTACATCGCATCGCTGGTCTTCGCCGGCATTCAGTTCGCCGGCGAGCTCATCGATCTCGAGATCGGATATGCGATCGCCAACGTTATCAGCCCGACGACGCAGCAGCAAGTCACCATCATCGGTGAATTCGAGCTCGCACTGGCGACCCTGATCTTCCTCGCAACGAACTCGCACCTTCTCCTCATCGCCGGTATTGCGGGCTCGTTTAACCTCGTTCCGCTCCCGTACATCCACATGGATCCGTCGCTTGCGGGGAACGTTGTGGGGATATTGGCGTCGTCGTTCGATATCGTGTTTAAAATTGCGGCTCCGGCGGCGATCGCGCTCTTTATTACCAACGTCTCGCTCGCTCTGATGGCGCGCGTTGCGCCGCAGATGAATGTCTTCGTGGTGGGCTTTCCAATTCAGGTTACCGTCGGCCTGATTACGCTCGCGGCGAGCCTGCCGTTGCTCGCGACGGTTGGACCGCAGCTATTCGACCAGCTCTCGCGGCAGATGGACACGGTCATGCGCTCGCTCCGCTAGCGCTTTCGTTAGCCCGAGTAGGTTGAGTCTGTCAGCCCTACTCGACGTGATAACTGCGTTGCTGCCCGGCGTTAGAAGTAGGAGAGCTGCCCGATCTTATTCCCGGCGCTCTCGCTGAAGTAGATGCGCTGGTCGGGGCCGATCGCCAGGGCGAGCGGGCTCGATGCTGCCGTCGGGATCGAGTACTCGGAGAGTCCACCGCCGTTGGAGAGATATTGGCCGATCTTATTGCCGACGATATCGGTGAAATAGAAGTTACTATCGGCGCCCTGTGCGATCGCGCCGATTGTCGGCGAGGATCCAAGCGCGACGCCGAGCGTCTTCTCGGTGAGGCCGGTACCGTTGGTCAGCATGCGCCCGATCTTATTCGTGCCTTGCTCGAGGAACCAGAGCGCCCCATCGGCACCGCTGAGAATCGAGGTCGGCTCGCTCCCGGCGGCAAGCGCGTACTCGCTGACCGTTCCGGCCGTCGAGATACGACCGAGCTTCGCCGTCGCGCGCTCGGTGAACCAGAGCGCCCCGTCGCTGCCGGCGGCGATGCTCGTCGGGTCGGCGTTCGCCGTTGGAATCGCGTACTCGGTGATCGTTCCCGAGGTCGTAATACGGCCGATCTTCGAGGTTCCGGCCTCGGTGAACCAGAGCGCCCCATCGGAGCCAAGGGCGAGGCCCTCGGGCTCGGAGCCCGGCGTCGGCAGTGGGTATTCGACGATCGTCGTGCCTGAGGTATTGATTTTGCCGATCTTGTTCCCGTTGAACTCGGTGAACCAGAGATTTCCATCGGGCGCGGCGACGAGATCGTCGGGCATTGCGTTGGCCGTTGGAAGCGGGTAGTCGACCACGGTTCCCGCCGTTTCGAGTTGGCCGATCTTATCGGCGCTCCCCTCGGTGAACCAAATCGAGCCATTCCCGCCGATCGTCAGGGCGGTGACCCCGGCCGAACTCGTCGGAATAGCGAACTCCGCGGTGACGGAGGGGACGACGGGGGTGGCGGTTGGAGTAGCCGCGGAGGAGATCGGTGTTGCGTGCCCGCACGCCGTCAGCGCGCTGAGTGCGAGGAGAGAGGCAGCGAACAACACGCCGGAGAGCGTGACCAGCGGACGATACAACGTGGGAGACTCCTTGTCGCGGTACTTGAAAAGATAGGGCTTAAGGCCAGCCACACTCTTTTATCGCGCGAGAGCCCCATTCCCGCAGGTTTCTGCAAGAAGAAGCGCCGCCGTGGAGGAAATGCCTTTGGGAATGAGTCTGGAGCAAGCGGGCTATGCCGCGTCCTGAACAAACCGAACGCGCGACGCCAAAGCGCCTTGAGGAGTCGCGCAAGAAGGGGCAACTTGCCAAGAGCACCGAGCTTGCCGGGGCGGGGATCTTTTTGGGCGCCATCCTCGCGCTGCATTTCTTTGCCGGGAGCGATTTCGGCGGGCTGGGGCCGGGAACGATGCTCGCCCTCAGCCATATCGCCTCGTACGATCCACTCACGATCGATTCAGTCTGGGGAATCTTCGCCAAGACCCTCGGCAGCGTCATGGTCGTCATGGCGTTGCTCTTTGCCATCGCGTTCGGCTTAGGGGTTCTGCTCAACGTCGTTCAGGTCGGCCTGCTCTTTACGCTGCAACCGCTGCAACCGAACTTCTCCAAACTCAATCCCCTCAGCGGTTTCAAGCGCATTTTCTCTAAACAGGTCGCGGTCAATCTGCTCAAGCAGTTCATCAAACTCGGCGCGGTCGGAGTCATTCTCTACTCGACGGTCGCCGGGAACCTCGGCTTTTTCCTCTCGCTCGGCGAGATGTCACCGTACGGCGTCTTTTCGGCGGTCGGTGGGCTCATCTACGATATTACCTTCAAGTTCGCGGTCTTGCTGGTGATCGTCGGCATCCTCGACTACGCCTACGAGCGTTGGAACTTCATGGAAAACCAGAAGATGACCAAGCAAGAGGTCAAAGACGAGATGCGGCAGGCCGAAGGCAATCCCGAAGTGCGCGGCGCCGTCAAACGCCGGCAGCGCGAATTCGCGCGTCGGCGGATGCTCTCTGCCGTGCCTCGCGCGACGGTCGTCGTTACCAACCCGACACACTTCGCGGTGGCGTTGGAGTGGGATGAGATCGATATGGAGGCCCCGGTCGTCGTTGCAAAGGGTGCCGACCTCGTTGCTTTACGCATTCGTGAGATCGCGCGCGAGGCCGGGGTGCCGATTTTGGAGAACCCTCCTCTTGCGCGTACGCTCTACGAAAAGGTCGCACTCGACCAAATGGTCCCGCCGAACCTTTACGCAGCCGTCGCGCAGGTGATTGCATTCGTGTACCGGTTAAAGAGAAAGACGATCGCGTAAATGGCTTCGGCAACCAGCGCGCCGGCGCGCCCGAGCATCGGGCAACGGATCGCCGCGACGACGCCCGTCTTCGTTGCCGGCGCGGCGGTAACGCTGGTCTTTTTAATGATCGTTCCGGTGCCGACGCCGGTGCTCGACGCGCTGCTGACGCTCAACATTACCGGCGCGCTGGTCATCATCGGCACCAGCCTCTATGCCGAAAACGCGCTCTCGTTCTCGGTCTTTCCGACGCTGCTGCTCATCGTTACGCTCTTTCGGCTCGCGCTGAATATTACGGCGACGCGTGCGATTCTCACCAACGGCTATGCCGGCGAGGTCATTCAATTCTTCGGGCAGGTCGTGATCGCCGGGAACTACGCCGTCGGTCTGGTGATCTTCCTGATCTTGGTCGTCATTCAATTCGTCGTTATCACCAACGGCGCGGGGCGCGTCGCCGAGGTCGCCGCGCGCTTCACGCTCGACGCGATGCCGGGCAAACAACTGGCGATCGATGCCGATCTCAACGCCGGCCTCATCACCGAGGCGGATGCGCGCCAACGGCGTAAGGATATTCAGCGTTCGGCGGATTTCTACGGCGCGATGGACGGTGCGAGCAAGTTCGTCCGCGGCGATGCGATCGCCGCCGTCATTATCGTCGTGATCAATATCATCGGCGGCTTCATCATCGGAGTCGTGCAACTGCACTACACCGTGCTGCAATCGCTCTCGACGTTTACCTTGCTCACCGTCGGTGAAGGGATAGTGACGCAGGTACCGGCGCTCCTCATCTCTACGGCGACCGGTATCATCGTAACGCGAGCCGCCGCCGAATCCGATTTCGGCGGCGAACTCACCAAACAACTCAACTCGCAGCCGCTGGCGATCCTTATTGCAGCGGTTATGACGGGTATCTTTGGTATCGTCGGGCTCGCACGTTTCTTCATGTTGCCGATGTCGGCGTTGCTGTTCCTCTATTATTTCTCGCGTCGTCGCGCGGGTTCGCCTGCGGTGCAAGCTGCAGCGGCGGCGGCGAAGGCCGCTGCGGTAGCAAAAAATGCCCCGGCGAAGCCCGCCGAGAGCGTCGTGCCGTTGCTCTCGTACGATCCGATGGAACTCGAGATCGGCTTCGGCCTTATTCCGCTCGTCGACGTGAACCAAGGCGGCGATTTACTCGAACGCGTTACGCTCATTCGGCGTCAGGCGGCGCGCGAACTCGGTATCGTTATGCCGCCGATACGCGTGCGCGATAACTTGCAACTCAAGCCCAGCGCATACAGCGTGAAGATTTACGGCTTAGAGGTGGCGCAGGCCGAGGTGATGGTGAGCCGATTGCTCGCGATGAATCCCGGCACCGCGACGCAGCCGCTCGACGGAATCACCACGAAAGAGCCGGCGTTCGGATTGCCGGCGCTCTGGATACCAGAAGCGCTTCGTTCCGAGGCGGAGATGGCCGGCTACACGGTCATCGATCCCACCAGCGTGATTGCCACCCACCTTACAGAACTGATTCGCTCGCACGCGCCCGACTTGCTCGGTCGCCAAGAGACCTCGGCGTTGCTCGACAACATCAAAACGCATTACCCGGTCGTCGTCGAAGAGTTGGTGCCGGGGCTGCTCTCGGTCGGTGAGGTGCAGCGCGTTCTACAGAACCTGCTTCGCGAGCGGATTCCGATTCGCAATCTCGTCCTCATCCTCGAAACGATGGCCGACGCGGCTCGTAGCAGCAAGGACATCGATTTCTTAACCGAACGCGTCCGAGCGGCGCTCGCGCGCCATATTTCTTCGGAGTATGCCGAGGAGGGATTGCTCTCGGTCATCACCGTCGATCCGCGCCTGGAGGCACTGCTCGCCGAGGCCGTGCGACGCGGCGAAGATGCCTATGCCTTGCTCGATCCGACGACGATCTCGCGGGTCTATTCATCGCTTTCACGACAGATCTCCGTCGCACAAAATGCGGGTCTGCAACCGATCGTGCTCGCGTCACCTTCGGTACGCCTCGCCCTGAAGCGGCTCACCGAACGCGCCGCACCGAACCTCGTCGTTCTTTCTTACTCTGAAATCGCTCCGGGACTCCGCGTCGAATCGATCGGGCAGGTCTCGGCAACCGATGAAACCAGCTCAGCACCCATGGGGTCGGGAGTCTAAATGCTCAAATCGTTGTTTTCTCGCGGACCATCCATTCCGGCATCGAAGCTGCCGAACGCCAATGCCTTCGTCGATGTCGTCGTTGCAGGGCGCGCCTCGCGCTCGGTCTCAGTCGAGGGCGTCACCGCCAAGGGCATCGTCGTTCGCGGAGTGATCGGGCGCCCGGGTGAGAGCGCGGTGCTGCTCTACGATTCGGGGCACGGTCGGCTTCGCGCTGCGACGAAGATTACCGGGGCGAATGGGGATCGGACGACGCTGGCGATGCCGGCGCGCGTCACTCCGGCATCGGCCTCACCCGGCGGGAGCGGCGGCGGCGCGCAGAAGCGCCAAACGGTACGGCTCGACGCACTCGTTCCGGGGACGTGGCGTTTCGCACCGGGCGGGAAGGGGACCGGCGAGTTTGTGAAGGCGAATATCCGAGATATCAGCCGTGGCGGCTGCTCGCTGATCCTCGACCGCGAACTCAAGCGCGGTTCGAGCGTCGAGGTGCAGCTGCGCTTACGCGAGGGCGGGGCACCGCTCGTCCTACTCGGCGAGGTGATGCGCCAGGAGCATATTGCGAGCTCGGGGCGCTTTTCGCACGGGCTGCGTTTTCATGGCATCCGCCCCGAGGAGGACCATGCGATCGTGGAATTCATTAATCGTAAGCAAGCGGAGTTGCGGAGCCGGGGGCTTGCATGACCGATGGCGAAGATGCCGCCCAGAGGGGCCTTGCCGCCTCAGCGGTGAACTATCATTGCACCTTCGCTCTGGGAGTTTTTGATGAGTAAAAAGGTCCTCATCGTCGATGATGCCGTCGTCATGCGTATGATGATCAAGGGTATTCTCTCCAAACACGGCTACGAAGTCGTTGGGGAGGCCCAAAACGGCGTCGAGGCGGTCGATAAATACAAGCAGTTGCAACCCGATTTGGTGACGATGGATATGGTGATGCCGGAGATGGACGGTATTACTGCGGTCCGTCAAATCATGTCGATGGACCCAAACGCGAAGATCATTATGTGCACGTCGATGGGACAACAAGCGCTCGTCGTTGAGGCGATTCAGGCCGGGGCAAAATCGTTCATCACCAAGCCGTTCCAGCCGCCGAAAATTCTCGAAACCATATCGAAGGTGCTCGCGTGAGCCATCAGGGCATGAATCTGACCGACCTTCAGAAAGATGCTCTGAAAGAGGTCGGAAATATCGGCGCCGGCCATGCAGCGACCGCGCTCTCGCAATTGCTCAATGCAAAGATCAATTTGAGCGAGCCGCGGATCGACGTCATTAAGTTCCGCGACCTCGCGACGCGCGTTGGGCATGAGAATCGTACCGTCGCCGCGTTGCACATGTACGTTCGTGGCGAGGCACCGGGCCAGATGGTCGTCCTCTTCGATCGCGAACAGGCGCTCGATTTCGTTAGCCAGTTTTTGCATCGAGTCATCGGCGACATTCAGATCTTCGATTCGATCGCCGATTCGACGCTCAAGGAGCTCGGGAATATCATCGCCGGCTCGTATCTCACGGCGATCATTCAACTGACGAGCGTGAATCTGCTCCCCTCCGTTCCGACGCTCTCCTACGGCACGATTCAGGCGGCTTTTCGTACGCTGATGTCGATTTTGCCGGATCAGGACGTCTTCCTCATCGAGAGCAGTTTCCTCGATAAGGATAAAGAGGTTGCCGGACAGTTTATCATGATCCCGGAGACCGGTTCGCTCACGCCGCTGCTCTCGGCGTTCGGCGTCGAGTAGGCCGTTCCGGCTGTATCGAACGAGCGCTTGAGGATCGCAGATGTCCGACGAACCATTCGATAAGGAAGAGTTCGTTGCGTACTTCCGCGACGAAGCCGAAGAGCTCTTGCAGCAGATCGATGGCGATCTGCTACGCTTAGAAGAGTTTGTCGATAGCGGGCAGGCCGACCCCGAGATCGTGAACTCGCTCTTCCGAGCGCTGCATACGATTAAGGGCAGCTCGGGGATGCTTGGCTTCACCGAGGTTCAGGGACTCGCGCACAAGTTGGAAAATTTGTGCGATTTGCTTCGTAAAGAGCGTATGCCGCTCTCAGAAGGAAGCGTCGAAATTCTCTTCTCCGGGCGCGATTTTTTAACCGATCTCGTTCAAGCGGCGATCGGCCAAAGCGCGCCGCCGAGCGGGCTCAACGAGTTCACCGGCCGGCTCGACCAGTTCGTTGCGATCTATAACGAAACGTCGAACGTGATCGAAGGCAAGGCCCCGGATCGCGGCGAGGGCGGGAACTCCGCCGGCAGCGAGCCGATGAACGAGGCGGAGATCGCCGCGTTCGAAGCAGAGATCGAACGCATGCTTGCCGAGGCCGCAGCGACGCCGGCTCCAGCCCCGGCGGCTCCGCCGGCGAGCGCGCCCACTTCGCCGGCAGTGGCTGCAGCAAAGGCTGCGCCCGCGCGGGGAAACGGCGAGAGTGCCGACGCCAAGAAGGCTGCCGCCCAAGGGAAGCGGAGCTCGCTCGCCCAGACGATTCGCGTTGATATCGATCGGCTCGACGCGCTCTTAAATCTCGTCGGTGAGCTCGTCATCAATCGCACGCGCATCTCCGATATCGCGACGACGCTCGGACGGCTCATGGGGGACCGAGCGCTCAACGCATCGGTCGGCCTTATCGGTCCGCTCTCAAAGGATCTCGCCGACAGTGCGGCGCTTTTAGCGCGCACGACAAACGAGATTCAAGAGTCGATCATGAAAGTCCGCATGGTGCCGATCGGCCAGGTCTTCGACCGCTTCCCACGCACCGTTCGCGACGTTGCCAAAGCGCGCGGCAAAGAGGTACAGCTCCAGATATCGGGCGCGGATACGGATCTCGATAAGACGATCGTCGACGAAGTCGGCGAACCGCTCATGCATCTCTTGCGAAACTGCGTCGATCACGGTATCGAGGCGCCCGACGAGCGCGAGCGCCAGGGAAAGCCGCGTATGGGCACGATCGCGCTGAATGCCTATCACGAAGGCAACCAGATCATCATCGAGATCTCCGACGACGGCGGCGGTATCAATCTCGATAAAGTCCGCGCAAAAGCGATCAAGAACGGCATTATCGGCACCGAGGATCGCCTCACCGATCGCGAACTCATCGAACTCATTTTTACCCCGGGCTTTTCGACGGCCGAAGAGGTCTCCGACGTTAGTGGCCGCGGCGTCGGCATGGATGTCGTGAAGCGGAATATCACCAAACTCAAGGGCATCTTCGACGTCGATTCGGCCCCAGGGCAGGGCACGCGATTCACGATTAAGCTGCCGCTGACGTTGGCGATCATTCAAGCGTTGCTCGTTCGCGTCGTCGACGAGCTCTACGCGATTCCGCTCGATTCGGTGATCGAGTCGCAGCGGGTGGAGATGCCCGACGTGCGCACGGTTCACGGAGCGGAGGTCATCACGCTGCGCGGCCAGGTCGTGCCGTTGCTGCGTATCGCCGATTTCTTCGAACTCGGCGGCGAACGCGACCCCGAGAAAGTAATGATCGTGATCGTCGGGCTTCAGGGGCGCCAGGTTGGCCTCGTTGTCGATTCCTTCGAGGGCGAGCAAGAGATCGTTATTAAGCCGCTCTCCGACGTCGTCGGGCGGATTCCGGGTATCTCGGGTGCAACGATTCTCGGCAACGGGTCGATCTCGTTGATTATCGACGTTCATTCACTCGTGAGCGATGCCTATGCCGGGGGCAAGGTGACGCGTGCGGAGTTTTCGGGGGTATAAGGTTCATGATGGCCGAGCAAAGAGAAGAGAAGAAGCAGCAGTACTCGGGCGAGACCTTCCAGGTCGTTTCGTTCCGTTTAGGCAGTGAAGAATACGGCGTCGATATCTCGCAAGTTCAGGAAATTATCCGCATGGTCGAGATCACGCATGTACCGCGCGCGCCGCGATTCATGGAAGGCGTCATCAATCTGCGCGGCCAGTTGATTCCCATCATCGACCTGCGCACGCGCTTCGGCATGAATCGTGCCGACCACACGAAATCGACGCGTATTATCGTTACGGATATCGGCAGTAAACGGGTCGGCATCGTCGTCGACAGCGTCTCCGAGGTACTTAATATTCCGGTTGAAAACGTTGAGGATGCTCCCGAGATGGTTGCCGGTATCGGCACCGAGTATATCCAAGGCGTCGGCAAAGTCGATACGCGCCTGATCATCCTTCTCGATCTGAGCAAGGTAATCACCTCCGAGGAAAAACAGGCGCTCGAGACCGTCGACGAGGCTGCGGAGTAGCGAGCGCCGAAACGATTCTCACGGCCGGGTCGTTCCGGTACTAAGGAGGATCGATCCCCATGAAAATACGCGTTCGTTTGCTCGCCTCGCTGTCGACAGTGCTGCTCTGCGCATCGCTCGCTGCTGCCGGCTTAGCGAATGGTAAGAGCACAACTGCATCATCTCCTCCGCCGAACGATCTCAAGCTACCGGTCATCATTCACGTCATCGCGCGTCCGCTCTGCAGCGGGCTGCATCGAGCCATCGGTCCGGCTATCGGCCTGATGTTGCAAAATAATGCGATTATCGCCAAGAGCCAACCCCTCTTTAACGATTATGTTCGTTACAATATTGAAGGAAGTGCGGGCAAGGCGGCGAGACAGCTCGCTCAGGTGAAAATGGAATATCTAGTTGGTCCATTGGTGAAAAACACCGCAAAAATCGATAAAATACTCGCCGATCCGGCGGTTTTCAATAACGGTGCGGGAACCGATTCTCACAAGTTAAATCAAATGAAGGCGAAACTTCTCAATGCGCTCGCCGTTCAAAAAATGGCACTCGACCTTATTAACGGTTTCGTGGCGACAAAGCAACTTGCAGATTTGCAACATTCGGGGTTCGAATATCTCAACGCAATTAACGGAACACAAGAAATAGTATCCAATCCGTCTTCAACGCCGACTCCAAATCCGGCTTTTTATAATGAAAATTACGCTGGCTTAGCGCCGCAAAATCTCGGTCCTGGAACCATGAATCTTAATAACCTTCCGGGGCTGAGCATCGGCTATAACCCGATTAAGGCGGTCGATGCCGCCATGCATTGGGTGCGGAAGGATATGGTGCAACAACAGAATGCCGCTGCACCGCAGATCATCGAATCCGCGCATATCTGTACCGGCGGTCTCCCGCAAAAAACTCCATAGACGATCACTCCTCGACGAGCACGCTCGAGGAGTCTCCCTGCTCGACCGTCACGTCGCCGCCGCCGAGCGCGCGCGCTGCTTCCCATCCCGCTGCGGCTTCGCCCGCCGGATAGAGTACGCGTTGCGCTCCGGTCGCGGCGCCCGTGCGCGTTACGAGAAAACCGAGATGCTCGAAGTGTAGGGCCATGTGCGCGCTTCCGTAGAGCGTAACGTGCACGCTGTCGCGCGGCGGAAAATCGATACCGAGGCTCGGATTTTGCGTGCCGAACGGTGCGAGGCGCCGGGCGATCTCCGCCGGATCGAGCACGTCGTAATCGGCGCCGTCGAGATAGCCCTCGGCGTTGATGCCCGGGACGCTCGCCGACGCGAGCGTCATCGAATCCTCGATCGAACCGAGCGGCACCTGGTAGACCGGTGCGCCGGCCATCGCAATGCCGATTTGGATCAGTCGTGCTTGTGGAAGATCGGTGGCGATATCGCCGTGCATCTTCTTGACGAAGGTGGGGATCAACGTCGCCGCACGCGCCGGGTCGAGGAGTTTATTGCGTAGTATTCCCAGCACCTGAACCTCTGCTTGCATGCGTTGGAAATCGTTGATGCGGTAGGAGTTGCCGGCGACGTTCTGCCGGACGCGCACGAAAGCGAGGGCTTCTTTCCCGTTCATATGCTGTAATCCGGGCTGAAAATTCGCTCCGCTATGGCGTGGATCGTAGATGCGTTTCTTGACATCGACGGTGATGCCGCCGACGAGATCGATCGCGCGTTCGAAGCCTGAGAAGTTCGCCGCAATGTAGCCGTCGACGGGCAAGCCGGTGAGCTGCGCGACGGCATTCGCGAGCTCTTGCGGTCCCTTCGGCGGGCTATCCTGGTCGCCCATAAAAAAGAGCGTCTTGATTTTCGGTACCGGATCGTTCCAGCCGGGTTGTGCGAAGAGGGTATCGCGCGGAATGGTAATCGCATAGATGCGATGCGCTGCGGGGTCGATTCGCGCGAGAAGAATAACATCGGCTTGTCCCGCCGCGGTGCCGAGGCCGAGCGGGTCGTTCGCGGCAACGCCGCGTGCGTTGTTGGCGATGACGAGAATATCGATCGGCTGCGTGCCTAGCGTCAGGCGTGCGGCGACGCCGCCGGCAAGGCGCCGAGCGCCCTGCGAGAAGAAGATCGCGAAGCCGCCGATGAAGGCGAGCAGGGCGCAGGCGGTGAGAATGCGCGCCATATTCGGGCGCACGCGTTGTCGTTTCATGGGCGAGAGAATACTCCGAAGGGTGTCGTGCGATTGAGGAGGTTACGCAATCACCCGCATCGGAGGGGCGCGCTCGCCGACAGAACCAAAAGCGAGATCGGGCAGTGCGGAGAAAGCCGCGGCGAAGCTGCGACGTATAGTGGTCGTGCGGGCACTACGGGTTTCTCGGCGTAGGCGTACCGCCGCTGCAAGTGCCGGGGCACGGCGCGTGAATTCACGCAGCGTTGTTGCAACGAGGAACGCGATGCCCGTGGCAAAGATCGCGTGAATGGCGAGCGCGATAGGAAGCGGTGCACCCAGCCAGAGCGCCCCACCGAGAAGATGGCCGTCAACGGCGCGCTGTTCGATGCTCTCGATGACGAAAAGTAGCGCGAGTTGGAGCGCGAAAATGCTCGGTAGCAGTGCCGCGAGCGGTTGCCGCAGAGGCCCGTCGAGCCGCAGGCGGGTGCAGGCGTGCCGAAAGATCCGAAAGAGTTGGGCGACGAGGAAGAAGGCACCGACGAGCAACGTCGGCAGGACGTCGGCCATGCTGCGGTCGGTAAAACGACCGGCTCCAAACCAGCCGGCGTTCGAAGCGAATTCGAGGCACGGGTCGGCGAGTGCGGCAGCGAGCACTGCGACGGTCGCGCAGAAGGTACGTTCCTGTCGGCGGAGAGCGAAGCTGGGCACCTCCGGGCGCTTCGACGGGGAGGGGAGAAATCCGGTGTTGACATCGAACGTATGTTCGGTTACGATGGCCTCCCATGTTGCCCGTGCCCGATCCCCACGCGAACCGGCGCGCGGCGTTCCTCTCCCTGAAGGAGCGTCTCGCCGCCGCGCAGCGCCCCGCTCCGCCACAGGAACGGCGGCTGCCCTGCGAACTCCCCGCGCTCGATCTCGCTCTGGGCGGCGGGCTTCCCGCTGGGCTCGTGACGCTTGAAGGGGCCTCGAGTTCGGGGCGAGGGGCGATCGCTTTTCGCGCGCTCGCTGTAGCGAGCCGGAGCGCCTTCGTCGCCCTCCTCGACGATGGTGCGTGCTACCCGCCCGCGCTCGTCGAAGCCGGCGTACTGCTGGAACGCTTGTTGATCGTGCCGGTGCGCGAGGGGCGACTGCTCGCTCGTGCGCTCGATACGCTCTTGCGTTCGCGCGTCTGCCGCGTCGTCGTCGTGCGAGCGCGCGCCTGGAGCGCGGCGATCTGGGGGCGTTTCTCACAGCTTGCGCGCGAAACCGGCAGCACGCTCTTAGCCTTCCTCGACGACGACCTGCACGCCCCCGCAGGGCTTCCGGCATTACGTTTGCGCTGCCGTAAGGAACGCTTCGTCCTCTGCGGGCGCGGAAGCGTCGGCAGCGCGTTCCTCGGCTATACCTTCTGCGTCGAACCACTCGCACGCACGCTTCCAGCACGCTCTCCGCTCTCGTTGCGAGCGGAGTACGCGAGCGAAGGGATGGCGCTGCGCGAACGAGCCTTGCGCTCTGCACGCGCGCCGCAACGAGCGGCGCAGGCACGCGCCCTCTAGCGCACGGGCGGAGAGTCCGCGATGTTGCTCTGTGCGATCGTCGAGGGAGAGGATCTGCAATGCCGTTGGGAAGAGCTGCTCGATGCTCTCGATGCAGTCAGTCCGACGGTCGAAGATGGCGGTCTCGGCTCTGCGTACCTCGATATGCACGGTATCCTCGGGGAGCCCGCGCTCTGGTGCGCGCAGGTGCGGGCGACGCTCGCTCCGTTTCCTGTCGACGTGCGCTGCGGATGCTCCGAAGATGCATTCTGCGCCGGGGTGGCGGCGCGGCATGCCGATGGCTGCGTCGTTGCCGCAGGCGGCGAGGCTGCCTTTCTCTCGCCCTTTCCGCTGAGCGCCCTCGATATCGATCCGCGAACGATCGAACGCTTCGTACTGTTGGGTATCGAGCGTATCGGCGAACTCGCCGCACTTCCGTATGGGGCTTTCGTGCGTCGATTCGGCGCACGCGCGGCGCTCTGGCACCTGCGCGCAAACGGCGCGGAGCGGCGTTCGCTCGTTCCGCGTGCCTTCACCCTGCCGATTGAAGCGAGTGCCTTGGGGGAGGGCGAAGCGCAGACGCAAGAGCAATTGCTCTTCGCGTTGCGCGTATTGATCGGGCGGATCTCCGAGGGTTGTACGCGTCGCGGCCGTAGCGCCGGCGGCATCCGCGTCGATTTTTTCTGCGACGATGCGAGCGAACGAAGCATCGAACTCTTTTTCGCGCTTCCGACGGCGGAGGAGCGAGCGATCTTCGACGTTCTCCGCGCGCGCTTGGAACGGGAGCGTTTCGATGCGCCCATCGTCGGCATGCGCATGCGCGCGCTGCGCCTGGAAGAGGCGGGTAGTAGCCAGATGCTTTTCGTTCGCGAACGCGTTCAACGACAAGATCTCGCCGTCGCGCTCGCTCGCCTGGAGGGCTTGCTCGGAGAGCCGGTGCGGCGAGCACGGCTGCGCCCGGCGCATGCCTTCGAAGAGCGTTTCATCTTCGAACGCTTTACGCCCGATCTCGCTGCGGTCGAAGATGCACGCGTCTCGGCGCTCCCGGCCTTACCGCTCCCACCGCTGCACCTTGTCGCCGAACGAGAGATTGCGGTGGAACTGCGTGGCGGAGTTCCGGTTGCGCTCGGGAGCCCACCGAGCGCGCTCTGCGAGTGCGTGGGCCCGTGGCGCACGCAGGATGTCGCGCGCGAAGTGCCGCCCCGCGACGAATACGACGTCGCGCTCTCCGATGGGCGATGGTATCGCATCGTCCACCGTCAAACGCGATGGTACCTCTGCGGCGTCTATGAATGAGCGTGCGCGCTATGCGGAGTTGCATGCGCGTTCGAACTTTAGTTTTCTCGATGCCGGATCGCACCCCGAGGAGCTCGTCGATCGCGCGGCCGAACTCGGTATCGAGGCCCTGGCAATTGCCGACGCCGACGGCTTGTACGGGGCGGTGCGCTTCGCACGTCGTGCTCGCGAGCGCGCGTTGCCCGGTATCGTCGGGGCGCGTCTACACCTACCGGGCGGCATTCCGGTGGTGTTGCTCGTCGCTGAAGCCTGCGGCTACCATCGCCTCTGCGAACTGATCTCGGGGGCGCAATTGCGCGGCAGCAAAGGCGCCCCCGAACTCATCGTTGCCGATCTCGAAGGCGATAACCGCGGTTTGATCGCACTCTGCGGCGATCTTCGAGCGCCGTTTGAAGCGTTGCGTTCCTGCTTCCCCGGTGCGCTCTATATCGAGATCGTGCGGCGCTTGCACGAAAGCGACGCACCGCGTAACGAATCGCTCATCGCCGCGGCACGCCGACTTCACGTTCCGTACGTCGCGAGTAACGATGTCGCCTACGCACGTCGCGAAGATGCCGAAGTCGCTGCGGTGCTGCGTTGCATCAAACACGGGGTGACGATAGAAGAAGCCGTCGCACGCAAGCTCCTCGATTCCAATAGCGAGGCGCACCTGAAGAGCCCGCGTGCGATGGCACGTTTATTCGCCGATTATCCCGGAGCGATCGAACGGACGTTAGAAATTGCGAAGCGGGCGAGCTTTCGCCTCGAAACGTTGAGCGAACAGTTCCCACTTTTCGCCGTTCCGGCTGGTTTTACGCGACAGAGCTATCTGCGTGCGTTGACGATGGAGGGTGCCGCACGTCGCTACGGTAGCCCGCTCTCCGTTGCGGTAGAACGCCAAATCGAATACGAGTTGGGAATTATCGCGAAACTCGATCTCGCCGGTTATTTTCTCATCGTCTGGGATATCGTCCGTGCGGCGAACGAGATGGGGGTGCTCTGCCAGGGGCGCGGATCGGCGGCAAACTCTGCGGTCTGTTACGCATTGGGGATTACCGCAGTCGACCCGGTGGGGATGAACCTGCTCTTCGAACGCTTTCTCTCCGAAGAGCGCAACGAGATTCCCGATATCGATATCGATTTCGCGCATCGCGACCGCGAGCGGATCATCCAATACATTTACGAACGTTATGGGCGCGCGCACGCTGCGATGGCGGCGGAGGTGATAAGCTATCGTTCGCGTTCGGCGTTGCGGGATGTCGGCAAAGCGTTGGGCGTGGCGACCGAACGACTCGATACGCTCGCGATCGATCTACGCGGCGGGCGTTCCTACGGCCGCGAAACGGTTCGCGATACCGCGACGCCCGCCGTCGAACGCTCCGCTACCGAAGAACGGCTCTTTCGGCTCTGCGCGCGCATCGAAGGCTTTCCGCGCCACTTGGGGATTCATTCCGGCGGCATGGTGCTCGCGCGCGACCCGCTGGTGCGCGTCGCGCCGGTGGAGTGGGCGACGATGCGCGATCGCAGTGTCGTACAGTGGGATAAAGACGATCTCGCCGCACTCGGGCTGATCAAGATCGATCTCTTGGGGTTGGGGATGCTTTCGTTACTCGACGAGGCCTTCGCGCTCCACCGGCGTTCGCGCCCGAACGAAGCACCGCTCTCGTTAGCGGCGATTCCATCCGACGACGCCGCAACCTATGCGATGCTCGAACGTGCCGACAGTATCGGCGTCTTCCAGATCGAATCGCGCGCGCAGCAATCGATGCTGCCGCGCATGAAACCGCGCTGCTTCTACGATCTCGTCATGCAGGTGGCGATCATCCGCCCCGGGCCGATTCAAGGGCAGATGATCCATCCGTTTTTACGCAGGCGCGCGGGTTTGGAAGCGGTGGAGTACCCGCATCCGAAACTCCGCCCGGTGCTCGAACGGACGCTCGGCGTACCGCTCTTTCAAGAGCAGGGTATGCGCCTTGCCGTCGAAGCGGCGGGCTTCTCGGCAGGGGAAGCGGATCGTTTGCGCAGAGCGATGGGGCACAAACGTTCGCGCGAGAAGATGCAGGCCTTACGGACGCAATTGATCGAGGGAATGGAGCGCAATGGTATCGAGCGCGCTGCGGCGGAAAAGCTCTTCGCGATGCTCGAAGGCTTCGCCGATTACGGTTTCCCCGAATCGCACGCTGCAAGTTTCGCCTTGCTCGCTTATGCCTCGGCCTATTTGAAGTGCCGCTATCATGCCGAATTTACCGCCGCGATCCTCAACGTTCAGCCGATGGGTTTTTACGCAACCGAAGTGCTCGTGAACGATGCAAAACGGCACGACGTGGTGGTGAAGCCGGTCGAAGTCAACGCGAGTGAATGGTGGAGCTTTGTCGATGGGAGCGGCGCGGTGCGGCTCGGCTTTCACCTCGTACGCGATCTCGGCAGCGTACAGCGCGAACGCCTCGAAGCAGCGTTGAAGGCCGGTGCGTTCGCAGATATCCTCGATTTTGCGCGGCGCACCGACCTCAGCCGCGAAGGGCTCGAGAGCCTCGCGGTCGCCGATGCCTTCGCACCGTGGTATCGCAGTCGGCGGGAGGCGATGTGGGCGTTACGCGCGCTCGACGAGCGCGAACGGCGCGGCGAACTCGGGCGATTGATGGAGACGGAGGAGCCGGTGGTAACGTTTGCGCCGTTGCAACCGCGCGAGCAAACGGCGTTCGATCTCTGGGCGACCGGCGTCACGACGGGGCCGCAAGGCATCGCCCACCTGCGCGCCGGGCTCGACGCGCGCGGCGTGCTCTCCGCTACGGCGCTCGCGCACGCAAAGCATCGGCAACGCGTGCGCGTCGGCGGATTGGTGATTACGCGGCAGCGCCCCGGTACGGCGAAGGGCTTCGTCTTTCTCACGCTCGAAGACGAAACGGGGCTGGTGAACGTCATCGTGCGCCCCGATCTCTACGAACGGACGCGCCGCGTTATCGCTACGAACGCGACCTTGATCGTCGCGGGCACGTTGCAAAAGGAGAGCGGCTGTATCGACGTACTTGCTGCAGAGATCGAACCGTTGGAGAGCGAGAAGATGCTCGCTGGCGTTCGCGCGCATAACTTCCATTAAGGTGCTTGTCGGCTTCAAAATGTCACCAATGTCTTGGTCAAATGGGTGGGGCGTAACACGCGGGCGGAATTCGGCGATCCCCGAGATCCCCGAGATCCCCCTTGGATGCTACGGCGCATAAAAAGAATCGGCACTCAGTGAAGAGGGGCCAAACTTCGATTCTGCGAGAGAGAAAGTTCTCACGATGGCGAACTCCCTGCTACGAGGAACTTGGCGCCCTTCAACCCCGCAAGCGTATTTTGGAATCGGCCACCATCGGGCGCGCCGCTCGCGCGATCCTTAGGAGAGATGATGAAAAAAGTCTGCGTACTCACCGCGATCCTTCTTGCGCTCACCGTAACTGCGCGGGCGAACCCTCCGCGCGCGATGCGCGCTTACGTTATCGTGCAAACGAACGGGGGCGGCGTTATCGAGCAACTCGTCGCCCGTCCAAGCGGGATGCTCGTGCCGCTTCGTTTTCGCGGTGATGTGGGCAGTCTGGCGAGTTGGACGCTCGCCCCTGGTCGATCGGTGCGCACGCTCAGCGCTCCGGGAACGATCCTCGCAACCCCGAACGGCAAGTTCTTATACGTGGCGGGCTGCAGCCCTCGGGAGAGGAGCGAGGAAATCGCTGCGTACCGTATCGATGGGAAAAATGGGCTGGCGCACCCATTAGGGGCTCCGGTGCGCTTGGAAAATTGCCTCACCGGAAACGGCGCGCCGTATCAAACGATGGTGATGGATCGTTCGGGGCACTCGCTCTTTGCTTTGGGAGGCACGACCAGCGACGCCTCGAGCGTCCGATCGATCGTTCACGTGCATTCCTTCTCGATTGCCGCCGACGGCCGGCTGGTACCGACTGAATCGGTACAAATACCGCACTACGAGGCGGCCTCATACCTTACCCTGGACAGCTCGGGAACCGGGCTTTTCTTCGCCGGATTGCCCACGTATGGAACGGGCTCGATACGTCTTCAAGCGCTGCAGGTAAGCGCCGATGGGACGCTTACCCCGGGAACAAGCATTGCGTTCAGTCACACCAGTGCAATCTCGATAACCGGCCTCATTGCCAATCCGGTCAGCCCAATGCTGTATGCTGCGAAGTACTCCCTTTCAGCGGCAGATCTCGGCACGACGCATATCATTCAGATCGCCATTGGTGACGACGGATCGCTGCTGGCGACTCCGAGTGCGCCGATCGACGGAGCGCTAAGTGCCACCTCCGGCTCGGTTAGTAGCGAATCGCTGGCCATTGCACCATCGGGTCGCGCGCTCTATATCATGGGGTCGAAAATCGGCTTCATCCCGCTGCGTCCCGACGGAACGCCGGCTGCTCCTGCGCGAGCGACCTCCGCCAAACTCTATCAGCCCCAAATGCTCGCGTTCGCGCCATCGGGTCGCTTTCTCTACGATATGGATGGCAGCGGTGGTTTCATGGGCGCGCCCGCCATATTCGTTTTTCGTGTCGCTCCGAATGGGAACGTGAGCATCGACAAAGCGTGTATCGGGGGCGGACCGAATCAGGTCCAATTCTGTGGGCGTACACCGGTACGCACGGGGGCGATCGTTTTTGTGCCATAAGCGGCACACGGTTCTTACGGTCCGGTAAGGCTGAGCGCCGGCATTTGCAGTGCACCCGGCGGATTGGGCCCGGTAAGGCTGAGCGCCGGCATCTGCAGTGCACCTGGCGCATTGGGTCCGGTAAGGCTGAGCGCCGGCATTTGCAGTGCACCTGGCGCATTGGGTCCGGTAAGGCTGAGCGCCGGCATTTGCAACGACTTCGTTTGACTTGGCGCCGGGCGGGAACTCTGCGCCAAACCAGCGACTGCGACTCCCGTCGCGCCTTCGTCATCGGTTGGAACGAATGCAAACGGCGAGAGTGTACCGACAAAGGGCGCGTGAAATGCATACACGCCGCCTTTTCCGGTTCCGCTACCGTACTGTGTTGCAACATACAGCGTTCCCATAGCATCCAATGCCAGATACTGTACGTCCGATCCTACGGCGGGCAACATCAGATGAGCGAGCGGATGGATATAGGGCGGCATCAGCATTTGGATTTCACCGGGATCCTGAGGCCGCGGATTCATCCCGATGAAAATTGCATCACCGAGTACCGCGATGCTTGGCGCGAAGCCACGTGCATACGGTCCGTCGGGGTTGTCGCTCGATGCTCCCGTGTGGTTGGTCATCAGCACCATCGGCATCGATCCGGCCCCAACCGGCGCATGGTATTCCAAAATACGCTCGGTCTCGGCGACATAGAGATCTCCCGCGCCGTCTACCGCTACACCATTGGGCGTATCGGTATCGGGAAACGTAATTTTGTAGAGTGCACGGCTTCCCGCTCTTAGTGGCGCGCGAAAGACCTGAATCGCCTCGTTTGTTGATTCGCTGACGAAGACGTTACCACGAGCATCAACCGCGACATCTTCGGCCGGCTTTTCGGTCGCTACGGAACCAGTCTCGATCCACGCACAGCCGCGGTGCGGAGGGCAGCTCCAATGAAACTCATCGACCTCATTCCCATGCGTATCGGCGACGAAGAGGTTATGATGGCTGTCGATCGCCATTCCCGACGCACTGCTTCGAACGTTCAGTGCAGTCGGGGCATGTTCGCCGGAATGGAGAGGCAGCGCGAAGCCTTGAATGCCACGCAACATCGACGACACGAATAGCGTTGGGGCTGGAAGCCGCGGAAGCCGAGACGGCCGATGGTGAGGAACGATAGCCAGCGTCACGACCAAACCTACGGCCGCAGCAACACCGATCGGCGATCGCCTAAGAAACGTTCGTAGCGAGCGGCCGAGCTGCAAAATCATTCGGTGAATCCGAGCTCAAAATTCGTTGCGAGCACGACGCGCCTACGGAAGCGTCAGGCTGTCGGAAGAATTGCCGCCGGATTTCGTGTGAAAGGTCGATGGGGCGAGGCCACAGGAAATAGTATTGCCCGTCACCGGCGGGGAGCCGCTCCCTTGAGCATTCGGCGTCATGCTCACGTTCAGGGTGCCGCGGTACGATGCGACCCCGGAAGCAACGACGAGAGGCACGTTGGCTGTGGCCGCTCCCAGGACCGGGTAGCTACCATTTGGCATCTGACCAGCGAGGTTGCAACTCAACAACACCTTGAAACCGGGCGGTGGATTTGGGTACGAGACCGTCACTGGAACGGAGAGGGCGAGTGGCCAGGAGTAGGTTGCGGCGGAAGCCACGCCGGCTATCCCCATGAAGACGATTACCGCGAGGGCCGAGCGTAAGAAATACGACATCGTGAACCTCCAAAAAGTCGAGCGGGTCACGAGCCCTACGTTACGCTAGAGGCTCCAGGGCTCCTAGGAGATTCCTAAAACCTCCTCACATCCGATCGCGACGTAGCTACGACCGCAAAGGCATCATCGCCTAAGGTGGGAAGCAACGTTCGTGACGCCTGCCGTCGGCATGGCCGTCTTCCGAGCAGACTCGGGGCGATCCAGAGATACGAACCGAGTTGCAGTCCGGCGATCTCTATTGACGCTAAAGGAGCCGCTCTATGAAGCTACGTTTTCCCTCGCTCGCCGCCTTTGCGGTTACTGTTTTCACCGGAGGTCTGCTCTGCGTTCTCGCCGCACCCGCACCGGCGCAGGATTTCGGTAGCTCGGCTGCGCGCTCGCCGATCCGCGTGATCAGTTGCGGCGCGAGCGAGGGCACGAAGCCGACGGCGACCTCGCGCGGATCCTCGACGCTCGACATCGAGTACCAGAACCTCTCGTCGAAACGCATCGTGAGGATCGAGTGGGGCTATGCAGTCGACGAAAAGATCGTCGCCCGCGTCAACGACACCAGCACGCTCGCGCCGCGCGCCACTGCCGAGCACCGCTATCCGCTGGACTACGACATCTTCCCGCAGGGCCGACTGCTGGGCGATGCGACCTGCCGCGCTCTCTCGGTGAGGTTTGTCGATGGATCGGTTTGGAGCGCCGCCCATCCGCCGACGTCGTTACGCGCGGTCGCCACCCCACCTCCGGGCGAGGACCTGGCGATGCAGATGCAGCCCGACGGCGCGAAGATCGCGGTATCGAGCTGCTCGATGAGCGTTCAGCAGATGCGCACGCCGGTCACATCGACCGTCGAGATCGCCTACACCAACACTGCGACGCGCGCGATCTCACGCGTTGATTGGGGGCTCGCCGCCGAGGGAACGATCTACGAGCGTTTCGTCGACGCTGCGCCGATCGCCCCGAACGTCGGCGTCGATCGTCGATGGCATCTCCCGGGAAATGTACTCCGAATGAATCGGCCGCCCGGCGCGCCGCTCCTCCACGTCAAGTGTGTCGTTCTCCACGTGCGCTACGCCGATGGAACGCAGTGGCCACCCGCGCACTAAGCGTATGATTTCCCGCCTCTCTCGGATCGGCAACTCGACCGTAACGCCGTCATTTGATTACGGTCGGGGCGCGACCGCCACACCGGTCGCCTGATCGAGCGGAATGAACCCGGCGATGGCGTTCGTCGTGCCGTTCTTCAGCGGTGCTTTGAATTCATAAACGCCGTTGCGTGGGCTTCCCGAGCCGAATTGCGCCGCAACGTAGAGATCGCCTCTCCGGTCGAAGGTGACGTACATGATGCTTGCATGCGACGGAAGGTCGAACCCATAGAGACTTGCGGTGTGGTGCGTGTATGGCGGTTTCGTAACCTGCACGTTGGTGCCGTATCCGAAGAAGACCGCGCCGCGAATGTCAACGCCGATGCCCTGCCCGAAGTCGGGCTGTGACTGAGCGGCGACGGCGATCGTAGCGTTGCTCCGAGTAGCTGCCCCAAACGGTGGAGCGTACCTCATAACCGAGCGATCGTTACAGACGAACAAGTCGCCTTTCGGGCCGAACGCTAATCCGTACGGCGCTTCAATGTCGGCGGTGATGTTGAAGGCCGCCGTGCTCGAACTCTTGATAGGTGCCCGAAAAACCTCGATGGTGTTTCCGCTCGGCTCGGCCGCATACAGATTGCCGGCTGCGTCGACGGCGACATCGTAGGCGGGTTTTGTGGTGTGGATCGAGGCCATCTCTACCATGCGCCCGGTCTTCTTATTGGGGGCGAAGACCCCGATAGTATCGGCGTTCGCCTCGGCGACGTACACGCGCCCGTAGCGATCGACCGCCATGCCGTATCCCGGGCCATTGCCCGGGGCCGACAAGTGCGCAACTGCATGTGGCGACCGTGAAAGCGGCAGCCTGTAAACGCGGATCGTTTTCGTGGAGTCCGAGAGATACAACCACTGCAGCGGCTTGGGCGCGGGTCTCGCGGCGCGCGTTATTGCGGTGAGTGCGAGGAGACAGATAGCGAGCGTGCCGGCGGCACGGAGCGTGCGTACGATCATGGGGGGAGCTCCTTATCTAGATGCGATATAGATGCGATCGATCTGTTCTCTGTTAAGGGGAAGGCGACGAGAGCCTTCGGGAGCGAGATGGACGCGGGATTGGCGTGAACGGCCTCGTGTGAGACTCCCTTCGACAATGCGTTCGATCTCGCCGCCACCATCGAACGTCACTCCGTTGGAGCCCGCAAGGCCGGAGAGCGGCGCCCGGGGGCGAAACCGTCGGCTAGGTCGGGATTCCTCGATCGAAGGAGTATAAAATGCGCAATGCACGTGTGGTAACCCTGATGCTTCTCGCATCGCTCGTGGCGGCAACACTGGCGCCCCTACCGCTCGCTGCGGCGATGCCGCGGCTCGGGCGGCAGACCTCCGACTGCCGAACGAGCACCGTTCACATCCTCGTCAAAGGCGTCCTCGTCGACTACGACTGTTTCGGTGCGGATGCTGCCCTCGGCGTGATGAACGGTACGCAGTTGGAAATCTCACCGGGCGGCGAGCGCTCCTCAAACGGCTATTCGAGTACCGGGGGCCTCGGCATCGGCGTCTCCTCCGCGACGGGCTGCCGCATCCACAGTGGCCAGACGCTCAGCTTAAAAAATCGATGCCTTCAGTTGTTGGAGAACGTAGGTTCCAACGCCGCACCTATTATGTCGCTGCGGAACATCTGCAATTTCCGCCATGGGAAAGCCGCCCTGCCTGAGATTCCGTGTCTCGTGCCCGCCGACAAAACCTCCGGTTCGATCACCTTTACGCATTGGAGCACGAGCCCGGGCGCCCGCATCTCTTTTCGCTTTTCGCACGGTGCAACGTTGACCGGATTTTTCGGGGATACGAGCGCACCGCACGGTATTGGGACGATCGCCGTTCCGATCTCCGGTTCGGCAATAACGACGCCTATCGATTAAGGCGTCGCTCGTGCTCGGAGCGACCGGTACGTTATGGTTTGCGGGTGGCTTCATTCAATCGAGCGATAGCAACGCTCCGTCGAGGTTTGCGGCGGCTGGGAAGAACTGGCGAACGCGTCTCGCGCTCTCCTCGTCGGTCTTTCCTTAAAATCGCCGAACGGCTCATTAGAATGAGGCATGGAGGAGAACCTCACCATGTCACAAGTTCATAACGAAAGCCTGCGCGACGACGTGCTCGCCGAGTTGGATCTCGACCCGCAGATCGACGCACAGCACATCGGCGTCACCGCCGAGGACGGCGTCGTTACGCTCACCGGCAGCGTTGCCAGCTTCGCCGAGAAGTGGGCGGCGGAAGAAGCTGCGAAGCGGGTCAAAGGGGTGAACGCGGTCGCCGAGCGGCTCGACGTCGATCTCCCGGCGGTGCACGTGCGCGACGATACCGATATCGCGCATGAAGTCACCAATGCCATCGCTTGGAACGTCACGTTGCCGAGCGATATTCGAGCGATCGTCGAGGACGGGCACGTCACGTTGGAGGGTACCGTCGATTGGTACTATCAGCGCGAACGCGCCGCCGAAACGGTACGCAATCTACGCGGCGTTCGCGGCGTGACGAACTATATCGCGCTTCGCCCGCGCATTTCACCGGAGAACGTCGAAGCGACGATCAAGCGCGCGTTCCACCGCCAAGCACAGGTCGATGCCGATACGATCGACGTCCGCGTCGTCGGCGGGAGAGTCATTCTCAGTGGCAACGTTCATGGCTGGTTCGAACGCAGCGAAGCCGTCCAAGCCGCCTGGTCGGTCCCCGGCGTTACCGAGGTCGACAACAAACTCGCGCTCGTCTGACGACGGCGCAGCGCGAGGGCGCGCAACGTAGGCGTTTGCCGGCGGGAGGGGATACCAACCGGCGAACGCCTACGTGCGCTACGCGGGGCGGTGGTTATAGATTTGCTGCATGAACGGCGTAAGATAGGTACCGCGCGGTAAGCGATAGCCGGGTTGAGGATAGGGCACCGGCAAGCGGTGCGGATATGGCCCGTGCGCGAGTTCGTCGTGGTCGCGCGGGTAACAGACCGGCCATGGAATCTCACCCTTCTCGTTGCCGCCCTGTGAAAAGGATGCCGCGTAGCGAACGTAATAGCAACTCAGCTCGCCGCTAAACCAGTGCTGCAATGGAAGAATATAGGCTTCGGCGTAATCGGTGCGTGAGACGCCGCCGCTATCGACGATGCTGCGGCGAAACGAGGAAGGATCGGGAGCGCTCGTCGCCGTTGAGAGCGGCGCTCGGTTCGCATTGATCCGAGCGGCCTGGCGTGCGAGTTGCGCTTCCTGCCTCTCGACGAACTGCTGCGCCGTGTCGAGGGAGGTGCTCGGTGGGGTGCGGCCATGCGGGCGCAAGCGACGCGGGCGCTTCGTGGGCCCCATCGCGCGAGGCGCGGCGGCAGGTTGGGCCTGCCGAGCGGGCTGCGGAGCCAGCTGCAACTGCCGGGGGAGCGGTGGCGAGGCAGGCTGCGGCACATTCTTTGGGGCGAGATGCTGGACCGTTGCCAGGGCGACGATCTGCGTCCGTTCGGCCTTCTGCTCCTGGAAATGCACGATCACGAATCGCGCGACGAGGAACAAGGCGAGCAGATGCATGGCAAATGCCCCAGCGACGGCCAAGGAGGCACGGCGGCGGCGGGCGGCCGGCAGATCGGCGGGCGTCGTTGGGCTAAAATAACTTCGGGGCACCGATGCAGAGTAACACCGTATCCATAGCGAAACCTTCACGGAGCCATGAACGAGCAGAGCAAACAGGAACCGGGCTCGGAGATCGAAGCCGGAAGCGAGCGTTCCTCGATGAAGAGCGCGCTGATCTGGATCGGTGTTGCGGGCTTCGGCCTCGCCCTCACCGCAGTCGCCGCGCGCGTACTCTTCTTTCGTCGTCAGTCCGATCCAACCGGCCAACGCATACAAGCCTTGATCGACGAGGCGAACTCTTTGTTGAAGACGCTTGACGACCAAAGGAATAGCGCCTAACCCGCCGCGCGTGCGCGTCGGGGACGAATTCGAACTGACCTTTCACGATCTGCTCGTCAACGGGCAAGGCGTAGGAAGGCTCGGTTCTCTTGCTGTGTTCTGCTGGGGGCCGCTTCCGCAGGAACGAGCGCTCGTCCGCATCACCACCCTAAAAGCGCGCTACGCTGTGGCCACGCAGGTTCGCCTGCTCTCGGGTTCGCCGCATCGCGTGGTTCCGTTCTGTGCGGCATTCGGTACCTGCGGCGGCTGTCAGGTGCAGCATATGAGCTATCCCGCTCAGCTCTCGTGGAAACGCGAGGTCGTGCACAACGCCCTTCGGCGCATCGGCGGGCTGCATAGCGTCGACGTTCGCAACGTTATTCCGTCCCCACGTTCGCGCCGGTATCGCAATAAAGTCGCGCTCGTGGTCGGTGGAGGAGGCGAGCAATCCTCGCCGGGGCTTGGCTTTTTCCGGCAACGGACGCACGAACTGGTCGAGATCGAGAGCTGCCCGATTCTCGTGCCGCAGCTCGATGAGATCGTCGGGCGTCTGAATTCTCTACGCTTAGAGGATCGACTCGGAGAACTCTATCGCGTCGCGCGTCACTTCGTGGCGCGTGCCTCGGCGGCGATCGGCGAAAGCGTCCTCTCCATTACGACCGATCGCGAATCGCCGGAGATCGCGCGTGTTGCCGGGCAACTGCTCGAACGATTACCGAGGGTGCGCGGAATCGCCAATTCGTTCGATCCTGCCAGTGCAAATGCCGTGATGGGGCGGGAGCAGCGCACGGTCGCCGGCATGACGACGATCGAGGAGACGATCGCGGGTGTCCGCTACCGCGTCTCGCCGGAATCGTTCTTTCAAGTCAATCCCGGCGTCGTCGCCAAGATTTTTGCGCTGATGCGCGGCGGGCTCGCGCAACCGCGCAAAATCGTCGATCTCTATTGCGGTGCCGGCACCTTTTCGCTCTACTTCGCCGCGGCCGGCAGCACCGTACTGGGCATCGAAGAGAATCCGGCCGCGGTGCGCGAAGCCGAAGCGAACGCCGAACTCAACGGCTCGCACGAACGCGTGGAGTTTGTTGCAGCGCGCGTGGAGGAAGCGGTCGAACGCCCCGAGATCGCGGCGCGCCTACGTGACGCCGAGATTCTCTTCCTCGATCCGCCGCGCAAGGGGAGCGACGAAGCGACCCTCGGTGCGATCGTGCGTGCGCGGGTTCCCAACATCTGGTATCTCTCGTGCGATCCGGCAACGCTCGCCCGGGATTTAAAGTTCCTGACGGCAAATGGCTACACCGTCGGAATCGTGCAGCCATTCGATATGTTTCCGCAGACGGGTCACATCGAAACACTCGTTACGCTCTACTGTAATGCACGCGAAATTCAAGCGGCGGTCGAGGCGACATTCGCCGACACGCCCCCGCCGGAGTGGCCAGACGACGACCAATCCTCACCTACGGAGTACCCTGATTTTGTCATCCGAGAATCTTGATATCGCCTATGTGGCCAAACTGGCCCGCATCGCCCTCACCGAGGAGGAGGTCGCGCGCTTCGGCGCACAGCTCGGCGATCTGCTCGGCCACGTCGCGACGCTCGCCGACCTCGATCTCGATAGTATCCCGGCGACCGCGCAGGTAGTGGAGTCGCGCAACGTCATGCGCGAAGATCTCGAGCGCCCGTCGCTCGATCGTGAAGTCGTCCTCGCGGGAGCGCCGCAACGGCAGGGTGCCTTCATTCGCGTGCCGCGCATTATCGGGCAGGCGTAGCGATGTCGGCGAATATTTCCTCCGGCGCTGCGGAGATCGCGCGTGCGGTAAACGCAGGCGAGTGTTCGGCGCGCGAAATGGTCGACGCGACGTTGGCACGTATTGCGAGCGTCGAGCCGCAGGTCGGGGCCTATCTCAGCGTGCTCGAACGGCAGGCGCACGAACGTGCCGACGCGCTCGATGCTCGCATCGCCTCCGGGGAGCGCTTCCCGCTCGCGGGCGTGCCGCTGGCGGTGAAAGATAATCTCGCGCTCGAAGGCACCGTGACGACCTGCGGCAGTAAAATGCTCGAGCGATGGGTCGCGCCGTATACGGCGAGCGCCGTGCAATCGATGCTTGCGGCGGGCGCAATTCCGGTCGGGAAAGCGAACATGGATGAGTTCGCAATGGGCTCCTCGTGCGAGAACAGTGCGCTCGGCGTTACCCGCAACCCCTACGACCTCGAGCGCGTCCCGGGCGGTTCGAGCGGCGGCTCGGCGGCCTCCGTCGCAGCCTACGAAGCGACGATCGGGTTGGGGAGCGATACCGGAGGCTCGATTCGCGAGCCTGCGGCGTTCTGCAATCTCGTCGGTTTCAAACCGACGTACGGGCGCATCTCGCGTTACGGGCTCATCGCCTTTGCCTCGAGTCTCGACCAGATCGGACCGTTGACGCGGAGCGTTGAGGATGCGGCGCTCGCGTACGATGCGATGGCCGGCTTCGACCCGATGGATTCGACCAGCGTCGACCGTGCCGTCGAACCGACCGCGAACGCCTTGCGCGAAGATCTCCGTGGCGTTCGGATCGGTGTCGTCAAGCAGTTCGATACCCACAAACTCGGGAGCGATATCGACGACGTCTACGATCGCGCCCTGCACGATCTCGAAGCGCTCGGCGCCGAGATCGTCGAGGTCGAATTACCGACCGCCGATTACGGCTTGGCGACCTATTACCTCATCGCACCCGCCGAGTGCAGCTCGAATCTCGCACGCTTCGATGGCGTGCGCTACGGGCTGCGCGTCGAGGGCGACGACGTCGCCGAGATGAACGAGCGATCGCGCGCCGCGGGATTCGGGCCGGAGGTAAAACGACGCATTCTCATCGGCACCTACGCGCTCTCCAGCGGCTACTACGACGCCTACTACGTCCGCGCGCAGAAAGCACGCACCCTCGTCGCGCGCGACTTTGCAAAAGCCTTTGAAAAGTGCGACCTTATCGCCGCTCCGTCGACGAGTTCTCCTGCATTCCGTTTTAAATCGAAGAGCGATCCGTATAGTATGTATCTGATGGACTATTACACGATTCCCATGTCGTTGGCGGGGCTGCCCGCATTGAGCGTTCCCTGCGGCTGGGTTACTCCCGAAGGCGGCGAACGTGCGATGCCGCTGGGCCTGCAACTCACCGCACCGCTCTTTGCCGAGCGTCCGCTGCTCGCTGCGGCGCACGCCTACGAACTGGCGACGATGCATGCCTCAAAGCATCGGCCGCAGATCGCCGAGGTGGCTCGATGAAGTACGAAGCGGTTATCGGTATCGAATGTCACGTCGAGCTCAAAACGGCGAGCAAGATGTTCTGCGGCTGCGCGAATCGATTCGGGGCCGAACCGAACACGCTGATTTGCCCGGTCTGCCTGGGGATGCCCGGGGCGTTGCCCGTTCCGAACGCCACCGCCGTTGAATATATGATTCGCGCCGGACTCGCGTTTAAGTCGGCGATTCCGGCGTTTTCGAAGTTCGATCGAAAAAATTACTTCTATCCCGACATGCCGAAGAACTATCAGATATCGCAGTACGATATGCCTTTAACGCAGGGCGGCGTGGTGCGCTATTGGCTCGAGGACGGCACGATTCGCGAGTGTCGGCTCACGCGCATCCACCTCGAAGAGGATACCGGAAAATCGACGCACGCCGGCTCGAACGATGGGCGTATTGCGGGGAGTTCCTATTCGCTCGTCGATTTTAATCGTGCCGGCGTGCCGTTGATGGAGTGCGTCTCCGAGCCCGATCTGCGAAGTGCGGATGAAGCCGTCGGCTTTCTTGAGATGTTGCGCCGCACGTTGATGGCGATCGGCGTGAGCGATGTCAAGATGGAGGAAGGCTCGCTGCGCTGCGATGCCAACGTCTCGATTCGTCCCGTCGGCAGCGAGAGCTACGGCACGAAGACCGAGATCAAGAATATGAACTCGTTTCGTTCGGTGCGCCGTGCGATCGAGAGCGAGATCGCTCGCCAGAGTGCGCTGCTCGATGCCGGCGAACGGATCGTGCAAGAGACGCTCGGTTGGGACGAAGCGAACGGAACGACGATTTCGATGCGCAGCAAGGAACTCGCGCACGATTATCGCTATTTCCCCGATCCCGATCTCGTGCCGATGGAGATATCCGAAGAGCGCGTTGCCGGGGTGCGTGCAAAAATGCCGCCGCTGCCGATCGAGCGCTTCGAGCGGTACACCAAAGAGTACGGCTTCAACATCAAACAGGCGACCCAACTCATCGACGCACCGGATATCGCCGATTTCTTCGATCGCTCCGTCGCGCTCTCCGGGCAGCCGCAGCAAACGCAGAATTTCGTTCTCGGCGACCTGTCGAGGCTCGCTAACGAGAGCGGTACGCCGATGCACGAATCGCCCGTCACGCCCGAGCTTCTCGGCGAGCTCGTTGCGTTGGTGGAATCGAAAACGATTAACTCGAAAATCGCGAAGGAGCTGCTCGCACGTATGTGGGCGGGAGAGGGCTCGCCCAAAGCGATCGTCGAGCGCGAGGGACTCGCACAGACGAGCGACCCCGCCGCACTCGCGCGTTTCGTCGACGAAGTGCTCGCCGCCAATGCTGCGAGCGTCGAAGAGTATCGTGCGGGGAAGAGCAACGTCTTCGGCTTCCTCGTCGGTGCGGTGATGAAAAACTCGCGCGGAAAGGCGGACCCCGCAGCGGTGAACGCGCTGTTGCGCGAACGCCTTGGAGGCTAGGCGGGCTCTCGCCGACGAGGCAACCCTAGCGGCGCTCGATTTTTCTGCGATCGTCGATCGCGTCGAGCGCGCGAGCCAGACCGAACGCGGGCGCGAGTACGCCCGTGCGTTGCTGCCGCAGACCGATATCCTCGTCATACGCGTCGAACAGGCGCGCACGGCGGCACTCCGTCGCGCGCTCGTTGAGCGCGATTTTTACGTCGCTGCGGCGATCGATCCGGAGCGATTGGTCGACGCCGCGGCGGCCGGGCGTACGTTAGCGGGAAGTGAATTGCGGGGTGTCGCCGATGCCCTCGCCGCCGCTGCAGGTGCGGCGCGCATCTTGCGAGAGACGGGGGAGGCGTCATTGCAGCCGATCCTCGCACTCCACGGCGAGCTCAAAGAGCTCGTCGCTTCGCTGCGCGAGGCGATCGACGAACGTGGCGAGCTGCTCGATCGCGCGAGCCCGGCGCTCGGTCGCATTCGTCGCAGTATTGCGAGCGCTCAGAACGAGGCGCGCGAACGGGTCGGCGCGATCCTGCGCTCGAGTCGCTCCGAGAATGCGATTCAAGAGCGCGTCGTCACGCTGCGCGAAGGGCGCTACGTCGTCCCGATTAAGGCCGAGTTCTCCGGTGAATTTCCCGGCATCGTGCACGACACCAGCGGCTCGGGGCAGACCCTCTTCGTCGAACCGCTCGCCGCGCTCGATGCAAATAACCGCGTGCGGACGGCGCGTATCGCCGAACAACGCGAGATCGAGAGAATTCTCGCCGAGCTCTCGCACGCCGTCGGAGCGCAGCGCGATCGAATCACGGCAAATATTGAGTTTCTCGCTCGCGCCGATCTGCTCGCCGCGAAAGCGCGCGTCGCCCTCGCGATGGACGCATTCGAGCCGGAGATCTCCGACGTTTGCGAACTCTCCATCGATGCGGGGCGCCATCCGCTGCTCGGCGAGCGAGCGGTCGCGCAATCCTTCACACTCGACGAGGCCAATCGCATGCTGGTCATCAGCGGGCCGAACATGGGTGGCAAGACCGTCGCGCTCAAACTCGCGGGGCTCTTTACGGCGATGGCCTATGCCGGGCTGCAACTTCCAGCGGGAGCTGCGACGCGCGTCGGCTCCTTCACGCGCATCATCGCCGATATTGGCGACGCGCAATCGATTGCGAACGACGCATCGACGTTCTCTGCCCACTTGGCACGGCTACGCAGCATGTTGGAGAGCGCGGACGACCGGACGCTCGTGCTCGTCGATGAGATCGGCGGCGGCACCGAGCCTGCAGCGGGGGCGGCATTGGCGCGGGCGGCGATGGAGCATTTTCTCGCTCGCGGTACGCGAGCGATTCTGACGACGCACTCAACGGAGCTGAAGCTCTTCGCGCACGCCGCTCCCGGCGTTCAAAACGCGAGCGTGCGCTTCGACCCGGAGAGTTTTCGCCCGACCTACCAACTCGATATCGGGGCGCCGGGGCAATCGCTTGCATTCTCGCTCGCCCGCACGATGGGGCTTCCCGCTGCGACGATCGAACGCGCGCAGAGCCTCCTCGAAAGTCAGGAGCGCGATTACGAGAGCGCCCTCGCGCAACTCGCGCAGCGGAGCGCGGAGCTCGAGAGCGAACGGGCGATGCTCGCGGGCGAGCGGGCCGCTTTCGAGAGTGGGCGCGCGAGTCTCGAGGCCCAGCGGCGCGCACTTCTCGCCGAACGCGAGCGTTTTCTGCAGCGCGCCGACGAAGCGCTCGCGACGCGCTTGCGGGAGTTCGCCGCCGAACTCGCGCGCAACGCAAGCGAATCCTCGACGCGGGCGCGCGTCACGCCCGGACAGACGCGCGCACTCTCTCGCGCCGCCGACGCGCTTCGCGGCGAACTTGGCCCAAGCGAGCCCTCGGAGGTCGCGGAAACGGAGCAGGGGGCGTTCGAGCCCGACGCGATCGTCTTCGTGCGTTCCTTGCGTCAGGAAGCGCGCGTCGTCGAAGATTATGGGGAGCGCGTGCAGGTCGCCATCGGCGCGCTGCGCAGCATCGTGGCGCGCGGCGATCTCGAACGGAGGCCGGGTTCGAAACGCAAGGTCGAGCGCAGCACGGCCGCTGCGAAGCTCGAGAGCGCGAGTCGAAGCAGCGGCGAACTCGACGTACGCGGAAAGCGCTTCGTCGAGGCGGAGCCGCTGGTAGAGCGATGGCTCGATGATGCAGCACTCTCCGGACTCGCGGAGTTGCGCCTGATTCATGGCAAAGGGAGCGGCCTGCTGGGGCGCGGGCTCCAGCAATATCTGCGCGAGCACCCTGCCGTCGCCTCGCTTCGCTACGGGAACGCCGATGAGGGCGGCGGAGGCGTCACGATCGTGACGTTGCATTTATGAGGCCGATTGCGGGTGAGCGCGAACGCGACCGCGTAGTTTTCGCGACGACATGAAGGATGCACAGAGTGTCGAGGCGCTCCTCGACGGCTTCGAACACGTCGAATCGGTCTCCGAATTTCGGAGCAGAATCTTGCTGGGGCGTCCGCTGCGTGTCAAGCTCGGCATCGACCCCACGAGCCCGGACTTGCATCTCGGCTTTATGGTGGTGCTGGAGAAGCTCCAGCGCTTCGCCGCAGCGGGGCATGCCGTCACGCTGATCATCGGCGATTTCACCGCCCGCATCGGTGACCCGAGCGGAAAGAATGCCATGCGCCCGCAGCTCAGCTCCGAGGAGATCGACGCAAACATGCGCACCTACCGCGAGCAAGCGGGGAAAGTGCTCGATTTGGAACGGGTCGCCATTCGCTATAATTCGGAGTGGCTCGATACGCTCGGGCTGAGCGATCTTATTGGATTGCTCTCGAAGACGACGGTCGCACAGATGCTCGAACGCAACGACTTCGACCAGCGCTATCGCGCCGGTACGCCGATCTCGTTGCACGAATTTCTCTATCCCGTCGCGCAAGCGTACGATTCCATCGCGGTGGAGGCCGACGTCGAACTCGGCGGAACCGATCAACTTTTTAATCTTTTACTCGGTCGACATTACCAGCGCGAATTCGGGCAGGCTCCACAGATCTGTGCGACCGTTCCGCTGCTCGTCGGGCTCGACGGCGTAAAAAAAATGAGCAAGTCGATCGGGAATTACGTCGGCATCGCCGAGAGCGCCGAGACGCAATTCGGCAAGCTCATGTCGATCGCCGACGAGCTCATGCCGGTCTACGCTCGGCTGGCGGCCTTTCGTTCGCGCAGCGCGGCCGATGCGCTCGCCGCGACGCTCCGCGACGGCTCGGCAAACCCGATGCAACTCAAGAAAGAACTCGCCGCCGAGATCGTGACGCGCTATCACGGCGCCGAGGCGGCGCGACGCGCGCGGGAGCACTTCGAGGCGACCGTTCAGCGGCGTGAGGCTCCCAGCGAGATGCCCGAATTACGGCACGCCCCGGCTCGCGTGAGCGCGCTCATCGTTGCGGCGGGCTTCGCGGCGAGTAAGCGCGAGGCCGAGCGACTTTTAACGGGGAGCGGGGTGAAGCTCGATGGTATCGTCATCGCGGAGCCGAACGCCGCCTGGAACGGCGAACCCGCCGTACTCTCGGTGGGATCGAGAAAATTCGTGCGTCTGCTGAAAATCTCTTAGGGAGGAACGATGTCGTCTACACCGGTGACCTATACTTCGTCGCAAGCGCCGTTAGGGGGATCGCGATTCGTTTGCAAACGCTGCAAGCGCGAATATAATCCGCCGCAGCCCGGCGAGCGACCGATTCGCTGCGAATGTGGCTGGTGGTACTACAACGACGGCGTGGCGATCCGAGAGAGCTATTGGCAGCGCATCGCGCCCTATCGCGTGCCCCCGGATCTTCAGCATCTGTTCCCGACCGATTAACGCTCGCGAACCAAACGCGCGATCGCGCTCGGTTCGATGAGATAACGCTCGCGGCAGAAATCGCAGAACGCCTCCGTGCTCTCGCCGGAGGCCGCCATCTCTACGAGCGTCTCTTCGCCTAAACCGACCAGCGCGCGCTCGACGCGCTCCAGCGTGCAGGGACAGGCGAAGCGGAGCGCGAGTTCGTGCTTCGAACGGAGCGCTTCCTCGCCGGCGAGCATCGCGAGCAGCCCCCACGCGTCGGCGCCTTCGGAGATGCTGCGCGCGACCGGGCGTAACGAGCGCGCTCGTTCTTCGAGCCGATCGACCGCGCCTGAATCTGCACCGGGTAAGACCTGCGCCATGAGACCGCCGGCGGCGCGAACGCCCTCGGGGCCCATCAGCACCCCGAGCGCAACGACCGATGGAATTTGCTCCGAGTTGGCGAGGTAGAACGCGACGTCTTCGGCGATCTCGCCGGTCATCAACGGCACGACGCCGTTGTAGGGTTGACCGATCGCATAGGATTTCGTTACGTGAAGCGTCCCGTTCCCGACGATGCCGGCGACATCGGCTTTCCCGAGCGCATTGGGTGGGAGATCGGCGAGTGGATGCGCGGCGTAGCCCCGCGCTCCGAGCGTTCCCTCATCGAGGAGGCGAGAATCGGCGCCGAGCGTTCCCAGCGGCCCATCGCCGGAGATGCGCAGCGTCACCCATTCGCGCGGTGCGAGCGAGATTCCGAAGAGCGCGCTCGCAGCGAGAAGGCGCCCCATCGCCGCGGTCGCCGTCGGGCTCGAATCGTGTCGATCGCGCATTTCGGCGACCGAACGCGTCGCAACGACGGCGGCAAAGGCGAGGCCGGAGCCTGGAGCGACGGCGGAGACGACACGATCGAGATGCATACCTCGGCTGACTCTCGTCCAGGGTGCGCCGACTTCCTGCCGAAACGCGCGATCATGCGTATCGCAGTGATTCATGGTGTCAATTTAAGCCTGCTCGGCGAGCGCGAGCCGGCGACCTATGGGACGATGACGCTCGCGCAGCTCGATGCGGAGATCGAACGTGCCGCTCGGGAACTCGGCCTCTCGGTGACGACCGAACAGTTCGAGGGCGAAGGGGAGATCGTGCGGGCATTACACCGCGCGCGCCTCGAGTGCGATGGGGTAGTTCTGAACCCCGGCGCCTACGCGCATTACTCCTATGCGATCGCCGATGCTATTGCAAGTATCGCGATTCCGGTCGTCGAGGTACACCTCTCGAATACGTCGGCTCGCGAGGAATTCCGGCGGCGCAGCGTCACCGCGGCGGCGTGCCGGGGCGTCGTCGCCGGATTCGGTGCCGATTCCTACCGCCTCGCGCTGTTGGCGCTCGCGAAAAAACCCTGAAAAATCGGGGGTTTTCGGGTGAATTTCGAGAGGATGCGCCCGATATCGTGCGTATAGAACGGCATCGAGCGGCGCCATTCGAAACCCACATTTGATGCTGCCGGCGCGCCGTTGCTTATAGGAGATTACGAGTTTGACCAAAGCCGATTTGATCGAAAATGTCGCCTCATCCGCGGAGCTCTCGAAGCGTCAGGCGGGCGAGATTGTGAACATGATTTTCGACGACATCGAAAAGGCGCTGCAGAAGGGCGAGCGCGTTGCGCTGACGCCGTTCGGCAGCTTCGTCGTTCGCGCGCGTAAGGCGCGTGAAGGGCGCAACCCCAAGACCGGCGAGAAAATCAAAATCGCCGCGCGCAAGGTTCCGGCGTTCGTCGCCGGTAAGGGCCTCAAGGATGCCGTCTCGGGTGGACGTTCCGGCGGGGCCAAGAAAGCCGCCGCAAAGAAAGCCCCCGCTAAGAAAGCCGCTCCCGCGAAGAAGAAAGCGGCAAAAAAGAGCCGTCGCTAACCGCGATCGCCGAGCTCTGAAGGGCCGCCGTTTCGGCGGTCCTTTTTTCTCGTCCCGACGTGCGTGGAGAGGAAAAAACCTCCGGAGTTCTTAATTGCCCCCAGCCGGAGCGCGCGCTCCGGAGGGAGATTTCGGGCTGTAGCGCAGCTTGGTTAGCGCGCTTGACTGGGGGTCAAGAGGTCGCTGGTTCGAATCCAGTCAGCCCGACCATGAAAAAGCCTGCCGATTCACTCCGAATCGCAGGCTCTTTTTTTTTGCGTGCGATTTGCCGATACCGGGAGGAGGGAGGCTAGTATGCGCACGATTACTTTGGCCGCTCTTGTGGCGGCACTCATCTCGGTCGTACCGGGGGCCACTACGGCACAACAACTCGGCCCCGCGACCGCAGCCGGGCTCAATGCCGATGCCGCCGCTGCGGCGCGCCGAGTGATGATGAGCGCACTGCAGCACGGCGGCAATCAGGGTGGCTGCGCTCCGCTGCCAGGCGGGTGGGCGGTGGTAAACGCGACGGTTCGATTGCCAGCTTCCTACGGCGGTTACGGCGCCTGGGTCAATATCGCGGAGTTGCTCCCTGCGAGCGATAACCTTGCGGGCTTTCTGAAGAGCCACAGCGGAGGGCCGTTCTATCGCACCGCTTCGGGCTCGGAACGAACCGTTCACACGGTGCTCTGTGCACCCGCCGGCTACACCTATTGGCTGGTGATCGACTCCGGGAGTGCGAAAGTCGCCGTCGGACGCGTCACCTTGAAGCGCCCGGGACGCACCTATCGCGTCGTCCTCACGGCACCGCCGTTCGGTCGTGCGGCGAGCACCCCCGCTCCCGTCGCAACCGCCGCAACGCAGCATCCGAAACTCGCACGCTATATGCTCGCACACATCGTTGCGTTGCCGTCCTACGGCATGAGGGCAATGCAGATCACGCCGCGCTTTCTCTATCTCGTTCACGCTGGGCCGACGATGCGCGCGGTGCGCGGTATCGTGATCGTCGACGTTGGGAGCGGCGGATGGGCCGCGGCGCAGGGCTTTAGATCCTTCGACGTCGTGACGGCGGTCGACGGTGAATCGGTCGAAACGATCGCCGATTTCGAGCGGCTCGTCGCGCAATTCGCCGGAGATTTACGCTTCGCGACGATCCGGCAAAAGCAACGCTTCGTCCTCACTCCCGGCCACGGAAATGCGTGGCAACCGCCGAGCGTCGGGCCCGGTTTCGTGCCTCCGGCGACGCCTCAGCCGTGAGGATGTAACTGCGTGAGAACGTAGAGCGCGATATCGTGGAGATCGCGCTCGGACATCTGCCAGCGCGGCATCACCGAGCTTAACGTCATGCCGGTATTATCGACGCCGTGCGAGATCGCGCGTTCGAAATCGGCGACGCTCCAGCGTTTCGCCGGGGCGCTCATGCCGGGCATGCCCGCCATCGCGTTCGTCGCGCTCGATACGCCCATGTTGTCGCGCATGTGCGCGTGCGGGCCAAGCTCAGCGCTGATCGCACCGTCGGGAAGGCGAACGCCTCCGACGCCGGTTGGCTGGTGGCAGACCGCGCAGCTCTGATAGACGCGTAACGGATCGGGGCCGTGAATGCGTACACCGGCGAGATCTTTGCCGGTATAAAAGATCGAACGACCGTTTTCGAGCGCGCGCGCACGCGCGGCGGAGAGTCCCTGCAGCGCGGGAGCCGGCTGCATCGTCCCAGGCGGCATGCGATTGCGAAACCACGGCCCCGCCCAGAGTAGCTGATACTGCGTGATCGGCGTCGCACCCGGACGAGCGAGATCTTCAACCGTGAGCACGATATTCGGGCGAAGATTGAGCGCCGCGTCGACGATGTAATTCGTCGTTGCATTTCCCAGCCCGTCGTTGATGCGTTCGTACCGCGTATCGAGATGGAGCCAGGAGAGCGGAGCGTAGATCGTTTCGAGCGAGTAGGCCTTACTGGTGCTGCTCTCCGTCGAGAGCGGCAGCGGCTGCGTGTCGTGCCCGATCGTCCCGATCGCTAAGAAATCGAAGCGACCGATATCGTACGAGGCGAGCGCTGCTTCGCGCGTGTAGCGATCGATCGCGCCGCCGAAGTTGAGGTTCGAGCCGAAGAGCATTGCGAGGCCGCCCGACCAATGCTTCTCGGGTGAAAGAAACTGCAATGATGCGCTCCACGCGTTTCCCTCATCGGTGGTAGCGAGCGCGTTCTCAATCGGGGCGTTGCCGGCGAGATAGGCGATGTTGCCGATCAGGCCGTTTGCACCAACCTGCGTGTAGGAGGCCCCCCAACGGTTATCGGCGAGCGTCGCTGCGTTCGATCCGATCTGCATGCTCGCGATACCGTAGCCGCTGAGCGAGAGCGATTGGGAGATCCACGGCGCGAAGACCGGCGTCGGAAAGCGCCCGAGTTGCAGGCTGCCGTTGCCACGGTCCAACGCGTTGTCGGCGATCCAGAGCTGATCGACGGAGGGAGCGGGAAAACCGCCGCTCACCATCGGGACGGTCGCAAAGTAGGAAACCTCTTTGCCGAGAAAACCCGCGGAGAGCCATTGCACGAGCGAACTCGAGAGCGCGGGAAGCCCCGCCGCCGCGGGGTTCGATGCATTTGCGGTCGCTTCGAGGGCGATCGGCAGCGAGCGATTCTGCATCATTTGTAGATGTCGATTGAGGCCGCGCGAAAAGTTCGTCATCAGCACGTAGCGTCCGTACCCGTTGAGCTGCGGGACGACGGTGTGACAGAGCGCGCAGTTCGCTCCGCCCTGCCCGTTGGCGAAGACCGGAACGGCGGAGGCCCGGAGCGGTAGCAAACACGCGCTCGCAAGAATCGCGAGCGCCCCAAAGAAGGATAGTCTCGCGGAGGTACGCGATGCCGATTTCGTCATGCGGCGGAGATTCCAGCGCGCCCATCGCGGCGCCTGTGCAGGCCCGCCGGGCAAGCACTCGCGAACGCTTCGGAGGATGAAACTCTATATTTCTTGCGACATGGAGGGCACCGCGGGACTCTGTTCGTGGGAGCAATGCGACCCGAACAACACCACGGAGTATCCGATCTACCGCCGACTCATGTCGCGGGAGGTGCGCGCAGCGATTGAGGGAGCGCGCGCCGCCGAGCCATGCGACGTGTTGGTCAACGATGCGCACTCGCGGATGCACAATCTTCTCTTCGATGAATTGCCGAGCGATATTCGCGTGCTTTCGGGATATCGAAAGGCGCTCTCGATGGTTCAGGGTGGTGATGAGGGCTTCGACGGGGCGTTCTTCACTGGCTATCACGCGGGAATCGGCGTCGAACGCGCGGTGCTCGCACACACCTACTCGCCGAACGTCCTCTACGGCGTGCGCATCAACGGCGTCGAATGCGACGAGACTTTACTCAACGCGGCATACCTTGGAGAATTCGGCGTGCCCGTGTTGCTCCTCACCGGAGATGAAGCGCTCTGTACCTCGGCGCGAAAGCACCTTCCCTGGGTTCGATGCGCGCAAGTGAAGCGCTCGACCGATTACTATTCGACCGATTCGCTCACTCCCGCCGCCGCAATCGCACTGATCGCCGAAACCGCACGCGAAGCGGTCTCCTGCCGTGCAGAAGCGCGCCCGTTTCGCTTCACTGGATCGGTGACGTTGGATATCGAAGCAGCGAGCGTCGAGTCTGCCGATTATATGGCGTTGATCCCCGGGTTTACTCGCCCGGGCGGGCGCTCGTTACGCTTTAGCGCTCCGCATTACGTAGCTGCGTTTCAAGCGCTGATCGCCGCGATGCGCATCGGGCGGGGTGGCGCCGATCGCGCATGAAGGAAATCGATTGAGCTAGCGCGCCCATGACGACGTCGCAGCGTCGAATAATTGCCGGTGTATCGCGGATTTGGCCCAAATCGGGTGTTCGGGCGGTGGAAGATCGGCGGGCGACCGAAAGGGAATATGTGCTCCCGAGCGTCCGGCTACGACCGCATTGTCGGCCGCAAAACGTTGTAAGAAGGCGAGCGCTTCGGCATATTGCAACAAGAGGAATCGGTGATCGAGTACGCTTTCATCGAGGTGCGGTTGCGCTGCCCGCGCGAAGGCAAGGAGTTCGTCATCGTCGATCGGCGTGTCGTCGCGGAGATTGCGATGGAGCGCCTGCAAGAGTTTTTTCAAGGTGAAGCTTTCGTTTGCAATCGTCATTTTAAAATCCATTGCCAACGATCCGTGCAACATGCCGACGACGCGCAAAAAATCCTGATGGAGATGTTCGGGACCACGGTCGGGCAGGTAGGGCCGCACGACGATATTCTCAGCCCCGAAGGAGAGAGATAAGGCGTCGAGCATGCGACTATAATCAAACTCGAATCGAGCATGCTCGAATTCGATGCGACCGTGGGCGAGGATCTCTTCGATACATGCTGCGAACGACGCTTTACGATTGGCGCGAATGATTTCCTGGAAGATCGATTCGGCGTAACGTGCCTGAGGGCGAAGATAGAGCAGCACGACCGTGCGATAGCCGGCCTCGGCAAATGCCGATCGAAGGGCCGACATAATGTCGATGCGATAATGGAGCGGGTGAAAGTCCTCGCTGCTTATCACGGCGGTGCGCGCTGAAGCCGTTACCAATTCATCGATCACGCGCGCGAGGAGTTCCTGTGGCTGGGGCTTCGCTAACTCCCAGGCGAGTGCGTGATGCCCCGTGGTAGGGGATCCGTCGGTTTCGATAGCGCGCCCCGTATTGGGGACGATGATTCCCTGCCCTGCGAGAGCCTGCTGGTTGAGAATCAGCATAGCTTGAAGCGCCGTCGTGCCGGTTTTATGCGTGCCGATATGCAAGACGATGGTCTTGCTCTCGCTGCTGCCTTCCACAGTATCCGATGTTTCTCGACGCGGCGTGCGTGCCCTGGTAGCCGGAGAATGCGTGCGGTGTGGCTAATCGAGGAGAGATGGAGATGCAGGGCCCACAGCACGTAACGCTTTTCGCCGACGGCGGCGCCAGGAATAACCCCGGCCCTGCGGCAGGCGCGGCGGTGCTCATCGATGACGGCGGTGCGGTCATAGAGGAGGCCTTCCGCTATCTCGGGCATGCAACCAATAATGTCGCCGAGTGGAACGGCCTCCTTGCCGGGCTCGAAGCTGCGGCGCGCCTCGGCGTACGCGATTTAACGGTGCGGCTCGACTCCGAACTCGTGGTGAAGCAGCTCCTGGGTGAGTATCGAGTCAAGAATGCGGCGCTCCAGCCATTGCATCGCCGGGCGCTCGAACTGCTGCGCGGCTTTCACTCCGTCGATATCGGCCACGTCCCGCGCAAGCTCAATAAGCTTGCCGATGCCCTCGTGAATCGCGTCCTCGATGCGCAGCAGCGTTCGGAGAACGAGCGAGCCAATGCGACGCCATAGCTTTGCGATCTTCATGCTCGTCGTATCGGCGATTTTGGTGGTGTGGGGATGGAACTTTTATGCCGCCGACGAGCTCAACCGTTGGAACGGCGTCGTTCGCGTCGCGCACGCACCCAGCTCGATCGATCTGACGCTGACGATTCGCTACCCGAAACCGCCGATCTACGAAGAGCGCTATCATATTACCGATATCAACGGCATATCGAAGTATCGCTACGAAGTTCGCAGCTACAATGGCTTGCTGGTGAAGGTCACGCAACCGCCGCACACGACCTATAACGTCTCGTTTTTCTTCGAAGCGCTCGAACAGAAAGGGCTCTGGAAACTCACCAATAAGGCGCCGCGTGCGAAAGGCGATCCAATTTACACGCTCGCCGTGAAGCAGAGCGTCGGCGGCAAGAGTGGAAGCCGCACGATTGTGTTTAGCAATCCGCATTTCTGGGCGACGACGGCGGCGCAGTATCACTCCATGCACATCGATGCGGCACGTTCGACGAACGGCGTACTCGAGGTGCAGAGCAGCTCGCTCCTCGATCCGCGCTACGAGGAGATGGTACGAGCCTTCGAGGCGTTCGGCCCCAAGGAGTTTCGGCGCGACGTTACTTTAGCGCGCGAGCGCGCCCGTCACGCATAGGTCTGCCCGTGAACGCGAATAAAACCATCGATATGCCTCCCCGCGGGATCGCGATGCGTCCAATGAACGATCGGTTCGGGGCGGTCTTTATCGTGGACCATCTCGCCGCGCACCTCGATGCGGTCGCCGGTATGGAGCGGAATACGCGGAGCGAGGCCGACGTTATCGACGACTTCGACCGGGCCAGCCGCGGTGCTCGCGTCGAACGCTTCGTGTTCGCATTGCGTGTTGGTGCCGAAAAAAAAGTGCGGCGCGTCGAGAACGCGCGCCGAGAACGCTACTTCGCAGCGGCCATCGGCGTGATAGGCGGTAGCAATCGGTATCATCGTGAAACCTCCATTGCCTCCTTCACGCACGAGCGTGCCGCCGACAAGGGCTCTCGTCGATGCGCGTGATGCTAACGGAACGGTTGCGGCTCGAGCCGGTGAGCGCGCTCAACGCCGACCAGTTATGGCAGATTCTCCAGGCGGCGGATCTGCGCGCTTATCAGGATCTCCCCGGCTTGCGCTTGACGGCATTCGTCGAGAGCGTCTCGCGGCGACCTCTCCACCTCGGCTCCGGGCAGCACGGACGCTACGAGTGGCTCGTCGTGCTGCGCGAGACGGGAGAGAATGCCGGCTGGATCTCTTTACGAATTCCCGAACGCGAACCGGGAGCTGCGGAAGTGGGATATACGTTGCTTGCGGAATTTCGCGGCCGCGGCTATGCCACCGAGGCGGTCACCGCGCTGATCGACGAGGCATTTGCGGTCGTCCATCTGCAGCGCCTCTGCGCGTACTGCGTGCCGAAAAATTCCGCCTCGATTGCCGTGCTCGAACGGCTGGGATTCACGCGCGATATCACGTTACCGCGTGGGGCGACGGTCGGCGGCGAGCCGGTCGATGTGGTCGCTCACGTCTTGGAGGCGCGGGATTGGCGCGAGCGCCCAAACCGCACGCTGACGTCGGCCGATTCGAAGAAGAAGTAACGCCGTTCGCCCGGGCGTTCGAGCGTTGCGAGGAGGGGATCGCGCACGACGGCGACGACCATGCGCGCGGCGATCTCGGAGATCGGCACGAATTCAACGGCGACGACGCGATCGTCGTGCTCGGGAACCTGCGGCTCCCCGTCGGCCTCGAGTGCGAACGTGCTGTTGAGGTAGTGCGTGTTGCCGTCGAAACTCTCGCTGAGGTAGAGGAGCTCCCCGCTCCGCGCACGGAGCCCCGTCTCTTCGAAGCACTCCCGTTCCGTGCATCGTGCGAGCGACTCGCGCCCCTGTTGGTGACCGCCGGGTAGCCCCCAGAGCGGCTCGCGCGGGAACTCGTACTGCGATGCGACCATCAGCACGCGGTCGCCGCGACGGAGCAGGCCGGTAGCGAGGTGGACGCGTTCGATGCGCTCGCTCATCGTGGCGCCGAAGGGTGGCGGGCATATACCCGCGCATGGCGTGCGAGCGAGAAGAGTTCGGCCATGGGGGCGGAAGTTCGCCGTCATGATGCTCGAGCTCTTTGGCGTGGATGACGACGAGCGGATGGCACGTGCCTTCGAGGTGCGGCGCGAGGTCTTCGTGCGCGAGCAAGGTGTCCCCGAGGAGGAAGAGATCGACGCGCACGATCGCAGCGATGCGAGTGCCTGCCACGTGCTGCTTGCGCTCGACGGGCGCCCCGCCGCCGCCGGGCGATTCTTCGCGCGCCCCGACGGTGCCGTGCAGATCGGGCGCATGGCGGTGCTTGCGGAATTTCGCGGGCGAGGCTACGGGCGCGCGATGCTCGACGCGCTCGTTGCCGAGGCGGAGAAGCGCGGATACCCGCGGGTCGTGCTGCACGCACAGACGCACGCACGCGGATTTTACGAGCGCGCAGGCTTCACCGCGCATGGTCCGGAGTTTTTCGATGCGGGAATCGCGCACGTCGAGATGGAGCGCGCGCTGTAGGGCGCGCTAGCGCCCGTATCGAGGCGCCGCATGCGCGGAGAGAAAAAGAACCGACTGCGCACACGCGGTCGGTTCTTTTCTGCGGAGCGAAACGCTACACGTAGCGAGCTATTGCGTGCGTTCTACTGCAGCGGTTCGCTCGATCGGAGCAACCCTTGCCCGTCCGTCGATGCGTAGAGATAGCCGTCGAGCCACTCGACCTTGCTGAAGCGACGCGAGATGGTCGTCGCATTCGAACCACCGTCGAGGCGCGTCCACGTCTGCCCGAGATCGCCGGAGCCGTAGAGGCCGTACCCGGTCGCAAGAACGAGGATTGGATCCTGCCCGGCGGGTGCTGCGGGATTGAACTCCAGCGAGGTCGCGTACTGCGGCGCAATCGTCGCCTGAGCCCATTCCTCCGGCGCGACCGGCGGCGAGAGGCGGCCATTGATTCCGCCAAGACGCCAGGGCGGGCGCGGGGGCGCGAAGCGCAACGGGAACGTCTGACGGCGCCGTGCGAGCACCGACATCATCTGCCGCGCAACGGAGAGCCCTCCTGGCTGCGCACCGGTAAAGGTGACGCCACCGTTGCTCGACGAGTAGATCGTCAACGCTCCGAAGCCGCCGACGGCGACGATATCGAGCGAGTTCTGCGGATCGATCGCGAGCGCAGATGGGGCGGTCGTGAAGGTGCTCTGCGTCGCCGTCCACGTCGAGCCACCGTCGGTCGAGTATTCAATCGTCCCGCCGCCCGATGCGTTCGTGACGATAGCGAAGAGATTCTTGTCGTTCTCGGGATCGACGCGAATGAAGCTGACGCCGAATCCGCCGGTGAGTAGTGCATTCGCTCCGGTCACCTGCGTGGCGACCGCGCCATCGTCGGTCGATTCATAGAGCCCGCCGGTTCCATCGGCGATGAAAAGTAAGCCCGCCGTCTTTCGCGAGAACGAGAGGCTCGAAACGCTCGCGAGCGAGCTCGGAGTCGAGGGGTTGAACGATTGGCATCCATCGGTCGAGTAATTCAGCGCCGGTGCCGCCGTCTGCGAGACGACGCAGTCATTCGCGTTGAAGGGGCTGATCTCGGCGTCGCCGCCCTCGGCGAGTGAGGAAGTGCCGCCGAAGGTGCCGGTCCAATCGGATGCCGAAAGGCCACCGCCCGGAACCGCTGAAGCAGCGGGGCCGAAATCTTGGATCGTCGTCATGATGGTCTCGTGCCCTTCACTCCCGCCGACGCCGAAGCCGTAGAGGTAGTTCGTCGAGAGCCCGCCGGTGAGCGGGGTCGGCAATCCCGCGGACTGCCCGCAGTCGCTCTGATAGTAGAGCCCTTGATCGGCCGCGATGTAGCAGGCATCGGTGCCCGAGGCATTCACGACGGTGAGCCCGCGCATATCGCCGTAGGTGTTGCTCTGCGTCCTCGATGTCTGTCCGTTCACCGAAGTATAGCTCGCCGTCGGCGGCGTTCCCGCGACGGGGAGCGCGCTCCATTCAGTAAACTCCGCACCCATGTAGATTCTGTGCGCGACGGTACTGCTGTCGGCAAGCATCTGCGAGCCGTAGTAGCCGGCGGGGTTTCCGCCAACTCCGGTGCTGCTCGCCTGCGTTGCAGCGTCTGTCCACGATGCGCCGCCGTTGGTGGAGAGATAGAGCTCCTGTGAGACGGCCTGGCCGCCCATGGTACAGGACCAACCGGTCGCCCAAACGGTACTGGGCGTTGTCTGGTCGATCGCAATCGTGTGCACCGCGGCCGCCGGGGCGCTATTGCCGCCGGTTCCGCATCCGAGCGCGGTTGCGGCGAGTTGCCCACCTTGGGTCCAGGAGGTGCCGTTCCAACTCCACGTATAGCCGTTAAAGTCGCCGGCGATCAGCGTGCTCGGCGGCGCGGCGGCGATACTGTTCGCACCCGAGCCGTAGGGGTTTCCGCCGGCCGGATTAAACCCGGTCCCTGCGGTGCTCCAGGTTTGGCCGTAATCGGTCGAGACTTGAACGCCGGCGCTATCGGCGACGTAGATATTGTTTCCGAGTTGTGCGAACTGCATCGCCGGTGCCGTCGTATCGACTTGCGCCCACGAAGAACCGCCGTCGATGGAACGGTAGATCCCGCCGAACTCCGTCGCGGCGAGCAGCACCGTGCTGCCGGCGTCGTTCACCGCGATGAGGCCGTTGACGCGCGTGTCGTCGAGCCCGTTGTCGTACCCGACGGGAGCCCAAGAAGTGCCGGCGTTCGTCGATTTATAGATCCCCGAGGAGACGTTGACTTCGAATCCGGTTCCATCGCCGCCCGCAATGTAGAGCGTATTTGAATTATTTGGATCGACGGCGACGCTCTGAATCTTTCCCGAACCGGCGAGATCGCCGCCGATCGTCGCGTTGTTCAGGACGTTCTGCCAGACCGGGCCGAGATTCGAGAACGTAACCGCGGAGAGCGGCGCAACGCTATTGAGGTTGATCGTGCCCGCCGCTCCGTTGAAGATCGCGCCTGCATTGCCGGTCGGTGCGTTGACGGTGCCGGTGCCGGAGAAGCTGCTGAGCACGGTGCCGGTGCCGAGCGTGTTCCCGGCGTTACACGGGCCGCTCCAGGACTGCACGACGAGCGTATCGGTGCCGTAGGGTGCGGTGAGCGAGAGCGTAACCGGCGCCGATCCCGAAAAGGCCGCACAACTCTGGCTCGCGATCGTGCTGCTGGCTCCGCCGGCACCGCCGACGTTGATCTGTGCCGAGACCGAGAGGGCTCCCGCGGGGATCGTCTGCGGGGAGCGCTGCGTACCGGAGGTCGTGGCGCTGCCGCGCGTCACGGTGAGCTTGAGGCGTGCGACGCCCTTCGCGCTAGGTAGCGCGGGGCCGGTGCCGCCGCCGTGACAGCCGGCGAGGAGGAGTGCGCAGGTGCCGCCGAGGGCGATGCTGCGAATGATGCTGCGATTCATGTTACTGCGCGCCTCCGGTGATCGTCGCTGGTGCGTTGAGTAAGAGCGTGGCGTTCGTCGTTCCCGACGCGCCGGCGATGGTGAGCGTGCAGCTCGCCCCCGCGGCATTCGCGGTGACGGCGAACGTCGTCGAGCTCGATGCCGGGGTCACGGAGAACGAGGTGCATCCGCCGCCGCTCGCCGGGGTGGTCAGCGTGGCGGCGTACGATCCACTGAACTGCAGTTCGATCGGCGTCACGGTGACGCTATAGGTAGCGCCGGTTCCCGGGAAATCGACGGGGTTCAGCGCTGAACCGCTTGTTGGGCCGAGGCTGCTCGACCATGGGCCTTTCCAAGCGAGCGTCACCGCGCTCGCCGAAGGTGCCGGAGTCGATGATGGGCTCGGCGAGATGCTCGGTGCGACACTCGGCGAGATGCTCGGCGATGGCGCGAGCGTCGGCGTCACCGTCGGGGGCGCGGTCGGTGGGGGCCCGGGGTTCCCACCCCCATTTCCGCCGCAGGCTGATACGAAAAGCGCGCTCGCAGCGAGCGCGGGGAAGAGAAGCCGAGAGAAACGCATGGAGCCTCCGACGGAAAACTGAGAAGCGCCTGGGATTCGCCCCGGCGCCTCTGCTTCCTGGATAGTTGGGATTATAGGGTGTGCATCGTGACGAGGTTGTCGAGGCTGAGGCCCGAGACGTACGGTGCGATCGCCGCCGGGAGCGTTACCGAACGCACCGGTAGATAGCGTGAACCGAAACGCCCTTGCACGACATCGTGCAGCGAGGTGCTGAAGTAGGCGTCGACCGTCGATGCGGGTGCTCGTGCATCGACAACGAGGTGATTCGCGAAGCGCATCACGATCGTGAATCCTGCGTTTTGCAGCGCGTTGACGACCGTCGCTTCATGGCTCGCGACCGACGCGCCGGGGCGTAGTACGATCTGAACGCGCGTGAGTTGCGCGGGAGCGCGCATTCCTTGGTCGATGAGGCCGGTGACGCGCGGTGTGATATCGAGCGTACGCGCTTGCGAGGAGATAAGGGGTTCGCTCCGTTCCTCGCTCGCACCAAAAGAGAACGGCGTCGAGAGGGGGGCGCGATTGGGGCAGAGCGTCGCTTCCATCATCGCACCGTACGGGACCCCGACTCCACTGACGTTATCGAACCCTGGTAGAGCCTTGTAGAAGGGAGTCGTCGCGGCAAATTGATTGTTGCCGCTCGTGACATCGATGAAATCCGAGGGAGCGCTCGCGTAGGCTTGATACGGTAGCGCCACGGGATTGAAGCTCGCCGGTGAGGTCGAAAGATTAAAGTTGCAGTATTGGTAAAGTTCGGCCGCTAACGCCGCATACTCCGGCGCACTCCACGAGGTTCCGGCGAAGATTCCCCAACTGCCGTTTTCGTAAACGGCAACATCTTCGGCAGGCATTGCGAGATCCGGAACGTTCCGAAACGATGTCGATGCGTTTGCGAGACCTACTTGGAAGGGAGGCGGCGTAAACACCGCCGAGACGTCGCCTCCGGTCGCGCATTGCTTCGTTCCCGAGGCGCCGCAAGATGAGTCGTTCCAGGCCGTCGCACTCGTGAGTTTGTAGACGCCCGCGGTCTCGGTTCCGCCGACGCCAACGACGTGAGGATCGCTCGCGGGCGAGCTGGCCCCCACGGTAAACGGCGTCGTGGTGTTATCGCAAACATTTCCGGTATCGCCGGCCGACGCAGTGAACGTGATGCCGAGCTTGCTCCCGGCGACGAAAACCGGATCGTAGAGCGTTTGTACGTTGGGTTCGTCTTCGCTCTCGCAGCCGCCGAATGACGAGTTTACAACCGATGCTTTCCCGTCGCTAATCGCTTTGTTGTATCCGTCGATGATGCTCTGGTCGGAGAGGTCGGGGATTTCGTACACGATGATGTTCGCGCCCGGCGCGAGTCCGGCGATCGTTTCGGTGTCGAGCGATGCTTCGCCGATATCGGTCGTTCCCGGCGGCGACGCCGATGGATCGACCACGACCTGCGAGATGCTTCGCGCGGTGGCTGGAATTTGGAAATACGATGTAAATGCGCTGATGTCGCTCGCGAGGATCTTGGAGTCGATGATCACCGCGACCGTCTGCCCGGCACCGTTATAGCCGTTATCAACCGGGAACTGCAGCGCTTGAGCGACCGCCGGCGGCCCCCAGCCGCCCCGCAGCCCGAGACTCGGCCCGGTGAGCGGAGTACCGCTTCCCGACGGCCCAGTCGGCAGCGGCGTTGCATTCTCGACGATTGCGAAAATGTACGGGACGTTGGCAGAGAGCGCGATCGACGGGGCGATCGTCTGCGAGGGGAGTACGATCGTATTGCCACTCGCAACGATCGGTCCGGCGATGGCAGTCCAACCGGCCGCGGCGTTGCTCGGATCGAAGAAGGCAACGTAGACGTTTCCTTGCAGCGTCCCCGCCGGAAAAGTAAACGAGAAGGCGGGCGTGCTGCTGAGGGTGAGCGTACTGCTCGGCGTTACGACGGCATAGAGCAACGGCGTGACGCTCGCTCCGAGCGCTTTCGGGAAACGGATCTGCGCCGACTGAGGCACTGGAGCGCCGTTTGGGAGCGAGGATTCTACGGTGAAGGTCGTGCTGCCCGAGCCCGAACTCGTTGCCGGCACCGCGATCGTACCCGAGGCGCCCGAGGCGATCTCCGGAAAAGTCAGCGTCTGTGGAGTGCTGCCTAGATTCACACTTTGGGTAATGCTCGGGGGATAGGTGACCACTGGGAGAGGTGAGGAGCCTCCGCCGGGGGTGAAACCGCTACCGCTGCTGCTGCCGCCGCCACCGCCGCAGGCCGCAACGAGGACCGCGCAGAGCGCGAAGGCCGGGAAAAGAAGTCGGGAGCCACGCATAAGACCTCCAAGAACCCTGAGAGAACGCTGGGACGGCATAAATTTACGATTTCCTTGCAAATGGAGCTATGCCGTTCGTCGGAGGAGGATCCGACGAACGGGCTACTCCGCGAGCGCCGCGACCGGTACGCCGCCGGTCGGAGGGTTCGCTTTCATGAAGAAAACCAGCGGCGTGGCGAGGACGAAAACCACCGCGGTGAGGCGGAAGAGATAGGTATAGGCGATCATCGTGCTCTGTTGCGCTACCATCGCGGTGAGCGCGAGGCGGGAGAGCCCGTGCGTCTGAGTCACGCCCGCTGCGAGTACGTTCCACGCGATCGCGCCTTCGTGCGCGAGCAACGTCGTCAGAATCGCGATGCCGAAACTCCCACCGAGCTGGCGCACGAGCGTATAGACGCCCGTCGCGCCGGCGAGTTCGTGCCGCGGAATATCGCCGAGCGAGGTCGTCGAGAGCGGCACGAAGAGGAACCCGAGTGCAAAGCCCTGGATGACGCGCGGCCAGAAGACATCCCAGTAGCCGGCCATCGCATTGAGATCGCCGAGCATCCACGTCGAATAACCGAAGACCAGTAAGCCGCATGCAACGAGAATGCGCGGATCGACCTTGCCGATCATGCGCCCGACGATCATCATCGAAATCGCGGTGGCGAATGCGCCGGGCATCAGTGCGAGCCCGGTATCGAATGCGGTAAATCCCAACATCGTTTGGAAAAACAGCGGCAATATCAGTGCGGTGCCGTAGAGTCCGAAGCCGCTGACGACGCCAATGATACTGCCAATCGTAAAACTTGGAATGCGAAAGACTTGAACGTCGACGAGCGGATGTTTATCGCGTATCGATTTGTAGATAAAGACCGCGATGGAGACGACCGCTACGACCGAGAGCGTGACGATGGTGGATGACGAGAACCAATCGTCGTGTTCGCCGCGTTCCAACACGTATTGTAACGAAGCAAGCCCCGCGGTGAGCAACCCGAGCCCGAGGAAATCGATCCCGCCCTTCGGCTTTTCATGCAACGACGAATCGGGAATATACGCGAGCGTCAGGATGAATGCCGCAATACCGATCGGGACGTTGATGAAGAAAATCAGCGGCCAACTCGCATTATCGACGATGTAGCCGCCGAGCGTCGGGCCGAGCGCCGGGCCGACCATCGCTCCCAGGCCGAAGATCGCCATCGCGAAGCCGCGCCGCGCCGGAGGGTAGGATTCGAAGAGAATCGCCTGCGCGGTCGGCTGGAGGGCGCCGCCGCCGATGCCTTGGAGAACGCGGTAGAAGATGAGGACATCGATGCTATGCGCGGTGCCGCAGAGAAAGGAGGCGATGGTAAAAATACCGAGCGATGCGGCGTAAAAAAACTTTCGCCCGAACATCGCGGTGAGCCAGCCGTTGAGCGGCATGACGATGACGTTGGCGAGAATGTAGCCGGTCGCGATCCACGAGACCTCGTCGACCGATGCGCCGAGGTTGCCGCCGATCGTATCGATGGCGACGTTGACGATCGTGGTGTCGATAATCGCCATGATGAGCCCGAGCATCACCGTAAAGGTGATGATGCCGAGATATTTGTTCTCGTGCTCCTCAGCGTTCATCGTTGTTAATGCCACCGTTACCTAACCTTCATCTGCGAGCGGTATCGTGCGGACAAGGAGGACGACACCATGAACGACACCATGAACGACACTTCGACCGAGACCCCCGAGATGCTGGAAAACGTTGCAGAAATCCTCGACGGCCAGGAGCTCCCTGCCGCACCAGACGAGGACGAGGAGGACGAAGACGAAGATTGAGAAGCGTGCGGCGCCTCGAAAGGGCGCCCGAGGCGCCGCACGGTATTCGGTCGCTTCATGCCGATCTCCGTATCCGTGCTTGAGGCTCCGCCTGCGAACTCGAAGGTTCCGGAGATCACGCCATATTTTTGGATCCTCAAGGTCCTTACAACGGGCATGGGCGAGACCAGCTCCGACTTCTTGGTCCATCATCTCAATCCGGTGCTTGCCGTGCTCCTCGGCGCACTCGGGTTCGTGCTCTCCCTCGTCCTGCAGCTACGCACGCGAGGTTACGTTGCGGCGACGTATTGGTTTGCCGTCGTGATGGTGAGCGTTTTCGGCACGATGGCCGCCGACGTGCTGCACGTCGTCCTCGGTATTCCCTATCTCTACTCGACGGCGTTATATGCCGTCGCGCTCGCCCTCATCTTTCTCGCGTGGCATCGACGCGAGCGGACGCTCTCTATCCACTCCATCACCGGTGGGAGCAGAGAGCTCTTTTACTGGGCGACGATTCTCGCGACATTCGCGCTTGGAACGGCGGGTGGCGACATGACGGCAATGACTCTGGGTTGGGGCTATCTCGCTTCAGGAATGCTCTTTGCCGTGCTGATCGCCATCCCGGCGATCGCACGCCGTTGGTTCGGCTGGGGCGAGATCTTCGCGTTCTGGTTTGCCTACGTGGTGACGCGGCCGCTCGGGGCATCCTTCGCCGATTGGATGGGAAAGCCGAAAAGTTGGGGCGGCCTCGGCTGGGGCGAAGGAGTGGTGAGCCTCGGCTGGGGGATCGCGATCCTCGGCTTCGTCGGCTATCTCGCCGCGACGCACCGGGACGTCGAGCACCGCTCTCCGCGGCTCGCCGACGTGGAACCGCTCGATTCCGTAACCGGTTCTTAGCCTGCGGGCGGGCTGACAAAAGGCCATCCCTATGCTAGGATACGCTTGATACGCCAAGCAGTTATAAGGAGCGCTCATGGGCGGCCTCGGAGATCATCCCTCACATCCCTTCGCAGTGGAGAGCGCTGCACTCCTCTGGACGATGCTGTTGCCCGGTGGCTTGCTCGCGCTCGCCGTGGGTGCATGGTGGGAGCAGGCTCGCCGCTCCGGTAGCCGCCATGCGCGCCTGATCTCGGCGCGCCGATTCCGCGCGACCAAGCGCTTCATCCGCGCGAGCGGCCACGAGAAGGCCGCCGCGTAGCGCTAGATCGCCGTTTTCACGATCTCGCCGGGGTTACCACATTCGGTGAACCAGAGATTCCCATCAGGCCCGGCCGCTAGGCCGTACGTACCCGTGCTCGGCGTCGTCGAAGCCGAGTAATCGGTGATCGTTCCGGAGGTTGTAATACGTCCAAGCTCGCTGCTTGATTCGTCCACGAACCAGATCGCGCCGTCGCTGCCGACGGCTATTGAATTATAGTCAGAGCTGAAGGCGGCCGGTAGAGGATACTCGTGAAGGCCCGTGCCATCGGGGTGGATCGTCCCAATTTCGCTCGGGCTGCCGCATTCGAACCACCAGAGGTTCCCGTCGGGACCGACGGTGATCGCGCTGGGCATCCCAACCGTGGCAGTTACTGCTGTGACGGTATCCGTACTCGGTGAGATTTTATAAATGTGGTGGTCGCAGCTGGCGAACCAGAGATTCCCATCGGGAGCTTCGGCGATGCTGTAGATGGAGCTCGTTGCTCCGGTTGGAAATTCGGTGATGCCGTGCGTGACGGGGTCGACGCGGCCGACATCGTAGGGCGGGCTTGCGTCCGCGAACCACATTGCGCCGTCAGGGCCGGCGACGAGCGCCGAAGGGTCCGCGCCCGATATCGACGGCGCGAGCGGCGTCGCAGCGAAGCTCGGGGTAACATAGCCAACGTCGGTACCCCCGCAGTCCGACCACCAGATGTTGCCGTCGGGGCCCGGCGCAACGTCGGTTGGGTAAACGCTTGAATTGGTGGTTGAGAGGACGGGGGTCTCCGTCTCTTGCGCGCTGCTGCCGGCGGCAGCGGTCACGGGAATGCGCCCGATCGCCGAGTGCCCCCACTCGCCATACCACATCGCGCCGTCGGCCTCGGCTCCAACAGTGATGGTTGGAAACGACGTAAAGGTCGGCGCGCCATTGAAGACGGTGCTATAGGTATTACTGACGTTGACGTTGAGCGCGTTGGTGCCGTCGGAGATGCCGACGGTGCAACCATTGGCTACCGCGCTGCCAAGGGCGAGCACGTTGAAGGTTGCCGTGCCGGTCTTCTCGGGGAGTGCTTGCCCGTAACAACCGCTGCCACGCGTGATGGTGAACGGCCCAGTTGCTGCGGCGGGGTCGCTGATGGTAAGCGCGGGGAGATCGCCGTTGCCGCGCAGCGCCAGCGTTCCTGGTGTGTAGTCGGCGCTCGTACTGCCCAGTGCAAAGACGCTCAGTGCGGCCGTCTCGCTCGCGCCGCCCTGCCCGGCGACCGCGGGTGCGCTCGCGGTAATCGTCGCGCTATAGCCTGCTGCGCCTTTGCCGTCGTAAACCGCTGCCACGGTATCGGTGGTGTGCGTAATCGTCGCGGTTGCGGCCGGCGTGCCGCCGTTGAGCGAGAAGAGCAGATGCCCGCTGCCGCCGCTCTCGGTCGCCGAAACGGTAATCGGATTTGCGAGCGGATCGTTGGTGCCCGCGGTAATCGGTTGATTCCCGAAATCGGTCGGCGTGACGAGCAGCGCGATGCTGTGCGTCGCACCATCGGAGAGGCTGAGCAGCGTCGCCGGAACGCCGGAGAGCGCGGCGATCACGCCGCCGATACCAACGCTCACGGTATTCGCTTGATTCGCGGTAATCGTTTGGGTGACACCCGCGTAGCCGAGGAGTTTCGCGGTGTTCGGAATCGCGCCGTTCGCCGGTGCGGTGTCGTAGGTTGCGAAGACGAAATCATCGTCGCCGACCGGTGCGGGGATGGAAAGCGTACAACTGCGCGGTGCGCTCCCGGTGCAATTCGGGCTCCCGGATGCTACGCTCACGGCGACGGAGGCGAGCGGGTTGCTGTGGGTCGCGTCGGTGTGGGCGTAGACGGTGGCGAGCACGCCATTGGTCGCAGAGGAGATAAACTTCGGCATGCGCCCAGTGCTCGCGCCGCTGGGTGCGGGGATCTTCATCGTAAACTTGATCTGCGGGCTGCCCGAGTTCGTCGAACCCGGAGCGCCTGGAGCGCCGGGCGGGAGTCCCGGTGCGATGCCGCCGCCGTGGCTGCCCGAGCCGCCTCCGCCGCATGCGGCAAGTGAGAAAATAGCAAAAAGTGGGAACCACAGCAGACGACGCATGGGATATCCTCCTGAATCTAAGCTACAGCAACCTTCGAGGTTGAAGGAACACCTTCCTACGCAGCCTCCCGTTCGAATCCAACGGCGAAGAGCTCCTCGATATACTGGTAGAGCGGAAGGTCGATCGTCTGGAGACGAGCGCGCGTCGCGCGCGGCCAGGGCGATCCGGCATCGTTGATCTCGACGTACGCGCGCAGGCCCTCGGCGAAGTATTCATCGAGCCCGGTCGCTGCGTAGGGCGTTACAAAGCGCGTCGCACGAGCGAATGCATCGCGTACCGCCGGCGCGATCCCCGAACGATAGACCCCTCCGCCGAGCGCACAGTCGAGCGCGTGGCCGAACTCGTGTGCGACGGTCATCGGGCTTCGCGAACGCAGATAGACGCAACGCTCCTCGACGACGAAGAGCCCCGCCGGTGGAGCGGGCCACGCATCGACATCGATGCGCAGGCGCACCAACGCCGCCGACGCAGCATCGAAGCGCTCGCCGGCGCTCAGCGGCCGCACGGCGATGCGGTGTTTGCGTGCGAAGCGAAGTGCGGGCGCCCCAAAGCGCGCGAGCGTTGCGGCGATCTCCGCTTCGCTCTCGGGTTCCCCGACGGCGATGCAGAGGCGGCGAGCGAGAGCGAGTGCGTCGTCCATCGAGCGATTGTGCTCGATGGAGATCGACGCGACGCTACCGCATTATTTCTGCTTCGTGTCTTTTGCCGATGCGCGCCGAATATAGAGCGGCACGTCTGAGCGCCGTAGCACGCCTTCGGCGATGCTGCCGAGCATGAGCCGACTCAAACCACTCCGCCCTTGCGTTCCCAATGCCAGGAGGTCGCATTTGAATTCGTGAGCGGCGCGCAGGATTTCGTCGACCGCCTCGCCTTCGAGGACGATGGTCTCCGTTTCCACACCGCGAGCGACGGCGCGTGCCGCCGCTTCTTTGAGGATCGTTTGTGCCCCACCGCGCATGGAGTCGATCGCATCGAGCGAGTAGACCCCTCCATATCCGGCGAGGGCGATATAGCGCTGCACCTCGATGACGTTTGCTAGAAGCAATTTGGCCTTGCGCTCGACTGCGATATCGATCGCATCGTCGAGAACGTGATCGGCATTGGGGGATCCGTCGTAAGCCATCAATATGTGCGTGAACATGGTGCTGGTATCTCCTCGTACCTCTAGAGTAGCAATTGCGTCGGGAAGATCGCATGAAGCTATCCGGAAGGGTTCTCGTCCTTCTCGGCCTCGCCCTCAAGCGCTCGCGCGAGCAGGGCGGATTTTTCGATTCGCTCCTTGCTGGGCTTCGGATACTCCGCGGGTAGATCTCGGAACGCGGAGAGAACGACCTTTCCGACAACGGCCCGGGAGACCCATTTCCTGTCGGCGGGAACGATATGCCACGGTGCCCAGGTCGTGCTGGTTCCGGCGAGCATCTCGCTGTATGCACGTTGATAGGCATCCCAATGCATGTGCCCGTCGAGATCTGCGTCGGAGAACTTCCACAATTTGTCGGGGTTGTCGAGGCGGGCCAACAGCCGTTTTTGCTGCTCTTCCTTTGAAAGATGCAGAAAGAATTTCAAAACGATGGTGCCGTTGCGTACGAGATGGCGCTCGAAGGCATTGATATCTTCGTAACGCTCGCGCCACGTTTCGGCGGCCTCTCGATCGCCCTCGGCTTCGAGCGCCGCGCGATTCACGCGAACCACCAATACTTCTTCATAGTACGAGCGATTGAAGATTCCGATCCGCCCAAACTGCGGCAGCACCTTGCTTTCGCGCCAGAGAAAATCGTGGGCGAGTTCTTTCGTCGAGGGCTGCCGAAAGCCGTGTACGTCGACACCTTGCGGATTGATGCCGGACATGACGTGCTTGATGATCCCATCTTTGCCGGCGGCATCCATTCCCTGCAAAACGATTAAGAGCGCTCGCTCCTTGCGCGCGGCAAAAATCTCTTGCAGTGCGGCGAGGTCTCGTACGTCGGCTTGGAGGAGCTGTTCGGAATCTTCCTTCGAACTCAGCCCGCATCGATCGGCCGGATCGAAACGCTCCAAATCGACCGATTCACCGGGAGGGATCGTGGTGTGCTTGAGGTTCATCGCATTCTTTCTGCCGTAGCGTGTACGAGTGCTGAGGTCGCGCGTGCGATCGTAGCGTTTTCGTCGGTGGCGATGACGCGCACGGTCACCGCGGATGTGGGCGCGGAGATGACGTCGGCATTCGTCCGGTTCGCATCCTCGTCGAGCTTCATTCCGAAGAGCGCGAGCCCGCGCACGATGGAGGAGCGAATCGGTGCGAGATGCTCCCCGACGCCGCCGGTAAAAACCACGGTATCGAGCCCACCGAGGAGCGCCGCGAGCGCCCCGACCGCTTTCACCACCGAAGAGCAAAATGCGTCCACGGCGAGAACGGCGCGCGGGTCATCGGCGCGCTCGAGTAAGCGGCGAAGATCGTGTTCGCCGCCGGAGAGTGCGCGTATCCCGCTGCGCTCTTCGAGCAAATTTCGCAGATCCGCCGGGCTTTGCTTTCGTTCTTCCAACAGGTAGAGGAGTACGCCGGGGTCGAGGTCACCGGGGCGCGTTGCCATGAGCATCCCTCCGAGCGGGCTAAATCCCATCGTGCTCTCGATCGGCTTCCCGTCCTGCAACGCCGCCAAGCTGGCGCCGCTTCCAAGGTGCGCGAGAATCGCGCGGCTTCCGAGTCGCCCCCCTAATGTCGCGCGCACGTAATCGTAAGAGAGTCCGTGAAAACCATAACGACGCAGAAAGTCCGGCTCGGAATTTTCGATCGGAAGGATGCGAGCGAGCGCGGGAAGATCGCGAAAAAAATGGGTATCGAAGCAGAGGACGTTGGGAAGGTGCGCGAGGCGTTGGTGCGTTGTGCGGAGTGCCGCGAGCGCAGCGGGCGCGTGAAGGGGATCGAGCCGTTCGTAGCGTGCGAGCCGAGCGAAGAGTGCGGACGATGCAATTGCGGGCGCGTCTTCGGGGCCGCCGAAGACCATGCGATGCCCGACCGCATCGAACGCGATCTCGGAGGGGAGCCCGCTCTCGAGCGTTGCGTTAACGGCGGCGATCGCGCCCGCGGCCGTCGGCTCCATCGAGAGCGTCCGTGCGAAGAGCGGATGCGCGCGTTCGCCATCGACGCTGTAGATGCCGACCTTGAGCGAGGAAGATCCGGCGTTAAAGGTGAGGACGTTCACGTTGTCGCGTGCCCCGGCCATCTCCAATTACGAATTTCGGGCATATCTTCACCGTACTCGGTGATATAGCGGCGATGTTCGACGAGTTTGTCGCGTATGAGTTGTTGGGCGTGAGCCGCACGCTCGCGGAGTCGCGCGACGCGGTCGATCGCATCGCCGGCGAGGTGGAATCGGTCGAGCTCGTTGAGGACGGTCATGTCGAACGGAGTGGTCGTCGTACCTCGCTCTTGATAGCCGTGCACGTGGAGGTTGGCGTGATTCGTACGGCGGTAGGTGAGGCGATGAACTAAACCCGGATAGCCGTGGAAAGCGAAGACGACCGGCTTGTCGGTCGTAAAGAGCGAATCGAAGGCGGCATCGGGAAGGCCGTGGGGATGCTTTTCGTGCGCCTCCAGGCGCATCAAATCGACGACGTTGACGACGCGTATTCGCATCTCGGGGAGATGCGTTCGAAGAAAATCGACCGCAGCGAGCGTTTCGAGCGTCGGTACGTCGCCCGCACAGGCCATGACGACGTCGGGCTCCTCGCCGTCCTCGTTGCTCGCCCATTCCCAGATGCCGAGACCCTGCGTGCAGTGCGTGACGGCGGCTTCGATATCTAACCATTGTGGCTCGGGCTGCTTTCCGGCAACGACGACGTTGATATAATTCGTGCTCCGCAAACAGTGATCCATCACCGAGAGTAGCGTGTTTGTATCGGGGGGAAGATAGACGCGCGTCACGGTGCCCGACTTATTCATAACGATATCGAGAAAGCCCGGATCCTGGTGAGTGAAACCGTTATGGTCCTGTCGCCACACGTGCGAGGTAATGAGATAATTGAGCGAAGCGATTGGGCGCCTCCACGGTATCGCCTTGCACGCCTCGATCCACTTTGCATGCTGATTGAACATCGAATCGATAACGTGAACGAAGGCTTCGTAGCTCGTAAAGAGTCCGTGCCGCCCGGTAAGGAGATATCCCTCCAGCCAACCTTGGCATGCATGTTCGCTGAGGATCTCCATAACGCGCCCGTCGGGCGATACGTGGTCGTCGCCGGGCAGGATGCGAGCGGTAGAGCAACGGTCGGTCGTTTCAAAGACCGCCTCAAGACGGTTCGAGGCCGTTTCATCGGGCGCGAAGAGGCGCATCGTCGTTGGATTCATCCGAAGCATCTCGCGTATGAAGCCGCCGAGGACGCGGGTAGCTTCGCCGATTGCTTGTCCGGGCGAAGGCACCGAGACTGCATAGCTGCGAAAATCGGGAACGAGTAGCGGGCGCAGGAGTTCGCCGCCATTCGCGTGCGGATTTGCACTCATGCGGCGTTCGCCCTGTGGTGCGAGCGTTGCAATCTCGGCGCGAAGCGTGCCGGTTTCGTCGAAGAGCTCCTCCGGGCGATACGAACGCATCCAGGATTCGAATTGCGCGAGATGCTCGGGATGCTTTTCGAAATCGCCGATGGGAATTTGATGTGCGCGCTGCGTGCCCTCGATCTGGAGTCCGTCGACGAATTTTGGGCCGGTCCAACCCTTCGGCGTCTTCAGGACGATCGCGGGCCACGCGGAGCGCTCGGTGAAGCCGTGCTTTCGTGCCTCGTCTTGAATGCGACGGATTCTGGCGAGCGCACGTTCGAGCGCGCGCGCAAGCTCGCCGTGCATCACCTGCGGGTCGTCGCCGGCGACGATCTGCGGTTCGTAACCATATCCGCGCAGCAGCATACTTAGTTCCTCGTCGCCGATACGCGCGAGTACCGTCGGCCCTGAAAGTTTGTAGCCGTTGAGATGGAGGATCGGTAGGACCGCGCCGTCGCGGACGGGATTGAGAAATTTATTGCCGTGCCAACTGGTGGCGAGCGCACCGGTCTCGGCTTCACCATCGCCGATGACGCAACATACGAAGAGATTCGGGTTGTCGAAAGCGGCGCCAAAGGCGTGCAGAAGACTATAGCCGAGTTCGCCGCCTTCGTGAATCGATCCGGGAGCATCGGGTGAGGCGTGGCTGGGGATACCCCCGGGAAAGGAAAACTGTCGAAAGAGCTTGCGCAGGCCCTCCGTATCGCGGGTAATCGCCGGATATCGTTCGGTATAGGTTCCTTCGAGATAGGCATTTGCGACGACCGCCGGTCCGCCGTGGCCGGGACCCGTAATGTAGATTGCGTCGAGGTCGTGTCGGCGAATGAGTCGATTCATGTGTGCGTAGATGAAATTGAGTCCCGGTGAGGTTCCCCAATGGCCGAGCAATCGCTTTTTTATTTGGTCGAGGCGGAGAGGTTCGCGCAGAAGAGGGTTATCGAGTAAGTAGATCTGCCCGATGCTCAGATAATTTGCCGCGCGCCAGTAGGCGTCGATGGCGGCAATTTCGGCGTCGTCGATCGCGTCGTCGATCGCGTCGTCGAGAAGCCCAGTGGAGAGGTTCATGAACTCCCTTTCAACGGAGTCGGTACGGTTGCTTCCCGACCGATGCCGAAGGCATGGTAGATCGGCAGTTTGATAGCCAGAAGGACGAGGCCAACGAGAACGATGAGCGCGAGCGTCTCTCCGACCACCAGCGGCGGCAACGGCGGCATAAGTATTCCAAAAAACGCCATCGCCGCCGCAGCGAGAATTGCAAAGCCGACCGCTCCCAATAAAAAGTGCGATGGCGCTTCATGAAAGACCGCATCTCGTTCTCGCAGGGCGAGTAGGGCGATCTGTCCCATTCCTACCATCGCAAAAAATGTGAGACCGCGGAGCTGGGCGAGGTCGAGATGGGCCGCGGTTCGCTCGAAGATACTGAAGCCGACGATCGCGGCGCCGGTAAAGAACGCGAGCGACGCCGCTGCGGCGACTAAACGACCGATGCGCCAGGCGTCGAAGCCACGCGAGGGGGCGACGCGGTCGGTCGCAATGGAGAGCGATGCAAAATCGTTGAGAATTAAAAGCGCCACCATGAGGGTCGGCGAGAGAACGAAGTGCCGAAATACGAAAAAGCCAACGCTCGTGACGAAGACGATTTCGAAGTACTTCACGATTTTTGCTACGACGTAGGTTAGCATGCGCTGATAGATTTTTCGGCTCGTATCGATTGCCGAGAGAACTCCGACGAGCCCTGGTTGCGTGAGAATGATGCTCGCCGCGGCCTTTGCGACGTCGGTGGCGTTGGAGACCGCGATGCCGACGTTCGCCGCTCGCAATGAGGGCGCGTCGTTCACGCCGTCGCCGGTCATTCCGACGATGCGACCTTTTTTCTGTTCGCGTTGCACGATTTGGAGTTTTTGATCCGGAAACACGGAAGCATCGACCGAGAGCGAGGGTATGCCGATCTCTGCTGCGACATGTAACGCGGTTTCCTGCCCGTCGCCGGTGATCATACGCAATTCGACCCCTCGTTGGGCGATGGCGGCGACGAGTTGCGCTGCATCGGGGCGCGGAGGATCGGCGAGCCCGATCGCGCCGACGGCGGTCGTAACGGCGCTCTTTGCAATCGTTACGCCGATCGCGCGTTCGCCCTTTGCCGCGAGCCCGTCGATCGAGGGAAAGGCGACGCCGAGAAAACTCGGCGCACCCTTCGCGATAACGGCGTGCGTTCCGTCGGCGAGCCGAACGAAGGCCTGCGCGCTCTTCGTCTTCGGATCGAATGGTATCAAGCGTTCGACCTTTGGGTCGTTTGCTGCATGCGCGGGAGCAGCCGCGAGGATTGCAAGATCGATGGGGTCTTGCCCCGCAGCGTCGCAGGTCGCGGCCGCAAAGCGCAAGAGCTCTTCGCGCGTGTGCGGTGCGTACGGCGTCATCTGGTCGACGCGAATCGCATTGAGGGTGAGCGTACCGGTCTTATCGCAACAGAGGACGTCCATCGATGCGGCGTCCTCCATCGCCGTGAGGTGTGTTACGAGAACTCCGTTGCGCGAGAGTTCGAGCGCGCCCAAAGCCGTCGCGAGCGTAAAGGCCGCCGGTAACGCGACCGGTATCGCGGCGAGCATGACGACGAGTGCAAAAACGATGATCTCCGATCGCGCGATCTGTTCGGAGAGTGCGATGGCGGAGGCCCCGAGGACGATGACGACACCGGCGATTGCGAGCGACCGAACGATACCCAACACCAGCCGTTGCACGCTGCCGATGGTTTGAATGTCGCGCATGAGCCCAGCGGTCTTTCCGAATTTCGTGCGCTCGCCCGTCGCGACGACGTGCCCGGTTGCATCGCCGCGCGTAACGGTCGAACCGGCATAGACGCACCCCTTCGGTGCGACCTCCTCGGGCACGGATTCGCCGGTCAGCACCGAACGATCGACCTGGATCTCCCCATCATCGATGCACGTATCGGCGGGCACCACATCGCCGACGACGAGCCGTACGAGATCGTCGGTGACGAGTTCGCGCGACGCGAGCTTTCCCCAGGTGCCGTCACGCAATACTTTCGCATGGACCACGATTCGTGCACGCAGGAGATCGAGGGCGTGTTGCGCGCGGCGCTCTTGCGCGAACGCTAAGAAGACATTAAAGAAGAGCAGAAGAGCGACGGCACCGGCGTCCTTCGAACGGTCGGTCGCAAGCGCAAGGATGATGGTCGCCTCGAGGAGCCAAGGAATCGGCGCCCAGAACTTTCGTAGCAAATCGAGGAGCGGATGCGAGCGAATCGGCGCAATTTCGTTGGGCCCATCGCGCGCGAGACGCGTCTGTGCCTCGGTCGAGGTGAGCCCGGAGCTCCACTGCGTCACGGCGCTCTCCCCACAGGAAGTAGCGCCTTGGCGACGCGATGGGAGTGGTATGCCGCCAATGCGAGGGAATGAAGCCGCGTCTGCAAAGAGTCGGCGCGCGAGGTGAGGACAACGGGAACGCGTGCGCCGAGGACGATTCCCGCTAACGTTGCGCCGGCGCCGTACTCTAGCGCTTTGGCAACGGCGTTTCCGGAGACGATCTCCGGCACGAGGACGATATCTGCGTCACCGGGTACGGGCCCGCTCAAGCCTTTGATCGCGCTCGCTTCGCGGGAGAGGACGCAATCGAAGGCCAGAGGCCCGGCAACGAGTGCGGGAGCGAACGCTCCGCTCGCTGCCATTTTTGTGAGCTCCGCGGCATCGAGTGTCGAGGGGATCGTCGCTTTCACAATTTCGACTGCGGAGAGCAGCGCGACCTTCGGTACGGAGAGCCCCATAGCGACGGCAAACGCGACGACATTATTCAAAATGGCAACCTTCGTGGCGAGATCGGGGGCAACGTTGATCGCGCCGTCGGTGAGCAAGAGCGGCTTGCCGTATCGCTCCATTTCGATAACGAAGACGTGCGAGAGCCGTTGCGGCGTGCGTAACGCTGCAAGAATCGGATGCAAAAAGGTATCGGTATGGAGATGCCCCTTCATCAAGGCGTGGGCTCTCCCCGACAAGACTTCGGCAACACTTCGCTCGGCCGCTTCGTCCTCGTTGCTTGCCGCAACGATGGTGGCGGGGTGCTCGCCGCGTTCGCGCAAAAGCGATTCGATCGAGGCGCGGTCGCCGACAAAAATGGGTTCGATGAAGCCCGCGCTACGGGCCGCACAAGCGGCATCGATAACGTGTCGCTCGCCTGCATCGGCTACGGCCATCGGGAGCGGCTCGCTATGGGCCAACGCGACGGCGATCGTTTCGTAGGTTGGGAACGCGATAGTCATGCTCCGAGCTTTCCTTCGAACGCCACAAGCGTCTCATCATGCTTCTCTCACAGTATTGCTCGCGCGTCAAGCGCGAAAAGAACAGCCGAATCTTGTTTGCGTCGGCAGGCGGGAACGAACGTCGGAGCAAAGCGAGCGTTCGTGTTGGCCAAACCCGAGCACCCCGAGCGTCACCTCTCTTCGACGGCGACATTGCGTGATGTCGTTATCGGAATGTCCGATGGGCTCACCGTGCCGTTCGCTCTCGCCGCCGGTATCGCAGGGGCGCTCGCGGCATCGCATATCGTCGTCACCGCCGGCGTCGCGGAACTTGCCGCCGGTGGGATCTCGATGGGGTTAGGCGGCTATCTGGCAACGCGCACCGATCGAGATCACTACGAGAACGAGCTCGCGCGCGAATACTACGAGGCGGAGCATCTTCCGGAGACCGAGCGGGCCGAAGTTGCCGAGGTCCTCTCGCATTACGGTCTCAGCGACGAACTTTTAAAGCAAACGGTCGACACCATCTGTTCGGATCGCGAGCGCTGGGTCGAGTTTATGATGCGTTTCGAACTCGGCCTGGAGCGTCCGGAGAAGCACCGCGCCATTCTCTCGGGAATCACGATCGGGTTTTCGTATGTGGTCGGCGGCGTGATTCCGCTCGCTCCATACGCCTTGATCGCGCAGTCGAATGAAGCATTCATGCTTTCGGCGCTGCTCACCGGTATCGCACTCGCGATCTTCGGAGCGGTCAAAGGGAGGCTCACGGGGATCGCTCCCTGGCTCGCCGCTCTCCAGACGCTCGCTATCGGTGGTGCCGCATCGGGAGTCGCCTTTCTCTTCGCCCGTTGGGTCGCCGGCGGGTAGCAATACTCCGGCAATGATGATAGGCTACGATATCGCGATGAACGACGAACCGACGACCAGAGATATCCTCGATGCGCTGCTGGGTTTCCGCGAAGCGGTCGAACTCCATTTTGCCGCGATCGACCGGCGCTTCGACGAACACGACCGGCGCTTCGACGAACACGACCGGCGCTTCGACCGTATTGATTTGCGGCTTGAAACGCTCGATCGTCGGCTCGGACGCCTCGAAACACGAGTTGAGAACCTCGAGAGCGTCCGATAGTCGGCGAAACGCCGAAATGAGAAGAAATCGAGAAGAGCGCTCGATTTTTTCTTCATAGCAGGCGCCCAGCCCCTCGCTACACTGAGGGGCATGAACGAACCAACCTATCGAACGACCTTTGGGTTCGTGCTCGTCATCCTTGGTTTGATCGTTATCTCGTGGGTAGCATTACTCGCGCTCTCCCAATCGAGGTGGTAGGCGATGCACGTCCATCGACTCGAAAAAATCTTCCTCGGCTTGGGCGTTATAACCCTCGTCGCATTTTTTCTGATCCTCATCGCTTTGCAGGTCGGTGAGAGCTTCAAACCGCCCGCAAGCAGCATGACGATCGACCCAACGAAGGTCGCCTCGACGCCGCCCTTCGATCGCCCGGGTCTTCGAAGACTCCCCGACGGCTCGTACGAGGCCTATTACGTCGGCCAAGTCTTTTTTTGGCAGCCGTCGACGCTGACGGTTCCGCTCGGTGCGAAAGTGCGCTTCTACGTGACTTCGACCGACGTCGTCCACGGGTTTCTGATCGAGCATACCGATGTGAATCTTGAGGTTATGCCCGGATGGGTGAGTACCGCGACGCACGTCTTTCGCCATCCGGGCGACCATTTAATCGTCTGCGACCAATATTGCGGCGCCGGCCATGCCGATATGTTCGCGCACGTCGTGGTGAAGTGAGGAGACAAAACGCATGATGGTTCTCGATCGGATGAATACCGCCACAACTCCGGCACAACGACGGTTGATTTTTGCACATCTAACGGTTGCGTTTGCGGCGCTCTTCATCGGTACGTTTTTTGGTGTTCTGCAGACGCTCTCGCATGCAAATGCGATACAGATGCCGCCGTGGTTCGATTACTACCGTATGCTCACGGCTCACGGCGTTCTGCTCGCACTGGTGTTCACGACGTTCTTTATCACCGGCCTCTCGCACCTTGCCGTCTACCAGACCGAGAGCTACCCGAATCGGAGCATCGCGCTGGGCTGGCTGGGATTTTGGCTGATGACCCTCGGTACGGTGATGGCGACCTTTGAAATTCTCGCCGGGAATGCCTCCGTGCTTTACACCTTCTACGCACCGCTCAAGGCGAGCCCGTGGTTTTACATCGGCGCCGCGCTGCTGATTGTCGGCACCTGGTTCGCGCTCCTCGAATGGCTGCTCGTCACCGGCATTTGGCGCCGCGAACACCCAGGCGAGCGTACCCCGCTCCCGGCCTTCATGGTACTCGCCAATTACATCATGTGGTTTCTCGCCACGATCGGCGTGGCGATCGAAGTGATCTTCATGCTTATTCCCTGGGCCTTCGGTTGGGTTCCGGGCGTTGATGTCTTGTTGACCCGGATGTTGTTTTGGTACTTCGGACATCCGTTGGTCTACTTTTGGCTGCTCGGAGCCTATCTCGTCTGGTACGGCGTCATGCCGGCGATTCTGAAGGTGCCGATTTTCTCGGACTCGCTGACGCGTCTCGCCTTTATTCTCTTCATCATCCTCTCGCTTCCGGTCGGAATTCACCACGAATTCTCCGATCCCGGAATTGCGGATCGCTGGAAATTACTGCAGACCGGGCTCACACTGATGGTGGTGGTTCCCTCGCTGATGACGGCGTTCGCGCTCTTCGCGACCTTCGAAGAGTATGCGGCAAAACTCGGCAAGACCGGATTCTTCGGTATCGTCGGCTCGCTTCCGTGGGGCGACCCCGCCTTCGCGGGGATCGCGCTAGCGATGCTGCTCTTTATCTTCGGCGGCATCGGCGGAATCCTCAACGCTTCGTACACCCTCGATAGCACGATTCATAACACGATGTGGGTGGTCGGACACTTCCACATTACGGTCGGCGGGCCGGTCGCCCTGACGCTGCTCGCGTCGACGTGGCGCTTGCTCCCGGCGCTGACTGGGAAGCGCCTCTTTAGCGTGGGGCTCGCACGCGCGCAGGTCTGGCTGTGGTTCGTCGGGATGGCCGTGATGTCGTTCGCAATGCATAGCGAAGGCCTGATGGGCGCGCCGCGCCGCGTCGAACATTACACCTATGGCGGTTCGGCGATCGCCGCCGCATGGCAGCCATACTCGTTGCTCGCGGCGGGTGGAGGTATCGTGATCTTTCTCAGCGTGATCGCGTTTGCGATCGTCCTCTTTGGGACGATCCTTTCCAAGCCCGACGTCATCGAGAGCGAGAGCGCACGGGCCTTTACCTTCGCGCTCGCGCGACCGGGTGACGAGGCTCCCTCGGCCTTCGATCGCCTGGGGCTCTGGACGCTAGTCGCGGTTGCGTTGGTCGTCGTAGCCTACGCCGGGCCGTTCTACCAGCACTTTAGCGAACACGTCTACCTCGTGCCGGGAATGCGGACCTGGTGAACGAAGCACCGACGGTGAGCAAACGGGTGCTCGTCGTTGACGATGAACGCCAGATCGGGGATGTCCTATCCGCGTACTTACAGCGGGAGGGCTACATTCCGGTCGTGGCCGAGACGCTTGCGGCGGCGATGAGCGAGATCGAGCGGCAGCTTCCCGACCTGCTGCTCCTCGACGTGACCCTCCCCGATGGCAGCGGCCTCGATCTGTTGCGCTCGCTCAACGATCAATCGATCCCCACGATCATGTTGACCGCACGAGGTGATGAAGTCGATCGCGTCGTCGGCCTCGAAATGGGCGCCGACGATTACATCACCAAACCGTTCTCCCCGCGCGAAGTGATCGCGCGCGTTCGGGCGGTCCTTCGCCGTAGCGAGGAGCGCGAGCGGCCGGGGGGGCGCCATCGGCTGCACGTGCTCGACCTCGCGATCGACGGTGACGCACACGAAGTTCGTCGCGATGGCGAAAAGATCGATCTCACCCCTTCGGAGTTTCGCATCCTCACGGCGTTGGCGCGCCACCCGGGGCAGGTATTTTCACGCGTTCAATTACTCGATGCAATTGGCGACGATGGATCGATCTACGAACGGACGCTCGATCGACATATCAACAATCTCCGGAGAAAAATCGAAATCGATCCGCTCCACCCACGGTACGTACTCACCGTTTTTGGAGTGGGATATAAGGCCGCACACGAGTGATCGGCGCGATGAGAGAGCGCTTGGTTCATGCACTCGATCTTGCGACGCTCGGCGACTACGACGGAGCGAAGGCCGAACTCGAGCCTCTCGATGATCCGATCTCCGGACGCTTGCTCTTGTTTATTCAAGGCTTGGAGGAGCGCGATCAGCAGGAGCGGCGCGCACGATCGATGCTGCGTCACGAGGTCGGCAATGCGCTCTCGATCGCGCAGTCGAATATCGAAGGGATCGTCGACGGCGTTCTCGAGCCGGAGCCCGCGCGCTTGGAGGGTATCCGCGATGCAATCGTCGGTGCGGGTCGCCTGATCGCCGAGCGGCCGAAAAATAGCGTCGCCGAATCTCCATCGACGACGATATCGCTCGCGCCGCTCAATATCTGCGCGCTCATCGGTGCGCATGCCGCCGCGACGGCGGGCATGGCCGAAGCAAAAGGGATCACGATCGTGTACGAGACCTGCGGCGCGCGCAAGCTCGCGTGCGAAAACTATTACGGCGATGCAATGCGCGTCGGCCAGATTCTTCGCAACCTCCTCATTAATGCGGTGCGCTATACCCCGCCGGGCGGCACGATCGAACTGCAATGCAGCCAGGATGGCGGGCGACTGCACGTTCGCATCAACGACAGTGGCCCGGGGATTGCGCCCGAGGAGCGCGAGCGCGTTTTCGAACCGGGCTATCGCGGAGCGAACGTCGGAAGCGCAGGGAGCGGCCTCGGTTTAGCGGTGGTTCGCCAGTTGACCGAAGAGCTCGGCGGGCATGTAGACGTGCGGTCGAGGCCGGGAAGCGGCGCGACCTTCTGGATCGATCTTCCCATGGTTTCGTTGGCGAAGGAGCGCGGCGAAGAAATCAATCGGTGATCTGAGCCATTTGTGACCGGCGGCAGCTAGGTGGAGTTTGTCGCTATTCATGAGACGTGGAAGGGCATAATGTGTGAACATTATGAAACGACTCACTTTCATAGCGCTATCACTTTGCGTCGTCCTTACTGCATGTAACGCCGGTTCGTCGAGTGCTCCCGGAGCAGCACCGCTCCTTCCCGGCCTGCCTTCTCTCTCTTCAACGAACAAGTCAATCTCCGCTTCGCTTGGAGGCGATATCCTCCTCGGACCGTCAATCGCGGTTCACGTCGAGCCGAACGTTTTGGCCGTCGATCAACGCGTGAGCGTTAACTTCTCTCCTGCGCTGCGCGAGGTTGCACCTAATCCGGGGTGGGCGGTCGCTTCGGGGGAGCTCACTGTAACGATACCCCAAGGGACCAACAATCGTCGCCATATCATGGAGATCTATCGCTCGCAACGCGACGTCCCCAATGGGATAACGTTGCGTCTCCCCTATAGCGCGAGCGATGCGGCAGGGGTGCAAGATGCGCGCGCTCCGTTGGTGACGTTGGTGACCCCCTTAGGGGCACGCCGCATCGTTCTCGACGGCACGTTCGATACGATCAACCATATCGCGACGGTGACGATTCCCCGGCCGATGCTGAAAGACGTCACCGCCATTCATCTCGCGCTCGGCATGAATGCGGTTACACCGAACATGCGCGGAGCGCAAAGCATCACCATCCAAACGGGCGGCCGATACTGGAACGATACGACTCGCCAATGGAGCGCGACTCCCATTGCCCTGGATCCGACTGCGCGAACATTAGTTGTCGTACACGGCATTTTTAGCACCGTTGAGTCGAGCTATTCTTGCGCTCACGATTATATGACGACAGCTTCTTCGCAACCGGGAGCTTATCAACAGATTGTCGGATTCGATTACGATTATACGGAACCCCCAAGCGTTAATGGCCCCAAACTCGCGGCCTTCATAAACAGTTTGCAACTCTCCAACTACGATATCGAAGCGCACAGTTACGGCACGCTCGTCGCTCTCGGAGCGCTACATGATTTAAATGCTCAGCCCTATCGCGCCATACTCGTCGGTGGCCCGTTGCCGTTGCGCGGCTCGCCGCTCGTAACGAGTCCCTGGATTCGCGATATTTTACTCTCGCTTGCATCCGTCACGCTCGCCACGCCGCAACAGGTCGATAACGCATTGGATTCCGGTATGATCCAGTCGCTCGCTCCGGATAGCCAAGAGTTGCAAGCGCTACGAGCGGAGGTCTATAGCCTTCCCGCGCCGCCTCGCTTCGATCGCGTCGCCGGGACGAAGCAGTACTGGGAGGAAGATCTCTTTTCGTGGGCTCTCTGGGGCACGATTCAGTACCCCTGGGACGGCGTCGTCGAGGAGCGGGCCGCAGAGAGCAACGATCTGCCCTACAATCGACAGATCGCCATTCCGTATCAGCATGTGGGACTACCCTGCGATGCTCCGACGATATCGTTCGTGCTTGCATCGAAGTAAATAGGGCGAGAGTCGCCCGAAAGGTCTCCGGCGCGCTACGTCAGCCCGCGGGCGCGCCGGGCGGCGCTCTCCTCGCGTTCGCGAATCTTCGCAACGAGGCCGGCGGCGATCCGCTCGAGCAGCTCGCGCAGGCTGCGTTCGGCGGCTCCGTGCAACACCGCTTTATCGAAACGCTCGCCGAACGCCCCGAGCGGTGCAGCATAGGTTCCCTGGAGCCAGAGTTCGGAGGTCATCGGGCCGACCGGGTCGAGCGTCAACGTCCCCTGAAAGCGCGGGAAGAGCCCCGGATGGTCGACGGCCTCCAACTCGATGCTCGCCTCCCAACGCATCGGGGCGAGCTCGACATGCGTCGAGACGGGGATGCGCACTTCGCCGCCGACCGGGATATGGAGCGAGCGCAGGCCGACGGCAAGCGCGAGTTCGTCGAATGGCGGTTCGTGCCGGCCAAGCGCCGCAAAGAGTTCCATCGCTTCGTCGTGAGCAGCCGATGCCGGAAGCGGCAGATCGACGTGCATCTCGACCGTTTTCATGATGCCTGGATTGTTTCCGTTCGCTCCTCGATCTCCTCGGCGAGATCGGAGAGAAGCTCGCGCGCCGTCGCCGAGGCGATGCGCGCGCCGAGCACCGCGTCGAAGACGCGGCCGAATTGCCCGAGCGGGGGCTCGTAATTGCCGTCGAGTTCCAACATACAACCGCCACCCTCGCGCGAACGGATCGCAAGCGTTCCTTCGAAATCCGGATAGGGGCCGCCGCCGTACGGATGCCAGCAGACCTTCCAGACTTCGTCGAAACGCAACGGATCTTCGCTCAGTTCGAAAACTGCCTCGACGTCGTGCGTCGCCTTCACCGCTACCAAGGGAGCTCGCAGCTCGATTCGAGCGCTTCGTGCACTTGCAGCGAGCGGCGCAAGCTTCGCATGCAACGCTTCGCGAGCGGCTCGATAGGGTGACCGGAGGGACCGCTGTTGGTGCAGAGCACTCATGCGCGCATCGTACCGAAGAGGCGTGAAGAATCTGAGAAAAGTCGGAGGCATCACGCGTAAGCTGAGAAGAACGCGTGAGGATATACGGAAGCGACGGTCAGTTGGAGGAGCGTTGCGCGGTGTGCGAGATGGTCGCGTAGGTTGCCGGTTGGAAGTATTCCGGGAGCGCTCGCTTGGTGCTTGACGCCGGAGGCGCGGCTGAGAATCGCGGCAACTTTTAACGCCGACGCCGAAACGAGGTCGAGCGAAAGGTTCGCCGGGGGAACGACGACCGAGAGTGCAAAGGCGATCGGTGCGCCGCTCGGCGCCGAGACCGGGAGCAGGGGGAGCGCACCGTCGGCGACGGTCGGCTTCCCAAACGATCCGCTCGCGAGGATCGGGGGGAGAGCGCCAAGGCTCATGGCATCCTCTAGTCTAGCAAAATTTCCGTAAAGCGGCAGCGCGAGCAGGAAAGCTTATTAAAAGTAATAATAAGCAGATTTACCATGGCAGCCCTCGCCAAGCGTAGCGCAGAAGAGGTCATCCGCGGGCCGATTAAGAGCAAGACGCTCTTCCCCGTGCTGATTCTCCATCTGCTTGAAGAGCGTGAAGATCACGGTTCGGGCCTGATGACCCGCATCGAGACGCTCTGTTCTGGCTTGCTCGCCGTGAATACCAATACGATCTATCCATTGCTGCGCCGTTTAGAAGAGCGCGGCTTCGTCGTGGGCCAGTGGGAGCATCCCAGTAAACGCTCGCGAAGGTTCTATCGTATTACTTCCGCCGGGCGCGAGCGCCTCGCCCGCATTAAAGCCGGCATGCTCCCCTATCTCGATTCGCTTGCGAACTCGATCGAACGGCTCCGCAGCGAACTCTACACGACCGATTCCACTCTGACGCCCGTAAGGAAAACATCAGCATGAGCACCTACCGAGCCCCACTGCGCGACATGCAGTTCGTCCTCCGCGAACTCGCCGGTATCGACGAGGTCGCGAAGCTTCCCGGGAATGAAGACACGCTCGACGTTCTCGATTCGATTCTTGAAGAGGCCGGTGCATTTGCAACCGGCGTGCTCGATCCGCTTAACCATACCGCGGATAAAGAAGGCTGTTCGATCGACGCGAACGGCAACGTGACCACGCCCAAAGGCTTCAAAGAAGCCTACAAAAAATTTGCCGATGCTGGATGGATCGGGCTCCCCGTGCCCGCGGAATACGGTGGCCAGGGATTGCCGCAACTCTTGCTTGGCCCGACGCTCGAGATGTGGAACGGATCGAATATCGGTTTCGCGAACGGCCCGCTGCTCAATCAAGGCGCGATCGAAGCGGTCGAACTCTGTGGTTCGCACGAGCAAAAGAAGACCTACATTCCCAATCTCGTCTCCGGGAAGTGGACCGGAACGATGAACCTCACCGAGCCGCAGGCCGGCTCCGACCTCGCGCAGGTGCGCGCGAAAGCCGTCCCCGAGGGCGATCATTATCTCGTCACCGGCGAGAAAATCTTTATCACCTTCGGCGAACACGATATGGCCGAGAACATCATCCATCTCGTGCTCGCGCGGCTCCCCGATGCCCCCGAGGGAACCAAGGGAATCTCGATGTTCATCGTGCCGAAATTCCTTGTGAAACCCGACGGTTCGCTCGGCGAGAAGAACGACGTTATCTGCGCCGGTATCGAGCATAAACTCGGCATCAATGGGAACCCGACCTGCACCATGAAATTCGGCGAGAAGGGCAAGGGCGCGATCGGCTTCCTCGTCGGCGAAGCGAACCGTGGTCTGGAATATATGTTCATCATGATGAACGCGGCGCGCTTTTCCGTCGGCGTGCAAGGCTACGCGGTCGCCGACCGCGCCTATCAGAGCTCGCTCGCCTATGCCAAAGAGCGCGTGCAGATGTCCGATGCAACGACGCGCAATAAGGCGCCGGTCCGGATTATCGAACATCCCGACGTGCGCCGCATGCTGATGTGGCAGAAGGCGAACATCGAGGCGATGCGCGCGCTTGCGTACGTTACCGCGGCCTCACTCGATTTTGCCCAGAAGAGCCCCGATGAAAAGACCCGCAAAGAGCACAAGGCCTTCATCGAACTGATGATTCCCATCGTCAAGGGCTGGTGCACCGAGAACGCGGTCGAACTTTGCTCGAACGCGTTGCAGATCTTCGGTGGTATGGGATACGTCGAAGAGACCGGGATCGCCCAACAGTATCGCGACGTGCGCATCACGACGATCTACGAAGGGACGACCGGCATCCAAGCGCTCGATCTCGTCGGTCGCAAGCTGATTCGCGATATGGGCGCGACCGCGACGACCGTCATCAAAACGATGGAGAAATTCGCCAAGGAGGCCGCCGCTCACCCGAATGCCGATGTGAAGGCCGTCGGCGAAGCGCTGCTCAAGAGCATCGCATCGCTCGCCGAAGTCTCGCAGTGGATCGGCATGAATGCGATGGGCGATCTGAAAAAGGCGTTCGCCTGTTCGGTTCCTTACCTCAAACTCTGGGGCGTCGTCGCCGGCGGCTGGCAGATGGCGCGCGCGGCGAAGGTCGCCGCCGAGAAAATCGCTGCGGGCGATAAAGACCCGTTCTATACCGCGAAACTGGCGACGGCGAAGTTCTATGCCAGCCACGTGCTCTCGCAGGGAGCCTGGTATAAACGGCAGATCATCGATGGTGCCGGCGATGTCATGACGCTACCCGAAGAGGGCTTCGATCTCGACCGCAAGATGGCGGTGACGGCGTAATCATGGCACTCGTGCACACCGAAGACCGCGATGGCGTGCGGATTATCACGCTCGATAATCCGCCCGTCAACTCGCTCTCGTTCGCCCTTTCGGGCGAGTTCTATCCCATCGTCGAAGCGGCAAGCGCCGACGAGAAGGTTCGTGCCGTGATCATCCGCGGCGCGAATCGGCAGTTCTCCGCCGGAGCCGATATCAACGATTTCTCGACCGCGCCGACGCCGGAGACCAAGACGGTTCGCGACGTCATTGCGGCGATCGAACGGAGCGATAAAATCTTCGTTGCCGCCATCGAAAAAAACGCGCTCGGCGGCGGGCTCGAACTCGCGCTCGCCTGCGACTACCGCGTCGCAACCGCCGATACGAAACTCGGCTTGCCCGAGATCAAGCTCGGCTTGCTGCCCGGTGCCGGTGGTACGCAACGCCTCCCGCGGGCGATCGGCGCGCAAGACGCACTCGATATGATGCTCAAGGGGCGCAACGTCAAAAGCGATGAAGCGACCTCGAAGGGTTTGCTCGACGAGGTCGTCGATTCGCCGGAGCATCTGCTCGACGCGGCGTTGAAAATTGCAAACGCCGCTCCGTTGGGGAAACGCCGTATCTCGCAACGACGGGTCGAACTCGGAAAAGGCATCAGCGCACAGGCGGCGGCATTCGTCGTCTCGCAAGCGCACAAGATGGTTCCGGCCGAAAATGCCGGGGGGCTCGCGGCGCATAAGCTCATCGATGCGGTCGAGGCCGCCGTCGAATTGCCGTTTGCCTACGGCCTCGCGCGCGAAGCGCGCCTCTTTGAGGAACTCGCACGCTCGGCGCCCTCGTTCGCACTGCGCCACGTCTTCTTTGCCGAACGCGAACTCAGCAAGATTCCCGGACTCCCCGCCGCCGAACCGCTTCCTATCGCCAAGGCCGCGGTGATCGGTGCGGGAACGATGGGGACCGGTATCGCGATTACGTTCGCCCAAGCGGGTATTCCGGTCGTCGTTATCGATTCCAACGACGCTGCCGTGGAGAAGGCGAAGCAGACGGTCTTCGGCATGTTCATGTATCAAGTCCAAAAGGGACGCATGACGCAAGAAGAGGCGTGGAAGCTCGGTCAGTCGATTCAATTTACCGACGACTATAACGAACTCGCCGAGGCCGACGTCGTCGTCGAAGCGGTCTTCGAAAGTATGGACGTGAAGAAGGAGGTCTTCGCAAAGGTCGATGCGATCGCGAAGCCCTCGTGTATTCTCGCCTCGAATACCTCGACGCTCGATATCGACGCCATGGCAAGCGTAACGAAGCGCCCCGAGCAATTCCTCGGGCTCCACTTCTTCGTCCCCGCAAACATCATGCCGCTCTTGGAGATCGTGCGCGGCAAGGCAACCTCACCGCAGGCGCTCGCGACCGCCTTCAAACTCGGGAAGATGCTGCGCAAAACCGCCGTGCTTTCTACGAACGCGTTCGGGTTTATCGGCAATCGTATGGTCTTCGATTATGCGAAGGCCGCCGGCGAACTCGCGGAGTGGGGCATCTCGCCGATGCGCATCGATAGAGTCGCGAAGAGATTCGGGTTCCCGATGGGTCCCTTCGCGATGGGCGATCTCTCCGGTATCGATGTCGCGTGGCATATCGCCAAAGCGCGCCCCGACGTTGCCAAAGGAAAGACGAACGTGATCGATCGCCTCGTCGAGATGAAGCGTCTCGGCCAGAAAACGATGGCGGGATATTTCAAATACGACAAGAGCGTCGGTAAGGGGCGCGAACCGATCGCCGATCCGGAGGTCGAAGCACTCTTCGCCGAGGAAGCGAAGAAGGCCGGAATCGCGCCGCGTACGGTTGACGAGAACGAGATTCTGGAACGCTTGACGTTCGCGCTCGTCAATCGCGGCGCGTACCTCCTCGAGGAGGGCGTCGCCCTTCGCCCCGGCGATATCGATATCGTCTACGTCTACGGCTACGGCTTCCCGCCGCATCACGGCGGCCCGATGTGGTACGCCGATGAAATCGGCGTCAAGCACGTCTACGAACGCGTCGTTGCGTTCGGATGGGAGCCCGCGCCGCTCTTAAAAGCGCTCGCCGAGAAAAACGGCACGTTTGCAAACTACAAGCAAGGAGAATTGATCCATGCGTGAGGCGGCTATCGTCTCGGTCGCTCGGACGCCGATCGGGCGCGCCTTTCGCGGCGCTTTCAATCAAACGCCGGGTGCGTCGCTCGCAGGGTTCGTTGCGCGCGAAGCGATCGCGCGTGCGAACGTCGATCCCGCGGAGATCGCCGAAGTCATCGTCGGCACCGGAATGCCCGAGGGAGCGACCGGTAATAACATTGGCCGTACGACCGCGCTTCGCGCCGGTTGTCCGGTCAGCGTTCCTGGTTCGACGGTGAGCCGTTACTGTGCGTCGGGGCTCGACGCCGTCGTCGCGAGCGCGCGGCGCATTATCGTCGAGGGCGAGAGTGTCGTTCTGGCGGCCGGAGTCGAATCGGTCTCGATGGTGCAGAACGAACTGAACATGAAGTTCTACACCGAGGAATGGCTGCTCCGGCATACCCCCGACATCTATATGCCGATGCTCTATACCGCCGACAACGTTGCGAAAAAATACAAAGTCTCGCGCGAGGCGCAGGACGAGTATGCATTTTCGAGCCAACAGCGCACCGCCGCGGCGCAAGCTGCCGGAAAATTCGACGACGAAATCGTCGCGATGGAGACGTGGATGGCCGTCGCCGATAAGGAGAGCGGTGCGGTGACTGAAAAGCGCATCAAGCTCGCGAAGGACGAGGGAAATCGTCCCGATACGACGCTCGAAGGGCTCTCGGCGTTGAAGGGTGCCGTTCCCGGAATAAAAGAGACCTCGATTACCGCCGGCAACTCATCGCAGCTCTCCGACGGAGCGGCGGCGCTGATGTTGATGGATAGCGAGACGGCGAGTAAACGTGGATTGACGCCGCTCGGCTTCTATCGCGGTTTCGCCGTCGCCGGCTGCGAACCGGGAGAGATGGGCATCGGCCCGGTCTACGCCGTTCCGAAATTACTCAAAGCGCACGGACTCACCGTCGACGATATCGGGCTTTGGGAACTCAACGAAGCGTTTGCGGTGCAGACCCTCTATTGTCGCGATACGTTGGGGATTCCGCAGGAGCGCTTCAACGTGAGCGGAGGCGCGATTTCGATTGGGCATCCCTACGGTATGAGCGGTGCGCGCATGACGATGCACGCGCTCATCGAAGGCAAACGTCGCGGTGCAAAATACGTGGTCGTCACGATGTGCATCGGCGGCGGTATGGGGGCAGCGGGGCTCTTCGAAGTCGCGTAGCCACACACTTCTTGGAGAGAGCGG
>CABS01000182.1_pt1 | contig 196454 bp, 187 predicted proteins | sample 344768 | NCBI WGS metagenome assembly CABS01 (sample SAMEA3138346, study PRJNA38045) | mine drainage metagenome | isolation source: Carnoules arsenic-contaminated mine drainage | place: France:Carnoules | collected 21-May-07 | reverse complement strand
CCCGGCGAACGGAGAAGGATGGGAAAAGCGAGCGATGCCGCGGGGAGCTCCGCTCTGGCGATCTCCACGGTGCGTGCAGTACGGAGCCCCGGAATCGGTGCCATGCGAGCCGCGTTTTGCACGCGCGAGCTTTCGAGTACCGCAGTGGGTGGATTGAGTACCGGTTCGCGCCGCGTTTCTAGGAATCGCAGTGCACCGGCGAGCGCTTCGCTGCAACGCTCGGCGTCGCCGATCGCGTTGAAGATTAGCGGATAGGCGTCGATCTGCATCTGCGGCTCGTAAAACTCCGCCACGAGAACGTCGCAAGCAAAGCGGTCGGCGTCGACGATCCGTTCGGTATCGACGTTTCCGCCGAGCGCGGAGAGGAGCAGCAGTACCCGCGTGCGCCGCGCACCGCCGCGCGGCGGAACGCGCCGAATCGGGTGTGTGGCGAATCCGATGCGAGCGTGTGCCCGCGCGCGCTCCCACGCAGCGTTGCGCGCGTGGAGGAGCGCGAGCCCTTGATGCGCGTCGATCGACCGTGGATCGATGGCGAGCGCGGCCTCGTACTGCTCGAGCGCCGCCGCCGGGTCGCCTTCGTCGAGGAGTGCGGCGGCGAGATTCGTGCGTGCGCGTAGATCCTGCGGATGCGATGCGACCGCCTGAGCGTACGCGAGTCGCCCGGCGCGCTTGTAGCCGCTATAGGTGAGCAGCGTGCCGAGATTCGTCAACGCCCCGAGATGCGTTGGGTCGGCGGCGAGGATCGCAACATAGGCGTCGCGCGCGGCTGCGCGTTCGCCGGCTGCTTCGAGCGCCTGGGCTTCCTGGAATGCTCGATCCACCGCGCCTCCTTCGAGATGCTGCGTTCGTTCGCCCGTGCGTGCGAGCAGGAGGAGCGCGAGCGAAGAAGCGAAGGGCAGGGGATGCTTGGTCGTACGAAACGTCGCTACGCGTTTGTTGGGTGTTTCGTCGCTTTTTTGTTTGGAACTTCGACACTTGGATCTGCCCAGCCGCAGGGCGCTCCATCACCTCTCGTTTCGATCTCTCCGCGACCACTGCCATCATCGCAACCGGCGACTCTCGAGCCAAAGCAAATACGGCTCGTACGGCGCGTCTACGCGGAGTTACGGGCGGGGAAAAGTGACACGACACTTTTCGATGCTCGAATGAATGAATTGCTCGATCCTGCTTCGCTCGCTTCGATAAAGGCAAGTCTTGCATCGTACGGTACGCCATCCGTCATTACGTCGGCGTTCGAGCAGATTACTCCGACCTACAAGCTCGTCGATTATAGGTTTGAATTCGCCGGCGCTCGCACGTTAAAAATTCGGTTTTCATTCGATCCGGACGGAAAAATCGGAGGGCTCTTTTTCCCGAAGAATTTCCACTAGGGTAGTGGACCGGGTAGGGCACCTCGGCGGCAGGAAGAGCCTGGCAGCAAAGGGGAAGGGCTCCGGTATGAGACCTCGCAATCAGTCGTTCGCTCTTGCCGCCGCCCTCATGGTTTTTCCGGCTGGAGCCTTTGCGGCGAGCCCGGCCCCCGTTGCAACCGCGATGCCGACGCCCGCGCCTACTGCCCTCTCGTCGAAACGACTCGCCTTCGCGCGCTCGCTCTTTACGAATCTGCAGGCGGGGAAGATCGATAGTTTGCTCTTCGACGCTCGCATGAACGAGTTGCTGAAGCCGGCCGTCCTCTCGGGCTTAGCGAAGAAGTTGGTGGCGCTCGGCAGCCCGGCGACGATTCTCGATGCCGCCGACCACGCAACGCCAAGCTACCGCGTGACCGACTATCTCCTGCGTTTTACCGCCGGGCGCTCGCTGATCATGCGCGTTGCAATCGACACCAAGGGCAAGATCGCGGGGCTCTTTTTCCCGAACGGCCTCTAACGTGCTTCGTCTCGCGCAGGCGCTCGTTGCCGCCGCGCTCGTGCCGCTCGCCACATCGTTGCAGTCGCTTCAGCCGCGCGTGCACGCGCCCGGCTTTGCGATCGCCGTCGTGCGGGACGGCAGGATCGTCGAGCGTTTCGCCGCAGGCGATGCCGACGTCGCGCGCTCGCTTCGGGCGACTCCACAGACGATCTTCCACATCGGCTCGATTACGAAAATGTTCACCGCTACGGCGGTGATGCAACTCGTGCAGGCGGGCAAGATCGATCTGCACGCTTCGGTGACGCGCTATTTGCCGCAGTTCGTCGGGTGGAGGAAGGTGACCATCGCCGAGTTGCTGATGCACCGAAGCGGCCTTCCGAACTATCTCGACGCGGCACTCGCGACCGGTCGCACGGCAACGCCGACGACGCCGCAGGCGATTTTGACGGCGATGGCTGCAAAGCCGCTCGATTTTGCGCCGGGAGCGCATTTCGAATACAGCAATACCAATTACGTCGCGCTCGGACTTATCGTCTCGAAGATCGCCGGAGAGCCGCTCGCCGCGTACGAACGCCGCGCGATTTTTATCCCGGCGAAGATGCACGCAACCTACGTCGGCATCGCACCGGCGGAAAAGCCGGTCGCCGTGGGCTACAAAGCGCGCGACGCCGCGACGGTTGCAAATCCGGGCGATCCGAGCTGGTATTACGCATGCGGCGATATTCTTTCCACTGTCGGCGACCTCGCGCGCTTCGACGAAGCACTGATGAACGGCACCCTGCTCGCACCGGCGACTTTCGCCGAGATGGCGAAGGTCGCGCGGCCGGCGACCGGATTCGGTGAGGCAGGCTACGGCTACGGCACGATGACGTTTGCGTTCGGCGATCGCACGCTCGTCGGGCACCACGGCGGACTTCCGGGATTCGAGGCCGATAACGAGATGATCCCGCGCGACGGTTTTGCGGTCATTGCGCTCGGGAACGCGTTCGATTTCGCAACCTCGGGGCCGGAGAATCTCGTCTTCGAGCAGTATTATCCGAAGCAATTTGCCGCGCTCGTCGTCGCCGCTCACACTGCTTCGGCAGAGCCGGTCCGCGATCCGAACCCGGCGCTCACGCGTCGCTTTGCGGCGTTCTTGCGGGGCCTTCTCGCCGGGAAACAACTCGATCCGCATCTGACGCCGCAGATGGCCGCAGCGTTGACGCCGAGCGCAATCGCGCAGATCGATGCGCAGATATTCGGGCACCTCGGCGCGCTCCGTCATTTAACGTTTCGCGATCGCTCCATGACGGACGGATATCGCTCCTACGATTATCTCGCCTCGTTCGCCGATGGGTATATGAAGCTGCGATTCACGCTCGATAGGAACGGCGCGCTCGCGGGGTTCACGAAGCGGTAGCCTGCGCCCCCGCCCACCGCACGCTCGCTCTGCCGTGTTAGCGCAAGGCGGTAATGTCCCCGCTTAGCAATTCAGAGATGTCCCCTAGCAGCCTTTTGGGCTTGGGCAAGGCGCGCGGCAACGCGCCAGGGGTGCGTTTTGGGTGGGGTATGCGCCGTACTTTTGGGAGTTGCGACGCAGTGATCGACGGTGGCGTTGAGTTCCTTGCTCGCGACGATGAGGCCGGTACGTTGCCGAACGCCAACAAAGCGGGTGATGATGCGATGCTCGTTATGGAGCACCTCGGGGATGCCAGTGCGCGGCAGATTGATGGTAATACGCATGCCTTTTCGTAATCGATGTAATGGCGAAGGATCAATGGCGTAGATCTTGTCGTGCAGTTGGAAGGTGAGCTCGCTGGTGAGCACGCGTTGGTAGCGTTTGGTCAGGATTGCTGCAAGCATTGATACGTTTGCAGAGCGATGGGCGTTGGTTGCTTCGCGCGGTGCAATGGCAAAGCGTTGGTTATACGCGGCGAGAAAACCCGGGAGGAAAGCATTAGCTGCTGCGATCGTACTGATGCCGGCTAGGCGCAATTCTTTGACGAGGCGATCTTGCAAGCTGCGATTCGCTCGTTCGACGCGTCCCTTTGCCTGCGGAGAATTCGCGCAGATCAGTTCGACGTCGAGTTCGCGTAAAGCCCGTTGGACATGGGTTTCGTCATCGACCATGCTGCCGGGGTTATTGATGCGAAAGACGCTGTGCTTATCGGTGTAGAGCGCTACTGGCAGCCCATGTTCGATGAATGCTCGTTCGAAAAGTTCGAAGTAGCCGTCGCTGGTTTCGTGCTCGGCAAAAAGGCCACCGAGAATCGTTGTCGTAGCGTCGTCGACGTAGAGCAAGAGCGTGCATGCGCCGCCTCGTTCTTCAAACCAGCGGTGCGGCGAGCCGTCTGCTTGGATCAACTCGCCCACGCGCGCTCGACGCTCGCGCAGCGGTCGTGGTTGATGACGGCGCCGCCTCGGGCGATGCAACTGCGCTGCGATGAGCCACTGGCGCAGCGTCTCGCGGTTGACCGCGATCCCATCGCGTTCGGCGAGCTTCTCTGCTAAAAATGTGGGGCCAAAGCCAACGTACGCCGCCTGCGCCAGATCGAGCACGCGCGCTCGGGTAGAGGCATCGAAGGCGTTATTGGGGGGGCGGCTGCGTCGCGGCGAGGCGAAGCTTTCGGCGCCCCCGCTCCGCAGGCGGCGGGTGAGCCGCTTGACCTGACGGGTCGAGAGCCCCAGGATCGTAGCCGCCTCAGCCACGCTCATTGAGCGATCGAGGACCCGCTGGGCGGTCTGAAGGCGGGACAGTTCCTTCTTCGACATTGTGATGAACTCCATCGGAGGCCCGTTGGCCGTCGAGGGGACATCTCTGCTTTGCTAAATAGGGGACATCTCTGCATTGCTCCTACACACGCTCGCTCTGCCGTTGACAACCCGGCCGCGGCCCTGTAGCATACGCCCAACATGATGACGCATCGCACGTTCGCGTGGTGGTGGCAACTCTCCGGAGCGCATTCGCCGGTGAGGTAGGTCGTCGTCGCTCCCGCAAGGGATCGTTCGTAGAGGCCGTCCGTAGCACCGGACGGTTTTTTTGTTTGTATCGCGTCGGCGCCGAGCGCGCCTTGGAGAAAAAGCAATGTATCCTCTCGCAGCATTCAACGGGCAACGCAGCGTCGTCGAGGTCGGCGGGGTGCGCTTCGGCGACGGCGGATTCGTCGCGATTGGCGGGCCTTGCGCGATCGAGGGCGAGGAGCAGATCGAGCGCTCTGCGGAGCTGCTCGCGGCGGGCGGCGCGGCGATGCTCCGCGGCGGCGCGTACAAGCCGCGCACCTCGCCATACAGTTTCCAAGGGCTTGGCGATGAAGGGGTGCTGCTGATCGAACGTGCTGCCGCTCGCTACACCTTGCCGACGGTCGTCGAAGTGCTCGCCGTCGAAGATGTTCCCTTTACCGCCGCCCGCGTCGCGATGCTCCAGATCGGGGCGCGGAACATGCAGAACGTCGCATTGCTCCGGGCGGCGGCGCGAACCGGCAAGCCGATCCTCCTCAAGCGCGGCCCCGCCGCCACGCTCGACGAGTTGCTCGCCGCCGCCGAGTACATCTTGATGGAGGGCAACGCGCAGGTCGTGCTCTGCGAGCGGGGGCTCCGCGGCTTCGATCGGCACACGCGCAACCTCTTCGATCTCGCGGGAGCGCTTCGCTTACGGGAGCTGACCCATCTGCCGGTCATCGTCGACCCTAGCCACGCTACCGGGCGGCGCTCCCTCGTCGTCCCCATGGCGCTCGCCGCCGCCGCCGCCGGGCTCGACGGGGCGATCCTTGAGGTCCACCCCCAACCCGATCGCGCGCTCTCCGACGCCGAGCAGGCGCTCGCTCCAGAAGAGTTCGCAGCCTTTACCCGGCGCCTCGATGCTCTGCGCGAGGCGGTTAAGGAGCCGCTGCCCGCCGGCCGATAACCCCAATTGGAGTCTACTCGGAAGGAGGTGACAGAAAATAACAACTCCACTTCTCGGCAGCGGCACGGCTGCATCCACGGGAGCAATCAGCCTTCAAGCTCTGCTTCGGTCGTTCGATCTTTCCTCGCTTCGCGGCGGCACCGATATTTTCGGTGGTTCCTTCGCGGCGGCACTGGAAGCTCGATTGAAAGCGGCAAAAGCTTCGGCACCGAATGACCCCACGGCTGCGCTCGCATCGCTTTTTGCAAGCGGTGTATCCCCTGCCGAATTCATCAACACGCTCTCGATGCAGATCGGGCAAGCGGCCGCAACGGCTGCGAAAGCTCAACCTGCGACGAGAGATGCAGTGGCGAAGCAATTCGCGACTGCCTTTGCCAGCGCGCTCTCTCCACCCGGTACGGCACCGCCAATGTCGGCGCAGCAAGAAGCTGCGACCCTCGTGCAACGCTTCACCGGAATCGTCAACGGATTAGCGCGAGGGCAAGCGACCATCAAGGGGCAGAAGAACGAGATCTCGGGTACGCTCTTGGACGCCATATCGGCGAAAGAACCCCCGGCCCCAGCAACGACCACCCCGCCGAACGCGAGCACGCCCGCGATCGACGAGGCTATTTCGTCGTTGCTCTCGTCTGCAAAGGTCGCCGTGCAAACGACGCCCTCCGCTCCGCAACTCGCTCCGGATCCGGCGAAGGCACAGCCTGCGTCGAGCACTCCGGCCGCGCTTCCATCGCTGACGACGCTCGCGAACGTCGCGGCGCCTCCGCCGCCGATGCTCCCGCACGCGGGAACGGCACCGGAGCCGCCGGTTCGCAACGAATCAACGGGTCTGCAGAGTGCACCACCACCCTCGAACGCCGGGCAAAACCTCGACTTGCTCGGGCGAATGATCGCCCGTGCTGCTGGTACCGACGCGAGCCTGACTGCGGCGCGAGCCGCCGTCGGCGAACCGTCATCTCCGGCAACCTTCGCATCGGCGAGCCTCGCAAGCGCGACGCTCACCGGCGCATCGACTCCGGGCCAACTCGATTCCAACCAGATGCTTCGCTTGACGGCGGCGCTGACGGCGGCAGTCGAGAGCGGCGCGGGCTCGAGCGGTTCGCACCTCTCCTCGGGCTTCGGCTCGCCGAACGGGCGCGATTCGAGTTCCTTCGGAAACCAGACGTCGAACGCGGCGCTCGGGTTTACGCTTCCATCGCTGCACGGAGCGGCGAACGCGGCCGCGCCGAGCGCTACCGCGCCCTCCCCACAACCGCTCGACGTGCAGGCGCTCGCCGAGCAAATGATCGCGGGAATGCACTTGCGCACCGCCTCGGACGGCAGTTCGCAGATGCAAATTAAACTCATGCCCGAGCACCTCGGAGAGGTGGCGGTCAGACTCACGGTCAGCGGCACCAACGTCACGGCAAATGTCGTCGCACAGAACGCCGACACGCGCACTGCGTTGCTCGCCAACCATCAACAACTCGCTCGAAGCCTCGCCGATTCCGGTCTGAAATTAACCGGATTCTCGGTCGATGTCTCCGGCGGAAAACAACAGGGTCACGGAAGCGACGGCAAAGGCCCCGGCCTCGGCCGCCGATTCACGATTCACGAAATCGGTGCACCGGCGGCAAAGCCGACCGATGCGCTCGTATCTTCGAATGCGGGGATGCTCTCCGCAGACGGAAATGCGCTCTATAACTATCTCGCCTAAGGAGAAAACAATGGCGACACCCGTGAATTCAACGACGTTACCGATTAACTCGTTGATCGCACAACCCTCAACGGCGGCGCCGACGAGTAACTCGTCCGACGTCGGCCTCAACACGTTTTTGCAACTGCTCACTGCGGAGTTGCAGAACCAAGACCCAACCGCACCGCAGGATCCGACCGCATCGGTGACGCAGCTCGCGCAGTTCCAAGCGCTCTCCGCGCAGACGAATCTCGCCAGCTCGTTCCAATCGTTCACGTCGAATTTCGGCGTCATGCAAGCCTCGGCACTGTTAGGGAAAACGGTAACCGCAAATACGGGAGCCGCCGGCACCGCAGGCAGCGCATCGACCGTTACCGGAACCGTCGCGTCGATTACGGTGCAGAACGGCCAACCGTTCTTTACGCTCAACGGGAGTAACGGCCAGCCGCTCACCGACAATAACGGCAATCCGTTGCTGTTCTCGACGCAGCAGATTGTCGGTATCGGAAGCTAAACGATGGATCCCAAAGAGATCGCCTCGGTTCAACAACCCGGCACGATCCTTCCGGGGCCTGCACCGCGCCCGGTAGGGCGTCCGGTCGAGATACCCCCGGGCGAAAGTTTTCGCTCGATCCTCGACCGTACCGCAAGCTCCGGTGACGTGCGCTTCTCGGCGCATGCGACCGCGCGTTTGCAATCGCGCAACATCGCCCTTTCGAACGAAGATGTTGCGAAAATCAACGCGATGACCGACAAAGCAGCGGCGAAGGGGGCGAAGCAATCGCTCTTCCTCTTGCGCGACGTTGCGATGGTGGTCAGCGTGACCAATCGCACCGTGATCACGGCGGTCGATCGGAGTTCGTTAAAAGATAATCTTTTTACGAATATCGATTCGGCAGCGGTGATCGCATGAACCACGTTATCACTCATCCGGGGCGGACCGCATTGCGGAGCCCCGGCCGTGGCGCCGATCGAATGACGCACCACGGGGCTTCGCAACTGAGAGGTCAATAACAATGGCATTTGACTCGCTCTACACGGGGATATCCGGCCTCAACGCCTATCAGAGCTGGATCGATCTCCTGAGCAACAACATCGCGAACATCGGCACCTACGGCTTCAAAGGCCAGCGCATGACGTTCGCCGATCAATTCTACAATCAACTCGGCTACGCGAGCGGCCCGACGACCACCAACGGCGGCGTCAATCCGCAAGAGATCGGGCTCGGCGTTAAGGTCAACACCATCGACACGCTCTTCAACCAGGGCGGCCTCGAAACGACCGGCGTCAATACCGACCTCGCGATCAACGGCAACGGCTTCTTCGTTCTCGGCAACGCGAACGGAACCGGTACGCCGAGCTATACGCGCAGCGGCGCGTTCTCGCTCAACCAGAACGGCCTGCTCTACGATCCGGGCAGCGGCCTGGCGGTGCAGGGCTACATGGCCAACGCACAGGGGCAGATCAGTGCGACCGGCGTCCCCGGTGCGATCACGATTCCGCTCGGCCAACAGGAACAGGCGACGGGCACCGGCTTCGGCGTGAAGACCGGGCCGACGTCGACCGATAAGGTCTTCGACGTCTCCTTCGGCGGAAATCTCGACCAGACGCAGTGGGCGCAGGCGCTCAACTACTCGGTCGGCGGCGCGCCGACGAACGGCTCGCCGTACACGATCTCGACGACGATCTACGATTCGCTCGGGGTCGCGCACCAAGCGACGATCACCTACACCCCGGATGCAGCTGGCGCAACGGCTGCGAGCTCGGCGGTCACGGGTGCCGGGACGAACGTCTCGTCGGCCTCCGTCTCCCCGACGACGCAATCCGCCGACACCATCACCGTCACCGCACTCAGTGCGACCTCGGCGCAGTTGGTCGATGCCAACTCCGGCGCGGTGGTCACGGCATCGGCTGGTTCGACCGTGCAGATCGGGGCCGAGACGGTCACGCTCGGCGCCGCACTCGCCGGTACCAATATCATCAACATCACCGGCGGCACGAGCGGATTGCCGAGCAGCGTCACCGACGCGAGCGGCAACGTGCGGACTCCGGCGACCCGATGGAAGGTCAACGTCAGCTTCGCCGACGGCACGACCTTCCAGACGATCAAGACGCCGGGGAGCGTCGCGGCGGGCGGAGCCGTTACGGCGCCGACCTTCGGGACCGGTACCTCCGGGACGTTGGGCTACGCCTACTTCGACCAGAACGGGCAGTTCATCAATACCTCCTCGATCGAGACGACCGCCGCGGGCACCTCGATCGGTGGGGCGGCGCAGACCGGCGATTTCCATACCGCCGGGGCGCTGACGTCGATCCAGCAGGGCAACCAACTCAACGTCACCTCGTGGGGGCCTGGAACCGGGAATAACTCGGTCGCTCCGACCGCAGGCGGCGGCACGCCGGCCCTCGGACCGATCGGGCTCGACTTCTCGAACAACGCGAGTTTGGCGGGCACCTACACGGCAAATACGCTGACCCAGAACGGCTATCAGGCCGGCATCCTCTCGAACATCACGGTCGGGCAGGACGGCACGGTTACCGGTTCGTTCACCAACGGCCAGCAGAAGGCGCTCGCGCAAGTCGCGCTCGCGACCTTCCAGAACGAGCAAGGCCTCAACCGGGTTGGAAGCAATTTCTTCCAGCAGACGTCGAACTCCGGGCTCGCACAGGTCGGCGCTGCCACCACGGGTAGCCTCGGCTCGATCGTCTCGGGGGCGTTGGAGCAGTCCAACGTCTCTCTCGCCGATCAGTTTACCAAGATGATCGCGGCGCAACGTGCATTCGAAGCGAACACCCGCGGCATCACGACCGCCGATCAGAACCTGATCACGGTCACGCACTTGCAGGCGAGCGAGAACTAAGGTTCGCGCGAGCGTGCAGGCCTTCACGCCGAGGGGCGCTAACCCCTCGGCGTGATCGTCCTTCAGCGCCTCAACGGCGGCACCGTCATGGTCAACAGCGACCTCATCGAAGCCGTCGAGGAGACGCCCGATACCGTCGTCACGCTAACCTCGGGGAACAAACTCCTGGTGCGCGATTCGATGCTTGAGATACAGAAGAAAATCGTCGACTTCAAGCGAAGAATCTACGGCCCGGCCGAGTCGGTTCGCTAGGGGGCGTGATGCGGAACAGATTGGAGCGCTGAGTTTTGGATATCGCGACTATCGTTGGCCTGGTTCTCGGTTTCGGCGCGATCGCGCTGGCGGGAATTGTTGGCGGCACCGACCCCGGCATCATCTTCGGGCGCTGGGAAGCGATCGTGTTAATCATCGGGGGAACGCTCGGTGCGACGATCACCTCGTTTCCGTGGCGGATCTTCATCGACGGCTTTTTCGGAGGCTTCAAAACCGCTTTTACGACGCGCAACTATCACGAGCGCGACGTCATCGCTACCCTGGTGGCGTTCGCTGAAAAGGCTCGCCGCGAAGGCTTACTCGCGTTGGAGAACGAGGCCGCAGCGCTCGACGATGAGTTCATGCGCAAAGGCATCCAGCTCGTTATTGACGGCCGCGACACCGAGATCATCCGTAAAGTTTTGGAAACCGAGGTTAGCAACAACCAGGAGCGCGGAGCGAAGGCCGAGTCGGTCTTCACGTGTCTCGGCGGTTATTCGCCGACCCTCGGCATCATCGGCACCGTTCTCGGCCTGATCGGCATGCTCAAAGGGTTGGCCTCGGCCGCCGACAGCACGAATATTGCCGGCTCGATCGGCGTCGCTACCGCGCAGGCATTCGTCGCGACGTTTTTCGGTATCATGTTTGCGAACTTACTCTGGCTGCCGATCGCCACGAAAATCAAAGAGCGCAACGGCGAACTGTTGTTGCTGCGCGAAATCATGATCGAAGGAATCCTCGCGATTCAATCCGGCGACAATCCGCGACTCCTCGAAGAGAAGCTCCTTGCCTTCCTCGACCCGCGCGACCGCGAAGCACATGTGGAAGAGGGCGGAGCCGCCGCCACCGATGCGCTTGCAGCGAGTTCGACGTAGCGCGATCGCATGGCTCAACCGGTAAAGACCGCGGCGCGCGCGGCCGAATCGAAGCTCCACAACAAACAGAAAGAGCAACAAGTCGAAACGGCTGGCATGATGCGTTGGCTGCTCACGTATGCCGACATGATCACGCTGATGCTCGCGCTCTTTATCATTCTCTTCGCGATGTCCACGATCAGTCGCGTCAAGGTCCAGGCTTTCGCTAAATCGGTCTCCGGCGGCTTCAATAACGTGTGGTCGATCAACCAGCCGCCCAACGGCGGCAGCAACGGTCAGCAGTCGTTCGGGGCGAACGCAAACGTTCCGACCTTGCAACGCGAACTGCAGCGCTACGTGCAAAAGAACCAGTTGCAGCACCAGGTGCAGATTCGCGTGGAACGACACAACCTGGTAGTGACCCTCCTCTCCGATCAATCGTTCTACAACAGCGGCAGCGCACGCATTCGTCCGCAGACGCTGAAAATTCTCGATACGGTCGCCGGCTTTCTCAAGAAGACCGCCAACCTGATTCGCGTCGAGGGGAATACCGATAACGTGCCGATCCATACGCTACGGTATCCCTCGAACTGGGAGCTTTCGACCGCGCGCGCGGTCAACGTCGTGCGCTATCTCGTCGAACAGGACGGGATAGAGCCGACGCGGATCGCCGCGGCAGGGTACGGTAAATTTCACCCGCGCGTCAGTAACGCGACCGCCGCCGGGCGGCAGGAAAATCGTCGCGTCGATATCGTCATTTTGAACAAGAGCGACATCCCGCAACCGACCGCACAGACTGATCGCGTCGTTCGTGCGGCCAAGAAACCTGCCCCCCGTCCTTCCGTCAAGCCTACAGGCAAGAGCTAGGAGCGCGTCATGTCGAGTTTATCGCAAGAAGAGATCGATGCCCTTATCAATCAACTCGGCAGCGAAGAATCGCAGCTCGAAACCATTGAAAGCCGGCGCATTAAGTCATTCGATTTCCGCTTTAACAAGCGGCTCGACAAGTTTTCGAACAACCAATTGCAGACGCTGCGGACGTTGCACGAAAACTTTACGCGCCTGCTCAATAACTCGCTCTCGGTCTATCTACGGACTCGGGTCGAGGCGACGATCGTCTCGATCGAGCAGATTAGTTACGGCGATTTTATCGCCTCGATCGGCATCCCGTCGATTCTGGCGATCTTCTCGATGGATCCGCTGCCGGGCAGCGGAATCGTCCAAGTCGATCTCAACCTCGTCTTTTCGATTATCGATCGTCTCCTCGGCGGCCCGGGCTGGTTCCCGCCAAAATTGCGCGACCTTACCGATATCGAGCGCACGCTCATGCAGCGTTTTATGGCGCGCATGCTCAACAGCTATCGCGAATCCTGGAACTACTTACTGACGCTTTCGCTGAAGATCGAAGCACTCGATTCCAACCCGCAATTCATCCCGCGCATCATCCCTCTCGACCAGATCATCGCCTACGTCTCGATGGAACTGAAGGTCGGCGATATGGCCGGCGTCATGAATTTCTGTCTCCCCTATCTCGTATTACAATCGATCGGGCAGCAGCTCACCGATTTCCAGTGGTCGCCGACAGTGATCGCCGGGCGAGGGATGACCGAGGATGATGTCGCTCAGTTAGAACGAAACGTCGAACGGGCGGATATCGATCTCGAAGTCGAGTTGGGACGCACGACGCTCTCGCTGCGCGACCTCGTCTCGCTTCAACTCGGCGATCTCGTGGTTCTCGATAATGAGACCTCGCAACCGCTGGTGGGGAAAGTCAACGAACGAGAGAAGTACCATCTCTTTCCGGGAGTCTATAAAGATCGCTATGCTATGAAGGTTGCCGGTGCGCTCACGAATGAGGACGAATAAGCGACGATGATGCAGATCGATAATCTCGCCGATACGATGTTCGCTGCTGCTGCGACCGTGCTCGGGCGCTTGGTCGAGCAGTCGGCGGTCGCCGGAACGAGCGTTCGTGCCGATCACGAGGGCTCGATTCACACCGAAGGGGACGAGCTGGTCGCACTCGGGGAAATCCCCTCCCTCGGAGCGCAGTTAGTCGTCCGTTTTCAGCGCGACGATCTCGCGCATATCGTGGGGGTGATGCTCGGCGGCGATGAGTCGGTCGGCGAGCTCGGCCCGATGCAGCTCTCCATCGCCTCTGAAACCGTTTCGCAGATCGCCGTGGCGATGGCGGAGCGCCTCGCCGAGGATATCGGCGCCTCGACGGCCGGTATCCATGCCGAACTCTGCAGCGACGCGACGCTGTTGCCCCCGCCGCCCTTTCAATCGTACAGCGCACCGGTGCGGCTCGAAAGCGATCTTGCGCCGCGCATCGCGGTTGATTTTGCAGCGATTACGCTTTCGAAGCTCGGGAGTTCCGAAGAGCCCGTTCCGGTCGCTGCGAGCGCGACGGCGGCTCCCTTCGCCCCGTCGAAACCGACGGCGCCTCCGGTCAATGCAGCACCGGCGCAGTTCGCTCCCATCGTGCCGACGCAATCAAAGAAGACCCCTGCAGGGCAAGCGAATCTCGATCTCGTTCACGACGTGCCGTTGCAAGTGCGCGCGATCCTGGGGAAGACCGTCATGCAGCTTCGCGACGTTGTATCGCTCCAGCAAGGTAGCGTTTTTGAACTCGATAAGCTCGCCGTCGATCCGATCGACATCTACGTGAATAATATTCTTATCGCACGTGGAGAAGTGGTGGTCGTTGATGATAAATATGCGGTGAAAATCAGCGAGCTGAATCCCCAGGTCGGCTAGCGGAGTCCGCGGAGCGGTTTCATGACGACGCACCTTTGGACCCAATATATCTTCGCGTTGATCGTCGTCGCCGTCGTTTTACTGCTCTTTGCCGCACTCGTCAAAGCGCTAGGACGCGGGCGTATCGTTCTCTCGGCGGATCGGCGCCTGGTGACGGTGCTCGAATCGACACCGCTCGGCGCGCATGGGGCGCTTCACGTTATTAAAATTGGGGGGCGCTACCTGCTCGTATCGAGCGCCGCCTCGGGCACCCGGAGCGTCATCGAAATTCCCGCCGAGGATATCGATGGATGGATGGCGGCCCAGCGAGCGGGGTACGATGTCACCAAACGTGCGTGGAGTTCCATTCTTTCGCTGCCTTGGAGCAAACGGTGAAGGCGCGCACCTTCGTATTCGTAGGAGCGGCGCTCGGATTTGCGATGTTGCTGCTCGCCCCGGCGTTCGTCGCTGCCGCAACCGCGCCGACGCCGCCGCTTCCGCCGATTCCCTCGTTGAGTATCGGTTTGGGGCAAGCGCAATCTCCGCAGCAAGTCGTGGGCGCCCTACAGGTGCTGTTGTTGCTCACCGTGCTCGCTCTCGCCCCGACGTTGCTCGTATTGATGACCTCGTTTACGCGAATCATCATCGTGCTCTCGTTCGTTCGCACGGCATTGGGCACGGCGCAGGTTCCACCGAACCAGGTGCTCATTGGGCTCGCGTTGCTCCTGACATTTTTCGTGATGAACCCGGTCATCACGACGATTAACACGACGGCCGTTCAGCCGTATATGAAGAAGCAAATCTCGCAACAGGTAGCGCTTGACCGTGCCGCCAAGCCGCTACGCGCTTTTATGTTTAAGCAGACGCGCGAGAAAGATCTCGAACTTTTCTATTCCATATCGAAGCATCCGCGCCCCAAAAAACAAGCCGACGTCCCGACGTATATTTTGGTGCCGGCGTTTGTGATCTCCGAGTTGAAAACGGCATTCCAGATCGGGTTTCTTCTTTACGTTCCGTTTATCGTGATCGACATGGTCGTAGCCAGCATTCTGCTCTCGATGGGCATGATGATGATTCCCCCGGTACTCATTTCCTTGCCTATTAAAATTCTGATCTTTCTCTTAGTCGATGGTTGGAATTTGGTCGTCGGAGCACTCTTCGCGAGTTTTAAGACATGACCGTCAGCGATGCCTTGAGTTTGGGCCGCGAGGCGATCTTCGTAGCGCTCCTGGTCTCCGCTCCGGTGCTGTTGATCAGCATGGTGACCGGCTTGATTATCTCGCTCTTGCAGGCGGTTACGCAATTGCAGGAGCCGACGCTGACCTTCATTCCGAAGATCCTCGTTTCGGCGGCCGCTATTCTTTTCTTCGGACCATTTATGCTTGCATTGCTGACCGATTTTACGACGCGCGTGTTTTCGTCGGCGGCAAACGTCATCCACTAGAGCGGTATGCTCGATATCTTCGGCATCACCGGAGCGCAGTTCGAGACGTTCTTCCTGATTTTTGTTCGGGTCAGCACGATGCTTTTCGTGTTTCCGATTTTTTCAGCGCCGCAAATTCCGATTCAAACGCGTTTCGGTCTCGGTGCGTTGCTTTCGTTTTTGCTCCTACATACGGTGCCGACGCTCGCGCCTTTCCCGAACCTTCTCGGGCTGGTCATCGCCATTCTCGCCCAAATCGGGCTGGGGTCGATCGTCGGATATATCGCATCGTTGGTTTTCGCCGGTATTCAGTTCGCGGGCGAGCTCATCGATCTCGAGATCGGGTATGCGATTGCCAACGTTATCAGCCCCACGACGCAGCAGCAAGTCACCATTATCGGTGAGTTCGAACTCGCGTTGGCAACGCTGATCTTCCTAGCGACGAATTCACACCTACTCCTCATCGCAGGCATTGCGGGATCCTTTCATCTCGTGCCGCTTCCCTTTATTCACATGGACCCGTCGCTTGCGGGGAACGTGGTGGGGATACTGGCATCGTCGTTCGATATCGTGTTTAAGATAGCGGCTCCGGCGGCGATCGCGCTTTTTATTACGAACATCTCGCTCGCCCTGATGGCGCGCGTTGCGCCGCAGATGAACGTGTTCGTCGTTGGGTTTCCGATTCAGGTGACCGTCGGCCTGATTACGCTCGCGGCGAGCCTGCCGTTGCTGGCGACGGTTGGACCGCAACTCTTCGACCAGCTCTCGCGGCAGATGGATACCGTCATGCGCTCGCTCCGCTAGCACTTGGCGTGACAGCCGCGGGGCTGCTCGGGGTTAGAAGTAGGAGAACTGTCCGATCTTATTCCCGGCGCTTTCGCTGAAGTAGATGCGCTGGTCGGGGCCGATCGCAGCGGCGAGCGGGCTCGATGCTCCCGTCGGAATCGAATATTCGGAGAGGCCGCCGCCATTGGAGAGATATTGCCCGATCTTATTGCCGGGGATATCGGTGAAGTAGAAATTGCTATCGGCGCCCTGGACGATCGCGCCGATCGTCGGCGTCGACGCGACGGCGACGCCGAGCGTCGTCTCGCTGAGGCCGGTGCCGTTGGTCAGCATACGGCCGATCTTATTGGTGCCCTGCTCTAAGAACCAAATTGCGCCGTCGGCACCGGTGAGAATCGAGGTCGGCTTGCTACCGGCGGCGACGGAATACTCGCTGACCGTCCCGGCCGTCGTGATGCGGCCAATCTTCGCGGTGTTGTACTCGGTGAACCAGAGCGCGCCGTCGCTTCCGGAGGTGATGCTCGTCGGGTCGGCGTTTGCGGTGGGAACGGCGTATTCGGTGATCGTTCCCGAGGTGGTGATGCGGCCGATCTTCGAGGTTCCGGCCTCGGTGAACCAGAGCGCTCCATCGGAGCCGAGGGTGATGCCCTCGGGTTCGGAGCCCGGTGTCGGCAGCGGGTACTCGACGATCGTCGTGCCCGAGGTGCTGATTTTACCGATCTTGTTCCCGTTGAACTCGGTGAACCAGAGGTTCCCGTCGGGCGCGGCGACGAGATCCTCGGGCATCGCATTCGTCGTCGGGAGCGGGTAGTCAACGACGGTTCCCGTGGTTTCGAGTTGACCGATCTTATCGGCGCCTCCCTCGGTAAACCAGATCGAGCTGTTCGCCCCGATCGTCAGGGCGGTAACCCCGGCCGAGCTGGTCGGAATGGCGAACTCCGCGGTGACGGAGGGGACGACGGGTGTGGCGGTTGGAGGAGCCGCGGAGGAGATCGGGGTTGCATGCCCACACCCCGTCAGCGCGCCGAGCGCGAGGAGAGAGGCAGCGAACAACACGCCGGAGAGCGTGACCAGCGGACGATACAACGTGGGAGACTCCTTGTCGCGGTACTTGAAAAGGTAGGGCTTAAGGCCAGCCCCACTCTTTTATCGTGCGAGGGCCCCATTCCCGCAGGTTTTGGCAAGAAGAAGAGGCGCCGTGGAGGAAATGCCTCCGGGAATGAGGCTGGAGCAAGCGGGCTATGCCGCGTCCTGAACAAACCGAGCGCGCGACTCCAAAGCGTCTTGAGGAGTCGCGCAAAAAGGGGCAACTTGCCAAGAGCACCGAGCTTGCCGGGGCAGGGATCTTTTTGGGCGCCATCCTTGCGCTGCATTTTTTTGCCGGGAGCGACTTCGGCGGACTCGGTCCGGGAACGATGGTCGCCCTCAGCCATATCGCCTCCTATGGCCCGCTAACGATCGATTCCGTCTGGGGAATCTTCGCCAAGACGCTCGGCAGCGTCGTGGTCGTCATGGCGATGCTCTTTGCCATTGCGTTTGGGCTAGGGGTTCTCCTCAACGTCGTCCAGGTCGGGTTGCTCTTTACATTGCAGCCGCTTCAACCGAACTTCTCCAAGCTCAATCCGCTCAGCGGCTTCAAGCGCATATTCTCAAAACAGGTCGCGGTCAATCTGCTCAAGCAGTTCATCAAACTCGGTGCGGTCGGCGTTATTCTCTACTCAACGGTCGCTGGAAACCTCGGCTTCTTTCTCTCGCTCGGCGAGATGTCGCCGTACGGAGTCTTTAGTGCTGTCGGCGGCCTGATCTACGATATCACCTTTAAGTTCGCCGTTTTGCTGGTCATCGTCGGCATTCTCGACTACGCCTACGAGCGCTGGAACTTCATGGAAAACCAGAAGATGACCAAGCAAGAGGTCAAAGACGAGATGCGGCAGGCTGAAGGGAATCCCGAGGTGCGCGGCGCCGTCAAACGCCGGCAGCGCGAATTCGCACGTCGGCGGATGCTCTCCGCCGTCCCGCGCGCGACGGTCGTCGTTACGAATCCGACACACTTCGCGGTGGCGTTGGAGTGGGATGAGATCGATATGGAGGCCCCGGTCGTCGTGGCGAAGGGGGCCGACCTCGTTGCTTTACGCATTCGTGAGATCGCGCGCGAGGCCGGGGTGCCGATATTGGAGAATCCTCCTCTCGCGCGTACGCTCTACGAAAAGGTCGCACTCGACCAAATGGTCCCGCCGAACCTTTACGCAGCCGTCGCGCAGGTGATTGCATTCGTGTACCGGTTAAAGAGAAAGACGATCGCGTAAATGGCTTCGGCAACGAGCGCGCCGGCGCGCCCGAGCATCGGTCAACGGATCGCCGCGACGACGCCAGTCTTCGTTGCGGGCGCGGCGGTAACGCTGGTCTTTTTAATGATCGTTCCGGTTCCGACGCAGGTGCTCGACGCGCTGCTGACGCTCAATATCACGGGCGCTCTAGTCATCATCGGCACCAGCCTCTATGCCGAAAATGCGCTCTCGTTCTCGGTCTTTCCAACCTTGTTGCTGATCGTAACCCTCTTCCGCCTCGCTCTGAACATCACGGCGACGAGAGCGATTCTTACCAACGGCTATGCGGGCGAGGTCATTCAATTTTTCGGTCAAGTCGTCATCGGCGGGAACTACGCCGTCGGCTTCGTCATCTTTCTCATTCTCGTCGTCATACAATTCGTCGTCATTACCAACGGTGCGGGGCGTGTCGCCGAAGTCGCCGCGCGCTTCACGCTCGATGCGATGCCCGGCAAGCAGCTGGCGATCGATGCCGATCTCAATGCCGGCCTTATCACCGAGGCGGATGCACGCCAACGTCGTAAGGATATCCAGCGATCGGCGGACTTCTACGGAGCGATGGACGGTGCGAGCAAGTTCGTTCGCGGCGACGCGATCGCAGCGGTCATTATCGTCGCGATTAATATTGTTGGCGGCTTCATCATCGGCGTCGTGCAGTTGCACTACACCCTACTACAGTCGCTCTCGACTTTCACCTTGCTCACCGTCGGCGAAGGGATCGTCACCCAGGTTCCGGCGCTCTTAATTTCGACGGCGACCGGTATCATCGTCACGCGTGCCGCCGCGGAATCCGATTTCGGCGGCGAACTCACCAAGCAACTCAACTCGCAGCCACTCGCGATCCTCATCGCCGCCGTGATGACGGGCGTCTTCGGTATCGTCGGCCTCGCACGTCTCTTCATGCTGCCGATGTCGGCGTTGCTGTTCTTCTATTATTTCTCGCGGCGTCGCGCGGGCTCGCCTGCCGTGCAAGCCGCTACGGCGGCCGCGAAGGCCGCTGCGGTGGCGAAAAACGCCCCGGCGAAGCCCGCCGAGAGCGTCGTACCGTTGCTCTCGTACGATCCGATGGAACTCGAGATCGGTTTCGGGCTCATTCCGCTCGTCGACGTGAACCAAGGCGGCGATTTACTCGAACGCGTCACGCTCATTCGGCGCCAGGCGGCGCGCGAACTCGGTATCGTGATGCCGCCGATACGCGTTCGCGATAACTTGCAGCTCAAGCCCAGTGCGTACAGCGTCAAGATCTACGGCTTAGAGGTGGCGCAGGCCGAGGTAATGGTGAGCCGATTGCTCGCGATGAACCCGGGCACCGCAACGCAACCGCTCGATGGAATCACCACCAAAGAGCCGGCGTTCGGTTTGCCGGCGCTCTGGATACCCGAAGCTTTGCGCTCCGAGGCGGAGATGGCTGGCTATACCGTTATCGATCCGACCAGCGTGATCGCCACCCATCTTACCGAGCTGATTCGCTCGCACGCGCCCGACTTGCTCGGTCGCCAAGAGACCTCGGCGCTCCTCGACAACATCAAAACGCATTACCCGGTCGTTGTCGAAGAGTTGGTGCCGGGGCTGCTCTCGGTCGGTGAGGTGCAGCGCGTCCTACAGAACCTGTTACGCGAGCGCATTCCGATCCGCAATCTCGTCCTCATTCTCGAAACGATGGCCGATGCGGCTCGCAGCAGCAAAGACATCGATTTCCTCACCGAGCGCGTGCGTGCGGCGCTCGCGCGTCACATTTCCTCGGAGTACGCCGAGGAAGGCTTGCTCTCGGTCATCACCGTCGATCCACGTCTGGAGGCGTTGCTCGCCGAGGCCGTACGCCGCGGTGAAGACGCCTATGCGCTACTCGACCCGACGACGATCTCGCGGGTCTACAGCTCGCTTTCGCGACAGATCTCCGTCGCACAAAATGCGGGTCTGCAGCCGATCGTGCTCGCGTCACCCTCGGTGCGCCTCGCGCTCAAGCGGCTCACCGAACGCGCCGCACCCAACCTCGTCGTTCTTTCTTACTCTGAAATCGCTCCGGGACTCCGCGTCGAATCGATCGGGCAGGTCTCGGCAACCGATGAAACCAGCTCAGCACCCATGGGGTCGGGAGTCTAAATGCTCAAATCATTGTTTTCTCGCGGACCGTCCATACCGGCATCGAAGCTGCCCGGCGCCAATGCCTTCGTCGATGTCGTGGTTGCGGGTCGGACTTCGCGCTCCGTCTCGGTCGACTCCGTCGGCGCCAAAGGGATCGTCGTTCGCGGGGTGATCGGGCGCTCGGGTGAGAGCGCGGTGCTCCTTTACGATTCGGGGCACGGCCGGCTACGCGCCGCAACGAAGATTACCGGGGCGAGCGGGGACCGGACGACGCTGGCGATGCCGGCGCGCGTGACCCTCGCCTCGGCGTCGCTCGGCGGGAGCGGCGGCGGCTCGCAGAAGCGCCAGACGGTACGACTCGACGCACTCGTTCCGGGGACGTGGCGCTTTGCACCGGGAGGGAAGGGGACCGGCGAGTTTGTGAAGGCGAATATCCGCGATATCAGCCGTGGCGGCTGCTCGCTGATCCTCGACCGCGAACTCAAGCGCGGAACCAGCGTTGAGGTGCAGCTGCGCTTACGAGAGGGAGGCTCGCCACTCGTCCTGCTCGGCGAGGTGATGCGCCAGGAGCATATTGCGAGCTCGGGGCGCTTTTCGCACGGGCTGCGCTTTCATGGAATCCGCCCTGAGGAAGACCATGCAATCGTGGAGTTCATTAATCGTAAGCAAGCCGAGTTGCGGAGCCGGGGGCTTGCATGACCGACGGCGAAGATGCCGTCCAGAGGGGCCTTGCCGCCTCAGCGGTGAAATATCATTGCACCTTCGTTCTGGGAGTTTTTGATGAGTAAAAAGGTCCTCATCGTCGATGATGCCGTCGTCATGCGTATGATGATCAAGGGTATTCTCTCCAAGCACGGCTACGAAGTCGTTGGAGAGGCCCAAAACGGCGTCGAGGCGGTCGATAAGTACAAGCAGTTGCAGCCCGATTTGGTGACGATGGATATGGTGATGCCGGAGATGGACGGTATTACTGCGGTCCGTCAGATCATGTCGATGGACCCAAACGCGAAGATCATCATGTGCACGTCGATGGGGCAACAAGCGCTCGTCGTTGAGGCGATTCAGGCCGGAGCGAAGTCGTTCATTACGAAGCCGTTCCAACCGCCGAAAATTCTCGAAACGATATCGAAGGTGCTCGCGTGAGCCATCAGGGCATGAATCTGACCGACCTTCAGAAAGATGCGCTGAAAGAAGTCGGCAATATCGGTGCCGGGCATGCAGCGACGGCGCTCTCGCAATTGCTCAACGCGAAGATCAATCTAAGCGAGCCACGGATCGACGTCATCAAGTTCCGCGATCTTGCAACGCGCGTCGGCCATGAGAACCGCACCGTCGCCGCGTTACACATGTACGTTCGCGGCGAAGCGCCCGGCCAGATGGTCGTGCTTTTCGATCGCGAACAGGCGCTCGATTTCGTCAGCCAGTTCCTGCATCGCGTCATCGGCGACATTCAAATCTTCGATTCGATCGCCGATTCGACGCTCAAGGAGCTCGGAAATATCATCGCGGGCTCCTATCTCACGGCGATCATTCAACTGACCGGCGTGAATCTGCTCCCCTCCGTTCCGACGCTCTCCTACGGCACGATCCAGGCGGCCTTCCGCACCCTGATGTCGATCTTGCCGGATCAAGATGTCTTCCTCATCGAGAGCAGCTTCCTCGATAAGGATAAGGAAGTCGCCGGCCAGTTCATCATGATCCCGGAGACCGGTTCGCTCACGCCGCTGCTCTCGGCGTTCGGCGTCGAGTAGGCCGCTCCGGCTATACCGAACGAAGGCCTGAGGATCGCCGATGTCCGACGAACCATTCGATAAAGAAGAGTTCGTTGCGTACTTCCGCGACGAAGCAGAGGAGCTATTGCAGCAGATCGACGGCGATCTGCTGCGCTTAGAGGAGTTCGTCGATAGCGGGCAGGCCGATCCGGAGATCGTGAACTCGCTCTTCCGAGCGCTGCATACGATTAAGGGCAGCTCGGGAATGCTCGGCTTCACCGAGGTTCAGGGGCTCGCGCACAAGTTGGAAAACCTGTGCGATTTGCTCCGCAAAGAGCGGATGCCGCTCTCCGAAGGAAGCGTCGAGATCCTCTTTTCCGGGCGCGACTTTTTGACCGATCTCGTACAGGCTGCAATCGGCCAGAGCGCGCCGCCGAGCGGGCTCAATGAGTTCACCGGGCGGCTCGACCAGTTCGTGGCGATTTACAACGAAACGTCGAACGTCATCGAAGGCAAAGCTCCCGATCGCGGCGAGGGCGGAAACTCCGCCGGCAGCGAGCCGATGAACGAGGCGGAGATCACTGCGTTCGAAGCCGAGATCGAACGCCTGCTCGCCGAGGCTGCAGCGACGGCGACACCCACGCCCGCGCCTGCGCCCGAGAGCCTTCCCGCCGCGCCGGCAGCAGCTGCAGCAAAGGCTGCGCCCGCGCGGGGCAACGGCGAGAGTGCCGACGCGAAGAAGAGCGCCGCGCAAGGCAAGCGGAGTTCGCTCGCCCAGACGATTCGTGTCGATATCGACCGGCTCGACGCGCTCCTCAATCTCGTCGGCGAACTCGTCATCAATCGTACGCGCATCTCCGATATCGCGACGACGCTCGGACGACTCATGGGCGATCGGGCGCTCAACGCATCGGTCGGCCTCATCGGCCCGCTCTCGAAGGATCTCGCCGATAGCGCGGCGCTTCTCGCCCGCACGACCAACGAGATTCAAGAGTCGATCATGAAAGTGCGCATGGTGCCGATCGGCCAGGTCTTCGATCGCTTCCCTCGCACCGTTCGCGACGTTGCCAAGGCGCGCGGTAAAGAGGTGCAGCTACAGATATCGGGCGCCGATACCGATCTCGATAAGACGATCGTCGACGAAGTCGGCGAGCCGCTCATGCATCTGTTGCGGAACTGCGTCGATCACGGGATCGAGGCTCCCGACGAGCGCGAACGGCAAGGAAAGCCGCGCATGGGCACGATTGCGCTGAATGCCTATCACGAAGGCAACCAGATCATCATCGAGATCTCCGACGACGGCGGCGGTATCAATCTCGATAAAGTCCGTGCGAAAGCGATCAAGAACGGCCTGATCGGCACCGAAGATCGGCTCACCGATCGCGAGCTTATCGAACTCATTTTCACCCCGGGCTTTTCGACGGCCGACGAGGTCTCCGACGTTAGCGGCCGCGGCGTCGGCATGGATGTCGTAAAGCGGAATATCACCAAACTCAAGGGCATCTTCGACGTCGATTCGGCCCCGGGGCAAGGCACGCGATTCACGATTAAGCTGCCGCTGACGCTGGCGATTATCCAGGCGCTGCTCGTTCGCGTCGTCGACGAACTCTACGCGATTCCGCTCGATTCGGTGATCGAATCGCAGCGGGTGGAGATGCCCGACGTACGGACGGTTCACGGAGCGGAGGTCATCACGCTGCGCGGCCAGGTCGTGCCGTTGCTGCGTATCGCCGATTTCTTCGAACTTGGCGGCGAACGCGACCCCGAGAAAGTAATGATCGTGATCGTCGGACTACAGGGGCGTCAGGTCGGGCTCGTTGTCGATTCCTTTGAGGGCGAGCAAGAGATCGTCATTAAACCGCTCTCCGACGTCGTCGGGCGGATTCCGGGTATCTCCGGTGCAACGATTCTCGGCAACGGGTCGATCTCGTTGATTATCGACGTACATTCACTCGTGAGCGATGCCTATGCCGGAGGCAAGGTAACGCGTGCGGAGTTTTCGGGGGTATAACGTTCATGATGGCCGAGCAAAGAGAAGAGAAGAAGCAGCAGTACTCGGGCGAGACCTTTCAGGTCGTTTCGTTCCGTTTAGGCGGCGAAGAGTATGGCGTCGACATCTCGCAGGTTCAGGAAATTATCCGCATGGTTGAGATCACGCACGTTCCGCGCGCGCCGCGCTTTATGGAAGGCGTCATCAATCTACGCGGCCAGTTGATCCCCATTATCGACCTCCGTACGCGCTTCGGCATGAACCGCGCCGACCACACGAAATCGACCCGTATCATCGTTACGGATATCGGAAGTAAACGGGTCGGCATCGTCGTCGACAGCGTCTCCGAAGTGCTCAACATTCCGGTCGAAAACGTTGAAGATGCTCCCGAGATGGTCGCCGGTATCGGCACCGAGTACATCCAGGGCGTCGGCAAGGTCGATACGCGGCTCATCATTCTCCTCGATCTGAGCAAAGTGATCACCTCCGAGGAAAAACAGGCACTCGATACCGTCGACGAGGCTGCGGAGTAGCGAGCGCCGAAACGATTCCTGCGGCCGGGTCGTTCCGGTACTAAGGAGGATCGATCCCCATGAATTTACGTGCTCGGTTGCTCGCCTCGCTGTCAGCAACGGCCCTCTGCGCGTCGCTCGCTGCCGCCGGTTTAGCGAATGGTAAGACCACAGCCGAGGCGTCGCCTCCACCGAGCGATCTCAAACTTCCAGTCATCATTCATGTCATTGCGCGACCGCTCTGCAGCGGACTACATCAGGCCATTGGGCCGGCAATCGGCTTGATGTTGCAGAATAATGCGATTATCGCCAAAAGCCAACCCCTATTCGATGATTATGTGCGTTACAATGCGGAAGGGAAAGCCGGTGCCTCGGCGCGTCAGCTTGCCCAAGTACGTATGGAATATCTCGTAGGGCCGTTAGTCAAGAACACGGCGAAAATTGATACGCTACTGGCAAATCGAAATATTTTTAATAGCGGTATGGGGGGCGACTCTAAAAAACTCGCGGCGATAAAAGCGGGATTGCTTAACTCGCTCAAGATACAAAAATCTGCTATCGATCTCATAAATGGTTTTGTATCAACCCGCCAACTAGCGAATATGCAGCACTCTGGTTTTGAATATATCGGAGCGATAAGCGGAACGCAAGAAATCAAAAACAACCCATTCGCTACGCCTACCCCGAATTCGAGCCTATATAATGAAAATTATGCCGGGATCGCTCCTCAATCGCTGGGACCTGGGACGGTGAATTTAAAAAATCTGCCGGGCTTGAGTTTAGGCTACAATCCAATTCGCGCGATTGCCGATGTAATGCGCTGGGCAAGATCGACGATGGTGCAACGCCAGAATGCCGTTGCGCCTCAGGTGATAGCAGCTGCACATGAGTGCAGCGCGAGCATTACTCCACCCAAGGCGCCCTAGCGGCGATCATTCCTCGACGACGATCGTGCTGCCGGTGCCGGCCTCGACGGTGACGTCGCCGCCGCCGAGCGCCCGCGCTGCCTCCCATCCCGCCGCGGCTGCGCCCGCCGGATAGAGGACGCGTTGCGCTCCGGTCGCGGCGCCCGCGCGCGTTACGAGAAAACCGAGATGTTCGAAGTGCAGGGCCATGTGCGCGCTTCCGTAGAGCGTGACGTGCACGCTATCGTGCGGCGGGAAATCGATACCTAGGCTCGAGTTTTGTGCGCCGAAAGGCGCGAGCCGCCGTGCGATCTCCGCCGGGTCGAGCACGTCGTAATCGGCGCCGTCGAGATAGCCCTCGGCGTTGATGCCCGGGACGCTCGCCGGCGCGAGCGTCATCGAATCGTCGATCGAACCGAGCGGCACCTGGTAGACCGGTGCGCCGGCCATCGCGATGCCGATTTGGATCAGTCGTGCTTGTGGAAGATCGGTGGCGATATCGCCGTGCATCTTCTTGACGAAGGTGGGGATCAACGTCGCCGCATGCGTCGGGTTGAGGAGTTTATTGCGAAGGATTCCCAGCACCTGAACCTCTGCTTGCATGCGTTGAAAATCGTTGATGCGGTAGGAGTTGCCGGCGATGTTTTGCCGGACGCGCACGAAGGCGAGAGCTTCTTTCCCATTCATATGCTGTAATCCGGGCTGAAAATTCGCTCCGCTATGGCGTGGATCGTAGATGCGTTTCTTGACGTCGACGGTAATGCCGCCGACGAGATCGATCGCGCGTTCGAAACCTGCGAAGTTCGCCGCAATATAACCGTCGACGGGCAAGCCGGTGAGCTGCGCGACGGCTTTCGCGAGTTCTTGCGGCCCTTTCGGCGGGCTATCCTGATCGCCCATGAAGAAAAGCGTTTTGATTTTCGGTACCGGATCGTTCCAACCGGGTTGTGCAAAGAGCGTATCGCGCGGAATGGTGATCGCATAGATGCGGTGCGCCGCGGGGTCGATTCGCGCGAGAAGAATAACGTCGGCCTGCCCCGCTGCGGTGCCGAGGCCGAGCGGATCGTTCGCGGCGACGCCGCGTGCGTTATTGGCGATGACGAGAATATCGATCGGTTGCGTGCCTAACGTCAGGCGTGCGGCGACCCCGCCGGCAAGGCGTCGAGCGCCCTGCGAGAAGAAGATCGCGAAGCCGCCGATAAAGGCGAGCAGGGCGCAGGCGATGAGAATGCGCGCCATATTCGGGCGCACGCGTTGTCGTTTCATGGGTGAGAGAGACTCCGAAGGGTGTCGTGCGATTTGGGGAGGGTTACGAAGCCACCCGAATCGGAGGAGCGCGCTCGCCGACAGAACAAAAAACACGATCTGGCCGAGCGGAGAAAACCTCGGCAAAGCTGCGACGGATATCGGTTGCGCGGGTACTACGGATCTCTCGGTGCAGGCGCACCACCGCTGCAAGCGCCGGTGCGCGACGTGTGAATTCACGGAGCGTCGTTGCAACGAGGAACGCAATGCCCGCTGCAAAGAGCACGTGAATGGCGAGCGCGATAGGAATCGGCGCACCTAGCCAGAGCGCCCCACCGAGAAAATGTCCGTAGACGATGCGTTGCTCGATGCTCTCGATCAGGAAGAGCAGCAGGAGCTGCAAACTGAAAATGCTCGGCAGTAATCCCGCGAGCGGCCGGCGTAGCGGCTCGTCGAGTCGCAGGCGAATGTAGGCTCGACGGAAGATGCCGAGCAATTGCGCGACGAGGAAGAGGGCGCCGAAGAGTAACGTAGGCAGGACGTCGGCCATGCTACGGTCGGTAAAACGACCGGCTCCAAACCAACCTGCGTTCGAAGCGAATTCGAGGCAGGGGTCGGCGAGTGCGGCAGCGAGCACTGCGACGGTCGCGCAGAAGGCACGTTCCTGTCGCGAGGCACGGGGGAGAGCGAAGCTGGGCACCTCCGGGCACTTCGACGGGGAGGGGCCAAATCCGGCGTTGACATCGAACGTATGTTCGATTACGATAGCCTCCCATGTTGCCCGTGCCCGATCCCTACGCGAACCGGCGCGCGGCGTTCCTCTCCCTGAAGGAGCGTCTCGCCGCCGTACGGCGCCCCGCTCCGCCGCAGGAGCGGCGGCTGCCCTGCGAACTCCCCGCGCTCGATCTCGCGCTGGGCGGCGGGCTTCCCGCTGGGCTCGTGACGCTTGAAGGAGCCTCGAGTTCGGGGCGGGGGGCGATCGCCTTTCGCGCGCTCGCTGTAGCGAGTCGGAGCGCTTTCGTTGCCCTCCTCGACGATGGCGCCTGCTACCCGCCCGCGCTCGCCGAAGCCGGCGTGCTGCTGGAACGCTTGTTGGTCGTGCCGGTGCGCGAGGGGCGACTGCTCGCTCGTGTGCTCGATACGCTCTTGCGTTCGCGGGTCTGCCGCGTCGTCGTCGTGCGAGCGCGCGCCTGGAGCGCGGCGATCTGGGGGCGTTTCTCGCAGCTCGCGCGCGAGACCGGTAGCACGCTCTTGGCCTTCCTCGACGACGGAGTGCACGCCCCCGCAGGGCTTCCGGCATTGCGTTTGCGCTGCCGGAACGAACGCTTCGTCCTCTGCGGGCGCGGAAGCGTCGGCGCTGCGCTCCTCGGCTATACCTTCTGCGTCGAACTGCTCGCTCGCACGTTGGCATCACGCTCGCCGCTCTCGTTACGAGCGGTCCGCGCGAGCGAACGGATGCCGCTACGCGAACGGAGTTTGCGCCCTGCACCTGCGCCGCAACGAACGGCGCGGGCGCGTGCCGTCTAGCGCACGGGCGGAGCCTGCGCGATGTTGCTCTGCGCGATCGTCGAGGGAGAGAATCTGCAAGAACGTTGGGAAGAGCTGCTCGATGCCCTCGACGCAGTGAGCCCGACGCTCGAAGATGCCGGTCTCGGCTCTGCGTATCTCGATATGCACGGCATCATTGGGGAGCCCGCACGCTGGTGCGCGCAGGTGCGGGCGACGCTCGCTCCGTTTCTTGTCGACGTGCGTTGCGGGTGCTCCGAAGATGCATTTTGCGCCGGGGTGGCGGCGCGGCATGCCGATGGATGCGTCGTTGCCGCAGGCGGCGAGGCGGAATTTCTCGCGCCTTTTCCGCTGAGCGCTCTCGATATCGATCCGCGAACGATCGAGCGTTTCGTACTGTTGGGAATCGAGCGTATCGGCGAACTTGCGGCACTTCCGTATGGGCCTTTCGTGCGTCGCTTCGGCGCACGTGCAGCGCTCTGGCACCTGCGTGCAAATGGCGCGGAGCGGCGTTCGCTCGTTCCGCGTGCATTCACCCTGCCGATCGAAGCGAGTGCTTTTGGGGATGGCGAGGCGCAGACGCAAGAACAATTGCTCTTCGCGTTGCGGGTACTGATCGGGCGCATCTCCGAGAGTTGTACGCGTCGCGGCCGGAGCGCCGGCGGCATCCGCGTCGATTTTTTCTGCGACGATGCGAGCGAACGAAGCATCGAGCTCTTTTTCGCACTTCCGACGGCGGAGGAGCGAGCGATCTTCGACGTTCTTCGGGCGCGCTTGGAACGGGAGCGTTTCGATGCGGCCGTCGTCGGCATGCGCGTGCGCGCGCTGCGTCTGGAAGAAGCGGGCAGTAACCAGATGCTCTTCGTTCGCGAACGCGTTCAACGACAAGATCTTGCCGTCGCACTCGCTCGTCTAGAAGGCTTGCTCGGAGAACCGGTGCGCCGGGCACGTTTGCGCCCGGCGCATGCCTTCGAAGAGCGTTTTACGTTCGATCGCTTTACGCCCGATCTCGCTGCGGTGGAAGATGTGCGCGTCTCGGCGCTCCCGGCCTTACCGCTTCCGCCGTTGCAGCTCATTGCGGAACGAGAGGTTCGGGTGGAACTTCGCGGCGGAGTTCCGGTTGCACTCGGGAGCCCGCCGAGCGTGCTCTGCGAGTGCGTGGGCCCGTGGCGCACGCAGGATGTCGCGCGCGAATTACCGCCGCGCGACGAATACGACGTCGCGCTCGCCGATGGGCGATGGTATCGCATCGTCCATCGGCAAAGGCAATGGTACCTCTGCGGCGTCTATGAATGAGCGCGCGCGCTATGCAGAGTTGCACGCGCGTTCGAACTTTAGTTTTCTCGATGCCGGATCGCACCCCGAAGAGCTCGTCGAGCGTGCGGCCGAACTCGGTATCGAAGCATTAGCAATCGCCGACGCCGACGGGTTGTACGGCGCGGTCCGTTTCGCGCGCCATGCCCGCGAACGCGCTTTGCCCGGTATCGTCGGGGCGCGTCTACACCTGCCGGGCGGCATTCCGGTGGTGTTGCTCGTCGCTGAGGCCTGCGGCTACCATCGCCTCTGCGAACTGATCTCGGGGGCACAATTGCGCGGCAGCAAAGGCTCCCCCGAACTCATCGTTGCCGATCTCGAAGGCGATAATCGCGGTCTGATCGCGCTCTGTGGCGATCTTCGAGCGCCCTTTGAAACGTTACGCACCTGTTTCCCCGATAGGTTCTATATCGAGATCGTCCGTCACTTGCACGAAAGCGACGCGCCGCGTAACGAATCCCTCATCGCCGCAGCACGCCGACTTCGCGTTCCATACGTCGCGAGTAACGATGTCGCCTACGCACGTCGCGAAGATGCCGAGACCGCTGCGGTGCTGCGTTGCATCAAACACGGGATGACGCTGGAAGAAGGCGTCGCACGCAGGTTCCTCGATTCCAATACCGAGGCGCACCTGAAGAGCCCGCGTGCGATGGCACGCCTCTTCGCCGATTACCCCGGCGCGGTCGAACGCACGTTGGAGATCGCCGCTCGGGCGAGCTTTCGCCTCGAAACGCTCAGCGAACAGTTTCCGCTCTTTGCCGTCCCGGATGGTTGTACGCGGCAGAGCTATCTGCGTGCGTTAACGATGGAAGGCGCCGCACGTCGCTACGGCACCCCGCTCTCGGTTGCGGTGGAGCGTCAACTCGAATACGAATTGGGGATTATCGCCAAGCTCGATCTCGCCGGTTACTTTCTCATCGTCTGGGATATCGTCCGTGCGGCGAACGAGATGGGGGTACTCTGCCAGGGGCGCGGATCGGCGGCAAATTCCGCGGTCTGTTACGCGCTGGGGATCACCGCCGTCGATCCGGTCGGGATGGATCTCCTCTTCGAGCGCTTCCTCTCCGAAGAGCGAAATGAGATTCCCGATATCGATATCGATTTCGCCCATCGCGACCGCGAGCGGATCATCCAATACGTGTACGAGCGCTACGGGCGCGCGCACGCTGCGATGGCTGCCGAGGTGATAAGCTATCGTTCGCGCTCGGCATTGCGGGATATCGGCAAAGTTTTGGGTGTAACGCCCGAACGAGCCGCCGATGAACCCGCCGCTCGGGATCGCCTCGTGCGACTCTGCGAACGCATCGAAGGCTTTCCGCGCCACTTGGGGATTCATTCCGGCGGCATGGTGCTCGCGCGCGATCCGCTGGTGCGCGTCGCGCCGGTGGAGTGGGCGACGATGCGCGATCGCAGCGTCATCCAGTGGGATAAGGACGATCTCGCCGCGCTCGGGCTGATCAAGATCGATCTCTTGGGTTTGGGAATGCTCTCGTTACTCGACGAGGCTTTCGCGCTCCACCGACGTTCGCGCCCGAACGAAGCGCCGCTCTCGTTAGCGGCGATTCCGCCCGACGATGCCGCCACCTATACGATGCTCGAACGCGCCGATAGCATCGGCGTCTTCCAGATCGAATCGCGCGCGCAGCAATCGATGTTGCCGCGCATGAAGCCGCGCTGTTTCTACGATCTCGTCATGCAGGTGGCGATCATCCGCCCCGGGCCGATTCAAGGGCAGATGATCCATCCGTTTTTACGCAGGCGTGCGGGTTTGGAAGCGGTGGAGTACCCGCATCCGAAACTCCGCCCGGTGCTCGAACGGACGCTCGGCGTGCCGCTCTTTCAAGAGCAAGGCATGCGCCTTGCCGTCGAAGCGGCGGGCTTCTCGGCAGGGGAAGCGGATCGTTTGCGCCGAGCGATGGGGCACAAACGTTCGCGCGAGAAGATGCAGGCGTTACGGACGCAGTTAATCGAGGGAATGGAGCGCAACGGTATCGAGCGCGCTGCGGCGGAAAAGCTTTTCGCGATGCTCGAAGGCTTCGCCGATTACGGATTCCCCGAATCGCATGCCGCGAGTTTCGCCTTGCTCGCTTATGCCTCTGCCTATTTGAAGTGCCGCTATCATGCCGAATTTACCGCCGCGATCCTCAACGTTCAGCCGATGGGTTTTTACGCAACCGAAGTGCTCGTGAACGATGCAAAACGGCACGACGTGGTGGTGAAGCCGGTCGAAGTCAACGCGAGCGAATGGTGGAGCTTTGTCGACGAAAGCGGCGCGGTGCGACTCGGCTTTCACCTCGTACGCGATCTCGGCAGCGTGCAGCGCGAGCGGCTCGAAGCAGCGTTGAAGGCCGGTGCGTTCGCAGATATCCTCGATTTTGCGCGACGCACCGATCTCAGCCGCGAAGGGCTCGAGAGCCTCGCGGTCGCCGATGCCTTCGCACCGTGGTATCGCAGCCGGCGTGAGGCGATGTGGGCGCTACGCGCGCTCGACGAACGCGAACGGCGCGGCGAACTCGGGCGATTGATGGAGACGGAGGAGCCGGTGGTAACGTTTGCGCCGTTGCAACCGCGCGAGCAAACGGCGTTCGATCTCTGGGCGACCGGCGTCACGACGGGGCCGCAAGGCATCGCCCACCTGCGCGCCGGGCTCGACGCGCGCGGCGTTCTCTCCGCTACCGCGCTCGCGCACGCGAAGCATCGGCAGCGCGTGCGCGTTGGTGGATTGGTGATTACCCGGCAGCGCCCCGGCACCGCGAAGGGCTTCGTCTTTCTCACGCTCGAAGACGAGACGGGGCTCGTGAACGTTATCGTGCGCCCCGATCTCTACGAACGCGCGAGCCGGGTTATCGCTACGAACGCGACCCTCATCGTCGCAGGAACGTTGCAAAAAGAGAGCGGTTGTATCGACGTGCTCGCCGCGGAGATCGAACCGCTGGAGAGCGGGAAGATGCTCGCCGACGTTCGCGCGCATAACTTTCACTAGTCTTTCCTTAAAATCGCCGAACGGCTCGCTAGGATAAGGCGTGGAGGAGAGCCTCACCATGTCACAAGTTCATAACGAGAGCCTACGCGACGACGTGCTCGCCGAGTTGGATCTCGACCCGCGGATCGATGCACGACAGATCGGCGTCACCGCCGAGGACGGCGTCGTTACGCTCACCGGGAGCGTTGCCAGCTTTGCCGAGAAGTGGGCGGCGGAGGAAGCCGCGAAGCGCGTCAAAGGCGTGAAAGCGGTCGCCGAGCGACTCGACGTCGATCTCCCGGCGATGCACGTGCGCGACGATACCGATATCGCTCACGAAGTCACCAATGCCATCGCTTGGAACGTCACGCTGCCGAGCGATATTCGAGCGGTTGTCGAAGACGGGCACGTCACGCTGGAGGGTACCGTCGATTGGTACTATCAACGCGAGCGCGCCGCCGAAACGGTGCGCAATCTCCGCGGCGTTCGTGGCGTAACGAACTATATCGCGCTTCGCCCGCGCATTTCTCCAGAGAACGTCGAAGCGACGATCAAGCGCGCCTTCCACCGCCAAGCACAGCTCGATGCCGACAGGATCGACGTGCGCGTCACCGGCGGGAGAGTGATACTCAGCGGCAACGTTCACGGATGGTTCGAACGGAGTGAAGCCGTTCAAGCCGCGTGGTCGGTCCCCGGCGTCACCGAGGTCGACAACAAACTCGCGCTCGTCTGACGACGGCGCGGCGCGAGGACGCGCAACGTAGGCGTTTGCCGGCGGGAGGGGATACCATCCGGCGAATGCCTACGTGCGCTATACCGGGCGGTGGTTATAGATTTGCTGCATGAACGGCGTGAGATAGGTTCCGCGCGGCAGGCGATAGCCGGGTTGAGGATAGGGTACCGGCAAGCGGTGCGGGTATGGGCCGTGCGCGAGTTCGTCATGGTCGCGTGGGTAGCAGACCGGCCATGGAATCTCGCCTTTTTCGTTTCCGCCCTGTGAAAAGGCCGCCGCATAGCGCACGTAATAACAACTCAGCCCGCCGCTAAACCAGTGTTGCAACGGAAGAATATAGGCCTCGGCGTAATCGGTGCGCGAGACGCCGCCGCTATCGACGATGCTGCGCTGGAAAGAGGAAGGATCGGGCGCGCTCGTCGCCATCGAGAGCGGCGCTCGGTTCGCATTGAGCCGTGCGGCCTCGCGTGCGAGTTGCGCTTCCTGCCTCGCGACGAACTGCTGCGCCGTGTCGAGGGAGGTGGTTGGTGGGGTGCGGCCATGCGGGCGCGAGCGACGCGGGCGCTTCGTGGGCCCCATCGTGCGAGGCGCCGCGGCAGGCTGGGCCTGCCGTGCGGGCTGTGGGGCTTGCTGCGATTGCCGGGGGAGCGGCGGCGAGGCAGGCTGGGGCACCGTCTTCGGAGCGAGATGCTGCACCGTTGCCAGGGCGACGATCTGCGTCCTTTCGGCCTTCTGTTGCTGGAAATGCACGACGACGAAGCGTGCGACGAGGAAGAGGGCGAGCAGATGCATCGCGATGGCCCCGGCGACGGCCAGGGAGGCACGGCGGCGGCGGGCGGCCGGCAGATCGGCGGGCGTCGTCGGGCTAAAATAACTTCGGGGCACCGATGCAGAGTAACACCGTATCCATAGCGAAACCTTCACGAAGCCATGAACGAGCAGAGTAATCAGGAACCGGGTTCGGAGATCGAAGCCGGAAGCGAGCGTTCTTCGATGAAGGGGGCGCTGATCTGGATCGGTGTTGCGGGTTTCGGCCTCGCCCTCACCGCAGTCGCCGCGCGCGTACTCTTCTTTCGTCGTCAGTCCGACCCGACCGGCCAACGTATACAAGCCTTGATCGACGAGGCGAACTCTCTGTTGAAGACGCTTGACGATCAAAGGAATAGCGCCTAACCCGCCGCGCGTGCGCGTCGGGGACGAATTCGAACTGACCTTCCACGATCTGCTCGTCAACGGGCAAGGCGTAGGGAGACTCGGTTCTCTTGCTGTGTTCTGCTGGGGGCCGCTGCCGCAGGAACGAGCGCTCGTCCGCATCACCACCCTGAAAGCGCGCTACGCCGTGGCCACGCAGGTGCGCCTGCTCTCGGGCTCGCCGCATCGCGTGGTGCCGTTCTGCGCGGCCTTCGGAACCTGTGGCGGCTGCCAGGTGCAGCATATGAGCTACCCCGCCCAGCTCTCCTGGAAGCGCGAGGTCGTTCACAACGCCCTTCGGCGCATCGGCGGGCTGCAGGGCGTCGACGTTCGCAACGTTGTTCCGTCTCCCCGTTCGCGCCGATATCGCAATAAAGTCGGGCTCGTCGTGGGCGGCGGCGAGCAATCCCCGCCGGGTCTTGGATTCTTCCGCCAACGGACGCACGAACTCGTCGAGATCGAGAGCTGTCCGATTCTCGTGCCGGAACTCGACGAGATCGTCGGACGTCTGAATTCGCTGCGCTTAGAGGATCGACTCGGAGAGCTCTATCGCGTCGCACGTCACTTCGTGGCGCGCGCCTCGGCGGCGCTCGGCGAGAGCGTCCTCTCCATTACGACCGATCGCGAATCGCCGATCGTCGCTCGGCTTGCCGGACAACTGCTCGAACGCTTGCCGAGGGTGCGCGGTATCGCCAATTCGTTCGATCCGGCGAGCGCGAACGCCGTGATGGGGCGCGAGCAGCGCACGGTCGCCGGCAGCACGACGATCGAAGAGACGATCGCGGGCGTTCGCTATCGCGTCTCGCCGGAGTCGTTCTTTCAGGTCAATCCCGGTATCGTCGCCAAGATTTTCGCACTGATGCGCGGGGGGCTCGCGCAACCGCGAAAAATCGTCGATCTCTATTGCGGTGCCGGCACTTTTTCGCTCTACTTCGCTGCGGCCGGCAGCAGCGTACTGGGTATCGAAGAGAACCCGGCTGCGGTGCGCGAAGCCGAAGCAAACGCCGAACTCAACGGCTCGCAGGAGCGCGTGGAGTTTGTCGCAGCGCGTGTGGAGGAAGCGGTCGAGCGCCCCGAAATCGCGGCGCGCCTACGCGACGCCGAGATTCTCTTTCTCGATCCGCCGCGCAAGGGAAGCGACGAAGCGACCCTCGGAGCGGTCGTGCGTGCGCGGGTTCCAAACATCTGGTATCTCTCGTGCGATCCGGCAACGCTCGCCCGGGATTTAAAGTTCCTGACGTCCAATGGCTACAACGTCGGAATCGTACAACCATTCGATATGTTTCCGCAGACGGGACACATCGAAACGCTCGTTACACTCTACTGTAACGCTCGCGAGATTCAAGCGGCGGTCGAGGCGGCATTCGCCGACACGCCCCCGCCGGAGTGGCCAGACGACGACCAATCCTCACCTACGGAGTACCCAGATTTTGTCATCCGAGAATCTTGATATCGCTTACGTAGCCAAATTGGCTCGCATCGCCCTCACCGAGGAGGAGGTCGCGCGCTTCGGCGCGCAGCTCGGCGATCTGCTCGGCCACGTCGCGACGCTCGCCGACCTCGATCTCGATAGTATCCCGGCGACCGCGCAGGTCGTGGAGTCGCGCAACGTCATGCGCGAAGATCTCGAGCGCCCGTCGCTCGATCGTGAGGTCGTCCTCTCCGGAGCGCCGCAACGCCAAGGCGCCTTCGTTCGCGTGCCGCGTATTATCGGGCAGGCGTAGCGATGTCGGCGAATATTTCCTCCGGCGCTGCGGAGATCGCGCGTGCGGTGAACGCAGGCGAGTGTTCGGCGCGCGAAATGGTCGACGCGACCTTGGCACGTATTGCGAGCGTCGAGCCGCAGGTGGGAGCCTATCTTAGCGTGCTCGAACGGCAGGCGCGCGAACGCGCCAACGCGCTCGATGCGCGCATCGCCGCTGGAGAGCGCTTCCCGCTCGCGGGCGTGCCGCTGGCGGTGAAAGATAATCTCGCGCTCGAAGGCACGGTGACGACCTGCGGCAGTAAAATGCTCGAGCGATGGGTCGCGCCGTACACGGCGAGCGCCGTGCAATCGATGCTTGCGGCGGGCGCAATTCCGGTCGGAAAAGCGAACATGGATGAGTTCGCAATGGGCTCGTCCTGCGAGAACAGCGCGCTCGGCGTCACTCGCAATCCCTACGATCTCGAGCGCGTCCCGGGCGGTTCGAGCGGCGGCTCGGCGGCCTCCGTCGCAGCCTACGAAGCGACGATCGCTTTGGGGAGCGATACCGGAGGCTCGATTCGCGAGCCTGCGGCGTTCTGCAATCTCGTCGGTTTCAAACCGACGTACGGGCGCATCTCGCGTTACGGGCTCATCGCCTTTGCCTCGAGTCTCGACCAGATCGGACCGTTGACGCGGAGCGTTGAGGATGCGGCGCTCGCGTACGATGCGATGGCCGGCTTCGACCCGATGGATTCGACCAGCGTCGACCGTGCCGTCGAACCGACCGCGAACGCCTTGCGCGAAGATCTCCGCGGCGTTCGGATCGGCGTCGTCAAACAGTTCGATACCCACAAACTCGGGAGCGATATCGACGATGTCTACGATCGCGCTTTGCACGATCTCGAAGCGCTCGGCGCCGAGATCGTCGAAGTCGAATTGCCGACCGCCGATTATGGCTTAGCGACCTATTACCTCATCGCACCGGCCGAGTGCAGTTCGAATCTCGCACGCTTCGACGGCGTTCGCTATGGGCTGCGCGTCGAGGGCGACGACGTCGCCGAGATGAACGAGCGTTCGCGCGCCGCGGGATTCGGGCCGGAGGTGAAACGGCGCATTCTCATCGGCACCTACGCGCTCTCCAGCGGCTACTACGACGCCTATTACGTCCGCGCGCAGAAAGCACGCACCCTCGTCGCGCGCGACTTTGCAAAAGCCTTTGAAACGTGCGACCTTATCGCCGCTCCGGCAACGAGCTCCCCTGCATTCCGTTTTAAATCCAAGAGCGATCCCTACAGTATGTATCTGATGGACTATTACACGATTCCCATGTCGTTGGCGGGGCTGCCCGCATTGAGCGTTCCCTGCGGCTGGGTTACTCCCGAAGGCGGCGAACGCGCGATGCCGCTGGGCCTGCAACTCACCGCACCGCTCTTCGCCGAGCGTCCGCTGCTCGCTGCGGCGCACGCCTACGAACGGGCGACGATGCATGCCGCCAAGCATCGGGCGCAGATCGCCGAGGTAGCCCGATGAAGTACGAAGCGGTTATCGGTATCGAATGCCACGTCGAGCTTAAAACGGCGAGCAAGATGTTCTGCGGCTGCGCGAATCGATTCGGGGCCGAACCGAACACGCTGATTTGCCCGGTCTGCTTGGGGATGCCCGGAGCGTTGCCCGTTCCGAACGCGACCGCCGTCGAATTTATGATTCGCGCCGGGCTCGCCTTTAACGCAGCGATACCGGCTTTTTCGAAGTTCGATCGGAAAAATTACTTCTATCCCGACATGCCGAAGAACTATCAGATATCGCAGTACGATATGCCCCTCACGCAGGGCGGCGTGGTGCGCTATTGGCTCGAGGACGGCACGATTCGCGAGTGTCGGCTCACGCGCATCCACCTGGAAGAAGATACCGGGAAATCGACGCACGCTGGCTCGAACGATGGACGTATTGCGGGGAGCTCCTATTCGCTGGTCGATTTCAATCGCGCCGGCGTGCCGTTAATGGAGTGCGTCTCCGAGCCCGATCTGCGCAGCGCGGAGGAAGCCGTCGGCTTTCTCGAGATGTTGCGCCGCACGTTGATGGCGATCGGCGTGAGCGATGTCAAGATGGAGGAAGGCTCGCTGCGTTGCGATGCCAACGTTTCGATCCGCCCGGTCGGTAGCGAGAGCTACGGCACCAAGACCGAGATCAAGAATATGAACTCCTTTCGTTCGGTGCGCCGCGCGATCGAGAGCGAGATCGCTCGCCAGAGTGCGCTGCTCGATGCCGGCGAGCGAATCGTTCAAGAGACGCTCGGTTGGGACGAAGCAAACGGGACGACGATTTCGATGCGCAGCAAAGAGCTCGCGCACGATTATCGCTACTTCCCCGATCCCGACCTCGTGCCGATGGAGATATCCGAAGAGCGGGTCGCCGGGGTGCGCGCAAAAATGCCGCCGTTGCCGATCGAGCGCTTCGAGCGCTACAACAAAGAGTACGGCTTCAACATCAAACAGGCGACCCAACTGATCGACGCACCGGATATCGCCGATTTCTTCGATCGCTCCGTCGCGCTCTCCGGGCAGCCGCAGCAAACGCAGAATTTCGTTCTCGGCGACCTGTCGAGGCTCGCCAACGAGAGCGGTACGCCGATAAACGAATCGCCGGTCACGCCCGAGCTTCTCGGCGAGCTCGTTGCGTTGGTGGAATCGAAAACGATTAACTCGAAGATCGCGAAGGAGCTGCTCGCACGCATGTGGGCGGGAGAGGGCTCGCCGAAGGCGATCGTCGAGCGCGAGGGACTCGCACAGACGAGCGATCCCGCCGCACTCGCGCGCTTCGTCGACGAAGTGCTCGCCGCTAACGCTGCGAGCGTCGAAGAGTATCGTGCCGGGAAAACCAACGTCTTCGGCTTTCTCGTCGGTGCGGTGATGAAAAATTCGCGCGGAAAGGCGGACCCCGCAGCGGTGAACGCGCTGTTGCGCGAACGCCTTGGAGGCTAGGCGGGCTCTCGCCGACGAGGCAACCCTAGCGGCGCTCGATTTTTCTGCGATCGTCGAACGCGTCGAACGCGCGAGCCAGACCGAACGCGGGCGCGAGTATGCCCGTGCGTTGCTGCCGCAGACCGATATCCTCGTCGTCCGCGTCGAGCAGGCGCGCACGGCAGCGCTCCGTCGCGCGCTCGTCGAGCGCGATTTTTACGTCGCTGCGGCGATCGATCCTGAGCGATTGGTCGACGCCGCGGCGGCCGGGCGTACGTTAGCGGGAAGCGAATTGCGGGGCGTCGCCGATGCCCTCGCCGCTGCTGCGGGCGCGGCGCGGATCCTGCGAGAGACGGGCGAGGCCTCGCTGCAGCCGATCCTCGCACTCCACGGCGAGCTCAAAGAGCTCGTCGGTTCGCTGCGCGAGGCGATCGACGAACGCGGCGAGCTGCTCGATCGCGCGAGCCCGGCGCTCGGTCGCATCCGTCGCAGTATTGCGAACGCTCAGAACGAGGCGCGCGAACGGGTCGGCGCGATCCTGCGCTCCAGTCGCTTCGAGACTGCTATTCAAGAGCGCGTCGTCACGCTACGCGAGGGGCGCTACGTCGTCCCGATTAAAGCCGAGTTCTCCGGTGAATTTCCCGGCATCGTGCACGACACGAGCGGCTCGGGGCAGACCCTTTTCGTCGAACCGCTCGCCGCCCTCGATGCAAATAACCGCGTGCGTACGGCGCGTATCGCCGAACAACGCGAGATCGAGAGAATTCTCGCCGAGCTCTCGCATGCCGTCGGAGCGCAGCGCGATCGAATCACCGCCAATATTGAATTTCTCGCTCGCGTCGATCTGCTCGCCGCGAAGGCCCGCGTCGCCCTGTCGATGGACGCATGCGAACCGGAGATCTCCGAGATCTGCGAGCTCTCCATCGATGCCGGGCGCCATCCGCTGCTCGGCGAACGAGCGGTCGCGCAGTCCTTCGCACTCGATGAAGCAGATCGCATGCTCGTCATTAGCGGGCCGAACATGGGCGGCAAGACCGTCGCGCTCAAACTTGCAGGGCTCTTTACGGCGATGGCCTATGCCGGGCTGCAGCTTCCTGCGGGAGCCGCGACGCGCGTCGGCTCCTTCACGCGGATCATCGCCGATATCGGCGACGCACAATCGATTGCGAACGACGCATCGACGTTCTCCGCTCACTTGGCGCGGCTGTGCAGCATGTTGGAGTGCGCGGACGACCGGACGCTCGTGCTCGTCGATGAGATCGGCGGCGGCACCGAGCCTGCAGCGGGGGCGGCATTGGCGCGGGCGGCGATGGAGCATTTTCTCGCTCGCGGTACGCGAGCGATTTTGACGACGCACGCAACGGAGCTGAAGCTCTTCGCGCACGCCACTCCCGGCGTTCAAAACGCGAGCGTTCGCTTCGACCCGGAGAGTTTTCGCCCGACCTACCAACTCGATATCGGAGCGCCGGGGCAATCGCTTGCATTCTCGCTCGCCCGCAGGATGGGGCTTCCGGCCGCGACGATCGAACGCGCGCAGAGCCTGCTCGAAAGCCAGGAGCGCGACTACGAGAGCGCGCTCGCGCAACTCGCGCAACGGAGCGCGGAGCTCGAGAGCGAGCGGGCGATTCTCGCGGGCGAGCGCGCCGCTTTCGAGAGTGGGCGCGCGAGTCTCGAGGCCCAACAACGCGCGCTTCTCGCCGAACGCGAGCGTTTTCTGCAGCGCGCCGACGAAGCGCTTGCGACGCGCTTGCGGGAATTCGCCGCCGAACTCGCGCGCAACGCAAGCGAATCCTCGGCGCGGGTTCGCGTGACGCCCGGGCAGACGCGCGCGCTCTCGCGTGCCGCCGATGCGCTGCGTGGCGAACTTGGCCCGCGGGAATCTGCGGAGGTCGCGCTCACCGAGCAGGGGGCGTTCGAGCCCGACGCGACCGTCTTCGTGCGTTCCTTGCGTCAGGAAGCGCGCGTCGTCGAAGATTACGGGGAGCGCGTGCAGGTCGCCATCGGCGCGCTGCGCAGTATCGCGGCGCGCGGCGATCTCGAACGGAGGCCGGGTTCGAAACGCAAGGTCGAGCGCAGCACGGCGGCCGCGACGCTCGAGAGCGCGAGTCGGAGCAGCGGCGAACTCGACGTACGCGGGAAGCGCTTCGTCGAGGCCGAGCCGTTGGTAGAGCGATGGCTCGATGACGCGGCGCTCTCCGGACTCGCGGAGTTGCGGCTCATCCACGGCAAGGGGAGCGGCCTGCTGGGGCGCGGCCTCCAGCAGTATCTACGCGAGCACCCTGCCGTCGCCTCGCTTCGCTATGGGAACGCCGATGAAGGCGGCGGAGGCGTCACGATCGTGACGTTGCATTTATGAGATCGATTGCGGGTGAGCGCGAGCGCGACCGCGTAGTTTTCGCAACGACATGAAGGATGCACAGAATGTCGAGGCGCTCCTCGACGGTTTCGAGCACGTCGAATCGGTCGCCGAATTCCGGAGTCGTATCGCGCTCGGGCGCCCGCTCCGCGTAAAACTCGGGATCGATCCGACCAGCCCCGATCTGCACCTCGGCTTTATGGTGGTGCTGGAGAAGCTCCAGCGCTTCGCTGCAGCGGGGCATGCCGTGACGCTGATCATCGGCGATTTCACCGCCCGCATCGGCGATCCGAGCGGAAAGAATGCGATGCGCCCGCAACTGAGCTCCGAGGAGATCGACGCGAACATGCGCACCTATCGCGAGCAAGCGGGGAAGGTGCTCGATTTAGAACGCGTCGCTATTCGCTATAATTCGGAGTGGCTCGATACGCTCGGGCTGAGCGATCTCATCGGATTGCTCTCGAAGACGACGGTCGCACAGATGCTCGAACGCAACGACTTCGACCAGCGCTATCGCGCCGGTACGCCGATCTCGTTGCACGAGTTTCTCTATCCCGTCGCGCAAGCGTACGATTCCATCGCGGTGGAGGCCGATGTCGAACTCGGCGGAACCGATCAACTCTTTAATCTTTTACTCGGCCGACATTACCAGCGCGAATTCGGGCAATCTCCACAGATCTGTGCGACCGTTCCGCTGCTCGTGGGGCTCGACGGCGTAAAAAAAATGAGCAAGTCGATCGGGAATTACGTCGGCATCGCCGAGAGCGCCGAGACGCAATTCGGCAAGCTGATGTCGATCGCCGACAGCCTAATGCCGGTCTATGCACGGCTGGCGGCGTTTCGTTCGCAGAACGCCGCCGATGCGCTCGCTACGGCGCTCCGCAATGGCGCGGCAAACCCGATGCAACTCAAGAAAGAACTCGCCGCCGATATCGTGACGCGCTATCACGGCGCCGAGGCGGCGCGACGGGCGCTGGAACACTTCGAGGCGACCGTCCAGCGACGGGAGGCTCCCGCCGAGATGCCCGAATTGCGGCACGCCCCGGCTCGCGTGAGTGCGCTGATCGTCGCAGCCGGGTTCGCGGCGAGTAAGCGGGAGGCCGAGCGACTTTTAACGGGGAGCGGGGTGAAGCTCGATGGTATCGTCATCGCGGAGCCGAACGCCGCATGGAACGGCGAACCCGCCGTACTCTCGGTGGGATCGAGAAAATTCGTGCGTCTGCTGAAAATCTCTTAGGGAGGAACGATGTCGTCTACGCCGGTGACCTACACTTCGTCGCAAACGCCGTTAGGGGGAACGCGATTCGTTTGCAAACGCTGCAAGCGCGAATATAATCCGCCGCAGCCCGGCGAGCGACCGATTCGCTGCGAATGCGGCTGGTGGTACTATAACGACGGCGTGGCGATCCGAGAGAGCTATTGGCAGCGCATCGCGCCCTATCGCGTCCCCCCGGATCTTCAGCACCTCTTCCCGACCGATTAACGCTCGCGAACCAAACGCGCAATCGCACTCGGTTCGATGAGATAACGCTCGCGGCAGAAATCGCAGAACGCCTCCGTGCTCTCGCCGGAGGCCGCCATCTCCACGAGCGTCTCTTCGCCTAGACCGACCAGCGCTCGCTCGACGCGCTCCATCGTACACGGGCAGGCGAATCGGAGTGCGAGTTCGTGCTTCGAGCGGAGCGCCTCCTCGCCGGCGAGCATCGCGAGCAGCCCCCACGCGTCGGCGCCCTCGGAGATGCTGCGTGCGACCGGGCGTAACGAGCGCGCTCGTTCTTCGAGCCGATCGACCGCACCGGAATCTGCACCGGGGAGGACCTGCGCCATGACGCCGCCGGCGGCGCGAACGCCCTCGGGGCCCATCAGCACTCCGAGTGCGACGACCGATGGAATTTGCTCCGAGTTGGCGAGGTAGAATGCGACATCTTCGGCGATCTCGCCGGTCATTAACGGCACGACGCCGTTGTACGGTTGACCGATCGCATAGGATTTCGTTACGTGCAACGTTCCGCTGCCGACGATCCCAGCGACATCGGCTTTTCCGAGCGCATTGGGTGGGAGATCGGCGAGCGGATGCGCGGCATAGCCCCGTGCTCCCAGCGTCTCTTCGTCGAGCAGGCGGCAGTCGGCGCCGAGCGTTCCCAGCGGGCCATCGCCGGCGATGCGCAGCGTCACCCATTCGCGCGGAGCGAGCGAGATTCCGAAGAGCGCGCTCGCAGCGAGAAGGCGACCCATCGCCGCGGTCGCCGTCGGGCTCGAATCGTGTCGGTCGCGCATCTCGGCGACCGAACGCGTCGCGACGACGGCGGCAAAGGCGAGGCCGGAGCCCGGAGTGACGGCGGAGACGACGCGATCGAGATGCATACCTTGGCTCAGTCTCGTCCAGGGTGCGCCGACTTCCTGCCGAAACGCGCGATCATGCGTATCGCAGTGATTCATGGCGTCAATTTAAGCCTGCTCGGCGAGCGCGAGCCGGCGACCTACGGGACGATGACGCTCGCGCAGCTCGATGCGGAGATCGAACGTGCCGCTCGGGAACTCGGCCTCACGGTCACGACCGAACAATACGAGGGTGAAGGGGAGATCGTGCGGGCATTGCACCGCGCGCGCCTCGAGTGCGATGGGGTGGTTCTAAACCCCGGCGCCTACGCACATTACTCCTATGCGATCGCCGACGCTATCGCCGGTATCGCGATTCCGGTCGTCGAGGTACACCTCTCGAATACGTCGGCCCGCGAGGAATTCCGGCGGCGCAGCGTCACTGCGGCGGCGTGCCGGGGCGTCGTCGCCGGATTCGGTGCCGATTCCTACCGCCTCGCGCTAGTGGCGCTCGCGAAAAAACCCTGAAAAATCGAGGTTTTTCAGGTGAATTTCGAGAGGATGCGCCCGATATCGTGCGTATAGAACGGCATCGAGCGGCGCCATTCGAAACCCACATTTGATGCTGCCGGCGCGCCGTTGCTTATAGGAGATTACGAGTTTGACCAAAGCCGATTTGATCGAAAATGTCGCCTCATCCGCGGAGCTCTCGAAGCGTCAGGCGGGCGAGATTGTGAACATGATTTTCGACGACATCGAAAAGGCACTGCAGAAGGGCGACCGCGTTGCGCTGACGCCGTTCGGCAGCTTCGTCGTTCGCGCGCGTAAGGCGCGTGAAGGGCGCAACCCCAAGACCGGCGAGAAAATCAAAATCGCCGCGCGCAAGGTTCCGGCGTTCGTCGCCGGTAAGGGCCTGAAGGATGCCGTCTCGGGTGGACGTTCCGGCGGGGCCAAGAAAGCCGCCGCAAAGAAAGCCCCCGCTAAGAAAGCCGCTCCCGCGAAGAAGAAAGCGGCCAAAAAGGGCCGTCGCTAACCGCGATCGCCGAGCTCTGAAGGGCCGCCGTCTCGGCGGTCCTTTTTTCTCGTCCCGACGTGCGTGGAGAGGAAAAAACCTCCGGAGTTCTTAATTGCCCCCAGCCGGAGCGTGCGCTCCGGAGGGAGATTTCGGGCTGTAGCGCAGCTTGGTTAGCGCGCTTGACTGGGGGTCAAGAGGTCGCTGGTTCGAATCCAGTCAGCCCGACCATGAAAAAGCCCGTCAAACCTAGCGTTTGGCGGGTATGTTCCTTTCAAAAGAACGCCCAAGTTTAGGTTGTAGCCCAATTTGTAGCCCAATTCGTGCTAAGGAGAACTGCTCATGAGGTATCGGGTCTACGTTACCGGATTGCCAGAGTCGATCGAGGTTTCCAAAGAAGTTGGCGACCAGGTTAGGCATGATGTAGAACGTCCAGATGGTCCTGCGTGGATTGACGTGACGCCAATAACTGCTGAAACGACGTACGGTGTTCGATCAAGCGCCATCGTCGCTATTGTCGCGACGCCTGAGCGCCAGTACGCCTACGCTTCGTCAACCTAGCCCCCGCTTTCGTTGAGGCGCATAAAAAGCGCTTCGATGTTATCGGCGGCCTCGCGCTGCATACTTGGCATGACATGTGAATAGGTGTCCATCGTGACGGCGATGCTCGCATGCCCTAAGCGCTCTTGCACGACTTTCGGTTGAACGCCTAGCGCGAGCATGAGCGTCGCCGCGGTATGCCGTAGATCATGGAAGCGGATGCGCGGAAACTCTGCGTCGTCGAGGATGATGCGATCGAGTAGCGGGATGAATGACCGACGAATGAGGTTGCGCGGACTCATTGGGCCGCCGTTTTCATTCGGGAAGATCCACGGCGATGCACGCAACCCCTGTGCGAAGAGATCCGCTTGCTGAGTACGTAGCGCGCGAACGGCGATTCCTGGAAGATCGATCTGCCGCCGTCCCGCTGCCGTCTTCGGCTCGGCGACGACCGGCGCTCCTTTTAGCGTGACGATGGACCGCGAGACGGAGAGCGTGCGCTTCTCGATGTTCACGTCCGACCATTGAAGCCCAAGCAGTTCACCGCGGCGCATGCCCGTCGTGACTGCGAGGATATAGAGCGCGTGAAACCGCGTGCCTTCGGCTATCGCAAGAAAGCGCTGCACTTGCTTGCGATCGAGAACCAGCATCTCGTGGCGCACTGTTCGCGGGCGGTCGACGGCTTGTGCGACGTTGCGCGGTACGAGCTCCCATCGTAGCGCTTGGTCGAGTGCCGAACGCAAGACGATAAGTGCTAACGTGCGCGTGCGTTCTGACTTCCCGGCGCGCTGCATCGACGCAAGGACGTTCTGCACGTCCTGCGGGGTGAGGGCGTCAAGGCGACGTGCGCCGATGATCGGCTCGATGTGGTTCTTGCTTAGTCCGCGGTAGAGTTCCATTGTCGTTTCGCGAACGCGAGCTGCGGCAACGTCGTCGAGCCAGCGTTTCATAAACTGCGCGACGGTCATGCGTTCGCTGCTTGGAATTATGCCCCGCGACGCATCGCTCTGAAGGCGAGCGATCTTCGTAGCGAGCTCGCTGCGTGTCGATGCGTAGAGTGTAATGCGTCTCGGCTTGTTCGTGCGTGGATCTGTGCCAACCGAGATGCGGCCACGCCAGCGCTCGACGATGGTGCCGTCCTTGCGAGCGCGCTTCACCTTATCAATCGCGCCATCGCCATTGCCGCGCCTAGCTTTCATTTCATTAGGCCCTTCTGACTTATTCTATCGTGCAAATATTGGAGATTCAAAATGGCGCTAGGATTTGATTGACTAAGGTGATTAATTAAAGGCTCCATGTTTGACCAATACGCATGAAAGTGTCTAGCTATCCTCGGTAGAAAACGACGGCGATTAACACGTCCATCTTCAGTCTTTTCGCCAACTGTGTTCCAGAAAGTTAATATTTCATTCGCGCGATAGTATGTTGCACCGTATTTTTGATAAAAAGAAACAACTTGATGTTCGCGTCCTGGCCCAAGTGCTGTCCACATATCTCTGCTAAGTTGGTCAATATGTGGAAGTTGCGCCATGATGGAGCGTTCTTCGTCGAGACACCGCTGGTGTCGAGTCCTAATATCCCATGCAATTTTATAGATAAAACCAAGCAAGACCACGCCCCCGCTAATTAGTTCTCCTGCAACGCCCAGGTTCATCGCTTGCCACCAATTCCGCGAAAGATGCCGCGACCGAGCTTTCCGAACGCACGCCAGAAGACGTGCTGCCCTGCGCGACGCACGATCTTCTCGGGATTTCCCGACGCGATTGCTTCGGCGTCACCGAGGATAGAGCCAGCACGATAGAGATCGTGCCGAACCGCTCCGACGCTCGCACCGCCTGCTAGTCCCGCAATCGTTGCGGTAGCGATTCCCGGTGCGCTTGACGGATGCGGTGGGGAAGATACTGGAGGCGCAGGCGCCTGGAGGTACGCTTTCGCAGCGAGATCCATCGAGGTATTCACGACGATCTCTAAATCCTTATTTACGTTCGCTTTGATTCTTGTTTGGATGTCGGCAGGCAAGCCATCCATCGCGATATACATCACCATCGTTATCGCTGAGTTCATTGCTGCCTCGGCGGTTTTTGCTGCACGCTCGCCGTCGAGTCCTGAGTTCTGAAAAGTCGCCTTCGCTTTCGAACCATCCGAAGTAGGGAGTATCATGCTGCGCCTTCCTTTCCGGTAAAGAGCGTTCGACGTCGCCGCATCTCGTCGGCAAGGGTGTCCCCGTACGCTGCGGCCTCGCCCATCGCGGCATCGATCTCTTTGCCGTATTTGCGAAGCTCCCCCGTCTTAATGGCTCCCTGGGGCGTCGAGTGCTCGACCGTGAGCATCCGCACCGTGTTTCCATCCATCATCATCGCCGGCATCCCCGGGACGTAAGCTGCGCCGTCGATCGGGTCGACATGAATGATCGGAAACCCCATGCCGACGCCGAGCTTCGCACCGGCGGCGACGGCACGACGACAGAACGAGGCGTCTTCTGCCATTTCCCTTCCGTCCTCGTCGGCGAGAATATCGAATGGATTAGGGCCGACCCGCTTTAGGAGCGAGCTTCGCATCAGCACAAAATGAAAGCCGGCGCCTTCGATTTGTACGAGGTCGGCAGGCGCGCAGTCGACGTTCTCTTTCGGGAAGCTTTCCACGTCGTCGGCATCGCGCCACGCGTATACTTTGGAAAACGGCATGCGAGTGCCGAACTTCCCGAACAGCGCATCGAGCATCGGAATCTCGCGCATCGCTCGAAGCATCATCGGCACCACGTCCGCGGGCCACCATGCGTCGTCGTCGACCCACAAGCAAAAGTATTCACGCGGAACGAACTCGAAAAGATCGCCGCGTTCGATTGCCTCAAGGGCGAACCGTGCGAGGGTGTTGCGCGCTTCGACGATTGGCTTGCGCGCCACGGCAAGTTTGCGGTATTGCACGCCGACTCCCATATTCGCGTCGAGCGCGAGAGATGTCTCATACGAGATCGCGCCGCGCGTCGGCATGAGGACGAGAACGACGTCCTTGTCGCTGAGTGGCTTGCGTGCTGCCTCTTCCTTGGGCAAGCAGCACACTTTATATTTGCGCCCGCTGCCGCAGTCGCAGGGCGCGTTCCGGCTGGTCTTCATACCTTGCCCTTGCCTCCGTTCTTGCGAATGGATTCGGCTTCGTGAACGCCGTACTCCAACAGGCCGTTGCCGCCGAACATCGATTCGGAATATGCGTCGCGATGGTTCACCGCTTCGCTTGCATCGATAATGTCGCCATTGGGGAGGCGAACGGCCAATCCCAAGAGGAGCTCCAGGGTGTTTGCAACGCGCGATGCCCGTTCGTCCTGGCTAACGATCTCGAGAAACCGCCGCACGCATTCGTGGAGACTCGCTACCTCGTCTTTCGACGGGAGCGACCCGTCGCGAATACCGCAAACGATCGCATTTGAGCCTTCGCGGAGTTGTTCGATGACGGGTTCGAACTTGTTGCAAATCTCGGCAAGGTCTTCGTACGTCTCACGGAGGTGAGAGAGGGTGAGGAGTAGCGATTCCGAGATCGGTTGTGATAAAGTTTGCATAGCCATTGAAAGACTCTTCCTTTCGGTGGATGCCCGGTAACGTTTCGGCGCTATCGGGCAATTGTGTGTTTAACGATTTCAGAGAAACGTCAGATATTGAGATTCCGGGGCGTTGTAGTCGACTGGCTCGACGATCTTTGCATAAACGAACGGACGGTCGACAACCTGCGCGAGCGCCATTTGGAAGGCGTCGACCATGTCATCGTGCTTTGCGTTTGGGAAGGCAAGTAACTCGCGTTCGAAGTCAACGAGCCACGGAGCGTCCTTCGGGAAGAAGACGCGCCCGCTCTCGAGCAAGCCCGTGATGCCCTCGACGCGCGACACCTTAGAGCCGAGTGCTTTCACCGGCACGATCGGCAAGTGGCTTTCACGTTTGAGCTCTTGAATCAACGCCACGCCCGCCGACGCGTCTTCGACGTAAATCGCCGAAGGGTTGTGCGCGCCGTAGGTTGCTTGGACAAGCCGCACGAGCTCGGGATACTCGACCTTTCTGCGAATAACGTCGAGCAGATAAAAACCGTCTTTCCGAACACCAAGCACGACGATGGCGGAATAATCGTTACTGATGCCGGTCTTCGAAGCCGCATCGAGCGCGCAAACGATCTTTTCGAATGAATCCGGCGCCTTCTCGTAGCGTTGAAGCCACGCACCCTTGACGATATTTCCCTCGCTCGGCAGCGGGTTCTGTTGGAACTGACAGGCAAACCAACGGCTGCCCATGCTGCGTTTGCGCGATTCGAGCTCGTCGAGCGCGATGCGATCGGGCCACAATGCTTCGCCAACCGCTCGCCCCATCGGATCGTCGTCTTCGGCGATCGCCGGCAGGCGTAGCACCTCCCATTCGCTTGCATCGGGGCCGTCGAGAAGGCGACCGAAGAGATCTTCTTCGGCGAACCGCGTGCCGATCGCGACAGTGCTCGCGCCGGGTTCTAACCGCGGGACGGCGATCTCGCAATACCAACGCCAGGCGGCTTCTCGTTCGCCCTCGGTGCCGCTGTCGTGTTGGAGATCATCGAGCAAAAGGAGGTTCGCACCGCGCCCAGTGATACTGCCGCCGACGCCGGTCGAATAGGCGCCGCCGCCGTCGAGTAGGTTCCAGCGCGCCGCGCTGGTCGAGTCTTCGCTGAGTCGCGCATCGAACGGCCAGAGCTTATCGCGCATGAGATCGCGACTTACTCGGCTATTGCGTTCGGCGAGGTCGGCGCCGTGCGAGACCGAGATGACGTTCGCTCGAGGATTGCGCCCGAGGAACCATGCCGGAAAGCACTGACTGACGAGCGTCGACTTCCCGTGCCGCGGCGGGAGGTTAATCATCAGCCGGCGACACTCACCGCGCTCGACCGCTTCGAGGCGGTTCGCGATCTTCTCAAGGTGCGGCGCATCCTGCCAGCCCGGATAGAGTCGTCGGCAAAAGTCGAGCAACGAACGCCGAGCGAGTTCGACGCGCGCTGCGGCTGCGATTGCCTGGGTGTCGTGCGTCATGATGTCGCCAACCGCTTACGCGCGGCCTTTGACTTGCGGCGACGACGCTCGGGCCGCGGGATGAACGACTCGTGCAACGCAAGCGACTGCAGAAGGCCGCTGCGATGAACCTGCTTGTCGAGATGCTTGAGTGCGACGTCGATTGGCTCGCCGCGAAGCACGATCGTGCCGTGGTTCATACGGCCTCACCGTTCATCTTGCTCGTTAAGACCGAGCGCACGCTCGACGGATACCAACGCACGCCGCGATGCGGCTTCACGCCGCGTGCATCGAGCGCTTCGATAATCGCTTGATAGGTCGCACCATCGGATCGCATCGAGCGCATCACCGCGAGCGCGTCGAGCTCGTCAGGAACCTCGACGAGAACATCGCCGTCGCGGCGATAGCCGAACGGTGCGTGCTTGCAGTAGACCTTGCCGGCGCGGCGCTTGTAGCCAAGCACGTCGCTCGTCCGCTCCGATATGCGACCGCGCTCGAACTCAGCGAACGTGCCGAGTAAGTGAACCACCATACGACCGACCGCCGACGAGGTGTCGAGCGTTTCGGTGGCGCTCAGGAGCGCGGTTTCGGTACGTTGGCAGAGGTCGACAACGGTCAAGACGTCGCGAAGATTCCGACTGAGCCGATCGAGCTTCGTGATATAGACCGCGGCGATCTCGCGACGATCGATGCGGCGCAAAAGCTCTTTGACCGCGGGCCGGTCGAGCGAACTGCCCGAGCATCCATCGTCGACGAGCCATTCGTCGATCGGCTGATACCGTGCCGACGAGGCGAAGATCTCGAGCCGCGCCCGTTGGGCGTCGAGCGAGAATCCGGCCTGCGCTTGCTCCGTCGTCGATACCCGGAGGTATCCCACAACCTGCCGAGGTGCCTTCGTCCGCTTCATGCCGCTCCCTTGCTCTTTTACTGCCTGCTTCGGTACTGTAAATATATCTACCACTTTCCCATATTTATGGCAAGCCCCCAAGCCATAAAAGGTGAACGTCTCCGTCGTGGTAGCTAAAGGCAAAGTAAAGTCGACATACGACCTGCCCGTAAAGACGAAGCATCGCCTTGCGATCCTGAAGGCCGATCTCCGCGCCGCCGGCTTGAGCGCGTCGGAGTCATCGATCCTGGAAGTGCTCATCGACGAGGCCGATCCGAAGGCGCTCGCTCGGTATTTCCGCAACGCCGAGAAGGCGTCGTCGCGATAAAGGCGCTTTCGAGCCCCTAGGACGCGTTTTTCGATGCCCGGGAATACAGGAAGCCATACTTTGCTATTCATGGGCCTCTAGCGCCTCGGGAACGCTCGTTTCGACGTATTCAGAATCGAAGGCATCGGCGTTTTCCGGTTTCCCGCTGCCGAGTGCCGCAAGCGATCGCAGCTCGTCGACCGAGAGCGCGCTAAACGTGGCATTTTGAACCCGTGCGTCGATAACGGTCGTCGTGTTTTTCTCGGCCCATAATCCGCCGGCTTGCCCAAGCAGCTTCACCAGCCCGGCACCTTCACGCAAAAGGTTCGGAAGCGACCGAAGATCGCCGCGCTTGTCGGCTTCATCGATGCCGCGCTGCGCGACGTCGACCCACCGTTCGAGGCGATTCAGTAACGCGCGCGGGCCTGCCGATTCACGCTTCGCGAGTTCGCGTCGAAGCGCTGGGCGCTGATGGGTTGCCAAGTGACGTTGGACAGAGGCTCGGCTAACGCCAAAGCGTCTCGCCACGGCTCGCTGCGGTTCAGTCCCCAAGGCTAGGTCGATCGCTTTGCGCTCGGGGTGGTCGCAGATAGTGCAACGGGAGCCACCCATCATGCCACCTCGCAGTCGATACAGAGGCCATCGTGGAGCGGATCGCACGGTCGAAGGCGATGACAGTTCTTGCAGAGCTTAACTCGCGCGCGCGCACGCGTAGACACACTACCTTGAGCGAGACTATTATTATTGAGCGAGACTATATTATTTTGGCCGACACTAGTATAGTCTCGGCCATCGGTTTGATTGTTATCGGTTGTAGTCTCGGCCAAAGGAGTAGTCTCGGCCAAGTATTTGTTCTTAGGGCCATCGTGGCCGACTCTACTCCAGCGAAGCTCCGGCTGGAAGCGGTTGCCTCCGTGGCGCTCGATTTTGCGGTCGCGTACCAGGTCGGCGCGAGCTCGTTCGTAGGTCTTCCGGGTGACGCCGGCATCGGTGATGATCCGATCGAGTTCTTTCCCGAGAATATCCCCGCCGGCATCGTTGATGGCCTCGAGGATTGCCGCGCGCGCTTCGTCGCGGGCTGAGCGTTCGTTCCCGTCCATCGCCGGAGCCAAAAGCCGATCGGCGTTCAATTCGTCGGCGAGGCCCATCCACCAGAGCCCGTCGTCATCGATGCGGAATTCGACCGGTGCGGCCTGTTCGGCGATATTGCTTTTCATCTGCACGACCGCTCGGCGCCCGGAGTCTTGATCTTTTGCCACCAGGAGCACGCTCCGGGCAAGCCCGACAAAGCCGATCGACCCTCCGACCCGGTAGATCGAGCGGTTTGCGCTGCTCTTGTTCAGGTGCGCCACGACGCAGAGGGCGATACCGGTTTCGTGGGCGATGTCGGCCAGCGGTTGGAGTGCCGATCGCACCTCGGCATCGCGGTGGGCATCGACGCCGCCGAGGAGTGCGCCGACCGGATCGATGACGACGAGGGCGATATTGCCGCGCCGCTCGATCTCTTCGCGAAGCTCGAGAGCATGGTGGAGGCCGAACGGTTCGCGGCGCCCATCGGCATCGAGTTTGCCGCGGATGACGTGAACGCGTTGGAGGTTTGCCCCGACGCGTTCGGCGCGGACGCGAATCGTATCTTCCAGGCCGTCCTCACCGTTCCAGAGGAGGCAGTCCGCCGGCGCCGCCTTCTCCCCATCAGGGAGCGCGTCGCCACGCGATACCGCCGACGCGATCGCCAGCGAGAGGTAGCTTTTCCCGTCGCCGGGATCGCCGACGAGCATCGTGACTTTTCCGCGGGCGATACGGCCGCGCCATAGCCAATCGATCGCCTCGGGCTCGACGTCGGCCAGCGTCGCGCAATCGAGTCCCCGTTGCGCTTCAAATCGAGCGCGCTCGTCCGCAGTTAATACCTGCATGGCTGGGTATCCTCGGCAATCTGGCGCAGCAATTCGCGCGCACGGTCGATAACGCGCAATTGCGTGCGCGGAAGGTTTTTTATGAGCGGTCGCAGCCAGCTCGGGTCGGCGTCGATTGCCCAGGCCGCTTCATCGATTGCGCGCCCGACGCAAAACTGCCATGCCGGGTCGCTATCGTGCGGAAAGATCTCCCACCATTTGCCGGGAAGATCGGGGAGTTCGATGCCGTAACGACGGGCGACGGCTCTGCGCGCTTCGTTGATATGCCGCGTCGTTGGTGCGATGCTAGACAAAGCGGGCCTCCTCTCGCTGCAGAACGATCGCAAGCTCGGCGTGAATTTCTCGTTCGAACTCGGCGGCGCTACGCGGAGGTTCGGGTCGTCGATAGTCTTTGTCGGCGAACAGGTCGCGAACGCCGATTCCCAGAGCGCTGCAAATTGCCGGCAACTCGCAGCCAGCCCAACACCGTAAAAGGACGCGACCGTCGCGCCCTTCGCTGATTGCAAGAGACGGATGCCGGTCGTCGTGCGCCGGGCATCGCGCGATCCATGCGCCACGGCTTGGGCGAACGCCGGCGAGGCGCGACAAAAAATCAGCGACCCTCAAGGACGGTTCCACCACGGATTGAGAGCGGGGGAGGCGATGGAACTCGCCTCCCCTCGGAGGAGCGCCCCTCCGCAACGATGCAGCGCACCGCCACGAAGATTTTGTTGGCCGCAAACCGGAGAAAGGAATGTCCGATTTGCGGCCGGCCAGCTAGCGGTGACGAGTCGCAAGCTGACATCTTGAAAAGTCACTTCGCACCTTCGCGATATTTTTTACCTATCGCGACGATCGCGCCAAGCAGGTCGCCGTGATTCGGTGACGGTTTGCACGCATCGACGTCGGCGCGCGAAATACTCGGCGTCGGCGTGTGTGTGGTCAATGATGGCGGGGCGGCGATCCGCGGCGCATCGCGGATGACATCAGCGAGCGTCTTCCGTTCAGCTTTCCGCGCAGCCGCTTTCACGACATAGCCCGGCGCGCTTGGGGAACTTCCGCGACCGGCGCCGCCCTTGGGCGAAGGCTGTTTGCTCGTTTCGAGGGCATCGAAGCGAACACGTAGAGGCTTCATACCGCGCCCGCTTTCGCATCGTGCTCAGCGACGGCACTATGCGCCCGCGACCAACCCGCGGAGTAGAGATCCAGGTTGCGCGCCATCGCCTGCGATAACTCCCAGGCGATGCCCCACCGCCGTTTGAGATCCTCGGCCAAATCGTTGACATCGCGAGATAGCTCAGCGATCGCCGCACGACGAGCTGCGAGCGCCGCAGCGTGAGCGACAAGCGACGCGCGCTGCAATGGCGCGACTCGCAACGCTCGCGCGGCGAGTTCGTCCTCGGCGCGGTCGCGGCGCTCGCCTAGACGACGTAGCGACTTATCGAGTTCGGCGCACGGTGCGCCCGACGCGAGCGCTTCGCCGCGTTCTCCGCGCGCTGTCACGATCTCCGCGTCGATCTCGCGGAGTTCGCGTTCGAGGGCGGTCGAAGCCGCGTGCGCGGCAGCGAAAACCGACTTCGCGAGCTCATCGGCGCGGATGGCATCGGCGGCGATCTCGCTCGCGCGTTGCTCGAGCTTCTGTGCGGCGTTTTCGACCGCGCTTTTAATTGTGAACGAAGTAGCGCTTGCTGTGTCGAGCGCGGGAAAAAAATCATTGAAGGTCAAGGTCATTTTTCACTCCTTAGGAGGGCGTGCGGCAAGTAGTTCATCGATTGGAGCGAGCAAAAACTCGGTCGAAACGCCAAGCACTGCGGCGATCCGGACGACGTCTGCACTTGATGGGCGCGTGCGGCCTCGGCGCCAGTTGTAAACGGTCCGGCGAGTGCGACCAATTTGACGCGCGAATTCAGAGACAACCAACGAGCGATCGCTCAATGCGGCGCGCAAAAAATTCATCGCGCCTCCTGGCGCCCACGCGCAACGAACGCCGCGACATCGGCCTCGGATAGCCGCACCGATCGACCGATGCGTTGGAAGCTGATTTCATGACGAGCGATAGCCCCCCACATATAGCGAACCGATTTCTTGAGGCGGCTCGCTACTTCCGGGATGGTTAAAAGGGACTCTCCTGGTTTCATACGATCATTTTCTCATAGGGGAACAAGAAAGCAATCGAGAATAACCCCCCATAGAAAGCGAGGCGAAGAATAATGGCACGGATTGGACAGCGCGACGCCAGGGAGGTCAGGGAGCGCTTCGGTCCTTGGTTCAAGTCGGCGCTTTCGCGTACCAATAAGACGATCTACCAGGTCCGAAGAGCCCTTGACGACGAGATCGAGACGCGGCGCCTAAAGGCGATTGCCGCGGGTGATGCCGCAGTCACGCCAGCTACGGCGTGTAAACTCGCCGACGCGATTGGCGTAAGCGCCGGCGAGGCGCTATGGCATAGTTACCCGGCGACCGCCATCGCTGTTATCGATAAAGCGTGGGCTTGTGGCGGCGCTCTCGATCCCTCTCGCCGTTGGTACCCCGGCGATGATCTCGACGAATGGGCGTCCGATGTGGTGCGCGAGCCGCACGGTCTGGGAGCAGCGGCGCTCTATTGTTGCTTCTTCGAAGCCGAGCCAGAGCCATCGGCCCCGCTTCCCGTCCAAGAGAAGCTCATCGCAGCGCTTTGGCGTGCCCTAGTAGTCAAAAACGGTGACTTCACAGAGTACGCGATACGCGGCGGCAAAATAAACGAACCCCGCCTCCGTGTGGCCGCGACCATTCTCGGCGACCTATCAATCGATTTCCGGCTGCGCCGTGCGGCTACCATCCCTCTCGTTCGAGCTGCCGCTCGCTCACGCGCCGCGGGAGTGTTTGACGATGCCCTTACCGGGTGGAGCGAGTAACCCAGCTGTAGCCCAATTGGAGCCCAATTGGAGCGCAAAAAGGTGCAAGAACCTGCAAGAGCCTGCAGAATCAAAACGAGCGTATCGCCTTATTTAACGGCGTTTTTTCAATATCGTGCAAGAATCTGCAAGAGCCTGCAACTGGCCCTTTTCTGACTGGGGGTCAAGAGGTCGCTGGTTCGAATCCAGTCAGCCCGACCATTTTCTTTCCGATTCGGCCGAAGCTGCGAGCGCCTCGCAGGCGGAAGCGGCAGGCGCGCCGTCACTGTTGCTGAGGCCGGAACCGAGTCGTTGAATAAGAAGATAGGAGACCCATTGAAAATGAATCGCAGAGTCGGAGTTCTGCTGCTCGCGATGCTCTTGGGGCTCGCCACGAGCGCGCGAGCCGTCACGATGCACTATCATCTTGAGATCAAGAACGAGACGAATATAACCCAGAGAATTGCGTTTGAGCACATGCAGTGCATGCACATCGTATCGCATTCGGGCGGCTATGAGATCGCCGCACACCAGGTTTGGAACGGCACGATGATTACCACGATCGTAGGATATAATTTCCAGGGTATACCCTGTATCAGCCACGAGGTTGCCTCGGCGTTCTGGCTCGTCGTCGACCATGGTCTTGGCGGGGCGCTCAAGGCGGAAAAGCGCACCTTGAGGCCGTGGGAACTCGTCAAACGGCGGGGTGGGCGCTACCACATCGATGCCCAACCCGGATTGTGGCTCCATGTGGTGATTCACTAATCGAGCGATAAACGCGCCCTTCGTTCTCACTCTCGGCCACGAAAATGCGTGGCAGCCGCCGAGCGTTGGGCCCGGGTTCATACCGCTGGCGACGCCTCAGCCGTGAGGATGTAATTGCGTGAGAACGTAGAGCGCGATATCGTGGAGGTCGCGCTTGGACATCTGCCAGCGCGGCATCACCGGGCTTAACGCCATGCCGGTGTTATCGACGCCGTGTGCGATCGCGCGCTCGAAATCGGCGATGCTCCAGGGCTTCGCAGGGGCGCTCATGCCGGGCATCCCAGCCATCGCGTTCGTCGCGCTCGATACGCCCATGTTGTCGCGCATGTGCGCGTGCGGGCCAAGCTCAGCGCTGATCGCGCCATCGGGAAGGCGAACGCCGCCGACGCCGGTTGGTTGGTGGCAGACCGCACAGCTCTGGTAGGCGCGCAAGGGATCGGGGCCGTGAATGCGCACGCCAGCGAGATCTTTGCCGGTATAGAAGATCGAACGACCGTTTTCGAGTGCGCGTGCGTGCGCGGCGGAGAGCCCGTGAAGATCGGGCGTCGGCTGCATCGTCCCGGGCGGCATGCGGTTGCGAAACCACGGCCCGGCCCAGAGTAGCTGATACTGCGTGATCGGCGTCGCGCCGGGACGAGCGAGATCTTCGACGGTGAGCACGATATTCGGGCGAAGATCGAGCGCCGCGTCGACGATGTAATTCGTCGTGTCGTTTCCCAGGCCGTCGTTGATGCGTTCGTACCGGGTATCGAGATGGAGCCACGAGAGCGGGGCGTAGATCGTCTCGAGCGAGTAGGCTTTGCTCGTGCTGCTCGCCGCCGAGAGCGGTAGCGGTAGGGTATCGTGTCCGATCGTGCCGATCGCTAAGAGATCGAAGCGACCGATATCGTACGACGCGAGCGCCGCTTCGCGCGTATAGCGATCGATCGCGCCGCCTGAGTTGAGGTTCGAACCGACGAGCGTTGCGAGGCCGCCCGACCAATGCTTCTCGGGTGAAAGAAACTGCAGCGATGCGCTCCACGCGCTTCCTTCATCGACGGTAGCGAGCGCGTTCTCAATCGGGCCGTTGCCAGCGAGATAGGCGACATTGCCGATCAGACCGTTTGCACCGACCTGCGTGTAGGAGGCTCCCCAACGGTTATCGGCGAGCGTCGCCGCGTTCGATCCGACCTGCATGCTCGCGATGCCGTAGCCGCTGAGCGAGAGTGATTGCGATATCCACGGAGCGAAGACCGGCGTCGCGAAACGCCCGATCTGCAGGCTTCCGTTCCCGCGATCGAACGCGTTGTCGGCGACCCAGAGCTGATCGACCGAGGCAGCGGGGAAGCCGCCGCTCACCATCGGCACGCTCGCAAAGTAGGAGACCTCTTTGCCGAGAAACCCCGCGGAGAGCCATTGCACGAGCGAGCTCGAGAGCGCCGGAAGCCCGGTCGCTGCGGGATTCGATGCATTTGCGGTCGCTTCGAGGGCGATCGGTAGCGAACGATTCTGCATCATCTGTAAATGTCGATTGAGGCCGCGCGAAAAGTTCGTCATCAGCACGTAGCGCCCGTAGCCGCTGAGCTGCGGCACGACCGTATGACAGAGCGCGCAGTTCGCTCCGCCCTGGCCGTTGGCGAAGACCGGAACGGCGGAGGCTCGGAGCGGTAGCAAACACGCGCTCGCAAGAAGAACGAGCGCCCCCAGAAAAGAGGCCCTCGCGGAGCTGCGTGATGCCGATATCGTCATGTCGCGGAGATTCCAGCGCGCCCACCGCGACGCCTGTGCAGGCCCGCCGGGCAAGCATGCGCGAACGCAATGGGCGATGAAACTCTATATTTCTTGCGACATGGAGGGCACCGCGGGAGTCTGTTCGTGGGAGCAATGCGACCCGAACAACACCACGGAGTATCCGATCTACCGCCGACTCATGTCGCGGGAGGTGCGCGCAGCGATTGAGGGAGCGCGCGCCGCCGAGCCATGCGACGTGTTGGTCAACGATTCGCACTCGCGGATGCACAATCTTCGCTTCGATGAATTGCCGAGCGATATTCGCGTGCTTTCGGGATATCGAAAGGCGCTCTCGATGGTTCAGGGTGGTGATGAGGGCTTCGACGGGGCGTTCTTCACTGGCTATCACGCGGGAATCGGCGTCGAACGCGCGGTGCTCGCACACACCTACTCGCCGAACGTCCTCTACGGCGTGCGCATCAACGGCATCGAATGCGACGAGACTTTACTCAACGCGGCATACCTTGGAGAATTCGGCGTGCCCGTGTTGCTGCTCACCGGAGATGAAGCGCTCTGTACCTCGGCGCGAAAGCACCTTCCCTGGGTTCGATGCGCGCAAGTGAAGCGCTCGACCGATTACTATTCGACCGATTCGCTCACCCCCACCGCCGCAATCGCACTAATCGTCGAAACCGCACGCGAAGCGGTTTCCTGCCGCGCAGAAGCGCGCCCGTTTCGCTTCACTGGATCGGTGACGTTGGATATCGAAGCAGCGAGTGTCGAGGCTGCCGATTATATGGCGTTGATTCCCGGGTTTACTCGCCCGGGCGGGCGCTCGTTACGCTTTAGCGCTCCAAATTACGTCGCTGCTTTCCAAGCGCTGATCGCCGCGATGCGCATCGGGCGGGGTGGCGCCGATCGCGCGTAACCGTGCGCTTGCCCTAGGAGCCCGTCAGTGATGGAGCGTCGCTACAATCGCTTTCAGTTTTTCGATCCGCGCGGTTTGCTCTGCAATCGTCGATTCGGCGATGGCGCGAGCTGCGGGATCTTTTCCGTAGGTCAGCTCAACCTTCGCAATGGCGAGCGAGACGTTCGCGTGATGGAGTGCCATCGTTACATAATCGAGATCGGGATTTCCAGACCACGCCATCGCGCCGGTGCCGCCCATCTGGGCCGGATGCCCCATACCGCTCTTCATTGCCTCGAGCATCGCTCGCTCGGCCGGCGTTTTCGCGGAACCCATCATCCCCGAGCCCATCTGCATTCCGGACATCGGCATCATCGTGGCTGCGGGAGCGCTCTGGGCGAGCTCCCTGCTCGTTTGAGGAGGCGTAACGGCGATCGCTCCGAGCGCAAGGACGGCTGCGAAGGCGACGCGTTGTAACGAAAGGGTGTTCATCATGCCCCTATCGTAATGGCGCGATATCCACGACCGAAGAATTTCTCGTTTATCGTTTCCAGGCTTCGCTCGCACGCTCGAAGAGCGCTCGGTGTATCGCGGATTCCGCCCAAATTGGATGCTCCGGTGGTGGGAGATCACCCGGCGATTGAAAGGGAATATGCGCTCCCGAGCGTCCGGCGACGACGGCATTATCGGGCGCGAAGCGCTGTAAGAAGGCGAGCGTTTCGGCATATTGCAACAAGAGGAATCGGTGGTCGAGCATGCGTTCATCAAAATGGGGTACGAGTTCCCGGGCGAGGGCGAGGGTGTCGCCGTCGTCGATCGCCGTGCCGCCACGAAGATTGCGGTGGAGCGCCTGCAAGAGTTTTCGTAACGTATAGCTTTCGTTTGCAACCGTCATCGTAAAATCCATCGCTAACGATCCGTGCAACATGCCGACGACGCGCAGAAAATCCTGATGGAGATGTTCGGGGCCACGATCGGGAAGGTAGGGGCGCACGACGATGTTCTCGGCCCCGAAGGAAAGGGATAGTGCCTCGAGCATCCGGCTATACTCGAATTCGAATCGAGTCCGTTCGAAATCGATGCGACCGTTGGCGAGGATCTCTTCGATAAATGCTGCGAACGACGGGTTCCGATGGTCGCGAACGTTCTGCTGAAAGATCGATTCGGCGTAGCGTGCTTGAGCGCGGAGATAGAGCACCACGACCGTGCGGTACCCGGCGTCGGCAAATTCCGCTCGGAGAGCCGACATAATCTCGATGCGATGATGGAGCGGGTGGAATTCCTCGCTGCTCACCACGGCGGTACGGGCTGCTGCCGCCGCTAATTCCTCGATCGCGCGCGCAACGAGTTCGTATGGGGGAGGCTTCGCAATCTCCCAGGCGAGTGCGTGATGCCCCGGGGTATCGTACTCCTCGGTTTCGTGGATACGCCCCGTATTGGGGACGACGATTCCCTGCCGAGCGAGGACCTGCTGGTTGAGGATCAGCATAGCTTGAAGTGCCGTCGTGCCGGTTTTATGCGTTCCGATATGCAAGACGAGGGTCTTTTTCTCGTTGTTGCCTTCCACAACGTACGACCTTTCTCGCTGCAGCGTAGCTGCCCTGGCAGCCGGAGAAAGCCTGCGCTCTGGCTAATCGAGGAGCGTATGGAGACGCAGGGGCCCCACCACGTAACGCTCTTTGCCGACGGCGGCGCCAGGAATAACCCCGGCCCTGCCGCCGGCGCGGCGGTGCTTATCGACGACGGCGGTACGGTGATCGAGGAGGCCTTTCGCTATCTCGGACATGCAACCAACAACGTCGCCGAGTGGAACGGCCTACTCGCCGGCCTCGAAGCTGCTGCGCGCCTCGGAGTGCAAACGCTGACCGTGCGGCTCGACTCGGAGCTCGTGGTGAAACAATTATTGGGTGAGTATCGTGTCAAGAATGCGGCACTCCAGCCGTTACATCGACGCGCGCTCGAACTCTTGCGTCGCTTTCAATCCGTCGATATCGGCCACGTACCGCGCAAGCTCAATAAGCTCGCGGACGCCCTTGTGAATCGCGTCCTTGATGCCGAGCAGCGTTCGGCGAACGAGCGAGCCGATGCGACGCCATAGCTTTGCGATCTTCATGTTCGTCGTATCGGCGATTTTGGTGGTGTGGGGATGGAACTTTTATGCCGCCGACGAGCTCAACCGGTGGAACGGCGTCGTTCGCGTCGCGCACGCGCCCAGTTCGATCGATCTGACGTTGACGATTCGCTACCCGAAGCCACCGCTCTACGAAGAGCGCTATCACATTACCGATATCAACGGGATCTCGCGCTACACCTATCACGTTCGCAGCTACCATGGCTTGCTGGTGAAGGTCACGCAACCACCGCATACCACCTATAACGTCTCGTTTTTCTTCGAAGCGCTCGAACAGAAAGGGCTCTGGAAGCTCACCAATAAGGCGCCGCGTTCGAGCGGCGATCCGATCTACACGCTCGCCGTCAAGCAGAGCGTCGGCGGCAAGAGTGGGAGCCGCACCGTCGTCTTTAGCGACCCGCATTTCTGGGCGACGACGGCCGCGCGGTATCACTCCATGCACATCGACGTGGCGCGTTCGACGAACGGCGTGCTCGAGGTGCAGAGCAGTTCGCTCCTCGATCCTCGCTACGAAGAGATGGTGCGCGCCTTCGAAGCGTTCGGCCCCGAGGAGTTCCGGCGTGACGTCGCTACCGCGCGCGAGCGCGCCCGTCACGCATAGGTCTCTCCGTGAACGCGAATAAAACCATCGATATGCCTCCCCGCGGGATCGCGATGCGTCCAATGAACGATCGGTTCGGCGCGGTCGCTATCGTGAACCATCTCGCCGCGGACCTCGATCCGGTCGCCGGCGTGGAGCGGAATGCGCGGAGCGAGGCCAACGTTATCGACGATTTCGACCGGACCGGCCGTGGTGCTCGCGTCGAATGCTTCGTGTTCGCATTGCGTGTTGGTGCCGAAAAAAAAGTGCGGTGCGTCGAGGACGCGCGCCGAAAACGCGACCTCGCAGCGGCCGTTGGTGTGATAGGCGGTAGCAATCGGTATCATCGTGTACCCTCCATCGCTTCCTTCACGCACCAGCGTGCCGCCGACAAGGGCTCTCCCCGATGCGCGTGATGCTAACCGAACGGTTGCGGCTCGAGCCGGTGAGCGCGCTCAACGCCGACCAGTTGTGGCAGATTCTCCAGGCGGCCGATCTGCGCGCTTTTCAGGATCTCCCCGGCTTGCGCTTGACGGCATTCGTCGAGAGCGTCTCGCGGCGACCGCTCCACCTCGGCTCCGGGCAACACGGGCGCTACGAGTGGCTCGTCGTGCTGCGCGAGACGGGCGAGAATGCCGGCTGGATCTCGTTACGAATTCCCGAACGCGAACCGGGAGCTGCGGAAGTGGGATATACGTTGCTTGCGGAATTTCGCGGCCGCGGTTATGCCACCGAGGCGGTCACCGCGCTGATCGACGAGGCGTTTGCGGTCGTCCATCTGCAGCGCCTCTGCGCGTACTGCGTGCCGAAAAATTCCGCCTCGATTGCCGTGCTCGAACGGTTGGGATTCACGCGCGATATCACGTTACCGCGTGGGGCGACGGTCGGCGGAGAGCCGGTCGACGTGATCGTTCACGTCTTAGAATCGCGCGATTGGCGCGAGCGCGCGAACCGAACGCTGACGTCGGCGGAATCGAAGAAGAAGTAACGTCGTTCGCCCGGGCGTTCGAGCGTTGCCAGGAGCGGATCGCGCACGACGGCGACGGCCATGCGCGTGGCGATCTCGGAGATCGGCACGAATTCAACGGCAACGACGCGATCGTCGTGCTCGGGAATCTGCGGCTCGCCCTCGGCTTCGACTGCGAACGTGCTGTTGAGGTAGTGCGTGTTGCCGTCGAAACTCTCGCTGAGGTAGAGAAGCTCGCCGCTCCGCGCTCGGAGCCCCGTCTCTTCGAAGCACTCTCGCTCCGCGCAGCGAGCGAGGGATTCGCGCCCTTGTTGGTGACCGCCCGGAAGCCCCCAGAGCGGCTCGCGCGGGAACTCGTACTGCGAGGCGACCAGCAGCACGCGATCGCCGCGGCGGAGCAAACCGGTAGCGAGGTGAATGCGTTCGATGCGCTCGCTCATGCTCGTGCGCGCGCGGCGGCGGCGACGCGCTGGAAGAGTGCGAAATGCGTGGCGGCGCTGCGATCCCAATCGTACTCGGCGGCACGCTGCAGCCCGCGTTCGCGCAGGTCGCTATGAAATGTATCGTCGTTGACGATGCGTGCGAGTTCGCGGCTCCATGCCGTGGCGTCCTCGGGGGGAGAAAATACGGCGGCATCGCCGTAGATCTCCGGGAGGCAACTCGCCTGCGAAGCGAGGACCGGCGTACCGCAGGCCATCGCCTCGATGCCGGGCATCCCGAAGGTCTCGTGCAACGAAGGAACGCAGAGCGCGCGCGCGCCGCGGTAGAGCGAGCGCAGCGCGGAGTTCTCGCTCCCGAGAATATCGTCGCGGAGTTCGCCCGCATAGATGCTCGCGCCGTACTCCGCTGCGCGTGGGCCGACAACGACGAGCGGCGGATTCCCATTGGGAAAGGCACGGGCGTGCGCTTGAGCGAGCAGGGAAAAGTTTTTACGTCGTTCGGTGCCGGGATCGCCGACGAAGAGTAGATACGCGCCCGCGCGGAGCGAGCCGGGAAGTGCATCCGGCACACCTGGGGTAAAACTCCGCTCCACACCGTGCGGGATCACCTCGATGCGATCGTTCGGAATACTCAACGCCTCGGTGAGTTCGGAGGCGCCGAATTGGGATACCGCGATAAAATGCGTCGATTCGCGCACCGAGCGAAGAAACGGCTCGCGTTCGCGTTCGCCTGCGACGCGGTCGGGGTTGGGGAAACGGAACGGCACCGCATCGTGGATCGTGGCGACCGACGGCACCCCCGATGCCGAGAAGAAGCTCCCGTTTGCGGGATGCCAGAGCAGATGCGTTCGCTGCGGGAGGCGAGTCGTGACTCGAAAGCGCTCCGAACCGATCGCGCGGGCGAGGGCGCCCTTTCGCAGCCAGGGGAAGCACTCGGGAAGCAAAAGCGTGAGCGCGAGATCCTCGCGCGCGGCGAGCCGGCGCAGCACCGCGCGAGCGTAGCGCCCGATCCCGCGCGTATCGCCGGTAAGAACCCGCGCATCGACCGCGAGCGAGAAGAGTTCGGCCATGGGGGCGGAAGTTCGCCGTGATGAGGGTCGAGCTCTTTGGCGTAGATGACGACGAGCGAATGGCACGTGCCTTTGAGGTGCGGCGCGAGGTGTTCGTGCGCGAGCAGGGTGTCCCCGAGGAAGAAGAGATCGACGCGCACGATCGGAGCGATGCGAGTGCTTGCCACGTGCTGCTCGCGCTCGACGGGTGCCCCGCCGCCGCCGGGCGATTCTTCGCGCGCCCCGACGGTGCGGTGCAGATCGGGCGTATGGCGGTGCGTGCGGAATTTCGCGGGCGAGGCTGCGGCCGTGCGATGCTCGACGCGCTCGTCGCCGAGGCGGGAAAGCGCGGGTACGCGCGCGTCGTGCTGCATGCACAGACGCATGCGCGCGGGTTTTACGAGCGCGCAGGCTTCACCGCACACGGTCCGGAGTTTCTCGATGCCGGCATCGCGCACGTCGAGATGGAGCGCGCGTTAGGCGGTGCCGAGTAGCCGAACGTTGTCACGCCGAGTAGCCGAACATTGTCACGCCGAGTAGCCGAACATTGTCACGCCGAGTAGCCGCTGAAAGCGGCGTATCGAGGCGACCCGGAGAGCGGGCGCATCTTGATACGGTTGCTGCGCAACCTACTCGATGTGACAAGATTCAATGCTCGCCGCGGCACGACGGCCGCTTCGCGTTTTACTGGAGCGGTGCGCTCGAGCGGAGCAGACCCTGCCCGTCCGTCGACGCGTAGAGATAGCCGTCGAGCCACTCCACCTTGGTGAAGCGACGCGAGATGGTCGTCGTGTTCGAACCACCGTCGAGGCGCGTCCAGGTCTGCCCGAGATCGCCGGAGCCGTAGAGCCCGTACCCGGTTGCAAGAACGAGAATCGGATCCTGCCCGGCGGGTGCTGCGGGATTGAACTCGAGCGAGGTCGCGTACTGCGGTGCAATCGTCGCCTGAACCCATTCCTCCGGTGCGACCGGTGGTGAGAGGCGGCCATTGATTCCGCCAAGACGCCAGGGCGGGCGCGGGGGCGCGAAGCGCAACGGGAACGTCTGACGGCGCCGTGCGAGCACCGACATCGCCTGCCGCGCAACGGAGAGCCCTCCTGGCTGCGCACCGGTAAAGGTAACGCCACCGTTGCTCGACGAGTAGATCGTCAACGCTCCGAAGCCGCCGACGGCGACGATATCGAGCGAGTTCTGCGGATCGATCGCGAGCGCAGATGGGGCGGTCGTGAAGGTGCTCTGCGTCGCCGTCCACGTCGAGCCGCCATTGGTGGAGTACTCGATCGTCCCGGCACCGCTCGATGCATTGGTGACGATGGCGAAGAGATTGTTATCGTTCTCCGGATCGACGCGGATGAAGCTGACGCCGTATCCGCCGGTGAGCAATTGACTCGATCCCGCTACCAGCGTGGCGGTCGCACCATCGTCGGTCGATTTGTAGAGGCCGCCGGTTCCATCGGCGATGAAAAGTAAGCCCGCCGTCTTTCGCGAGAACGAGAGGCTCGAAACGCTCGCGAGCGAGCTCGGAGTCGAGGGGTTGAACGATTGGCATCCATCGGTCGAGTAATTCAGCGCCGGTGCCGCCGTCTGCGAGACGACGCAGTCATTCGCGTTGAAGGGGCTGATCTCGGCGTCGCCGCCCTCGGCGAGCGAGGATGCGCCGCCGAAGGAGCCGGTCCAATCCGCTGCCGAGAGTCCGCCGCCCGGAACCGCTGAAGCAGCGGGGCCGAAATCTTGAATCGTCGTCATGATGGTCTCGTGCCCTTCACTCCCGCCGACGCCGAAGCCGTAGAGGTAGTTCGTCGAGAGCCCGCCGGTGAGCGGGGTCGGCAATCCTGCGGACTGCCCGCAATCGCTCTGGTAGTAGAGCCCTTGATCGGAGGCGATGTAGCAGGCATCGGTGCCCGAGGCATTCACGACGGTGAGCCCGCGCATATCGCCGTAGGTGTTGCCCTGCGTCGTCGATGTTTGCCCGTTCACCGGCGTATAGCTCGCCGTCGGCGGCGTTCCCGCGACGGGGAGCGCGCTCCATTCAGTAAACTCCGCACCCATGTAGATTCTGTGCGCGACGGTACTACTGTCGGCGAGCATCTGCGAGCCGTAGTAGCCGCTGGGATTGCCGCCGAGGCCGGATTTCGACGCTTGCGCTGCGACATCGGTCCAGGACACCCCGCCGTTGGTGGAGAGATAGAGCTCCTGCGAGACGGCCTGGCCGCCCATGGTACAGGACCAACCGGTCGCCCAAATGGTACTGGGCGTTGTCTGGTCGATCGCAATCGTGTGCACCGCGGCCGGGGCGCTATTGCCGCCGGTTCCGCATCCGAGCGCGGTTGCGGCGAGTTGCCCGCCCTTGGTCCAGGAGGTGCCGTTCCAACTCCACGTATAGCCGTTAAAGTCGCCGGCGATCAGCGTGCTCGGCGGCGCGGCGGCGATGCTGTTCGCACCCGAGCCGTAGGGGTTTCCGCCGGCCGGATTAAACCCGGTCCCTGCGGTGCTCCAGGTTTGGCCGTAATTGGTCGACACCTCAACGCCGGCGCTATCGGCGACGTAAATATCGGTGCCGAGTTGGGCGAACTGCATCGCCGGTGCCGTCGTATCAACCTGCGTCCACGAAGAACCGCCGTCAGTGGAACGGTAGATTCCGCCGAACTCCGTTGCGGCGAGCAGCACCGTGCTGCCGGCGTCGTTTACCGCGATGAGCCCGTTGACGCGCGTGTCGTCGAGCCCGTTGTCGTACCCGACGGGAGCCCAAGAAGTGCCGGCGTTCGTCGATTTATAGATCCCCGAGGAGACGTTGACTTCGAATCCGGTGCCGTCGCCGCCCGCAATGTAGATAATGCTCGAATTATTTGGATCGACGGCGACGCTCTGAATCTTTCCCGAACCGGCGAGATCGCCGCCGATCGTCGCGTTATTCAGGACGTTCTGCCAGACCGGGCCGAGATCGGTGAACGAGACCGCGGAGAGCGGCGCGACGGTATTGAGATTGATCGGTCCGGTCGCGCCGTTGAAGATCGCGCCCGCATTGCCGGTCGGTACGCTGACGGTGCCAGTGCCGGAGAAGCTGCTGAGTACGGTGCCGGTGCCGAGCGTGTTCCCGGCGTTACACGGGCCGCTCCAGGACTGCACGACGAGCGTATCGGTGCCGTAGGGTGCGGTGAGCGAGAGCGTAACCGGCGCCGATCCCGAAAAGGCCGCACAACTCTGGCTCGCGATCGTGCTGCTGGCTCCGCCGGCACCGCCGACGTTGATCTGTGCCGAGACCGAGAGGGCTCCCGCGGGGATCGTCTGCGGGGAGCGCTGCGTACCGGAGGTCGTGGCGCTGTCGCGCGTCACGGTGAGCTTGAGGCGTGCGACGCCCTTCGCGCTAGGTAGCGCGGGGCCGGTGCCGCCGCCGTGACAGCCGGCGAGGAGAAGTGCACAGGTGCCGCCGAGGGCGATGCTGCGAATGATGCTGCGATTCATGTTACTGCGCGCTTCCGGTGATCGTCGCTGGTGCGTTGAGTAAGAGCGTGGCGTTCGTCGTTCCCGACGCGCCGGCGATGGTGAGCGTGCAACTCGCGCCCGCCGCGTTCGCGGTGACGGTGAACGTCGTCGTGCTCGATGATGGGTTTACCGAGAACGAGGCACATCCACCGCCGCTCGCCGGGGTGGTCAGCGTGGCGGCGTACGATCCACTGAACTGCAATTCGATCGGCGTCACGGTGACGCTATAGGTAGCGCCGGTTCCCGGGAAATCGACCGGGTTCGAAGCCGAACCGCTAGTGGGGCCGAGGCTGCTCTGCCACGAGCCGGACCAAGTGAGCGTCACCGCGCTTGCCGATGGTGACGGACCCGAACTCGGCGAGGTGCTCGGCGAGGTGCTCGGCGAGGGCGCGAGCGTCGGCGTCACCGTCGGAGGCGCGGTCGGTGGGGGCGAGGAGCTTCCACCTCCGCCTCCGCCGCCGCAGGCCGATATGAAAAGCGCGCTCGCTGCGAGCGCGGGGAAGAGAAGCCGAGAGAGACGCATGGAGTCCTCCGCCAGAAAACTGAGAAGCGCCTGGGATTCGCCCCGGCGCCTCTGCTTCCTGGAGGGACACGATAGCCTTCTACTCGGCGAGTGCCGCGACCGGCACGCCCCCGGTCGGAGGGTTCGCTTTCATGAAGAAGACCAGCGGCGTTGCGAGGACGAAAATCACGGCGGTGAGGCGGAAGAGATAGGTATAAGCGATCATCGTGCTCTGCCGCGCCACCATCGCGGTGAGCGCGAGGCGCGAGAGCCCGTGCGTCTGCGTCACGCCCGCTGCGAGCACGTTCCACGCGATCGCTCCTTCGTGCGCGAGCAACGTCGTCAGAATCGCGATGCCGAAACTTCCGCCCAACTGGCGCACGAGCGTATAGACGCCCGTCGCGCCGGCGAGTTCGTGCCGCGGAATATCGCCGAGCGATGTGGTCGAGAGCGGCACGAAGAGGAAGCCGAGTGCAAAGCCCTGGATGACGCGCGGCCAGAAGACATCCCAGTAGCCGGCCATCGAATTGAGATCGCCGAGCATCCAGGTCGAATACCCAAAGACGAGCAGGCCGAGCGCGACGAGAATGCGCGGATCGACCTTGCCGATCATTCGCCCAACGATCATCATCGAGATTGCAGTTGCGAAAGCACCGGGCATCAGTGCGAGCCCGGTATCGAATGCCGTGAAGCCCAACATCGTTTGGAAGAAGAGCGGTAATATCAGCGCGGTTCCGTAGAGCCCGAATCCGCTGACGACGCCGATAATACTCCCGATGGTAAAACTTGGAACGCGAAAGACCTGTACGTCGACGAGCGGATATTTATCGCGTATCGACTTGTAGATAAAGACGGCGATGGAGACGACCGCGACGACCGAGAGCGTGACGATGGTGGTCGAGGAGAACCAATCGTCGTGTTCGCCTCGTTCCAACACGTATTGGAGCGACGCAAGGCCTGCGGTGAGTAGCCCGAGGCCGAGGAAATCGATGCCGCCCTTCGGCTTTTCGTGCAACGAGGAATCGGGAATATACGCGAGCGTCAGGATGAACGCCGCAATTCCGATTGGAACGTTGATGAAGAAAATCAGCGGCCAACTCGCGTTGTCAACGATGTAACCGCCGAGCGTCGGGCCGAGCGCCGGGCCGACCATCGCTCCCAGCCCGAAGATCGCCATCGCGAAGCCGCGCCGGGCGGGTGGGTAGGATTCGAAAAGAATCGCCTGCGCGGTCGGCTGAAGGGCGCCGCCGCCGATACCTTGGAGAACGCGGTAGAAGATGAGAACGTCGATGCTATGCGCGGTGCCGCAGAGAAAGGAGGCGATGGTAAAAATGCCGAGCGATGCGGCGTAAAAAAACTTTCGCCCGAACATCGCGGTGAGCCAGCCGTTGAGCGGCATGACGATGACGTTGGCGAGAATGTAGCCGGTCGCAATCCAGGAGACTTCGTCGACCGATGCGCCGAGGTTCCCACCGATCGTATCGATGGCGACGTTGACGATCGTGGTGTCGATAATCGCCATGATGAGCCCGAGCATCACCGTGAAGGTGATGATCCCGAGATATTTGTTCTCGTGCTCCTCAGCGTTCATCGTTGTTAATGCCACCGTTACCTAACCTTCATCTGCGAGCGGTATCGTGCGGACAAGGAGGACGACACCATGAACGACACTTTGACCGAGACCCCCGAGATGCTCGAAAACGTTGCAGCAATCCTCGAAGGCCAGGAACTCCCTGCCGCACCAGACGAGGACGACGAGGACGAAGACGAGGATTGAGAAGCGTGCGGTGCCTCGAAAGGGCGCCCGAGGCGCCGCACGGTATTCGGCCGCTTCATGCCGATCCCCGCATCAGTGCTTGAGGCGCCAGCTGCGAACTCGAAGGTTCCGACGATCACTCCATATTTTTGGATCCTCAAGGTCCTTACAACGGGCATGGGCGAGACCAGCTCCGACTTCTTGGTCCATCATCTCAATCCGGTGCTCGCCGTGCTGCTCGGTGCGCTCGGGTTCGTGCTCTCGCTTGTCCTGCAGTTACGCACGCGACGCTACGTTGCGGCGACGTATTGGTTTGCCGTCGTGATGGTGAGCGTTTTCGGTACGATGGCGGCCGACGTGCTGCACGTCGTCCTCGGTATTCCCTATCTCTACTCGACCGCTTTTTACGCCGTCGCGCTCGCCCTGATTTTCGTCGCGTGGCAGCGTCGAGAGGGGACGCTCTCGATCCACTCCATCACCGGTGGAGGCAGAGAGCTCTTCTACTGGGCGACGATTCTTGCGGCGTTCGCGCTTGGCACGGCGGGCGGCGATATGACGGCTACGACCCTGGGCTGGGGCTATCTCGCCTCAGGGTTGCTCTTTGCCGTGCTGATCGCCATCCCGGCGATCGCACGGCGCTGGTTCGGCTGGGGCGAGATCTTCGCGTTCTGGTTTGCCTACGTGGTGACGCGGCCGCTCGGCGCATCCTTCGCCGATTGGATGGGAAAGCCGAAAAGTTGGGGCGGCCTCGGCTGGGGTGAAGGCGTGGTGAGCCTCGGCTGGGGGATTGCAATCCTCGGCTTCGTCGCCTATCTCGCGGTGACGCACCGAGACGTCGAGCGGCGATCGCGGCTCGCCGACGTGGAACCGCTCGATTCCGTAACCGGTTCTTAGCATGCGGGCGGGCTGACAAAAGGACGCCCCTATGCTACGATATGCTTGATACGCCAAGCAATTATAAGGAGCGGTCATGGGCGGCCTCGGAGATCATCCCTCACATCCCTTCGCAGTGGAGAGCGCTGCACTCCTCTGGACGATGCTGTTGCCCGGTGGTTTGCTCGCGCTCGCCGTGGGTGCATGGTGGGAGCAGGCTCGCCGCTCCGGTAGCCGCCATGCGCGCCTGATCTCGGCGCGCCGTTTCCGCGCGACCAAGCGCTTCATCCGCGCGAGCGGGCACGAGAAGGCCGCCGCCTAACCCATCCGCTGCGTTCACGCGGCCTCGTTTTCGAAACCTCCGCTGAAGAGGGCGGAGATGTAGGCGTGCAGTCCGGGGTCGATGCTCGCTAACCGAGCGCGCGTTGCGCGCGGCCACGGCGATCCGGCATCGTTGATCTCGACGTACGCGCGCAGGCCTTCGGCAAAGTATTCATCGAGCCCGGTCGCAGCATACGGCGTTACGAAACGCGTCGCACGAGCGAATGCATCGCGTACCGCCGGCGCGATCCCCGAGCGATAGACCCCTCCTCCGAGCGCGCAGTCGAGCGCGTGGCCAAATTCGTGTGCGACGGTCATCGGGCTTCGCGAACGCAGATAGACGCAACGCTCCTCGACGACGAAGAGCCCCGCCGGTGGAGCGGGCCAGGCATCGACATCGATGCGCAGGCGCACCAACGCCGCCGACGCAGCATCGAAGCGCTCGCCGGCGCTCAGCGGCCGCACGGCGATGCGGTGTTTGCGTGCGAAGCGAAGTGCGGGCGCCCCAAAGCGCGCGAGCGTTGCGGCGATCTCCGCTTCGCTCTCGGGTTCCCCGACGGCGATGCAGAGGCGGCGAGCGAGAGCGAGTGCGTCGTCCATCGAGCGATTGTGCTCGATGGAGGTCGACGCGGCGCTACCGCATTATTTCTGCTTCGTGTCTTTTGCCGAGGCGCGCCGAATATAGAGCGGAACGTCGGAGCGCCGCAGCACGCCTTCGGCGATGCTACCGAGCATGATCCGGCTCAAACCGCTCCGCCCTTGCGTTCCCAACGCCAGGAGGTCGCATTTGAATTCGTGAGCGGCGCGCAGGATTTCGTCGACCGCCTCGCCTTCGAGGACGACGGTCTCGGTTACCACGCCACGAGCAATGGCGCGTGCCGCCGCTTGTTTGAGAATCGTTTGCGCCCCACCGCGCATGGAGTCGATCGCATCGAGCGAGTAGACCCCTCCATATCCCGCCAGGGCGATATACCGCTGCACCTCGATGACGTTTGCGAGAAGCAGTTTGGCCTTGCGTTCGACCGCAATATCGATCGCATCGTCGAGAACGTGATCGGCATTGGGGGACCCGTCGTAAGCCATCAATATGTGCGTGAACATGGTGCTGGTATCTCCTCGTACCTCTAGAGTAGCAATGGCGTCGGGAAGATCGCGTGAAGCTATCCGGAAGGTTTCTCGCCCTTTTCGGCCTCGCCCTCAAGCGCTCGCGCGAGCAGAGCGGATTTTTCGATTCGCTCCTTGCTGGGCTTTGGATACTCCGCGGGTAGATCTCGGAGCGCGGAGAGAACGATCTCGCCCACCACGGCCCGGGAGACCCATTTCCTGTCGGCGGGAACGATATGCCACGGCGCCCAGGTCGTGCTGGTGCCTGCGAGCATCTCGCTGTATGCGCGTTGATACGCATCCCAATGCATGTGTCCGTCGAGATCTGCATCGGAGAACTTCCAGAGTTTATCGCGATCGTCGAGGCGGGCCAACAACCGTTTCCGCTGCTCCTCCTTCGAGAGATGCAGAAAAAATTTTAACACGATCGTGCCGCTACGTACGAGATGGCGTTCGAACGCATTGATATCCTCATAGCGCTCGTGCCAGGATTCAGCGGCTTCTCGTTCGCCCTCGGCCTCGAGTGCTTCGCGGTTTACGCGAACCACCAATACTTCTTCATAGTACGAGCGATTGAAGATTCCGATCCGCCCAAACTGCGGCAGCACCTTGCTCTCGCGCCAGAGAAAATCGTGGGCGAGTTCCTTCGCCGACGGCTGGCGAAAGCCGTGAACGTCGACACCCTGCGGATTGATGCCGGACATGACGTGCTTGATAATCCCATCTTTGCCGGCTGCATCCATCCCCTGCAAAACGATTAAGAGCGCTCGCTCCTTGCGCGCGGCAAAAATCTCTTGCAGTGCGGTGAGGTCTCGTACGTCGGCTTGGAGGAGCTGTTCGGAATCTTCCTTCGAACTCAGCCCGCATCGATCGGCCGGATCGAAACGCTCCAAATCGACCGATTCACCGGGAGGGATCGTGGTGTGCTTGAGGTTCATCGCATTCTTTCTGCCGTAGCGTGTACGAGTGCCGAGGTCGCGCGTGCGATCGTAGCGTTTTCATCGGTGGTGACGACGCGTACGGTCACTGCGGATGTGGGCGCGGAGATGACGTCGGCATGAACCGCGTTCGCCTTCTCGTCGAGCTTCATCCCGAAGAGCGCGAGCCTGCCGACGATGGAGGAGCGAATCGGTGCGAGATGCTCGCCGACGCCGCCGGTAAAGACCACGGTATCGAGCCCACCGAGGAGCGCCGCGAGTGCGCCGACCGCTTTTACCACCGACGTGCAAAATGCGTCCACGGCGAGAATGGCGCGCGGGTCGTCGGCGCGCTCGAGTAAGCGTCGAAGGTCGCGTTCGCCGCCGGAGATTGCGCGTAGCCCGCTGCGCTCTTCGAGCAGCTCTCGCAGATGCGCCGGGCTTTGCTGTCGATCTTCTAACAAGTAGAGAAGGATGCCGGGGTCGAGGTCGCCGGGGCGCGTTGCCATGAGAATCCCGCCGAGCGGGCTAAAGCCCATCGTGCTCTCGATCGGCTTCCCGTCCTTCAGCGCCGCCAAGCTCGCGCCGCTTCCAAGGTGCGCGAGAATCGCGCGGCTTCCGAGTCGCCCCCCTAATGTCGCGCGCACGTAATCGTAGGAGAGCCCGTGAAAACCATAGCGACGCAGAAAATTCGGGTCGGGATTTTCGATCGGGAGGATGCGCGCGCGTTCGGGGAGATCGCGAAAAAATGCGGTATCGAAGCAAAGGACGTTGGGAAGGTGAGCGAGGCGTTCGTGCGTCGTACGGAGTGCCGCGAGCGCGGCGGGCGCGTGCAACGGATCGAGCCGTTCGAATCGCGCGAGCCGAGCGAAGAGTTCCGGCGATGCGAGCGCCGGCGCATCCTCGGGGCCACCGAAGACCATGCGGTGCCCGACTGCATCGAATGCGATCTCGCTTGGAAGCTCGTTATCGAGCGTTGCGTTGACGGCGGCGGTCGCGCCGGCGGCCGTCGGCTCCATCGAGAGCGTCCGTGCGAAGAGCGGACGCGCGCGTTCGCCATCAACGCTGTAGATGCCGACCTTCAGCGAGGAAGAACCGGCGTTAAAGGTGAGGACGTTCACGTCGTCGCGTGCCCCGGCCATCTCCAATTACGAATTTCGGGCATATCTTCACCGTACTCGGTGATATAGCGGCGATGTTCGACGAGTTTGTCGCGTATGAGTTGTTGGGCGTGAGCCGCACGCTCGCGGAGTCGCGCGACGCGGTCGATCGCATCGCCGGCGAGGTGGAAGCGGTCGAGCTCGTTCAGGACGGTCATATCGAACGGAGTGGTGGTCGTACCGCGCTCTTGGTAGCCGTGCACGTGGAGGTTGGCGTGGTTCGTGCGGCGGTAGGTAAGGCGATGCACCAAACCCGGATAGCCGTGGAATGCGAAGACGACCGGCCTGTCGCTAGTAAAGAGCGAATCGAAGGTGGTATCGGGGAGGCCGTGGGGGTGCTTTTCATGCGCCTCCAGGCGCATCAAATCGACGACGTTGACGACGCGAACGCGCATCTCTGGAAGATGCGTTCGTAAAAAATCGACCGCAGCGAGGGTTTCGAGCGTCGGTACGTCGCCCGCGCAGGCCATGACGACGTCGGGCTCCTCGCCGTTCTCATTGCTCGCCCATTCCCATATGCCGAGACCCTGCGTGCAGTGCGTGACGGCGGCTTCGATATCTAACCATTGTGGCTCGGGCTGCTTTCCGGCAACGACGACGTTGATATAATTCGTGCTCCGCAAACAGTGATCCATCACCGAGAGTAGCGTGTTTGTATCGGGGGGAAGATAGACGCGCGTCACGGTGCCCGACTTATTCATAACGATATCGAGGAAGCCCGGATCCTGGTGAGTGAAACCGTTATGGTCCTGCCGCCAGACATGCGAGGTAATGAGATAATTGAGCGATGCAATCGGGCGCCGCCACGGAATCGCTTTGCAGGCTTCGATCCACTTTGCATGCTGATTGAACATCGAATCGATCACATGAACGAAGGCTTCGTAGCTCGTAAAGAGTCCGTGCCGCCCGGTGAGGAGATATCCCTCCAGCCAACCTTGGCATGCATGTTCGCTGAGGATCTCCATGACGCGCCCATCGGGAGATACATGGTCGTCGCCGGGCAGGATGCGAGCGGTAGAGCAACGGTCGGTCGTTTCAAAGACCGCCTCAAGACGGTTCGAGGCCGTTTCATCGGGCGCGAACAAGCGCATTGTCGTTGGGTTCGTACGGAGAAGGTCGCGTATGAAGCCGCCGAGCGTACGGGTAGCCTCGCCGAGCGTTTCCCCGGGTGAGGGCACCGCGACTGCATAGTTGCGAAAATTGGGAACGATGAGCGGGCGGAGCAGTTCGCCGCCGTTCGCGTGCGGATTTGCACTCATTCGGCGGGCGCCCTGTGGCGCGAGCGCTGCAATCTCGGCGCGAAACGTACCCGATTCGTCGAAGAGCTCTTCGGGACGATAGGAACGCATCCAGGCTTCGAATTGCGCGAGATGCTCGGGATGCTTTTCGAAATCGCCGATGGGAATCTGATGTGCGCGCTGCGTGCCCTCGATCTGAAGGCCGTCGACGAATTTTGGGCCGGTCCAGCCCTTCGGCGTCTTCAGGACGATCGCGGGCCACGCGGAGCGCTCGGCGTAGCCGTGCTTTCGCGCCTCTCCTTGAATGTGACGGATCTTGGAGAGCGCACGTTCGAGCGCGCGCGCAAGTTCGCCGTGCATGACCTGCGGGTCGTCGCCGGCGACGATCTGTGGTTCGTAGCCGTATCCGCGCAGCAGCATGCTCAGCTCCTCGTCGCCGATACGCGCGAGCACCGTCGGCCCTGAAAGTTTGTAGCCATTGAGATGGAGGATCGGTAGGACCGCGCCGTCGTGGACGGGATTGAGAAATTTATTGCCGTGCCAACTGGTGGCGAGCGCACCGGTCTCGGCTTCACCATCGCCGATGACGCAACACACGAAGAGATTCGGGTTGTCGAAAGCGGCGCCAAAGGCGTGCAGAAGACTATAGCCGAGCTCGCCGCCTTCGTGAATCGATCCGGGAGCATCGGGTGATGCGTGGCTGGGGATCCCTCCGGGAAAGGAAAACTGGCGAAAGAGCTTGCGCAGGCCCTCGGTATCGCGGGTAATCGCCGGATAGCGTTCGGTATAGGTTCCCTCGAGATAGGCATTTGCGACGACCGCCGGTCCGCCGTGGCCGGGACCCGTAATATATATTGCGTCGAGGTCGTGTCGCCGAATCAGGCGATTCATGTGTGCGTAGGTGAAATTGAGGCCCGGCGAGGTTCCCCAATGGCCGAGCAGTCGCTTTTTTATATGATCGAGGCGCAGCGGTTCGCGTAGGAGCGGGTTATCGAGGAGGTAGATCTGCCCGATGCTCAGATAATTCGCCGCCCGCCAGTAGGCGTCGATGGCGGCGGTCTCGGCGGCGTCGAGCGCCTCGTCGAGAAAGGCATTGGAGAGGCTCATGAGCTTCCTTTCAGCGGAGTCGGTACGGTTGATTCCCGACCGATGCCGAAGGCACGATAGATCGGCAGTTTGATAGCAAGAAGGACGAGGCCTACGACGAGGATGAGCGCGAGGCTCTCCCCGACCACCACGGGCGGCAACGGCGGCATAAGCACCCCGAAAAACGCCATTGCCGCGGCAGCGAGAATTGCAAACCCGACCGCTCCCAGTAAGAAGCGCGAGGGAGGTTCGTGAAAGATCGCCTCTCGTTCGCGCAGAGCGAGCAAGGCAATCTGTCCCATTCCCACCATCGCAAAAAAGGTGAGCCCGCGAAGTTGGGCGAGGTTGAGGTGTGCAGCGCTCCGTTCGAAGATGGTCAACGCGACGATCGCGGCGCCGGTAAAGAATGCGAGCGAAGCCGCAGCGGCGACTAAACGACCGATGCGCCAGGCGTCGAAGCCACGCGAGGGGGCGACGCGATCGGTCGCAATGGAGAGCGATGCAAAATCGTTGAGAATTAAAAGCGCCACCATGAGGGTCGGCGAGAGAACGAAGTGCCGAAATATGAAAAAGCCAACGCTCGTGACGAAGACGATTTCGAAGTACTTTACGATCTTCGCCACGACGTAGGTCAGCATACGCTGATAGATCTTACGGCTCGTATCGATTGCCGAGAGAACGCCGACGAGCCCTGGTTGCGTGAGAATGATGCTCGCCGCGGCCTTTGCGACGTCGGTGGCGTTGGAGACCGCGATGCCGACGTTCGCCGCTCGCAATGAGGGCGCGTCGTTCACGCCGTCGCCGGTCATTCCGACGATGCGACCTTTTTTCTGTTCGCGTTGCACGATTTGGAGTTTTTGATCCGGAAACACGGAGGCGTCGACCGAGAGCGAGGGTATGCCGATCTCTGCTGCGACATGTAACGCGGTTTCCTGCCCGTCGCCGGTGATCATACGCAATTCGACCCCTCGTTGGGCGATGGCGGCGACGAGTTGCGCTGCATCGGGGCGCGGAGGATCGGCGAGCCCGATCGCGCCGACGGCGGTCGTAACGGCGCTCTTTGCAATCGTTACGCCGATCGCGCGTTCGCCCTTTGCCGCGAGCCCGTCGATCGAGGGAAAGGCGGCGCCGAGAAAACTCGGCGCACCCTTCGCGATAACGGCGTGCGTTCCGTCGGCAAGCCGAACGAAGGCCTGCGCGCTCTTCGTCTTCGGATCGAATGGTATCAAGCGTTCGACCTTTGGGTCGTTTGCTGCATGCGCGGGAGCCGCCGCGAGGATTGCAAGATCGATGGGATCTTGCCCCGCAGCGTCGCAGGTCGCGGCCGCAAAGCGCAAGAGCTCTTCGCGCGTGTGCGGTGCGTAAGGCGTCATCTGGTCGACGCGAATCGCATTGAGGGTGAGCGTTCCGGTTTTGTCGCAACAGAGGACGTCCATCGATGCGGCGTCCTCCATCGCCGTGAGGTGTGTTACGAGAACTCCGTTGCGCGAGAGTTCGAGCGCGCCCAACGCCGTCGCGAGCGTAAAGGCCGCAGGTAATGCGACCGGTATTGCGGCGAGCATGACGACGAAGGCGAATACAACGATCTCCGACCGCGCGATTTGCTCTGAAAGCGCGAATGCCGAGACGCCGAGAACGACGATGGCGCCGGCGATCGCCAGCGAGCGAACGATCCCCAAGACGAGGCGCTGCACGCTACCGATGGTTTGGAGATCGCGCATGAGACCGGCGGTCTTTCCGAATTTCGTGCGCTCGCCCGTTGCGACGACGTGCCCGGTTGCATCGCCGCGCGTAATCGTCGAACCGGCGTAGACGCACTCCGTGGCTACCACTTCTTCGGGTACGGATTCACCGGTGAGGACCGAACGATCGACCTGAATCTCGCCGTCGTCGATACACATATCCGCCGGTACGACATCGCCGACGACGAGTCGTACGAGATCGTCGACGACGAGCTCGCGCGATGCGAGCGTTCCCCACGTGCCGTCGCGTAGCGCTTTTGCATGGACCACAATTCGCGCCCGAAGGAGATCGAGGGCATGTTGCGCGCGGCGTTCTTGCGCGAACGCTAAAAATACGTTAAAGAAGAGCAGAAGCGCGACGGCACCGGCGTCCTTTGAACGGTCGGTCGCAAGCGCAAGGATGATGGTCGCCTCGAGGAGCCAAGGAATCGGCGCCCAGAACTTTCGTAGTAAATCGAGGAGCGGATGCGAGCGAATCGGCGCGATCTCGTTCGGACCATCGCGCGCGAGACGCGTCTGTGCCTCGCTCGAGGTGAGCCCGGCGCTCCACTGCGTCACGGTGTTCCGTCCGCAGGACGTGTGGGGGCGCCCGATCGATGGTGCTGGTATGCCGCCAATGCGACGGAATGAAGCCGCGTCTGCAAAGAGTCGGCGCGCGAGGTAAGGACGACGGGAACGCGTGCGCCGAGTACGACTCCCGCTAACGTCGCGCCGGCGCCGTACTCCAATGCCTTCGCAACGGCATTCCCGGCGACGATCTCCGGCACCAGCACGATGTCGGCGTCACCCGGTACGGGCCCGCTCAATCCTTTGATGGCGCTCGCTTCGCGCGAGAGGACGCAATCGAAGGCGAGAGGCCCGGCTACGAGTGCGGGAGCGAATGCTCCGCTCGCCGCCATTTTTGTGAGCTCCGCGGCATCGATCGTCGATGGGATCGTCGCTTTCACAATTTCGACTGCGGAGAGCAGCGCGACCTTCGGTACGGAGAGTCCCATCGTGACGGCAAACGCGACGGCGTTTTTTAAAATAGCAGCCTTCATCGTGAGATCGGGCGCAACGTTGATCGCGCCGTCGGTGAGCAAGAGCGGCTTCCCGTAGCGCTCCATTTCAATGACGAAGACGTGCGAGAGCCGTTGCGGCGAGCGTAACGCTGCCAAAATTGGGTGTAAAAACGTATCGGTATGGAGATGCCCCTTCATCAAGGCGCGGGCTCTCCCCGATAGCACTTCGTTAACACTTCGCTCGGCCGCTTCGCCCTCGTTGCTTGCCGCAACGATGGTGGCGGGGTGCTCGCCGCGTTCGCGCAAAAGCGATTCGATCGACGCGCGCTCCCCGACAAAAATGGGTTCGATGAAGCCCGCGCTGCGGGCGGCACACGCGGCGTCGATAACGTGTCGTTCGCCTGCATCGGCAACCGCCATTGGGAGCGGCGAGCAATCTGCCAACGCGGCGGCGATCGTTTCGTAGGTTGGGAACGCGATGGTCATGCTCCGAGCTTTCCTTCGAACGCCACAAGCGTCTCATCATGCTTCTCTCACAGTATTGCTCGCGCGTCAAGCGTGAAAAGACCAGCGGAATCTTGCTCGCGTCGGCAGGCGAGAACGAACGTCGGAGCAAAGCGAGCGTTCGTGTTGGCCAAACCCGAGCACCCCGAGCGTCACCTCTCTTCGACGGCAACGTTACGCGATGTCGTCATCGGAATGTCCGACGGGCTCACCGTGCCGTTCGCTCTCGCCGCCGGTATCGCAGGGGCGCTCGCAGCATCGCATATCGTGGTTACCGCCGGTGTCGCCGAGCTCGCGGCCGGTGGGATCTCGATGGGATTAGGTGGCTACCTTGCAACGCGCACCGACCGCGATCACTACGAGAACGAGCTCGCACGCGAATACTACGAGGCGGAGCACCTTCCGGAGACCGAGCGAGCGGAGGTTGCCGAGGTCCTCTCGCATTACGGTTTAAGCGACGAGCTTTTAAAACAAACGGTCGACACCATCTGTTCGGATCGCGAGCGCTGGGTCGAGTTTATGATGCGCTTCGAACTCGGGCTGGAACGCCCCGAGAAGCACCGCGCGATTCTCTCGGGCATCACGATCGGGTTTTCGTATGTGGTCGGCGGCGTGATTCCGCTCGCGCCCTACGCCTTGATCGCGCAGTCGAATGAAGCATTCATGCTTTCGGCGCTGCTCACCGGTATCGCCCTCGCGATCTTCGGAGCGGTCAAAGGGAGGCTCACCGGGATCGCTCCCTGGCTCGCCGCTCTCCAGACGCTCGCTATCGGTGGCGTCGCATCTGGAGTCGCTTTTCTCTTCGCGCGCTGGGTCGCCGGCGGATAGTTCTCCCCACGTCGAAATGAGAAGAAATCGAGAAGGGCGCTCGATTTTTTCTTCCTAGCAGGCGCCCAGCCTCTCGGTAGACTGAGGGGCATGAACGAACCAACCTATCGAACGACCTTTGGGTTCGTGCTCGTCATCCTCGGTCTGATCGTCATCTCCTGGGTGGCGCTCCTCGCGCTCTCCCAATCGAGGTGGTAGGCGATGCACGTCCATCGACTCGAAAAAATCTTCCTCGGTCTGGGCGTTATAACGCTCGCCGCATTTTTTCTGATCCTCATCGCTTTGCAGGTCGGTGAGAGCTTCAAACCGCCTGCGAGTAGCATGACGATCGACCCAACGAAGGTCGCCTCGACGCCGCCCTTCGATCGCCCGGGCCTTCGGAAACTCGCTAACGGCTCGTACGAGGCATACTACGTCGGTCAAGTGTTCTTTTGGCAGCCCTCGACGCTGACGGTTCCGGTCGGTGCGAAGGTGCGGTTCTACGTCACCTCGACCGATGTCGTCCATGGGTTCCTCATCGAGCATACCGACGTGAATCTCGAGGTTATGCCGGGATGGGTAAGCACGGCGACGCACGTCTTCCGTCATCCCGGCGACCATTTAATCGTCTGCGACCAATATTGCGGCGCGGGGCATGCCGATATGTTCGCGCACATCGTGGTGAAGTGAGGAGTCAAAACGCATGATGGTTCTCGATCGAATGAATACCGCTACAACGTCGGCTCAACGGCGACTTATTTTCGCGCACCTGACGGTTGCGTTCGCAGCGCTCTTCATCGGCACATTTTTCGGCGTTCTGCAGACGCTCTCACATGCAAACGCGATACAAATGCCGCCGTGGTTCGACTACTACCGTATGCTCACGGCGCACGGCGTTCTGCTCGCCCTGGTTTTTACGACCTTTTTTATTACCGGCCTCTCGCACCTCGCCGTCTATCAGACCGAGAGCTACCCGCATCGCAGCATCGCGTTGGGCTGGCTGGGATTTTGGCTGATGACCCTCGGCACGGTGATGGCGACCTATGAAATCCTCGTCGGTAACGCCTCCGTACTCTACACGTTTTATGCCCCGCTCAAGGCGAGCCCGTGGTTCTACATCGGCGCCGCGTTGCTCATCGTCGGCACGTGGGTCGCGCTCCTCGAATGGATGCTCGTCACCGGCACCTGGCGTCGCGACCACCCGGGCGAGCGTACCCCGCTCCCGGCCTTCATGGTGCTCGCCAACTACATCATGTGGTTCTTGGCCACGATCGGCGTAGCGATCGAAGTGATCTTCATGCTGATTCCCTGGGCCTTCGGCTGGGTTCCGGGCGTTGACGTACTGTTGACCCGGATGTTGTTTTGGTACTTCGGCCATCCGTTGGTCTACTTTTGGCTGCTCGGCGCCTATCTCGTTTGGTACGGCGTCATGCCGGCGATTCTGAAGGTACCAATTTTCTCCGACTCGCTGACGCGTCTCGCGTTTATTCTCTTCATCATCCTCTCGCTTCCGGTTGGAATTCACCACGAGTTCTCCGATCCCGGCATTGCGGATCGTTGGAAACTACTGCAGACCGGGCTCACGCTGATGGTGGTCGTTCCGTCGCTGATGACGGCGTTCGCGCTCTTCGCGACCTTCGAAGAGTATGCGGCAAAACTTGGAAAGACCGGATTCTTCGGGATCGTCGGCTCGCTTCCGTGGGGCGACCCCGCCTTCGCGGGGATCGCGCTGGCGATGCTGCTCTTTATCTTTGGCGGCATCGGCGGAATCCTCAACGCTTCGTACACCCTCGATAGCACGATTCATAACACGATGTGGGTGGTCGGGCATTTCCATATTACGGTCGGCGGGCCGGTCGCCCTGACGCTGCTCGCTGCGACATGGCGCTTGCTGCCGGCCCTTACGGGAAAGCGCCTGTTTAGCGTGGGGCTCGCACGCGCGCAGGTCTGGCTGTGGTTCGTCGGGATGGCCGTGATGTCGTTCGCGATGCATACCGAAGGCCTGATGGGCGCACCGCGGCGCGTCGAACATTACACCTATGGCGGATCGGCGATCGCCGCTGCATGGCAGCCGTACTCGTTGCTCGCTGCGGGTGGAGGCATCGTGATCTTCCTCAGCGTGATTGCCTTTGCCATCGTGCTCTTTGGGACGATCCTCTCCAAGCCCGATGTGACCGAGAGCGAGGCTGCGCGGGGCTTTACCTTCGCGCTCGCGCGCCCGGGTGACGAGGCTCCCTCGGCCTTCGATCGCCTGGGGCTCTGGACGTTGGTCGCGATTGCGTTGGTCGTCGTCGCCTATGCCGGCCCGTTCTACCAGCACTTTAGCGAACATGTCTATCTCGTACCGGGAATGAGAACCTGGTGAACGAAGCACCGACGGTGAGCAAACGGGTGCTCGTCGTTGACGATGAACGCCAGATCGGGGATGTCCTATCCGCCTACCTACAGCGGGAGGGATATATTCCGGTCGTGGCCGAGACGCTTGCGGCGGCTATGAGCGAGATCGAGCGGCAGCTTCCCGACCTGCTGTTGCTCGACGTGACCCTCCCCGATGGAAGCGGACTCGACCTGTTGCGCTCGCTCAACGAACAATCGATCCCCACGATTATGCTGACCGCACGTGGTGACGAAGTCGATCGCGTCGTCGGCCTCGAAATGGGAGCCGACGATTACATCACCAAGCCGTTCTCTCCGCGCGAGGTGATCGCGCGCGTTCGGGCGGTCCTTCGCCGCAGCGAAGAGCGCGACCGACCGGGTGGGCGCCATCGGCTGCACGTGCTCGACCTCGCAATCGACGGCGACGCACACGAGGTGCGCCGCGATGGCGAAAAAATCGATCTCACGCCATCGGAGTTTCGCATCCTTACGGCGTTGGCACGCCATCCGGGGCAGGTCTTCTCGCGCGTTCAATTACTCGATGCGATCGGCGACGATGGGTCGATCTACGAACGGACGCTCGACCGACACATCAACAATCTCCGCCGGAAGATCGAAATCGATCCGCTCCATCCACGGTACGTACTCACCGTTTTCGGAGTGGGATATAAGGCCGCGCACGAATGATCGACGCGATGAGACAGCGCTTGGTTCATGCGCTCGATCTTGCGACGCTCGGCGACTACGACGCCGCGAAGGCCGAACTCGAACCCCTCGACGATCCCATCTCCGGGCGCTTGCTCTTATTTATTCAAGGCTTGGAGGAGCGCGATCAACGGGATCTGCGGGCACGATCGATGCTGCGCCACGAGGTCGGAAACGCGCTCTCGATCGCGCAGTCGAATATCGAGGGAATCGTGGACGGCGTACTCGCGCCCGAGGCGGCTCGTTTGGAGGGTATCCGCGATGCGATCGTTGGGGCAGGGCGGCTCATCGCCGAACGGCCGAAAAACAGCATCGCCGAATCTCCCTCGACGACGATATCCTTGGCACCACTCAATATCTGCGCCTTAATCGCCGCGCACGCTGCCGCAACGGCGGGCATGGCCGAGGCCAAGGGAATCACGATCGTCTACGAGACCTGCGGCGCGCGCAAGCTCGCATGCGAAAACTATTACGGCGATGCAATGCGCGTCGGCCAGATTCTTCGCAACGTCCTCATTAATGCGGTGCGCTATACGCCGCCGGGCGGAACGATCGAATTGCAGTGCAGTCTGGATGGCGGCAGATTGCACGTTCGTATCAACGATAGCGGCCCTGGGATCGCGCCCGAGGATCGCGAGCGCGTTTTCGAACCCGGCTATCGCGGCCCGAACGTTGGAAGTGCGGGGAGCGGGCTCGGATTAGCGGTGGTTCGCCAGTTGACCGAAGAGCTCGGCGGGCATGTGGACGTGCGGTCGAAGCCGGGAAGCGGCGCGACCTTCTGGATCGATCTGCCAATGGTCTCGCTGGCAACGACGAGCGATTAAGTGAGTCCCCGCGCGCGTCGGGCCGCGCTCTCCTCGCGCTCGCGAATCTTCGTCACGAGGCCGGCGGAGATTCGCTCGAGCAACTCGCGGAGACTGCGTTCGGCGGCTCCGTGCAGAAGCGCTGCATCGAATCCTTCGCCGAGGGCCCCAAGCGGCGCCGTATAGGTTCCCTGGAGCCAGAGTTCGGAGGTCATCGGCCCGACCGGATTGAGCGTCAACGTCCCTTGAAAGCGCGGGAAGAGCCCCGGGTGATCGACGGCCGCCAACTCGATGGTTGCCTCCCAACGCGTCGGGGCGAGTTCGACCTGTGTCGAGACGGGAATACGCACTTCGCCGCCGACCGGGATATGGAGCGAGCGCAGGCCGATGGCGAGCGCGAGTTCATCGAAGGGCGGTTCGTGCCGGCCGAGCGCCGCAAAGATCTCCATGGCTTCGTCGTGAGCAGCCGATGCCGGAAGCGGCAGATCGACATGCATCTCGACGCTCTTCATGATGCCTGATTTGTTACCGTTCGCTCCTCGATCTCCTGGCGAGATCGGCGAGAAGTTCGCGCGCCGTCGCCGAGGCGATGCGTGCGCCGAGCACGGCGTCGAAGACACGCCCAAATTGTCCGAGCGGTGGCTCGTAATTGCCGTCGAGTTCCAGCGTACAGCGGCCGCCGTCGCGCGACCGGATCGCAAGCGTTCCTTCAAAATCGGGATAGGGGCCGCCGCCGTACGGATGCCAGCAGACCTTCCAGACTTCGTCGAAGCGCAGCGGATCCTCACTCAGTTCGAAAACCGCCTCGACATCGTGCGTGGCCTTCACTGCTACCAATGGAGCTCGCAGCTCGATTCGAGCGCTCCGTGCACTTGCGGCGAGCGGCGCGAGCTTCGCATGTAACGCTTCGCGCGCGGCTCGATACGGTAATCGGAGGGACCGCTGTTGGTGCAGAGCACTCATGCGCGCATCGTACCGAAGTGGCGTGAAGAATCTGAGAAAAGTCTGAAGCATCACGCGTAAGCTGAGAAGAACGCGTGAGGATATTCGGAAGCCATGAATTACGCCGGAGCCGAGATGAAATCGAGCGAGCGCCCTCTCGCTGAATCGGCCTGGCATCGCCTCGGCCGGCAAAATTTCCGTAAAGCAACGGCGCGAGCAGGAAAGCTTATTAAAAGTAATAATAACCAGATTTACAGTGGCAGCCCTCGCCAAGCGTAGCGCAGAAGAGGTCATCCGCGGGCCGATCAAGAGCAAGACGCTCTTCCCCGTGCTGATCCTCCATCTGCTTGAAGAGCGTGAAGATCACGGTTCGGGCCTGATGACCCGCATCGAGACGCTCTGTTCGGGCTTGCTCGCCGTGAATACCAATACGATCTATCCATTGCTGCGCCGTTTAGAAGAGCGCGGCTTTGTCGTGGGCCAGTGGGAGCATCCCAGTAAACGCTCGCGAAGGTTCTATCGTATTACCTCCGCCGGGCGCGAGCGTCTCGCCCGCATTAAAGCCGGCATGCTCCCCTATCTCGATTCGCTCGCGAATTCGATCGAACGGCTCCGCAGCGAACTCTACACGACCGATTCCACTCTGACGCCCGTAAGGAAAACATCAGCATGAGCACCTACCGAGCCCCACTGCGCGACATGCAGTTCGTCCTCCGCGAACTCGCCGGTATCGACGAGGTCGCGAAGCTTCCCGGGAACGAAGACACGCTCGACGTTCTCGATTCGATTCTTGAAGAGGCCGGCGCATTTGCGACCGGCGTGCTCGATCCGCTCAACCATTCCGCGGATAAAGAAGGCTGTTCGATCGACGCGAACGGCAACGTAACCACGCCCAAAGGCTTCAAAGAAGCGTACAAAAAATTCGCGGATGCCGGATGGATCGGGCTTCCCGTGCCGGCGGAGTACGGTGGGCAGGGATTGCCGCAACTCTTGCTCGGCCCGACACTCGAGATGTGGAACGGATCGAATATCGGTTTCGCGAACGGCCCGCTGCTCAATCAAGGCGCGATCGAAGCGGTCGAACTCTGTGGTTCGCACGAGCAAAAGAAAACCTACATTCCCAACCTCGTCTCGGGCAAGTGGACCGGAACGATGAACCTGACCGAGCCGCAGGCCGGCTCCGATCTCGCTCAAGTGCGCGCGAAAGCGGTCCCCGAGGGCGAGCATTATCTCATCAGTGGCGAGAAAATCTTCATCACCTTCGGCGAACACGATATGGCTGAAAATATCATCCATCTCGTTCTCGCGCGTCTCCCCGATGCGCCCGAGGGAACCAAGGGAATCTCGATGTTCATCGTGCCGAAATTCCTCGTCAAGCCCGATGGCTCGCTCGGCGAGAAGAACGACGTTATCTGCGCCGGCATCGAGCATAAACTCGGCATCAACGGGAACCCGACCTGCACGATGAAATTCGGCGAAAAAGGGAAGGGCGCGATCGGCTTCCTCGTCGGCGAGGCGAACCGTGGCCTGGAATATATGTTCATCATGATGAACGCTGCCCGCTTCTCCGTCGGCGTACAGGGCTATGCGGTCGCCGATCGCGCGTATCAGAGCTCGCTCGCGTATGCCAAAGAGCGCGTGCAGATGTCCGACGCAACGACGCGCAATAAGGCGCCGGTCCGGATCATCGAACATCCCGACGTGCGCCGCATGCTGATGTGGCAGAAGGCGAATATCGAGGCGATGCGCGCGCTTGCGTACGTTACCGCCGCCTCACTCGATTTTGCCCAGAAGAGCCCCGATGAAAAGACTCGCAAAGAGCACAAGGCCTTCATCGAACTGATGATTCCCATCGTCAAGGGCTGGTGCACCGAGAATGCGGTCGAACTCTGCTCGAACGCGCTGCAGATCTTCGGCGGTATGGGATACGTCGAAGAGACCGGGATCGCCCAACAATATCGCGACGTGCGCATCACGACGATCTACGAAGGGACGACCGGCATTCAGGCGCTCGATCTCGTCGGCCGCAAACTGATTCGCGATATGGGCGCGACCGCGACGACCGTCATTAAAACGATGGAAAAATTCGCCAAGGAGGCCGCCGCTCACCCGAATGCCGATGTGAAAGCCGTCGGCGAAGCGCTGCTCAAGAGCATCGCATCGCTCGCGGAAGTCTCGCAGTGGATCGGCATGAATGCGATGGGCGATCTCAAAAAGGCGTTCGCCTGTTCGGTTCCTTACCTCAAGCTCTGGGGCGTTGTCGCCGGCGGCTGGCAGATGGCGCGCGCGGCGAAGGTCGCCGCCGAGAAAATCGCTGCGGGCGATAAAGACCCATTTTATACCGCGAAATTGGCGACGGCGAAGTTCTATGCCAGCCACGTGCTCTCGCAGGGAGCCTGGTACAAACGGCAGATCATCGATGGTGCCGGCGATGTCATGACGCTACCCGAAGAGGGCTTCGATCTCGACCGTAAGATGGCGGTGACGGCGTAATCATGGCACTCGTGCACACCGAAGACCGCGATGGCGTGCGGATTATCACTCTCGATAATCCGCCCGTCAACTCGCTCTCGTTCGCCCTTTCGGGCGAGTTTTATCCCATCGTCGAAGCGGCAAGCGCCGACGAGAAGGTTCGTGCCGTCATTATTCGCGGCGCGAATCGGCAGTTCTCCGCCGGAGCGGATATCAACGATTTCTCGACCGAACCGACACCGGAGACCAAGACGGTTCGCGACGTCATTGCGGCGATCGAACGGAGCGAGAAGATCTTCGTTGCCGCTATCGAGAAAAACGCGCTCGGCGGCGGGCTCGAACTCGCGCTCGCCTGCGACTACCGCGTCGCAACCGCCGATACGAAACTCGGCTTACCCGAGATTAAACTCGGGTTGCTGCCCGGTGCCGGTGGTACGCAACGTCTCCCGCGGGCGATCGGCGCGCAAGACGCACTCGATATGATGCTCAAGGGGCGCAACGTCAAAAGCGATGAAGCGACCTCGAAGGGCTTGCTCGACGAGGTCGTCGATTCGCCGGAGCATCTGCTCGACGCGGCGCTGAAGATTGCGGCCGCCGCACCGTTAGGAAAGCGCCGCATCTCGCAACGACGGGTCGAACTCGGCAAAGGCATCAGCGCGCAGGCGGCGGCATTCGTCGTCTCTCAAGCGCACAAGATGGTTCCGGCCGAAGATGCCGGTGGGCTCGCGGCGCATAAGCTCATCGACGCGGTCGAGGCCGCGGTCGAATTGCCGTTTGCCTACGGCCTCGCACGCGAAGCGCGCCTCTTTGAGGAGCTCGCACGCTCGGCGCCCTCGTTCGCACTGCGCCATGTCTTTTTTGCCGAACGCGAACTCAGCAAGATTCCCGGACTCCCCGCTGCCGAACCGCTTCCCATCGCCAAAGCCGCGGTGATCGGTGCGGGAACGATGGGAACCGGTATCGCGATTACGTTCGCCCAAGCGGGTATTCCGGTCGTCGTTATCGATTCCAACGATGCCGCCGTGGAGAAAGCGAAGCAGACGGTCTTCGGCATGTTCATGTATCAGGTCCAAAAGGGACGCATGACGCAAGAAGAGGCATGGAAGCTCGGTCAGTCGATTCAATTTACCGACGACTATAACGAACTCGCCGAGGCCGACGTCGTCGTCGAAGCGGTCTTCGAAAGTATGGATGTGAAGAAGGAGGTCTTCGCAAAGGTCGATGCGATCGCGAAGCCCTCCTGTATTCTCGCCTCGAATACCTCGACGCTCGATATCGATGCCATGGCAAGCGTGACGAAGCGCCCCGAGCAATTCCTCGGGCTCCACTTCTTCGTCCCCGCAAACATCATGCCGCTCCTGGAGATCGTGCGCGGCAAGGCAACCTCACCGCAGGCGCTCGCGACCGCCTTCAAACTCGGGAAGATGCTGCGCAAAACCGCCGTGCTTTCTACGAACGCGTTCGGGTTTATCGGCAATCGTATGGTCTTCGATTATGCGAAGGCCGCCGGCGAACTCGCGGAGTGGGGCATCTCGCCGATGCGCATCGATAGAGTCGCGAAGAGATTCGGGTTCCCGATGGGTCCCTTCGCGATGGGCGATCTCTCCGGCATCGATGTCGCGTGGCATATCGCCAAAGCGCGCCCCGACGTTGCCAAAGGGAAAACAAATGTCATCGATCGCCTCGTCGAGATGAAACGCCTCGGCCAGAAGACGATGGCGGGATATTTCAAATACGACAAGAGCGTCGGCAAGGGGCGCGAGCCGATCGCCGATCCCGAGGTTGAAGCGCTCTTTGCCGACGAAGCGAAGAAGGCCGGAATCGCAGCGCGTACGGTCGACGAGAGCGAGATTTTGGAACGCTTGACGTTCGCGCTCGTCAATCGCGGCGCGTACCTTCTCGAGGAGGGCGTCGCCCTTCGCCCTGGCGATATCGATATCGTCTACGTCTACGGGTACGGCTTCCCGCCGCATCACGGCGGCCCGATGTGGTACGCCGATGAAATCGGCGTCAAGCACGTCTACGAGCGCGTCGTTGCGTTCGGGTGGGAGCCTGCGCCGCTCTTAAAAGCGCTCGCCGAGAAAAACGGCACGTTTGCAAACTACAAGCAAGGAGAATTGATCCATGCGTGAGGCGGCTATCGTCTCGGTCGCCCGGACGCCGATCGGGCGCGCCTTTCGCGGCGCTTTCAATCAAACGCCGGGTGCGTCGCTCGCAGGGTTCGTTGCGCGCGAAGCGATCGCGCGTGCGAACGTCGATCCCGCGGAGATCGCCGAAGTCATCGTCGGCACCGGAATGCCCGAGGGAGCGACCGGTAATAACATCGGCCGTACGACCGCGCTCCGCGCCGGTTGTCCGGTCAGCGTTCCTGGTTCGACGGTGAGCCGTTACTGTGCCTCGGGGCTCGACGCCGTCGTCGCGAGCGCGCGGCGCATTATCGTCGAGGGCGAGAGTGTCGTTCTGGCGGCGGGAGTCGAATCGGTCTCGATGGTGCAGAACGAACTGAACATGAAGTTCTACACCGAGGAATGGCTGCTCCGGCATACCCCCGACATCTATATGCCGATGCTCTATACCGCCGACAACGTGGCAAAAAAATACAAAGTCTCGCGCGAGTCGCAGGACGAGTATGCCTTTTCGAGCCAACAGCGCACCGCCGCGGCGCAAGCCGCGGGAAAATTCGACGACGAAATCGTCGCGATGGAGACGTGGATGGCCGTCGCCGATAAAGAGAGCGGCGCAGTGAGTGAAAAGCACATCAAGCTCGCGAAGGACGAGGGAAATCGCCCCGATACGACGCTCGAAGGGCTCTCGGCATTGAAGGGCGCCGTTCCCGGGATAAAAGAAACCTCGATTACCGCCGGCAACTCATCGCAGCTCTCCGACGGAGCGGCGGCGCTGATGTTGATGGATAGCGAGACGGCGAGTAAACGGGGATTGACGCCGCTCGGCTTTTATCGCGGTTTCGCGGTCGCCGGCTGCGAACCGGGGGAGATGGGCATCGGCCCGGTCTACGCCGTTCCAAAATTACTCAAAGCGCACGGACTCACCGTCGATGATATCGGGCTTTGGGAGCTCAATGAAGCGTTTGCGGTGCAGACCCTCTATTGTCGCGATACGTTGGGGATTCCGCAGGAGCGCTTCAACGTGAGCGGAGGCGCAATTTCAATCGGACATCCCTACGGTATGAGCGGTGCGCGCATGACGATGCACGCGCTCATCGAAGGCAAACGTCGCGGGGCAAAATACGTGGTCGTCACGATGTGCGTCGGCGGCGGCATGGGGGCCGCGGGGCTCTTCGAAGTCGCCTAGCGATCCCTTGATTCGTTGAGTAGAGAGAAAGGCGGGTGCATGCACCCGCCTTTCTAGCGACGCCGTGCTTGGAGCGCGGGGTTCTCGGCTCGCAACCGCACAAAAAGCACGACGGCGTTTAGGGCGCTAAAAACCGCTGCAATCTGCCAGGCGCCGAACGCGAGCGGTAGGAGCGCGATCTCGCAAACGACGATCGCGTAATTCGGGTGACGCATGAATCGATACGGGCCGCGTAGGACGAGGGGACGATCGGGGAACGTAATCACTCGTGTCGTCCAATATGGACCGAGCGAGCCTATCGTCCAGATGCGTGCGAGTTGCAGGGCGGCATAGAGCCCAAGCAATAGAAAATTGGGCTCGCGGGCGTGCGGAACGAACGCGAGCATCGCAACAAGCCACGCCGAATGTAGGGCGACGATCCATCCGTGCTGCCTCGCCGCAATCTCGATCCCGCCGGAGGCGAGCGCACGCTTCGTGTTGGCTCGCGCGTAGATGAGCTCCGCGCTCCGTTGGGCGGCGACGAAGAGCAGCGTTCCGTAGAGCCAGGTCATCGTTCGAGCGTAAGAAATGCGGTGGTGAATCCCGGCCCCATCGCGCTTAAGAGCGCGCGTCCTCTCGATGCGTTCGCAAAGGCGCCTTCGCGCAGAGCGCGTTCCAGGACGAAGAGCAGCGTCACCGAGGACATGTTGCCGTAATCGCGCAGCACCGCACGGGAATCGGTGAGTGAGCCCGGTGCTATGGCGAAGGTGGCCTCGAGCGCATCGAGGACCTTCGTTCCGCCGGGATGGCTGAGAAAGGCGTCGATCTCGCCGATCGTCAGGTTATTGCGCGCAAGAAAGTCGTCGAGAATCGTTCGTAACTCGCGGGCGATGAGGGCCGGAATGTCGCGCGAAAATATCGCTAGTAATCCGTCGTCGGCGACATCCCAGCCCATGATATCGAGGCTGTGCGGGAAGGTGTACTCGCCGGCTGCCGTTAAGCGTGCGCCGCTCCCCGAACGCGAAAGAACCGCCGCAGCCGCACCATCACCGAAGAGTGCGGTCGCGACGATATTGCTCTTCGTAATCTCGTTGCGGCGAAACCAGAGCGTGCAACATTCAACGCCGATAAAGAGCACGTTCGCGAAGGACCCGCTCCGAACGAGATCGGCGGCGCGCGCGAGCCCGAGGGCTCCGCCGACGCAACCGAGGCCGACGATCGGCACGCGCGTGGTCCGCCGGCCGAACGGCATCCGCTCCATGAGCAGGGCCTCGAGCGAGGGCGTCGCGATACCGGTGGTGGAGACGCTGACGATTGCATCGATCGCTTCCGGAGCGAGACCCGCGCGTGCGAGCGCACTGGTTGCCGCCTCTTCAACCAGGCGCACTGCGCTCTCGCGATAGAGGGCGTTGCGATCGGCCCAGCGGTGCTCGTCGTAATACCACTCGACGGGAACGCACGAATAGCGACGCTCGATACCGGTGTTTGCAAAGACCGGAAGCAGGCGAGCGACCACGGCGGAGTCGGCGAATTGCGCGCGCACGCGCCGTTCGATATCGGCCTGCTCCAACACGTTCGGCGGTACCGCCGTGGCGACGGCGTTGAGGTGAACGGGGATCATGCTGGCCTCCATCGCGCCTCGCCGATGCCGAGAAATAGCGGCGGCAGACGCGCTCCCCGCTGCATTGGCGTGAAACGCGCGATTCCCGCTAGCGGCGAATCGTCACGATCAAGCGCAAGCCGAAGGGATCGGCGAAGTAGCGATTCGTCGGTAGCGGCCCGTAGACGGGATTGCCAGCGTTGCTGCCGACGATACCGCGGTAGGGAACCCCGGCGCCGATGAGGCTATAGCGACCGGCGATCGCATTGGTGAGATTCGTTGCCGAGAGCGTGATATCGAGGCCGCTGGAGAGCGTGCGCCCAACCGCGGCATTCAGTAGTGCAAATGGCCCCTGGTTGTATGCGTTGTTGTTTCCCTGCGCGTATCCGTCGAGAACCGCGTGCCAGCCGTTTCGTGACCAATCGATCCCCAACGAGCCGCTCTGTTGCGGAATGTTGAGAAATTGTTGGTTCGCCACGAGACTGCCACCGGAGGTGGGGTTACTCACCGTCGCCGGAAGCGGCCCTGGGTAGGCGACGTTCAATCCATACCGGGCAATGAGATTGAAAGCGCCCAGTCGGTGGTGCATCCGAATCTCGGCTCCCTGGTAGACGACATTGCCGACGTTGATGGGATAGGAGGTGAGCGGCGGCACGCTCGCCGGACAACTCGCTCCCAAGGGGTAATAGATCTCGATGGGGTTGCGTAAGTTCGTGCGATAGAGCGCAACATCGTAGCTATCTCCGGGCGCGCCGACATGCGAATATCCAAGTTCGTACTCGGTGGCATGCTCGGGCTGTTCGGCGGGATTTCCCTGCCCGGTCGCAACGCAATTGGAGTCGATGGGGAGATCGGCGATGGGGAAGAGATAGCGTTCGATCAGGAGCGGGGCGCGGAAGCCCGTACCGAGAGCGGCGCGAACGACGTCGTGAGGGCCGAGATTGAGCGCGGCTCCGATGCGGCCGTCGAGACTCGAGCCGAAGCTGGAGTAATGCGTGAGATAGAGCCCGCCCTGCAGGCGTAGGCGTGCATCGACACGGTCGCTCTCGCGCAGGAAGCCCGACACGATCTGTTGTTGCAGGGTGCCGTTTACCCCGGTCGCGCGGAAGGATTCCCCGCTCGCGTAACCGCCGATGGCGAAATCACTAGAATTTCGCGGAAGCTCCCAACTCACATTCAATGTCGAACGACGGTCGTAATGGGTGAGATCGTAGGGCGAGATGCCGCCGCCGTGAAGCGCGAGGTCGTTGTTGGAGGCGCTCGCATCGGCGAGCAACGAACCGGCGCCGAGCGGCATGCGGGCGCGAAGATCGTAGGCGCGAATGTTTTGGGCGACGGTGGAGGCACCGGGCCCGATAAAATCGGCTCCGGCGCCCTGTTGCGTCGCAAGCGCCGGCGTATTATCCGCAGCGCTCATATCGCGCGTATCGCCCATCGAAAAGACGCGGAATGCAAGGTCGCTCTCTGGGTTGATGGAGTAGCGGAGATTCACGAGTGCGGAGCGCTCGAGAATATTCGAGCCGAGATGCTGGGCCTGCGCTCCGATGCACGGTTGCGGTTGCGCTGCCTCGTATCCCCCCGTGCAGAGCGTGACGTTCTGATTCGCATTGCCGATCTCGCTCTGATCGTCGAGTGCGGCCGCATAGCCGAGCTTTCCGCGCGTTCCCGTCGTGTTGTACCATCCTTCGTTGCGGCCGAATGAGCCCGTCGAGAGCGAGAATGCGCTATGCGCTGCGAGCGTCGGATGGAGCGAGATGAGGTTCACCGCACCGCCGATCGTGTTGCTTCCCTCGCGGCTAAAGGGGCCGAGCCCCTCGCTGATTTCAACGTTCGAAAAGGCGGCGATGGGAAAGCGGGAGAGATCGAGGTCGCCGGTGTTCCCGTCGTTGAGCAGCTGGCCGTCGAGCATGACGAGCGTCTCCGAAGGATCGGGGCCGCGCAGCGCTACGGTGGCGTAGGCGGTCGATGAGCCGCCGTTCGGACGAGCGATGGTGATCGAGGGAATGCTTTCGAGCGCACCGATGACGTGCGATTCACCGGCACGCTCCATCTCTGCGCGGGAGATGGAGATATGCGGTGTCGCCGTGCGCACCGGCTGCTCCGCGCCATTGACGCGTACCGTGGCGATGACGTGTAGCTGCGCGGAATCGAGCGGTTGCAGCGCGACCTCAATCCGGTCGTCCTTCGTTACTGTAAGCGGGCCGATCCGCGTGCTTGCGTATCCGACGCGCGCGAAAGCGAGAAAATAGCGCCCCTTCGCGACCCGTACGCGGGCATTGCCAGCGACGTCGGAGCGAGCCTCGATGCGAGCGCGGGTCGTCGTATCGGTGAGTACGATGCGCGTCTCGGCGAGCGGCGCTCCCGATGCCGCGCGGACGTGAATCGAGATGAGGCAGCAGAGGATGGCGTGGAGCGGCATTCTGGGAGACCTCGTTCGTTAGAGATTGATGAGCGGCCGAAAGCGCACGCGCTTTGGGCGCGATGCCTCTTCGCCGAGGCGACGGATTTTATCTGCTTCGTATTCGTGGTAGTTGCCGGTAAAGAACGCGACCCTGCTCTCGCCTTCGAAGGCGAGAATATGGGTGGCGATGCGATCGAGGAACCAGCGATCGTGGCTGACGACGAGCGCGGTTCCGCCGAATTCGAGCAGCGCTTCTTCGAGCGCGCGCAGGGTCTCGACATCGAGATCGTTCGAAGGCTCGTCGAGGAGCAAGACATTCGCGCCGGAGAGCAGCGCTTTTGCCAAATGCAATCGGCCGCGCTCGCCGCCGGAGAGAACGCCGACCTTTTTCTGTTGGTCGCCGCCTTTGAAGTTGAAGCGTCCGAGATAGGCTCGCACGTGCATCTCGAAACGGCCGACGTTGAGGATATCGTTACCGCCGCCGATCGCTTCGAAGACCGTCGCATCGTTCGGCAGCGAGGCGCGCGATTGGTCGACGACGGCGATCTTGACGCTCTCGCCGATATCGATCGTTCCCTTGTCGGGGTGTTCGGCGCCGGAGATGGTGCGGAAGAGCGTCGATTTTCCCGCACCGTTGGGGCCGATGATGCCGACGATCGCGCCCGCCGGAATCGAGGCGTTGAGCCCCTCGAAGAGTACGCGGTCGTCGTAGCTTTTCCCAAGATCGATGAGATCGATCACCTTGGTACCGAGCCGATCTCCGGGCGGGATGAAGATCTCTTGCGTTTCGTTGCGTTTCTGATATTCGTAGCTCGCGAGCTCTTCATACCGAACGAGACGGCTCTTGCCTTTCGATTGCCGGCCCTTTCGCGCGGTGCGCGCCCATTCTAATTCGTGCGCGAGCGCGCGCCGACGTGCGCTCTCTTGTGCCTCTTCGGAAGCGAGGCGCTGCTCTTTTTGCTCGAGCCAGGAACTGTAATTGCCTTTCCACGGGATTCCACGCCCGCGGTCGAGTTCGAGAATCCATTCGGCGGCATTATCGAGGAAGTAGCGATCGTGCGTGATGGCGACAACCGTGCCGGGAAAACGTTGGAGAAAGCCTTCGAGCCACTCCACGCTCTCGGCGTCGAGATGGTTCGTCGGTTCGTCGAGCAAGAGCATGTCGGGGCGTGAGAGCAAGAGCCGACAGAGTGCGACGCGACGCTTCTCGCCGCCCGAGAGCGTACCGACGATCGCCTCCCACGGCGGAAGGCGCAGCGCATCGGCGGCGATCTCCAATTGTGCGTCGCTGTCGTCGCCGGCGGCGGCGATGATCGCTTCGAGCTCCGATTGTTCGCGTGCGAGGCGATCGAAGTCGGCCTCGGGATCGCCGTACGCGGCATAGACGGCGTCGAGCCGACGGCGCGCATCCATGACCTCGCCCATCCCCTCCTCGACGCAGGCGCGCACGGTGAGTGCGGCGTCGAGTTTCGGCTCCTGTTCGAGATAGCCGATCCGCAGGTTCGGCGCGGGTTCGGCGTTCCCGTCGAACTCGGTATCGAGCCCGGCCATGATGCGCAGGAGCGTCGATTTTCCCGAGCCGTTGAGGCCGAGAATGCCGATCTTCGCTCCTGGGAAGAAACTCAAGGAAATATCATCGAGGATGCGTCGCTTGGGCGGCACGGTTTTACCCAAGCGGTACATGCTAAAAACGTATTGACTCACGGAACTCCGGCAGTTCGCGTGCGGGCGAGGATTTTACTCTCGTCCTCGCGCAGGACTCCGGATGCGAGCGAGAATCGAGCCGTACGGTGAGGCGGCTCTGCTGCTGGAATTGGATGAGGGCACGGAGATGGCTCGGCAGGTGCGACTCGAGGCGCTCGCCTCCTCGATCCGCCGCGAACCCGAGGTGCGCGAAGCGGTCGTCGGCTTCGGAAACCTCAGCGTACTCGTGCAACGCGGGAGTCGGCGACAGATCGCCGCGTGCTTGCTCGAACGGCTCGAAGAAGCGGGGGCTCGTGGCGGCGCCGAGAGGCTGCACGAGATTCCGGTGCGCTACGACGGGGAGGATCTCGCCGAGCTCGCCTCCCTCCACGGTCTCTCGATTGAAGCGGCGATCGCCCTCCATCTCGCACCGCTCTACAGCGTCGCTTTTCTCGGCTTCTCGCCGGGTTTCGCATACCTGCTCGGCCTCGATCCGCGCTTAGCGACGCCTCGGCGCGTGCGCCCGCGCGCGCTCGTTCCGGCAGGCTCTGTTGCGATCGGCGATGCGTTTACCGCGGTCTATCCCGTCGCGTCGCCGGGTGGCTGGCACCTGCTCGGGCGGACGAGCAGCACGCTCTTCGACCCGGAGCGACGCCCTTCGGCGCTGCTCGCCGCCGGCGATCGCCTGCGATTCGTGCGCGTGCGATGAGCGAGGAACTCATCGTCGAGCGGGCCGGGGTGCAGAGCCTCGTGGTCGCTGCGCCCCGCTGGGGGCATCGCCACGAAGCGGTCGCATGGTGCGGCGCCTTCGACCGACGTGCCTACGATGATGCACATGCGATTCTCGGCAACGAGGATGATGCGGCAGCGATTGAAATTGCCTACGGGAATGCATGCGTGCGCTTTACCAGCGCGCGAACCTTCGCACTCGCTGGGGCCGATGCCGATGCGCGGCTCGATGAGGAACCGATCGCAGCGTATCGTGCGATTGAGGCGCGGGCCGGTTCGCGCTTGCGTTTCGGCCTGCCGCGCGACGGAGCGCGAACGATACTCGCGATCGCCGGAGGGATCGCCGTTCCTTCGGTGCTCGGCTCGCGTAGTACCGATCTCCGTTCGGGCTTCGGCGGTTTTCAGGGGCGCGCGCTCCGTGACGGCGACCGCCTCCCACTCGCCGCTCGCGGAGGACAACTCCCCCGTGCACGCGAGGCAGTGAAGCGCGATGCACGGTTTCGCGTGGTACGCGAGCGCATCCATTGTCGCGACGCCGCTGCGTTTACAGAGCTTTGCTCGCGGCCGTGGCGAGCGAGCCCGCAGAGCGATCGCATGGGGGTGCGCTGCGATGGCGAGCCGATTCGCGGCGAGCGCCGAGAGATCGCAACGCTCGCGGTTTTCCCGGGGACGATCCAACTGCCGCCGAACGGCTTTCCCATCGTTCTCGGCGTCGACGCGCAGACGACCGGTGGATATCCGGTAATCGCTTCGATCCTCGACGAAGATCTCTGGAAGCTCGGAGAGCTTCGACTCGGTGAAGAGATTACGTTTACGCCGGTGCAGTCGATCGACCTCAATGCCGACCTCGGCGAAGGCTCTGCCGACGATGCGGAGCTGCTCGAGATCGTGACGTCGGCGAATATCGCGTGCGGCGGGCATGCGGGCGACGAACGCTCGATGCGCGAGACCGTTCGCGCGGCGCTTCGCTGCGGTGTAGCGATCGGCGCGCACCCCTCCTATCCCGATCGCGAAGGCTTCGGGCGGCGAGCGATGGAGTTTCGGAGCGAAAGCATCGTCGCATTCGTGACCGAGCAGATCGCCGCACTCGCTCGCATCGCGCGCGAGGAGGGAGCATCGCTGACGCACGTGAAGCCGCACGGCGCGCTCTACAATCGCAGCGCGGTCGACGTCGATACCGCCAACGCAGTCGCAGGCGCCGTCGCCGGCTTCGACCGGAATCTTGCACTCGTGGGGCTTGCCGGAACTCTTTCGACGGAGCGTGCGCGTGCGTTCGGCTTGCGTACGGTCGAAGAACTCTTCGCCGACCGTCGCTACCGCAACGACGGTGGTTTGGTTGCGCGTGGGGAGCCGGGAGCGCTCATCGAGAGCACCGAGGAGGCCGCCGATCAGGCGATCGCACTCGCTCGCTCCGGACGCGGCGAGAGCATCTGCCTGCATGGCGACGGCGCGAACGCAGTGAACTTTGCGCGCTCCGTGCGGCAGCGATTGCTGGAGGCGGGATTCGTGCTGCACAGCGCCGCATCGCTCGACGGATGAACGCTGCAACCGGCGGCCTCCACTATCGTGCGTGCAATCTCTGCGAAGCGATCTGCGGCTTGCAGATTCGCGTTGAAGGCGGGCGCGTCGTCGATCTACGCGGCGACCCGGAGGACCCGCTCTCGCACGGTGCGATCTGCCCGAAAGGCAGCGCGCTGATCGATCTCCACAACGATCCCGATCGCTTGAAAGGGGCGATGCGTCGCGTCGGCACGCGGTGGGAGGAGATCGCGTGGGATGAAGCTTTCGATATCGCCGCCGCCAAACTCGGTGAGATCGCGCGAACCTTCGGTCCGGAGGCGATCGCGAGCTATCAAGGGAATCCCAGCGTCCATAATAGCGGCACGCTGCTCGGCGCGGGAGCATTTCTCCGCGCGCTGCACGTGCGGAATCGCTATAGCGCGACGAGCGTCGACCAACTGCCGCATCACGTCGCTGCCGCAGCGCTCTTCGGCCATCCGATGTTGCTTCCGATCCCCGATATCGATCGTACGATGCTCTTGCTCGCCTTCGGAGCGAACCCCCTCGCATCGCAGGGAAGTATTATGACCGCTCCCGGAATGCGCGAACGGCTGCGCGCCCTTCGCGAACGAGGCGGTCGCTTTCTGCTCTTCGATCCGCGCCGCACCGAGAGTGCGGGGGTCGCCGACGAACACCATCGCATTCGCCCCGGTAGTGATGCACTCGTGATGTTGGCGATGCTTCAGGTTCTTTTCTCCCGCGGGCTCGTGCGGAGCGGGCGGCTCGGCGCCTCGCTCGACGGAGTCGAAAGCGTGCGTGCGGCGGTCGCTGCGTATACGCCCGCACGCGTCGCCGAACGCGTCGGTATCGCCGCCGAGGAGATCGAACGGGTCGCGGTAGCATTCGCAACGACGCGCCCTTCGGTGGCCTATGGACGCATGGGAGCGAGCACGCAAGAATTCGGCGGGCTCTGCCAATGGTTGCTCGCGCTCCTCAATGCTCTCACGGGGAATCTCGACGAAGTCGGCGGCGCGATGTTTCCGTTGCCGGCCTTCGATCTCTTACTCGGGGCGAAACCTGGAGCCGAGTTCACCTCGCAGCGTCGCACGCGGGTGCGTGCTTTGGCGGAGTTTAACGGTGAATTTCCCGTTGCAGCGCTCGCCGAAGAGATTGCGACGCCCGGTGAAGGCCAAATTCGTGCGTTGGTAACGATTGCGGGGAATCCGGTGCTCTCCACGCCCAACGGCCGCGCACTCGATCGCGCGCTCGAAAGCCTGGATTTCATGCTGGCCATCGATCCCTATATCAACGAAACGACCCGGCACGCCGATATCGTGCTTCCCCCCGCGATCGGTTTAGAGACCGAACACTACGATGCGATCTTCCATCATTTCGCGGTACGGAATACCGCTCGTTGGAACGATCCCGTCCTTCCCATCGCTCCCGAACAGCGGTACGACTGGCAGATATTCGAAGAACTCGCGCGACGGTCGAGTGGCCGAACGCCGACGCCGCCGCGCGAGCGGATCGAGCGCGCGCTACAGGCGGGCCCGAGAAATACCTCGATTGACGAGCTTCGCCGCTTTCCGCACGGCCGCGATTTTGGAGCACTGACGCCTTCGTTCCCAGATCGCTTGCTCACCGCCAACGGCCGTATCGATCTCGCGCCCTCGGCGATGCTCGCCGATCTCGCGCGCCTCGAGCGAGCGATCGCCTCACCGATCCCCGACCTCGTGCTGATCGGCCGGCGCGAACTTCGCAACAATAATTCTTGGATGCACAACGCACCGCGCTTGATGCGCGGTGAGGAGCGCTGCACGCTCATCGTGCACCCAGAGGACGCCGCGCGCTATGGTATCGAGGATGGCGCGGCGGTCGAGGTGCGCAGCGCGGTCGGCTCTATCGAGACGCGTGCTCGCATCGACGACTCGGTGATGCCCGGCGTCGCAAGCCTTCCACATGGATTCGGACACGGGCGCGAGGGCGTGCGGTTGCGTGTGGCCTCCGCGCATCCCGGAGCGAGTATCAACGATCTCACCGATCCGCTCCGTCTCGACGAGCTGACCGGGAATGCCGCACTCAACGGCACCCCGATCGAGCTTCGAGCGCTCGAAGCTCGGTGAGCAGCTTCGCCCAGGCCGTGCGTTCGCGAATCGGGCGGACGAATGGCGCGAGCCGAGCGATGTGGGCGTGCAACGCGCGACGAAAGGCGCGATCTTCGATAAACCGTTGCAGCAATCGACGCAACGATGCCGTCGATCCAACCTCGTAATATCCCGGATAGTTCGCGCCGAGAAGCCCGATATTTCCGTCGATGCGCGACGCGAGCACCGGAACGCGCAGTGCGATCGCCTCACCGAGAACGTTCGCACCGCCCTCCATGCGCGAGGAGAGGACGAGGGCGTCGCTGCGCGCGAGTAATGCCAGCGCGGCGCGCGTACCGAGCTCGCCGCGATAGCGAAAGCGCGGATTGCAGGCGATTTCGTCGGCGGTGCGCTCGTGATAGCGCGCGTCGATCATGCTCCCTGCGAGCGTGACGCGCACGGAAAACTGCCGCGGAAGCGCGCGCGCTGCGTAGGCGGCGCGGAGCGGATCTTTCTCGTTTCGCAGATGGCCGAGCACGGCGATCTCGCAGCGCGCATCCGTTCGTCGGGCGCGTGAAAGCGAGGATGGGAGTGCGACCGATTGTACGATGGAGCGCGCCTTGGTGCGCAGCGAGGGCGCAAGCAGATCGAGGGCGAGTGGTTGCAGGGCGACGATGGCGTCGGCCGCCTCGAGTGCGCGCAGCGCCGCTCGACTCCGAGGAAGATCGCGATAGATATCGGTTCCCGTCAGAACGACGATCAGGCGGCCGTCGCGCGAGGCCTTGCGAAAGCGTAGGGCGGCCGCGGCGCTTTTCTTTGCGTGGAGCGCGACGACGATCTCGGCCTCGACCGAGTGCGCGTCGGAGGGGAGAATCCGAACCCGATAGCCCAATGCGCGAAAGAGCCGAGCGTATCGGCGTGCGGTCACCGCGTTACCGGCGCGCGAGGTTCCGCGTGCCGGGGAGAGAATGGCGATTCGGGTGCCGCGATTCCGTGCCGACGATCTCGTAGATGCCCGCGAACGCACCTTGGCGCTCGTCGCCGATTTGCGCGACGAGGATTTACTCGTTCCGCTGCTTCCCACCATCAACCCGTTGTTGTGGGAGCTCGGTCACGTTGCCTTCTTCGCCGAGCACTGGACCCTGCGCACCATGCTGGGCGCCCCTTCACTTTTGCCCGGCAGCGAACGGCTCTACGATTCGGCGAAGATCGCACACGACGCGCGATGGGCGTTGCCGCTTCCTTCGCGCTCCGAAACGCTCGCCTATCTGGAGCGACAACTCGAAGCGACGCTCGATGCACCCTACCTCGACGAGCGGAGCGAGTATTTTAATGCGCTCGTCCTCTTTCACGAAGACATGCACGGCGAAGCGACGATCTACACGCGTCAGACCCTGAGGTATCCCGCGCCGCGGCTCTCTACGTTTGCTCCGCCCTCGGTGCGCGTTGAAATTGAAGGGGACGCATCGATTCCTGCGGGACGCTACCATATCGGCGCGCGACGCGACGACGATTTCGTCTTCGATAACGAAAAGTGGGAGCACGAGGTCGAGCTCGACGGTTTTCGCATAGCGCGCCGTTGTGTGACCTGTGCTGAATTTCGTGCCTTTGTCGAAGATGGTGGCTACCATCACCAATCGTTGTGGAGCGAGGAAGGGTGGCGTTGGCGCGTTGAGGCGCGCGCCGAGCACCCATCGCTCTGGCGTCGATCGAACGAGAGCTGGGAGCGGCGGCATTTTCAACGCCACATTCCACTGCGCGATCGCGATCCGGTGGTGCACGTCAACGCCTACGAAGCCGAGGCATTTGCGCGCTGGGCCGGGCGCCGCTTGCCAAGTGAAGCGGAGTGGGAGGTCGCCGCGACGGGGGGCGAGCGGCGGCGTTACCCCTGGGGTGAGAGCCCGGCACGTCGCGACACCGCGAATCTCGATGGGTGGTACGGTGACGTCGTCAGCGTCGATGCCTTCGCCGACTCCGCCTCGCCGTGGGGCTGCGTGCAGATGATCGGCAACGTGTGGGAGTGGACCGCCTCGCCGTTTCTTCCCTATCCGGGCTTCTCGGCGGATCCCTACGCCGAGTATTCGCAACCCTGGTTCGGCGTTCAGCGTTCTTTGCGAGGAGGGGCATGGAGCTCGCGAGCGCGGATGCTCTCGACGCGCTGGCGTAATTTTTATCTCCCGCATCGGCGGGATATTATTACCGGATTCCGTACCTGCGCGCTCTAGCGCGCGAGCATTCGTTCGACGGGAAAGTGAGGAAACGTGTCAGTAGCAGCTCCGGTCGCCGAGCGCCCCAATACACGGGCATGGATTCTCGGCACGCTGCTCTTCATCGCGATGGCGATCGTCGGTCTCTACATCGTGAAATGGTCGCCCTACTGGGGGAAAGCGCATATCGCGGCAGCGACGCATTCCATCGGCCCCTCGATCGTCAGCGGCACGAGCGCGGCGCCTCCCGCGGCCGGCTGGTCGGCCGCACTGCAATATGCCATTGCCTATTTTAATGCGGTCTGGACCGCGGTCGTTCTCGCGCTTCTACTCGGCGCGAGCATCCAAGTCTTCGTTCCCCGGAAATGGTTGCTCCAACTCGTCGGCGCGGCGAACGCTCGCTCTGCGGCGATCGCCGGCGCGATCTCGCTCGCAGGCATGATGTGCACCTGTTGCACCGCACCCATCGTCGTCGGCATGCGCAAACAGCGAACGAGCATAGAGGGGGCGCTCGCCTTTTTCCTCGGCAATCCCTTGCTCAACCCGGCAGTCTTGATCTTCATGGGTTTCGTCCTCGGCTGGCAGTTCGCAGCGATTCGTCTGGTTTCGGCGGTGCTGTTAATCGCCGTCGTCGTGGCCGTCGCGCACCATCTCGGTGCGGCGCTCCCGAGCAACGAGGTCGAGGCGCCGAGTTTCGAACTCGCGCCGATCGAGCAACCAAACGCGAATCTCCGCACGCTCTCGGTCGCCTGGCTGAAGGAGATGTGGAACGAGATCGTCGCGATTCTTCCCGGATATATCGTCATCGTCTTTCTCCTCGGGGCGGCGCGCGCGTTTCTCTTTCCCCCGGGACTGACGTTGCATACGAACGGCATCATTCCGACGGCCTTGGTTGCGCTCGTAGGAACGCTCTTCGTCGTTCCAACCGCCGGCGAAGTCCCGATCGTGCAAACGTTGCTCGCGCATGGGATGAGCATCGGTGCGGCGATTGCCTTAATCATCACCCTGCCGGCGATCAGCCTCCCCTCGCTCTTTATCGTCCGTAAGGTCTTTCCACCGAAAGTACTCGCGACCACCTTCGGCATCATCTTTGTCGGCGGCGTGCTCATTGGAAGCATCGCCTCCCTCTTCGTCCATTAGAAAGTACGACGTTGACGAAAACCGAGATCGCGCGGCTCACTCATATGTCGAGTTGCGCGGGTTGAGCCTCGAAACTCGACGCACGTGCGCTCGCGCAGGTTCTGCGCGGTTTGCCCCCGATTCTCGACCCGAAGGTGCTCGTCGGCACGGCGAGTGCCGACGATGCCGGCGTCTATCTCCTTGACGACGGGCACGCGATCGTTTCGACGCTCGATTTTTTTACGCCGATCGTCGACGACCCGTACGATTTCGGACGCATCGCTGCGGCGAACGCGCTTTCGGATATCTACGCCATGGGCGCCACCCCGCTCTTCGCACTGGCAATCGCGGCGTTTCCCGAAAATATGGCGCCGGAGATTATCGGTGCGATCCTACGCGGCGGTGTCGATAGCGCGGCTGCGGCCGGGATTGCGATCATCGGCGGGCACACCATTAAGGACGAGGAGCCGAAATACGGGCTCGCCGTGACCGGTATCGTTCACCCAGAGCGGATCTTACGAAATAATTCGGGGCGCGCCGGTGACGCACTCATTCTGACGAAGGCGATTGGGACGGGGATTCTTACGACCGCGCGTCGCTCCGACGCCATCGCTCCCGACGCACTCGCTCCGGCGGTTGCGTCGATGGCAACGCTCAATCGGAGTGCTGCGGAATGCGCGTTGCGGTTCGACGTCTCCGCGATGACCGACATTACGGGCTTTGGATTGCTCGGACACCTTCACGAAATGCTCGGTGGCGAGCTTGGCGCACGGATCGACGCGCAGGCGGTTCCGTTGCTCCCCGGAGCGCTCGATCTCGCGCGCGAAAACATCGTTCCGGGAGGGACGAGAACGAACCTCGATGCCGCGATCGGCGACGGGACGCGTTTCGGGGACACGGTTCCAGCCGCGTTGCAGTTGGTGCTCGCCGACGCGCAGACCTCGGGTGGCCTGCTGATCGCCGTCGCCGAGCGTGAGGCCGATGCGTTACTCGCGGCGCTCCACGAAAGCGCCCTCCCAGCTGCAGCGCGCATAGGCTCGCTCGTTCGAGGAGCCGGCATCGACGTCGCGTGATGCTCGAGGGGCGTTACCGGAAGGTGAAGCCGAAGCCCAAATAGTGAGGCTTGCTGCCGGCGCTTGCGTTAAATGCGGTGCCGAGTTCGAATGAGAAGATGAGGCGGGGATCGATCACGCGCTGAATGGCGATCGTCCCCGAGCTTTGCGCGCCACCACCAAAGGCCGCAACCGATTGCGTTGCGATTTCGGCGGTGAGGCCGTAGCGTGCGTTGAGATCGTGGCTGAGAGAGAATGCCGCGGTCGGCGTCACGACGTGCGCGAGCCCGTTGTTGCTCTGCGTGTAGGAATAACTGCCGAGCGAGGCGCCGAGAAGCCAGGAGCGCTTCGGCGACCAATTCGCATAGAGGTTGTAGAGCGAGTCGGGGATGATCGCGGTATTAGCGAGTGCCGAGAGCGGTGGGTGCTCTTCACCCGATAGCGAGAAATATGCACCGTGAAATTCGCCGAGGCCAACCTTCCCGCCGACGCCGGCACCGGTCATGAAATAGACGCCGCTGCCGCGAGCCCCGGATTTTGCAACCTCAGAAGGGTAATCGACGAAGGCCTCGATACGCGATGCGAGGCCGTAGCGAATGCGAGCCTCAGGAAATGCTGCGAGAGCGGTGCCGCCAACACGCGATGCATTCTGGTAATACGTCGTCTCCAGAATAAAACGGTGCAGAGTCGCGATGCAGGCGTTGACCTTTCCATGCGTTCGGCTCGCTACAACGCGCAACGTGTGTCCCTTGCAGGCCGTCGCCGGCTGGCTCGCTGTAGCAGCAGCGGCGTGCCCGGTCGTGAAACGAGCGAACGCTAGTAAAAGCACTATGGAAACGCTAAAGCGACGCATCGCCATCAATGACCTCTCGGGACGTGGGAAACCCGCGCAGTATAGCATGCTTGGGGCCGTATGCCTAGGTCATTTGCCCGCTTGTATAGGAGCACGGCAGAGCTCCATCGGGCGGGTGAGGGAGAGCGTCCCTGCGAAGCATCGCTTCAAGGACTCATTTCGCTCGCTCGTTCCCCAGTACCGGGGTACACATTAGGAGGTTTCGTGCGTCGTTTTGCGATGGCAGGTGCGATCGCGCTTGCCCTGGTCGCCGCTTCGTCGGGAGGTTCGGTTCGCGCGCAGATGGCGCCGGGCGCCGGGCCGCAGCCCGCGCCTTACGCGGTCTTTATCAAAGGTGCGAAAGTCCAATCGGGGCTTATTCCGCTGATCAGCAAGGCGGGAATGTACTATTTCGTTCTCTCTCCGAAGCAGATAGGGCGTTCGTTCGTGGAAACCTCAGTTCCATCGACGGGGCTCGGTGGCTTCGGCCCGGCCGCAGGCGAGCCGTACGTTGCCCCTGCGCGTATCTTCGAATTCGATAAAGCCGACGGGAAGATCGCGTTGCGGTGGCCCAATCGCATCGCGCAGACGGTTCCGGGAACGCCGCAGGCGCTCGCCGCGAAGCAGTCGATGCCGGCTTCGGTCGTCGCCGTCGTGCCGATCGTGGCGCGCGATGCCGCAAGCGGCAATATCGTTATTCCTGCGGCGCCCTTCCTCGGCGATATCGCCAATTATTATGCGGTGTTCTCGCAGGCGATCCACAATCCGATGCACGGCTATCATCTCGACCCGTCGCGTACGTTTTTTAGCGCCGCAAAGGCGTTTCCGAAAAACGACGTGTTGCACGTCCGGCAGACGTGGGCGAGTTTCGACCCCAACCTGATCGACAACGCTCCCGATGCACGCAGTATCGAAGTCGGGATGACCTATAACATTTTGCAAGAGCCGAATGACGGCTTCATTCCTCGCATCTACGATCCGCGCGTCGGCTTTTTCAGCATTCCGCGCCTGAATTTCGCGAACGACGACCACGAGACGCGAAACGTGAACTATATTCTTCGTTGGAACTTCAAACCGAAAACACCGGGCAAGCCGTCGGTCGCTACGCACCCGCTCGTCTTTTCGATCGGCAACGACATCCCGGTCGCCTATCGCGCGACGATTCGCAAGGCATTGCTCACTTGGAACGATGCCTTTCAACGGATCGGCATTCTCAATGCCGTGCAGGTACAGCAACTTCCGGCAAATGCCGACCCGGAGAACCTCTCGTATAACGTCGTGCGTTGGGTCGACACGACGCAGCCGCAGTACGGTGCCGAAGCGCTGATCATCGGCGACCCACGTACTGGCGAGGAACTGAACGTCGGTATCAACGTCGATGCCGTTGAAGGAACCGCCGGACGCGCCTATCGCTTCCTCATCGCGCCGGCGCGTGGGCTCCCCGATTCTGCTGCCGCCGAGCACAAATTCGTCCTCGAGGCGATTCGCTCGACGGTGCTGCATGAATCCGGGCACGATTTCGGCCTGCAGCACAACTTCATCAGTGCGATGCCCTATACGGCGAAGGACCTGCAGAGCAAAGCTTTCACGTCGAAATATGGCATTTCGACCTCAGTGATGGCCTACAATCCGATCAACCTCTGGCCGAAGGGCACGCCGCAGGGGGATTACGAGCAGCTCGTTCTTGGGCCGTACGATTACCACGCCATCAAATACGGCTACGGGTATATCGGAGCGACGACGCCGCAGGCCGAACTCCCGACGCTCGATCGCTGGGCCTCGAAATGGGCGAACCCCTACGATCGTTTCGCCTCCGATGAAGACGTCGACTTTGCCTCGGGGCACGCGATCGATCCCCGCGTCTTCCAGTTTATGCTCACCGATCACCCGTTGCATTGGTGCGAAGGGCAGATCGGAATGATGCGCGGACTCATGAACGCGGTTCTCGCGCGCTTTCCCTCGCCCGGGCATGCCTACGATGAAGCGCGTCTCGCCTTCATCTATCCGTTTACCGACGATCTGCGCTGTTCGCTGATGGCGGCGCACACGATCGGCGGCGAATATCTCTCGCGCTCGCGCCGTACCGACCCGCATGCGACGCTTCCGCTCACCGCGGTGCCGCGCAAGCAGGAAGTGCGTGCTTGGAACCTCCTCGCAAGCGAGCTTTTCGACAATAATGCATGGCATTTCAACGCCGACGTGTTGCGGAGCCTTACCTATTCCGAGGTGAGCTCGTTTACGAACGGAACCTGGGCCTACAATCCCACGCCGCGTCACGACCTGCCGGTGGTGGAGACGGTCAACGCGGCGCAAAATGTTGCGCTGAACGAGGTTTTCGCCCCACTGACGCTCCAGCGGATCGACGACATTCACACGAAGTATCGTGCGAATTCAACGATGAGCTTGAGCGATCTCTTCACCTGGGCGCAGGCGACGATCTTCGGTGATATTGCCGACGGAATCGTCGCGCACGACGGCGTCATCAAACGCAATCTTCAGGTAGCGTTTGCAAAACGTCTGGCGATGATGTGGCTGCATCCGATGCCGGGCACACCGAGCGACGCACAGGCACTCGCACGGGCCGAACTGGTCAATCTCCGCGATGCGACGAGCACCGGGCTCGGCCGCAAAGGGCTCGACGAAATGACGCGGGCTCATCTCGAAGCCTTGCGGGCGCTGGCGAATGCGGCGTTGCGCGCACACATGGCAGTCGGCGGCGCGCCGACGATGCTCCGCTAACCGCGTTCGATGCGGCCGGATGGGGGCTGCGCTTAGCGGCGCAGCTCCTGCCCGAGCGGAGCGAATCCGGTCGAGGTCATCGCCGGCGTCCCATGGAGGACGCTCAGGCGCAAGCGACGCGCGCGCATATCGAGCGAACGGATCGTCACTTCGACTTTTTCGCCGATAGCGTAGTCGGCGGGATCCGCTTCGCGGTCGGAGATATTGCCGACGATTCCGGGGGCGACCTCAACGGCGAGCCGTGGTTCGAGGGCGATCACCGTGCCTTCAATCGTTGCGCCGTTTCGTAGCAGCGCGGCGTTGTCGCGCCACGGGTCGGCGAGCATCGCTTTCCGCGAAGCAGCAATCTTTTTCCCATTCCCTTCGACGCGAAGAATACGTACGCGCAGCCGTTCGCCGACGCTCACCACGTCGGAGGCTTTGGCAACGCGCTCGAAATCGAGTTCGCTCATAGGGACGAGCGCGTCGACTCCGCCGCCGAGATCGACGAAGGCACCGAAATCGGTGAGGCGCACGACGGTGGCCTCGCACTCCTTGCCGACCTCGAGCGAGGCGATCGTCGCGGTGCGGCTTTCGCGACGCTCTTGCGCGAGTGCGCGCCGACGCGAGACGACGAGACGCTTCCGCGCCTCGTCGACATCGATAATTTTCACCTGGACGCTCGTGCCGACCAACGGGTCGAGAGCTGCTCCGCGCTGTTCGCCGCTCTGGCTCGCCGGTAGGAAGGCGCGATAACCGTCGAGATCGAGGAGCAATCCGCCCTTGACGAGCGATTTCACCCGAGCCTCGCGGCTCTCGCCACTCGCATGTGCCGCCACTAACTTCTCCCAGCGCTCCTGTGCGCGCTGCCGTGCCGCAAGTTGCTCGGGCGTCGGGCCTTTCGGGGTAACCGGCTCGGCGACGGCCGCTTCGGTGACGGGATCTGCGGTCGCCTCGGTGACGGGCTCTGCGACGGCCGCTTAACGGGCGCTGCGGCGACCGCTTCGGTGACGGGCTCCACGACCGGTTCAGCGAGCGCCTCAAGCGCGGGAGGAGCTGCTTCGGCCACGAGGCTCTGCGTGGGCGCTTCGAGGGTTGGGTGCTCGTTCATCGGTAGGCTCTCCGCCAAGAATGGCCGCATGAGGCGGCTCGGCATAAAAAACGCCCGTATCGCTTCGGGCGTCGGCAAAGCATCGGCTTTCGCCGCTTGGGTCGCTGGCCCTCCGTGAAAGGCTCCGGCGAGCCCGGCGGGAATCCGAGCCGCCGCATGAAGATCGAAGCGAGAAGGCAGGGTGGAGAGGGGCGCGCGAAGGCGTTCATGGTACTCGGCACCGGTTCCGACGTCGGGAAATCGCTCGTGACTGCCGCGCTCTGCCGCTATCTCGCTCGGCTCGGCATCGCCGTCGCCCCCTTCAAAGCGCAGAATATGTCGCTCAATTCCGCCGTCACTCCCGACGGCAAGGAGATCGGCCGCGCGCAGGCGCTCCAGGCCGAGGCCGCCGGCATCGCTCCGAGCGTCGATATGAATCCGGTGCTCCTCAAGCCGAGCTCGACCGATGGAGCGCAGGTGGTTCTCCACGGGGAGCGCTTTGGAACGGTGCATGCCGCCGACTATCGCGGGCGAAATCGCGAGCGATTCTGGCCGGCGGTGCTCGAATCGTACGAACGCCTCGCCTCTGAGTACGATGCGATCGTGCTCGAAGGCGCCGGCTCCCCTGCGGAGATCAATCTCCGCGAGGGAGATATCGTGAATATGGCGATGGCGCATGCTGCCGATGCCCGCTGTATGCTCGTCGGCGATATCGATCGCGGCGGCGTCTTTGCCGCGATCTACGGAACGCTCGCGTTGCTCGACGATCACGATCGCGCGCGGATCGATGGCTTCACCATCAATAAGTTTCGCGGCGATCGAAGCCTGCTCGAGCCGGGAATCATCGAGATCGAACGGCGCTGCGAACGACGCTGCTTTGGCGTGCTCCCCTATCTTCCGGGGCTGCAACTCGACGAAGAGGACTCACTCGCGCTCGATCGCCGCCGCCTCGGCGCACCGTGGGGCGCGCGTCGCGAGGACGAACGACTCCGGATCGCCGTTCTTTCCTATCCGTACCTTTCGAATTTTACCGATTTCGAACCGCTCGCCGCCGAGCCATCGGTCGATCTGCGCTATACCGATCGTTTCGAGGACGTCGCGAACGCCGACCTCGCGATCCTTCCGGGGTCGAAGAACACGATCGCCGATCTGCAATGGCTCCGGGCGCGCCGGCTCGATGAAGCGCTGCGCCATGCCGGACACATTTTGGGGATCTGCGGCGGCATGCAGATGCTGGGCCGACGGATCGAGGATCCACATGCGGTTGAGGCCGGGGGCACGCACGAGGGGCTCGGCCTGCTCGCGCTCTCAACGACGATGTTGCAGGAGAAAAAAACTCGGCAAGTGAGCGGAGCGCACGCCGCGACCGGTGCGCCGATCCGCGGATATGAGATTCATGTCGGCGAGAGTGAGTACGATACCGCAAGTCTTCCGTTTGCAGAGATTCACGACCTCGGCGCTTCGAGTTTGCGGCGCGACGGTGCGCGCTCGGAGGACGGTTTTGTTGCAGGGAGCTATCTGCACGGGCTCTTCGATGACGATCGCTTTCGGCATGAGTATCTCGGGCGACTGCATGCATCGCTCGGACGCGCTCCCGCGGCGCAGTGGTGTTTCGTGCAACGCGAACGGGAGCGCTCGCTCGATCGTCTCGCAGATATGGTAGCGAGCGAACTCGATCTCCCGACGTTTTTTGCGCGGCTCGTGGAAAGCAGCCTGTCGCCACAGCGGCTAGGCGGAGGTTTTTGAGGCTCCGAGAAATGTTTCGAGGGCGAGGCGTAGGGTCGTGAGATCCGATTGGCCGAGCGGCTTCTCCCAGTGTACGTCGGCACGTTTGGGCCCATCGGTGCTGTAATACATCGTGGCGCGGCGAAAACTTGGTTCGAACACCAAACGATCTGGCTGTTTCTCTACTGCCTGCTCCAATTGTAACGAGGCTCCGAAAGCCTCTCGCAGGGTAATACTCAGTGCGCGGAGGCGCGCTTCGGAGGTCGGCGCATACATCATACTTTGCATGCCGACCGTGCTCAGTGCGAGTCGCGTTGCGTTCGGTACGGCGCCGGGGCGCTCGGTCGCCAAAGTGTCGCGCTCCATCGTGATGACCGCCGTGAGGTGCCCCGCCCCGTCGAAGAGCGCTCGAATTTCAATCTCGGTCACCCCGGGGCCATCGAGCATTGGCACCATCGTGCGCACGGGCTCCTCGGCGAAGCGAGGGTCGCTCACGATTTTTTCGGCGATCCCGCCCTCCTTAACGAGGTCGAGAAAAAGATGCCGTCCACTCTCGGCGGAGGCGCTGTTTTCGTACGCCACCTGAAACGTCTTCGTCCCTGCCGGCTCGTAAATAGTGATGTGTGAATCGATTTCATCCAAAACCCAGGTAAGCAAGGCGATCTGCCCCATCGCTTGTTTCCGCAGGGTGATTTCGCGCCCGACCGTGAGCCAATAGCCTCCCTCCTCACTATCGTCGAGGATCGGCTGGATGACGACTTCACACCAGATGTCGCGCCCATCTTTCGTCAGCAGCATGAGTTCGAGGTTGACGGATTTACGGTGTTCGACATTTTCGGCGAGCGTCGTCAGCAGCTGGCGTGTGTTATTCGGTGATATGAGTATTCCGGACGAGCGACCGAGCAACTCCTCCTCGGTGTAGCCGACGAGATGCGTGAGGGCCGGATTGATATAGAGGATATGGGCACCGCCCCGGCTCGGTGCCACAAAATCGCCGATTGCAAAAAAATCAAGTGATTCTTCGACCGCACGGGCGAGCATGCGGTTCTCGCGTTCGGCGGTGATGCGAGCCCCGATATCACGCAATGAAATCGTAATGAAATCGGCCTCGCTTACCTCACTTCGGAGATGATGGGCGTGGAGTTCCATCGGGAGCGTGTGCGTGCCGTCGCTCGCTAAAACGGCGACCTCACATTGCACGGAATTCTCAGCGATGACCGCCGGAAGATACGGGATGATGAGATCTTCACCGTTTCGATCTTTCACCGATACGAGAGCGTTGGTCTCGCTATTGCTTGCAAGAACGTGAAATGCTTGGTTGCCATAAACGAGAGAGGATAGCTTCGTACAATCAGGATCGATGCGATAGATGGCAACCGCATCGGCGGTGACATCGATGCATGACGTGATTACGCTTTCGCGCTCCTCGCTGGCGAGAACGCCCGTGATATCCGAAGTGATGTTGAGAAGTCGCTGTGTACCGTCTTGCTCCGGGAGCGGTAAAGCGTGGAGCTGAACCCAATACGCGGAGCCGTCGAGTGCATGGATCTGTTGCTCGATGATGGCGTCGTTGCCGGAGCGAACCTTCGCCATCAAATCGATTGCGACGCGCCTATTTTTTTCGTTACGGAAAAGCGCGCCCGGATCGAGCATGACCTCCGCCGGGGTGGACTTTATGCGTCGTGCCGCCGATCGATTGATGTATTCGATCTCGGGTTCGCCCCCCGGTTCGCCCCCCGGGTAGCGATAGATCGTTATCCCTTCGGAGAGGTGGTCGGCATAGGCAAACACCGGTGTTTCGTCAAGCGATTCAGCGATCGCTGCGACGAGGAGATCGAGGTGGGCTCGTGCCTGCGCGGAGATACCTGATTCGGTGATCCCGGGGAGCAGTACGCTCCCGCGCCCTCCTGCGGTGCTGAAGGGAAACGACGCACAAGCGTGGCCGATGCGCTGCGCGAGTGCCTCCAGCGAGGGGGCCGTCAGAACGCCGACGAGCTCTCGGAGTTCATCTCCCTCCGGGTAGATCGCTGCCTCGAGGCGCGCCGTTCCGAATCGCTCCACGAGAAGCGCAGCTCGCTCGCCGCCTGCAAGGGAGGCCGCTAGGCGAAGCGCCGATCTCGGATTATCGCTGGGCATAGCGTTTCCAAGCTACCCAGGCGGTCGCAGCGGCAAACTGCTCCTCGGACATACTCTGAAACTCCATTTCGGCGCGCGGCCGGTTCGTGTTCCCCCAAGCGGCGGTTCGCGCACTGCTGGCCGTCATTCCTCGGGTAGACGAGAACGAAGAGGCGCGATTTAAGGAATTTAACGCGATTAAAACAAAAAAGCGTCGACGCGCCCGAGCGGCACTGCCCTAGGTAAAGCGGTAGGCGGAGAGTGCCTTTCCGTAAATCACATCGTGAAAGTCGCGCTCTGCGCCGTCGCTTGCCGCGCCGGCGGCGACGAAGAGCGGCACGAGATGATCCTCCTCGGGGTGCGCATCGCGGGCGTGCGGCGCGCGCTCCCAATCGATGAACTGCGCCGCGCGGAGATCGGCGGGCGCGAGCGCCGCTGCGTTGAGCCATGCATCGAACGCCGCAGCGCCGTCATCGTGCCCGTCGAAGATGCGTCCGAGATTGTGGTAACTCATACCGCTGCCGAGGATGAGGACCTTCTCTGCGCGCAATGGGGCGAGCGCCGCTCCGATCGCGAGATGGCGTTGCGGGTCGTAGCCGCGCTGCAACGAGAGCGCAACGACCGGAATATCCGCTGCCGGGAAGATGAGTTTGAGCGGTACGAAGACTCCGTGATCGAGCCCGCGCCGCTCGTCGCTCGCCGACGCGATGCCGGCTGAGGCGAGCAAATCGCGTACGCGTTGAGCGAGCGCCGGCGAGCCTGGCGCATCGTAGCGCAGCGCGTAGGTGTGCGCCGGAAATCCGGTATAGTCGTAGATCAGCGAGGGTTGCGGAGTGGAGGTGACCGTCGGAAGATCGCGCTCCCAGTGGGCGGAGGTCACGAGGATCGCGCGCGGTCGTTCGGGCAGCGTCGTTGGAAGCGCACGCAGGTACGCCTCCAACTGCTTCCACGGATCCCCGGGCCACTCCATGAAGAAGCACGGGCCACCGCCATGTGGGATATAGAGCGTCGGTTGCATCGCTCTTACTTCTGCGCGATCCCCTCGACATTGAGTTCGATACGCACTTCGTCGCCGACGAGCAGGCCGCCCGTCTCGAGTGCCTGGTTCCAGGTCAGGCCGAAATCTTTCCGTCCGATGGTTGTCTGTGCGGTGAAGCCGATGCGCGCATTCCCCCACGGGTCGGTCGCGCGCCCTTCAAAGGCGGCTTCGAGGACGACGGGGCGGCTCACGCCGTGAATGCTGAGGACTCCGTGGAGCCGAAACTTCTCGCCCGATCCCTCGACCTGGGTGCTCTTGAAGTCGATGCTCGCGAAATGCTCGACATCGAGGAAGTCGGCGGACTTGAGGTGGGTGTCGCGCTGCTCTTCGCGCGTATCGATCGTCGAAGCCGCGATCTGTACCTCGATCTCGGTCGGCATCGTTCCCTCGTCGGGAACCGCGAACGATCCCGTTACGCCGGTGAAGCGTCCGCGCACTTTGGCGAGCATCATGTGACGGACTAAAAACTCCACCGAGGTGTGGCTGGGGTCGATTGCATATTTCTGAAGGGTGCTGTTCATCTAAATCTCCTTTTGTGGTATAGTCACTATTACATACCAAGCCGCGATTCTCAAGAAGGCACCCACATGTTGCATAGGAACCAAATCGAAACCAAGAGCGAGCCCGACGCCTTTTCGGGGAATTGCCCCGTCCGCGAGCTGCTCGACCGGATCGCCGATAAGTGAACGACGCTGATTATCGGCATCCTGGGGCGGGCCGAGGGAGCGGTACGCTTCGGCGAGTTGCGGCGCTCCGTTACGGGGATATCGCAAAAGATGCTCACGCAAACCTTGCGCGACCTCGAGCGCGACGGCATCGTGACGCGCGCCCTCTATCCGGAGATCCCGCCGCGCGTCGAGTATTCGCTCACTCCGCTCGGGCGGACGCTCGACGAACCGCTGAGCGCGCTCGCTCGCTGGGCGGAACGACATATGCCCGAGGTGCGCTCGGCGCAGGTCGATTTCGACCGGCGATAGCGAAGGGTTTTCGTTCACGCGCCTTTCTTCGTTCGTTCATCGCGACGTGCTATGCTCTGCGGTGAAGAGGGAGAGAGAGCGTGAATATGAGCAGAGGTGCGTCGATCGCGACGATCGCAACGGCAATAGCCGGCGGTATCGCGGCCGACGCTTTTTCTTTTGAAAGCATCGAAGCGGCGCCGCCCGCGGAGCCTCGGCGCCGCATCGGTACGCTCGAAGAGCTCAAACAACGCGGAGCGATCGACTTCGCATATCCCGATGCAGCTTCGCCGGCACGAGCGCTCTTACTCGGAAGCGGCGAAGTCGTCGCCTTCAGCCTGATCTGCACGCATATGGGATGTGAAGTTGCATACTCGCGCGAGACGGAGAGCTTTACTTGCCCCTGCCACGGGAGCGTCTTCGATGCCTCGCGCTCCGGCGAAGTCGAGCGCGGCCCCGCGCCGCGGCCGCTGCCTGAAATTCAAGTAGCGAGCACCAAGGACGACGTTCTCTACGCAGTTGCTCTCTCCGCGCCGATTTTCGGACGCTCCGAGAGCCTGAAAGAGAATCAAGCGCTCTATGGGACCGAGGGCGAACGATGAAGCGCGCCGCATTACTCGATCGGCTATTGGCAACCCCCGATGTCGTCGACCTACGCAGCAGTTCGACGAGTTGTCGCTTTTGCAACGTCGGGTGCGGCTATAAAGTTCTTACCGCGCGAGCCTTCGAGTCGACCTTGCCCGATCTCCCGATCGTTCGTTTGGAGAACGGTCGCTACGTCCAACTCGTTCCCGACGCAAAATGCCCCGTGAATGCCGGTGATTATTCGGTTCGCGGGGGATTTCTGAGCGAGTCGCTCTATCGCAAACATGCGTCGACGCGCGATCGGCTTCGCTACCCACTCGTGCGCGTCGGAACGCGTATGCTGCGCTCGACCTGGCGGAGCGCGCTCGACCACGTCGCGGAACGGCTCAAAGAGTATCTCGACCGGTACGGGGCGTCGAGCATCGGCATCTACCACGCCGATTGGTTCGGAGGCGAGAACGCCTACGCGTATATGAAACTTGCCGCGGCGTTAAAAATTACCAATTACGATCTCAACGGGCGGCTCTGCGCCGCCACCGGAGCCGCCGGGCTCTCGCGCTCGTTAGGCAACGGCGCGCATCCGTGGGCGCTCGCCGATATCGAGGCCGCCGACGCAATCGTGCTTGCAGGAGCGAATGCGTCGGCGACGCTCTCGGTCATCTACGACCGGATTGCGGCGCGGGCGCAGAGCGGAGCGAAGCTCGTCGTCGTCGACGTTCGCCGAACGGAGGCGGCGCGCGCCGCCGAACGATATGGAACCTTCGTGCGCATCAATCCCGGAACCGACGTTGCGTTCTATAATGCCGTCGGCCACGCACTGCTTCAAGATGGGCTCGACGACGAAGCCTTCGTGCATGCCCATACCAACGGCATCTTCGAGTATCGCGAACTGGTACTCTCTCGGTACGCTCCCGAGAGCGTCGCAAAAACCGTCGGCGTCTCGGCTGCGACGATACGCGCGGTCGCAAAAACGATCGGCGCATCGAAGCGCACGCTCTTTCTCTCGGGGAAGGGCCTCGAACACCAGGCGCACGGCACCGACATGATCTGCTCGTTGATCAACCTCGCGTTGCTGACGGGAAATATGGGCCGCGTAGGCGGTTCGTATTCACCGCTCGGGGGGCACCAAGGCTCGATCGTGAATCCCCCGATCGTCGCCGGCGCACTCGGCCACGTTGGGATTCCGAATAAAACCATCTTCGAACAACTCGATGCGATCGAGGCGGGAACGCAGAAGGCGCTCCTTTGTGCGAGCGTTCAACCGCTCGTCACGCTCCCAAATGCGAGTCGAACGCGCGCCATTTTTAGCAAACATCTCGAATTTCTCGTGGTGACCGATATCTATCCCAACGAAACGACCGCGCTCGCGCACGTCGTGTTCCCGGCCGCATCGTGGGGCGAGAGTACCTTCGTTTCGACGAATACCGAACGGCGAGCGCGTTTTTACGATGCATTCGCACCGCCGCCGGGCGAGAGTAAACCCGATTGGTACGTGCCCGCCGAACTTGGAAAGCGCCTGAGCGAGCCGACGAAGTTCGCCTGGGAATCGGCAGAAGCGATCTTCGAGGAGCTCAAAATTGGTTCGCCCTTTGCCGGATTAAGCTACGAACGATTACGTGCTGCGGGCTCCGACGGCTATCAAATACCGGTAGCGACGACGAGCTCCGCCGGCACCGAGAGGCTCTATACCGATGGCGTATTCCCGACACCCGACGGGCGCGCGCAGATTTGGGCGCTCGAGTATGCCGCCCAACCGGAGCCGCCCGACGCACGCTATCCGTATACGTTGGTCACCGGTCGCGAGAACGATCTCTGGCAGAGCGGTTACACCTTTCGGCGCACTCCGCAGCTCGTCGCGCGCTCTCCGCGGAACCTGCTCTCGATGCACCCTGAGGACGCGCGCCGCGCTTCGGTTCGCGAGGGTGAGAAGGTGAGCGTCGTTTCGCGGCGCGGCAAGATCGATCTCATCGCGCATCTCACCGAGGACGTTCCACCCGGGGTCCTCTTTACGCTCTGGGGCTATCCCGGAAGTCTGGTAAACGAGGTGACGCTCGCCGTACGCGACCCAATCTCGCAGGAGCCTGGGTTCAAAGCCTGCGCGGTTGCGGTGAGGCCGGCAGTTCGCTAGCGGCGCCGAGCGAGGATGCTACGATACCAACGTTCGAGCTGCGCGTGGAAGTCGCCGAACGCCGCCACGTTGAGGTAGATCATGTGCCCCGAGGGATAGAAGCCATAGGTAATATGACGTTGGAGCGCGGGCGCGAGTTCTAGGTGTTCCAAGGTGTAGACCGTTGCAAGCCAAGGCGTGACCGAATCGAAATAGCCGTTCGCGGAAAAAACGCGCAGGTGCGGGTTATAGGTCATCGCTTGCGCGAGGTCGGGTGCCGTATTAAGCGGTAGCCATCCGTCGTGCATGAAATTCCAGGGACCGCTTTTGGCGATGGCGGAGTAGGCGCCCATGCGATAGCGCAGGGGCGTTACGTAGTGAAGGTCGTTCCGAAGATACACGTTCGACATCGAATAAAACGCCGAATCGATCGAGGCATCGCTCGCTTCGAGGCTCGGCTGCATCTCGGCCCGATCGAGGGTGTAGATTTGGTAGCGCGAGTCGTAGATGCCCTCGGTTTTCCCTTGCGAACGACGGAACTCCGCAATATAGCGTTGCGCTGGAATACGCAGGTTGGAGTGACGGATATAGGAGGCCGGAATTGCCAGATAATGCGAGAGTTGCGCCACCATCGATGCGTATGTAGCGGGGGCGAGATTCGCTCCCTGGTTCAAGGCTTCGCGGTACGGGCCCATTGCGAAACGTTTGACTTGCTGCATGTACGCGTTGAGGTTCCGGTTCGCACCGGGAACGGCGTGATAGTACCAGGCCGTCGCGGCTTCGGTTGCAAAATCGAAGACGTACTGCCAATCGTCGGTATCCGCTCCACCGTAGATATTGGTTGCGGCAAGGTTGTAATTGAGAATCGAGGATTGGAGCACGATGCCGTCGATCGATACGGCGTGATTCTGGAGATAATTCACCAGCATTGCGGTGCGCGGCGTACCGTAGGATTCCCCATAGAGAAAGCGCGGTGAGTTCCAACGGTTGAATTTCGTTAGGTAGCGCTCGATAAATTGGGCGAACATCTTGATGTCGTTATCGGAACCGAAGACTTTCTTGGCATCGGCGCCGGGCAAGATACGGCCGTAGCCGCTCGCGGGCATATCGACGAAGACGAGATCGGTCGTATCGAGGAGCGTGTCGGGGTTGGAAACGAGGTGGTAGGGCGGAGGAGCGGTGATGCCGCCGTTGGCGGCGATAGCGGCGCGAATCGGGCCCCACGAACCCATCCGCAGCCAGATCGTCGAACTCCCCGGGCCTCCGTTATAGAGAAAGGTGATCGCCCGCCGATTCGGGTTCTCGCCATTGCGGGTATAGGCGGTATAGAACATCGTTGCCAGCGGCGTGCGCTTGGCGCCGCGTACGACGATCGTTCCCGCCCGCGCGGTATAGTCGAGGCGCTTGCCGTCGAGGAGCATGCTGTGTTGCGTCACCGCGTCGGGGACGCGGGTCCAGGCCGGCAGTGCAGTGGTTTTCTTCGGAGCGGCGGCGAGTGCACTAGTAGTGAGAAGGAGAGCGGCTGCCGCCGCAAGACGAAGGGCGTTCACGGTGCGATTCTCCATCATTATCGATCCCCCAAGGTTGCGGCGTACCAACGTTCGAGGTCGGCATGATAGTGGGCGAGCGCTTTCGGGGCGAGATAGATCATATGTCCCGATTTATAAAACCCGTAGGTGATGTTCTGGAGAAGCGAGGGACGCACGTTGAGGTGATCGAGCGCGAACTCGGTTTCTAGAAAGGGCGTGGCGAAATCGTAATAGCCGTTCGCCGAGAATATTTTGAGGTGCGGGTCGTAACTCAATGCGTCGGCAAGATCCGGCGTGACGTCGGTCGTCGGATTCCCGCGGTGCGTGTTGTCCCAGCCGCCGCCCGGAATGCCGTCGTGTGCGATGATGTTATAGATTTGCGTTCGATACTGAAGGGTAGGGTTGTATTTGAGGTCGACGCGGAGATATTGGTTGATCGCAGTCGTGTACGGATAATCGATCGCCGCATCGGTGGGGTCCCAGCGCGGCTGGTTTTCGGCGCCATCGGTAGTATCGGTAACGAAACGGCCGTCGAGCCGGCCCGTTTCGAGCCCGTTGTCGCGCAACAACTCGCTCTCGAAACGCCAGTACGGTACGCGGAGATTATTATTACGAATGAAGCTCTCCGGAAGCCCGGTATAGGCATGCAGTTTCCCAACGATGAGATTGCGCCGTCGTTGCGAAAGGCTCGACCCGCGCGCGAGTGCATTCATGTATTCACCGAGCGCAAACGCGCTCACTTTCGCGACGAACGGGCGCAAATGTACCGGACGATTGGGAAGCGCATGGTGGTACCACGCGGTCGCCGCCTCGGTGGGAAGATAAAAAGCGTAGGCCCAATCGCTGCCGCCGATCGGGGTTGCTCCGGTGACATCGAGACCGAAGTTGAGAATCGACGATTGCAGGACGACGCCGTTGATGCCGACGCCTTTCTGCTGGAGATAATGAACCAACGCCGCCGAACGGGTCGTGCCGTAGGATTCGCCGTACAGGAACTTCGGCGAATTCCAGCGCCCGAACGTACTCGCATAGCGCTCGACGAACTGGCCGAACGCAGCGACGTCCTTATCGACGCCGAAAAACATCTTCGGTTTTCCGACGCCGACGATGCGGCCGAAGCCGCTATCGGGCATATCGATAAAGACGAGATCGGTGACGTTGAGTAAGCTGTATTGATTCTTTACGATGCGAAACGGCGGGCCGCCGGTAATCGTGCCGTCGCCGACTTCAACGCGAACCGGGCCCCAGGAGCCCATGTGCAGCCACATCGACGAGCTCCCGGGCCCGCCGTTATAGAGAAAGGTAATCGGGCGCCGCTCCGGGCTCGCGCCGTTCTCGGTGTATGCGACGTAAAACATCCGCAAGGTCGGTTGATGCTGCTCATTGCGAAGCACGATCGTTCCGGCGCGGGCCGTATAATGGATCCTCTTGCCATCGAGCACGATGCTGTGCTCCGTGACTGCATCCGGATAGAATCTTGTCATTGGCATGGTGCCGGGCTTGGGAGCCGGGACGACGGGCGTGGCTGCCGATAATGTCGGCGGCACGGCGATTGCGAATGCCGCGCTCAGCAATGCAGCCGGCAAGGAGAGAGTGCGTTTCACGTCGATTCCTTTGGCTTGAAGACGCTCGAAAGTTCTTTCGACCTTCGAATACCGCTCGCGCTCACCCTTCACCCTGCCCGAAGAAGCGCGCGCTTGCTTTGCCGAAGAGAGGCCCGTAATGAAAGTATCTGCACGGTGAACGCCGTTATCGCAGCGGTGGCTGTGTGGGGGCTGCTGCTCCCGCTGCTGCTCGTCCTTATCGTAACGCTTCGTCGTGGCGAATGGCGCATCGATATCGCGCAGGGCGCGCTCGGGGGGCTAGCAACGATCGCGATCGTCAAAGCGAGCGCCGCTGCATTCTACGAACGACGCCCGTTTCTCGTCGAACATCTCCACCCGCTCGTCGCACACGCTGCCGACAATGCGTTTCCCTCCGACCACCTTGCAGCGTGCGGTTTAGCGGTTGGGTACCTTTGGACGCGCTCGAAGGCGCTGGCCGTGCTTGCATTGGTTGCCGCCGTCGCAATCGGGAGTGCACGCGTGCTCGCTCGCTTGCACTATCCGCAAGATGTGATCGCCGGGTTCGCGTTCGGCCTCGGTGGTGCGTTGCTCGGAGCTTGGGCAGCGCGGCGGTTGCCCTTTATTCGAAGCGGAGCGCCTCGATCGGGCTAAGGTTCGCGGCCTTCTGAGCCGGATAATACCCGAAGAAAATACCGACCATCGCCGAAAATCCGACGGACGCAAAGATCCAACCGGGGGGAATGAGCGTCGGCCACTTCGCGAGCAATGCAACGAGGATGGTTCCCAACACGCCGACGACGACGCCGATCACGCCGCCGATCGTCGAAAGTACGATCGATTCGGTCAGAAATTGGTTGAGGATGGTGCGCGCACGTGCGCCGACCGCCATGCGCAATCCAATTTCGCGCGTGCGTTCGGTGACGGAGACCATCATAATATTCATGATGCCGATTCCGCCGACGAGAAGCGATACGGCAGCGACGCCGGCGAGCAAGAGTTCCATGACCGCTCCGGTGGAGGATGCGGCCTGCGCGAACGCCTGCAAATTGCGAACCTGGAAATCGTACGGTTGCGGGGCGACGATGCGATGGCGTTGCGCGAGAAGCGCGATGACCTCCGCCTGCACCGGATTCACCTGTGCTGCGGTGGTGGCGGAGATCATCAGTAAATTGACGGTCGTTAGGCCGGTGAGGCGCTCCATCGCCGAGGAGTAGGGGATCAGGACGACGTCGTCTTGGTCCTGCCCCATGCCGCTCTGCCCGAGTGCGGTGAGCGTTCCGATAACGGTGAACGGTGAGCCTTTAATAATCACGGTCTTTCCGATCGGCGAAACGCCGCCGGGGAAGAGTTGTGTAACCACCGTTTGACCGAGTACCGCGACCTTCGCTATCGATGCGACATCGCTCTGCGATAGAAAACGTCCGCTCGCTAACGGCCACGCTTTAATAAACGTATAGGTTGGTGCGACGCCGGTGATCTGGGTCTGCCAGTTATTGCCGCCCGCGACGACCTGCGAGCGAACGCTTACGATCGGTGAGACTGCAGCGACGCCGGGGAGCTGCGCGATTGCGAGGCCGTCTTGCGGTGTCAGCGAGGAGGCGCCCCCAAAGCCCGTTCGCACCCCGCCCTGCGTGACGCTCCCCGGCTGAACGACGATGAGGTTCGAGCCGAGGCTCGCGATGCTTTGCTGGACGGAGACGCGCGCACCCGCACCGATCGCAACCGTGATGATCACCGCGGCAACCCCAATGACGATGCCGAGCATCGTTAACAAAGAACGGACCTTGTTCCGAATCAGCGCTTGGACGGCAAGGCGGAGCGTCGCGCGGAGGTTCATGCCGCTCGTTCCAAGTTCGGTATATCCGAGAGAATATGACCGTCGCGGAAAGTGACGATTCGTTTTGCGAATGCCGCAATATCCGGTTCGTGGGTTACGAGCATAATCGTAATGTTTCTCGTTGAATTGAGCTCCGAAAAAATGCGCATGACGTCTCGCGAGGTCTTTGTATCGAGCGCCCCCGTCGGTTCGTCGGCGAGAATGAGTGCGGGGTCGTTCACCAGCGAGCGTGCGATGGCGATACGTTGTTGCTGTCCGCCGGACATCTGGTTGGGCATATGGTCGGCGAGCGGCTTAATGCCGACGATATCCATTTTCTCCATCGCGATATCCAAACGTCGCGCGGCTGGAACCCCGGCATAGACCATCGGCAGCTCGACGTTCTCGAGCGCGCTCGTGCGCGGTAGGAGGTTGTACGATTGAAATACGAAGCCGAGACGGCGGCTGCGAACGTCGGCGCGTTCGTCGTCGCTGAGCGTGGCAACATCGCGCCCTTCGAAAAAGTAGCTGCCCGATGTCGCACGATCGAGCATGCCGACGATCTGCATGAACGTCGATTTTCCCGATCCCGAAGGCCCCATGACTGCGATGAACTCCCCTTTCTCGATGGAGAGGTCGACGCCGCCGAGGGCGACGACTTCGTCCTCACCCATCGGATAGATCTTGCGAAGATTTCGCACCTCGACGACGCCGCTCATTAGTGGATGACTCGCATCCCACCGCTCACCGGCGATCGCGGGGAGCCCTTGCGGGCGCTCGCTGTAGAGCCAGTCGCTGCAGTAATGACCTCGTCGCCGGAGCTCAAGGCGCCGGCCGTAACCGGAGCGACGGCTGCCTGCGTGCTGGTTGCTAATAGAACGCGCACGGCGACGTGCTGTGGCCGTCCATTGTGGAGGACGAAGAGCATCCCCGCGGTTCCCGGCGCCGATGCGACGGTGCCGCTGCCGCTCGCGAGCGTGCCCCATGGCGAGGTTCCATTCGCCGCCGCACCTGCGGAACTCGGTTTCCACGATAGGGCGGCGAGGGGTACGACGAGCGCGTTCTTTGCGCTCGCAATATCGATCGTCGCGTTCGCCGTCATGCCGGGAAGCAGCGCGCCGTCGGGGTTCGGGACGTCGACAACGACGTCGTAGGTGACGACGTTATTGAGCGTCTGAGGATTGATGCGAACCTGGGCGACGGTGCCTTGGAAGGTGCGCGAAGGGTAGGCCAGCACCGAGAAGGCGACGGAGTCGCGGGCGCGGACGTTGCCGATATCGGGCTCGCCGACGTTAATATCGACCTCCATTTTTTGCAAATTTTGTGCGATGGTAAAGAGCGTCGGCGTGCTGAATGAGGCCGCCACCGTTTGCCCGACCGAAACGGCGCGGGCGACGACGGTGCCGTTGACCGGTGAGGTGATGATCGTGTGGGAAAGGTTGAGCTGATCCTGTTGTACGGAGGCCTGCGCTAATTGGACCGCCGCCGCGGCCGCCTGCGCGCTCGCGTTTTGCCCTTGTGCGGTCGAAGAACTCAGGGCGATTGTTGCGGTACTCGCCTGTGCTTGCGCGCGTGCTTGTGCGAACGCCGCCTGCGCCGCTGCGAGCGCCGCCTGGTCCTGTGCCGTCGTCGAGCGATCGGCATCGAGTTGGCTCTGTGCGAGATATCCCTGCGCTGAGAGCGAGGCGTCGCGCTTCTCTTGGAGTTGCGCGAGGACGAGCGCGGACTGGGCCTTCGCAATATTTGCTTGCGCTGCCGTGGTCGCGGCGTTTTGTGCTGCGTTATTCGCGGTGGCAATCGTCACGCTGCTGAGGCCGCCTAACGCGGTAGAGCCCGCTGCCGCGGCTTGGGCCTGCGCTTGCGCGAGGCTCGCCTGCGCCTGATCGAGTTGCGCTTGAAACGTGCTGGGATCGATTCGAGCGAGTACCTCGCCCTTCGTCACTTTGCTGTTGAAATCGACGTCGATCGATGCGATCGTTCCCGAGACTTGGGTACCGACAGAGATGCTGTTTTGCGGATTCACCGTACCCGAGGCCGTAACGCTCTGGGTGAGCGTCTGAACGACGACGGGAGCGGTCGTGTAGGAGATCCCCGGGTGGGCCCGCTCGATGGCGAAGATCAGTGCGAGCGCGAGGACGACAAGCGATGCCGCGGCGCCGACGAGCCACTGCCATCTCGGAACTCTCGGAGCCCAACGGGCGAGCGCATCGTATCCCCAGGGGTGCGGTAGCGAGCTAGATGACATTGTCGATGATCCTCCAAGCTCATTCTGAGGGCATCGCCTGGTAATCCGTTGTGAAGCTCGTGAAAATCACATGAAATGGCGCTCTTTGCGGTCGCTACCGAAGCACTTTCTCGAGGGCGCGAGCGAGAGGCCCAAAAGTTCTCTGGCCACTTTTGAGGAAGACGATATGCTTCGATCGGTCGATTATGGCGATCGTCGGATATCCACCCTGTAAATAGAGCTTGGAGACCGAGAGGCTTGGATCGTACATCGCGACCGGATAACGCACCTGAAATCGATCGATAAACGCCTGAACGTCTTCCTGCGACGATGCTCCCGTGCCGGTCATATCGGTGGTGCTTCCGGGAATGGCGATGAACGCAACTCGCCTGCCGAAGCGCGCGTAGAGGCGATCCAATACGCCGGTCTCAAACTGGCAGTGCGGACACCACGTAGCGAAGACTTCCAGGAGCACCGGTCGCTTCACCGTCGCAAGATCGAACTCACCTTGGGTGCTGGGGGTCGAGAATGTCGGCGCAAGCGCACCGACGCTCGCGGGCGCGACGACCGGCGCAGTCGACGCATTTTGTAACTGCTGTGTCGGTTGTAGCTTCACCACGAGAATGGCAACGATGACGATGAGTGCGAGAGCGAGAATGCTCAAGGTGAGAAGCGTGCGGCGCTGCATTATGAAGAGATCCTCCGATCGAGAGCGAGCGAGCCAGGTGCGAATCGTGCGACGAGGGCGGCGCAAAGTGCGAGACCGAAATCAAAGGCTACATGCGGCCAATCGGCGGTCGCTCGATCGTTCGGACCGAAGCATCCGCAATCGGCGGAGATACCGCGTAGGACCGCCGATGCAACCGCGATTCCGTAGAGCCCAAATTGCAGGGCCGCAAAGAGTGCCGCCCAACGAGTAAAGAGGCCGATGACGAGATAGAGTCCCACAAAGATCTCAACAAACGGTAGCGCGAGAGCAATGGGAGCGATTGCTTCTGCCGGAAGCAACCGAAAAGCGGCGATCGTTGCCGCGAGCTCGACAGAATGCCCAACCTTCAGTGCTCCTGCGACGATCAGGAGTATTCCGAGGATGATGCGGATTGCTGCGACGGCCGCCGAACGGATGCTCATCCCGTGGCTCGTTCGTGCCGCTATGCGCCGTGCCTCTCGCTCGGCGAAAATATCTCAGGCTCTTCCCAACTTACTTGAGAACTTCCCGAAGAATTACCAATTGAGTAGCCGCTGCGATGTCATCCCGAGTAGCCGCCCTTCGACTCGCTCCGCTCGCTCAGGACAGGCTCGGCGGCGTATCGAGGGATGGTGCGAGCGCGCCTCGATACGGCGCGTACCGCGCCTACTCGGCGTGAAAACGAGCGAGTGGTTATCGACGTTGCGGCGGGTTCGCGCAGCTATAATCGAGCGCGACGTTGCAAACGACGAAGTTTCTTTTTAGCGTTCGATCGCTTACAGTGATGCTGGCGCGCACCGTCGGCACGCCTTTCCCGCGAACGACGATCGTGTAACGACCCGGATGCAAATTGCGCAGCACGTAGCGACCATCGGCATCGGTGCGTACGGAGCTGCGCGACGGGCCCACTGCGGAGACACGGAGTCCTTCGAGCGGTTGCCCCGTCGTCTGGTCGGTGATTCGCCCGACGAGAAGCGCGAAGGCCAGCGCCGCAAATGGAGCGAGGAAGCGGCGAGAGAGCGAGCGCGTAGTCATCCTTGCATGGCTACCTATTCGTGGCGTGCTATTCCTGTCGCGTGAACCATTTCGTGCGCCGAGGTAAGTGAAGCAAGCGTCGGCGCGATCTCCCTCGCGTCACGTTCGAAGGGTGCCCAGAGGTCGCCGTGGCGTGCGAGGCGTGCGCGCACCGCAGTGATATTGAAGCGAGCGAGCGTTGCCGAGGGACGACCGCGAAGCCTCATCCCGGCGAATTCTTCGACTTCGCCCCATTGGAGTGGAGTCGATACCGGGGCGCCCTCCCGCAGTCGAACGGAGTAGGGGAGGACGATCGTTTTCCCTCGGCCGACTTGGCGATAGTCGATATAAACGGCACGTCGATCGCGCTCGCGAAGCGAACGTTCGAGCGTTACGTCCTTCGGACGTTCGCCGGCGACGCGACGCGCGATCTCGTACGTCACCGATTTCACGGCGGCGTAGCTGCGCGCGCCTTTGAGCGGCGCGAGGACGTGCAGGCCGTTTGCCCCGGATGTTTTTACGAGTGCCGTGAGGCCGACGCGTTCGATCTCCGCTCGAAGGACGAGCGCTACACGTGCGAGCGTCGCAAGGGAACATCCCTCTCCGGGATCGAGATCGAAAAAAACAAAATCGGGACGCGTCAGGCTACCGACGTGCGAGATCCAACCGTGAAAAGCGATCGTACCGAGATTCACGAAGTAGAGCAACGTCGCGCGGTCGTCGCAGATCGGGTAACTCACGCGCTTGCTCCCTCCGAGTGCAGGGAGCGCGATGCGGTGTACCCATCCAGGGGTGCCGCGCGGAATTTGCTTTTCGATAAAGCACTCGCCGTCGATTCCATCGGGAGCGCGCTCCAACGTGAGCGGTCGCCGGCGTCCGTGAGCGATCACGTGCTCGGCGATCGCGTCATAATAGGCAACAACGGCACCCTTGGTGATTCCCTCGCGCGGAAAATAGAGCTTCGTGAGGTGCGAAAGCACGATGTTGCGATCGTCGACGCGAATCTCCAGTTGGGATTGCGTCGTCACGCTGCCCTCCGAACGGGGAATGGAATCATAGCTCTTCGATACGTCTTCCCGTTTTCACGGACTCGGGAAAGTTCGCAGGGTCGAAGGTTGCGTCGGCGGCCTCGTCGCGATCTTTCATCAGGAGCCAGGGTTCGTCGTGTTCGTTCGGACGCGGATGAATTTTCAAGAGCGTAAAGCGACCGTGGAGTTTTTTCCCCTGAAGATCGAAGGTGATCTTCCCATGGGCGATTGCCTTGTTCGCTTCTTCGCCGGGCGTCGTGCGGTAGGTGCCGCGGTCCCAGACGATAACGCGCCCGGCACCGTAGTGCCCGACGGGGATGACGCCCTCGAAGTCGCGATAGGAGAGCGGGTGGTTATCGACATGAACGGCGAGGCGCGGTTTGCCGACCGCGAGCGACGGGCCCTTAGGAATCGCCCACGAGGCCAAGACGCCGTCGACTTCGAGCCGAAGATCGTAATGGAGATGCGATGCCTGATGCATCTGCACCACGAACCGGTTTTGCTGGTGATTCGGCATCCGTTTCTCCCTCGTTATCCCGCCTCTTCGTTGATGCAAAATCGAAAAGAAGCCGTGAGGAAGACGGGTTCGCAAGGGGGGTGAAGGGGCGCTGCCGATGCCGTCGTTAGGAGGGCGTTCCCGATTGGAGCCATCGCCAATGCCGCGCGAACAGAATACCGGCGATCACGAGCATCGCCAATGCGATCGTCATGCGGCGAAGCGCAGCATAGCGCGCGTTTGCAAGCATCGATGCGCGAGGAGCAGCCGCGGGAATCGCCGATTGCGGCATCGACCCGGATTGCGTCGCCCCGGGGTGCATCGCTCCGGGCTGCATGCCCGGGCGCCCGTGCCACATCATACCGCCGAAGTGCGATCCGTGTTCGATGCGGATGTTGCGGGTGATGAAGGGGTGGAACGGCGTTGGGTGGATCGCGCCGAATGCGCCGCCGATGAATCCGGCTGTGCCGGCAAAGAACACGACGACTGCAATCAAGCAGACTGCGTAGCCGTAGATATTTGCGATAACGGGGATTCGTTGCATGGTGCCCTCCTTCGAATCTGACGACGATAGCGTACGCCGATCCTCTGAGAGCGTGCTGAAGAATCTTCGACGAAGGAGGGGCGGGGGAGAGGCGGAAAAAGCGCGCCGTGAGCATACATGTCGCCATTGTCGGCAGCGGACCTTCGGGGCTCTATACCGCCGATGCGTTAGCGCGCATTTGGCCTGACGTTGAGATCGACGTCTTCGACCGCCTGCCGACGCCGTACGGTCTCGTGCGCGGGGGGATCGCCCCCGATCACCAGAGTACCAAGGCGGTAGCACGAGCGTTCGAGCGCACGCTCTCTCGCGCCGGAACGCGATTTTTCGGAAACGTCGAAATCGGTCGCGATCTGAGCTACGATGAATTGAAAGCCGCCTACGACGTCGTCGTGCTGAGCGTTGGGGCGGAGATCGATCGCCCGCTCGGAATTCCGGGCGAGGAGCTGCCGGGCGTTTACGGCGCCGCCGCGTTTGTGGGGTGGTATAACGGACACCCGCGACACCGCGAGCTCGATCCGCTCCTCGATGGGAGAGCGCTCGCCGTTATCGGCAACGGGAATGTCGCGCTCGACGTCGTCCGCGTTCTCGCAAAAACGCAGGCGGAGCTCGCCGACTCGGATATCTGCGCGCATGCTGCCGAGCGTATCGGTGCCGCGCAGCTGCAAGATCTCTATCTCATCGGTCGGCGCGGCCCCGTCGAAGCGAGTTTTACACCGATCGAGCTTGCCGAGCTCGGGGAATTGGGGCGCTGCGATATCGTCGTCGATCCGGCAGCGGTTGCCGCGGAGGTCGGCCCGGAGATCCCCGAAAAAGAAGTGAAGGTGCGACAGCGCAACCTGGAGATTCTGCGATCCTTCGCCGCACGCGTCGGCGAACCAAAGCCGATGCGTATCCATATTCTGTTTAACGCCGCGCCCGTAGCGCTGATCGGCGAGCAACGGGTGAGCGGACTGGAACTCGAACGCACGCGCGTCGTCGGCGGTCGTGCCGAACCGACCGGCGAGCGCTTCGAGTTGTCGATCGACACGGCGGTCGCAGCGATCGGCTATCTCACCGGTCCGCTCCCCGGAGTGCCCTTCGACGAGAAGCGCGGACGCTTCGCGAACGATGAGGGCCTCATCGAACCTGGCGTTTACGCCGCCGGTTGGTGCAAGCATGGGCCACGCGGCGTCGTCGGAACGAATCGTACCGATGCCGGCGTGCTGGTGAAACGGATCGCCGAGGATCTCGCCGCGGCGCCGCCTTCCGGCGGTAAAACCGGAACTGGTGCGATCGATGCGCTCCTGCGCGAACGCAACGTTCGAGTCGTCGACTTCGCTGCCTGGAAGCGCATCGACGCCGCCGAGATCGCGCGGGCGGTGCCTCCGAAGCCGCGCGAAAAATTTGTTACGCCGGAGAGCCTGCTGGCGGCTGCGGCCGGAGGAGAGTAGGCGGAGCAGGCGTCGGCGTATCGCGTCTCTCCGAGAGCCAGCCGCTCACGGCCTGAAGTTCTTGGAGCGCGTCGCGATAAAACGCGTCGGCGTATTGGGTGTGCCCTTGCGCGCAGGAACGTTCGACGAGGTTGATCTCGGCGAGTACGCGCCGCGCGCCGATCGTGGTGGAAATTTCGCGGATGCGCTCGCAGTACTCGGCGACTTTTGTTTGCATACTTTGCCGCATCGCCGAACGAAGATCGAGAAAAAGTCGCTGTAATTCGGGTAGAGCTCGGTTCCTGACAAAATCGTACGCTGCATCGAAATCCCCGCCGAACCGCTCGACGAAACGATGAATGTCGGCGGTAAAGAGGCGGTGAGGGTGAACGCGCGAGGTGTCCTGAGTGTGTTGATAGGCGGCAGCAGCTCGCGAAAACTGAACGATATGATTGTCGATCGAGCTCATCGCTCTCTGTAGGCGATCCTCGATATCCTGTGCCAACTCAAGCGCGCTCTTCGTGTCCGCTGCGTCGTAAAAACGCTCGATATCTTCGATAAGCGGAGCCAAAGCACGCGAACCGAGATCGGCGCCTTCGCGCTCGATCCTCCGGCAGAGTTGGTGAACGCGAAGGCCCTCGTGCCGAAGGATGGCCCGCTCGAGCTCTGCGACCTCGGCTTTCATAACCGAGAGGCAGCGCTTCCGGGCGACGACGGTGGTGCTTGGCGCACTCGATTCATCGCTGGAGCTCGTGGCCCGACTTTCCTGGGTGATCATAAAATCTCTCCCCTTCCGCCGCAAGCATGCCTGAGGTGGGGATACGGAGCGGGAGCATTTCGTACGTATCCTCAAACAACGAGTCTCAAACCCGCCGGAATGTGACCTTTTTGGCTGAAAACGGGCATCTCTGGCCTGTATTACGGGTATATCTACGCTCCTATCCCCGCTTCTTCATAGGCAGCGTTATCCACGGTGGTATGATGCCGGATGGGGGGCAACGTTTTCTCACGAGGTGTGATGACTCGACGCAATTCCCGCAAAATTGGGGCGCCGCCGCTGGATCTGGCCAAGGTGCTGATAGTCGCCGCGCCGCCAGGTTACGGTAAGAGCCGATTCATAGACGAATGTGCGACCGGGTATCCGCAATCGCGCGTCTTGCAGTGTATAGAACACGAGCCGATGGGGGACGTGCTTGCGCGGCTCCGGGAAGCGATCGCGGAAATGCGCCGGGGCGAAGCGTGGCTGCTGGCGCTCGAAGATGTCGACCTACTCGACGAGGGCGACATCGCCTCTCTCACTCAACAGATGCTTCCGGAGCTTCAGAACGGATCGCTCGCTTTCACGACCTCAAGGGCTCCGCCCGCCGCTTTTTCCTCGCTCTTCCTCCCAAACGAGTTGCTCGTCATCCGTCGTTCCGATCTTACCGTTAACGTTCGTCAAGTCGAAATGCTCGCCGAATATGCCGCCGTCGATGAGTCGGCGCTCTTCCGTATTGCGACGCTCGCGCATGGATGGAGGCAACCGATGCGCATAATGGCCGCACAAATTGCGAACGGGGCATTTTCGTTCGAACTCCGCAGGAGTGACAGCGATGCATGGGTAGAGGTGTTCGATTGGATCGAGACGGCAGTGGTAGGCCCGCTCCCCGAAGAACTCCGTTCGGCGCTCGTAGCCGCAGCAACGTTTGGGGATCTCAAGGAGCACGATTTCGGTGATTTCGATGGTCGACAGTCACGAATTGCAACACAACTCTGCGATGAGTATCAGCTTGCCGATGAAATACAGGGCACGGTTCGCGTTTTGCCGCTACTGCAATGGTTTTTCCACAATCGCTATGCGAACGAAATGAGTGACGTTGCTGCAAATGTAGCGGGAACCGCGGTCTCGATGCGAGGAGAGCTTCGGAACATTCGTGGACTTATCGCAACGGGCAGGCTGGGTGAGGCGGCGTTGGCGGTACGCGAAAAACATTTGCTCGATCTCGCCGATTATGCTTATCCCGGATTGATTCTCGAACATTTGCAAGGTAAGGTGCCCGATTATGCAAATTTTCCGTGGCTCTGGCTTGCAATTTTACCTGCTCGGCGATCCTTTTGCAGTCCGGAGCAACTTGCCGCCGAGGGGCTCTCAGCGATTGAAATCGCCGACGGCAATCTGTTTTTGGGAAACGGCCTGCGTGCCGCCACTGCTGCATTGTTGGCTGAGGCACGGAGAGCGGATCGAGCACGCGAACTGTTGGATGGGATTGTTGTTACACGCTGGAGCGGTTTGTTCGCTGATTCGGCACGGATGTTTATTTCCGTACAAGAAAAAAATTACGACGAAGCTCTACGATTGTTTCGAAAGGCGCGATCGATGTCGGCGCGCGCGCCGGCATGGTTCGTGCACCTGCAACGGATGATGTTTCGCGCCCAACAGGGAACGGCATTGGTCGGTGGTCAGGACTTGCTGGTCGAAAACACCTCGTCTTCGGTGCGCTCGGGGCATCTACCGTTTGCCGCGGGAAGTTCGATCGTACAAAGCCATAATCTCGCTTGGTTACAAGGTGAAAAGGCGGCGACGGAGGCCTATAGAGCCGCTCTCCTGCGGCATCTCTATCAGGGCGGTTCGCCGATGCTGTGGCGTGTTGCTGCCGCAACCCTCGGAATAGATCTTGATGGCCCGACGGATGATGACTCAATTTTCGAGGTCTTTTCGCTCCTTATTTTAGCCGAAGCCGCCGATATGCGCGAGGAGCGGCGAAATTATCTCGAACGAGCGATTTCCATCGCCGAGGAATCAGGGCTTTTTCGGCTTAAGGCGGCCGCATATATCGCACTTGCCGCATGCGATCCGGAGCGGGCCGCCGACGCTATTGCAGGGGCAATTGAAGCAGCTAGCAACGAAGGGTCCGCAGAATTGCGCGATGGCGTTGCGGCGTTTGCAGAAGGGAAGCTGGTTTTGTGCCCACGGTATATCGAGGTGTTTGCGAAACGCTTTGCGATCGCTGCACCCAAGAAAGAGGGCGAAGATGAAACTATTACCATCGACATCGTACGCGGTGGTGTTACTGCGCGCGACGGCTCGCATCTTCGTGTCGCCGAACGAACGTTGGCGCTCCTGGCACTGCTCGTAACTGAGGGCGGAACGGTGCGTCGTGAGCGAGCGATCGACCTGCTATGGCCCAATCTCGAGCCTCTCGCGGCGTCGAATGCGCTCAAGGCGTGCCTCCACCGCACGCGCCGCCAACTTGGTGACGCACGGGCAGTTGAATTGAGCGAGAGCGAGCTGCGCCTCGGCGGCATGTGTTGTTCCAATTATCGCGATATTCTCGATTTGGCGGAGCACGGCGATCCAATTGGCGATGTGGAGAGAATGACGGCGGTGCTCGATGCGATCGCCGGGGAATCTTGGTCGTGGGCGCCCTGGGAGTGGTTTGAAGAACGGGTGCGACGCCTGCGCGAGGCGGCGAGATCGATGGGAGCGGCGCTCCTCACGGCGGAGATGGATGGAAACGATGCCCCGGCGGCTATGGCGACCGCGCGGGCGATGGTCGAACTCGAACCGTTCGATGAATTGCCGCGCGCGGCGATCGTTCGAGCGCACCTCGCTATGGGGAATAGACCGCTAGCGATCGAGGAGATGCGTCGGTACGAACAGCTCCTCAAGGACGAACTCGGGGTCGAGCTCCCAGGCGAACTCACGGCGCTTTTGAGCTTGGCCGGATGAACGCTCTCCAGGACTTTGCCGCGCTCGTATACAAGGGCGGCACATGGTTGAGTTTTTGTTTAGCGGCACCGCCCGCGTCATCCGCGCCGTCGTCGGCCTTCTGTTGCTCTTCTGGGCCTATCACTCGCTCCAGGGTATCGGTCGCGATATCGTCGGAATCGTCGGCCTCGTCTTCGTGCTCTCGGGTATTATCAATTTTTGCGGTCTTTCGCCGCTATTTGGGGGACCGTTTATGAAGCGCGCTTCAAAATAGCGCAAGGCGCCCTGCGTCGTCGCGGACGCCGCTCCGCCATTACCGTTTCGAGCGCGCTCCATCCTAACGAGCCTCTGCAGCAGGATCGGCGAACGCCTGGTCGTGCTCGGCGGGCCAGGTAATCAGCAGTTGAATGCGCGGCGCATCGGGTGCGCGCAGGAACGATATGAGGACGCGCTCGTTACCCCACGGAAAGCGGAAGAGGTACTCGAACTCCGCGGTCCCATGCCCGCCGGGTGCGGCGAGTTCGTCAAAGCGTCCTCGGAAGGCGGCATCTTGCGCGCAGGGAGCGACATCGCGGAAGAAGTGGCGGCCGATCTGTGCGGGTGCGTGGCGCCGCGAGCGAGTGGCTTCGGTATGGTTGTAGCGCAAAATCGTGCCGACGAGATCGAGCGTGATGATTCCGACGGGCAACGCGTCGATTTCGTCGCGCCCCATCGCCTCGACTCGCTCGAGGAGCGCTCGACGAGCGCCTTCCGATGTAGGAAGCATGGTACGAATGTTAGTGCTTCCTACGGCCTTTTCTTCTTTGGCAATCTGCCGTTATCGTCGGATAGAGGCGCTGCCTACGACGGGTAGCCGGTAATACGGCGAATCGCGCGATAGAGCGGCGCTAAGCGGTCGTAGAGGCGTTGATAGACGCTCCCGTAGAGCTCGTCGTAGAGCGCATGCGTTTGAGGCTCCGGTTCGAAGGTGCGAGCGGTGCGGGTCATCGCCGCTACGGCGGTTGCGAAATCGCCGTGCAACCCTAAAGCGACGGATGCGTCGATCGCCGCGCCGAGCCCCGATGTTTCGTACACGTGCGGTCGCGACGTCGGGAGGCCGAAGCTGTCGGCGGTGAGCTGGAGCGCCGCATCGCTCTGCGATCCGCCGCCGGCGACGCGCAGGCTGGTGACGGCGACCCCGCTACGGCGTTCGATGCGTTCGAGCCCATCGCGGAGCGCAAATGCGAGCCCTTCGAGCATCGCGCGATAGAGATGCGCGCGCGTATGAACGTCGCCGAAGCCGACGATTGCGCCCTTCGCTTCGGGCATGCGTATACCGGGCGTCCAATAGGGCTGCAACATCAGGCCCATCGAGCCCGGCGGAACCGACTCAACGAGCGCGTCGAAATAACTCTCAACCGAGGCACCGCTCTCCCGCGCCGCCTGTTGTTCGAGGTGGCCGAACTGCTCTTTGAACCAATTCACCATCCAGTAGCCGCGGAAGATCTGTACCTCGGTGGTGTAGGCGTGCGGTATCGCGGCCGGATAGGGCGGAACGAAGCGCGTCGCTTCGATATAACGATGCGAGAGCGTGTTGACCGTGGCGGTGGTTCCGTAGCTTAAGGCGCCGACCGTCGGCGCAATACAGCCTGAGCCGAGAACCTCACAGGCTTTGTCGGCGGCGGCCATGACGACCGGGGTTCCGCGCGGAATGCCCGTCGCGGCCGACGCTGCATCGTGAATCTCTCCGCCGATCGTGCCCGGTTCGAGCAGGCGGGGCAGCATCGACGGGCGGATCGGCATCGCATCCCATTTCCAATCCCCGGCCTTCGCCCATGCCAGCGTGCGAAAATCAAATGGGAGATAGCCGACCTGCGAACCGACGGAATCGATGTAGTCGCCCGTCAGTCGGTAGAGCAAATATCCCGAAAGAAGAAGAAATTTTTCCGTGCGTTCCCACAGCTCGGGTTCGCACTGCGCGATCCAATTCGCTTCGGCCTCACGTTGAAAATAGCGAATCGTTTCGCCGACCCCGGCGATGCCGAATGCGGCGCGCCAATGCAATGGAAGCGCCGGAATCCTTGGGCTCTTCCGTTGATCGAGCCAAGTGATTGCGGGGCGCAGCGGCTCTCCGGAGCGATCGAGGTTGATGACGGTCGCGCGTTGCGTGGTGAGCGCGACGGCGGCGATCCGCTCTGCGAACGATGCGTGCTGCGCGAGCAGCTCTTTGCACGCTCGCGACAAACTCTCCCAAAAACCGTTCGGATCGTGTTCGTGTCGCCCGGGTGCCGAGACGATATAGTCGTCGAGCGGGATACGCGATTTCGCGACGATCTCTCCACGCGCGTCGAAAAGTATGGCGCGCACGCTCTGCGTGCCGTTATCGATCGCGAGCAGAAGATCGCGATTCACGCGAGCGCTCCGTAATAGGCGGCGTGAAGGGCGCGATAGGCGTGCGCCTCACGTTCGAAGCGAGCGTCATCCCACCGGAGCTCTTGCATGCAAATCGAGCGAAGGCGTGCCGACCAACGCCGGTCGCAGGTGGGCGCGATGAGTCCGAGCCGCGTACGACGGAGTAAGAGGTCGTCGAGGTGCTCGACGCTTTCGTGGCGGGCGGCCCAACGCACTTCGGCCCAGAGCGTCGCGGTGCCGTCGACGCTCTCGCGATCGCTCGGAAGCGTCGTATCGAGGAGCGCTTGCGCCTCGCTTCCATAGGAGCCGGCGAGACGGAGCCGTTGGGCCTGCGAGAGGTGCGGAGCATGTGGGAGAGCGCAGCGTACGAATGTTGGGCGTGGAGCGAGATCGAAGGCATCGAGCTCGCCGGCAACGGCGCGGAGCGCCGCCAGCGCCATCGGGCGGAAGGTCGTGAGTTTGCCGCCGGTGACGGTGAGGAGGCCGCGCTCCTTCCAGAGCGCGTGGTCGCGACTCTCCTTTGACGGGTCGGCGCGGCCGCTGTGGATGACGGGGCGCACGCCTGCGAAGGTAGCGACGACATCGGTGCGTTCGATCGCGCTGCGCGGGAATTGATAGGCGAGCGCTTCGAGCAGATAGAGCGCCTCTTCCTCAGAGATCGCCGGTTCGCTGCGCAGTTCGCTCCGGTGGTCGACATCGGTGGTTCCGACGAGCGTCACCCCGAGCCACGGATAGGCGAAGACGGGGCGGCGATCGCGGGGGTGTGAGAACGCGATCGCCTCTGCGAGCGGTAAACGCCAATCGGGAAGGATGAGGTGGCTGCCGCGGAGCGGCCGGAGTCTCGCCGCGGCGCCGAGCGCGCTGCGGAGCGCATCTGCCGCTGCACCACCGGCGTTGATGACGACGCGCGCGCGTAGCTCGACGGTACTGCCGCCGATCGTGTCGAGCGCACGCACGCCGACCACGCGCCCGTCGCGTTCGAGCAGCTCGCGCGCGTCGAGGTAGTTGAGTGCAATCGCACCGGCTGCGCGCGCCTCTTGAATGAGGCGCAGGACGAGCCGCGCGTCGTCGGTGGTGGCGTCAAGATATTCGTGCGCGCCGAGGAGCCCTGCACTCTCGATGTTCGGCGCGAGGAGTAATGCCTCGGCGGAATCGACCGCTCGGTGTGCTCTCTGCCCTGCGAAGAGATCGTAGAGTGCGAGCCCGAGCCCTAACGTACGCGCGCTCGGCGTACTTCCCGGATAGTGCAGCATCAAGAAGCGGATCGGATCGACCAATCCCGGCGCGTCGCGCAGCAACGCTTGCCGTTCGTGCACCGACTCCCGCGTTAGCGCGAATTTCCCCTCCTTGAGATAGCGCAAGCCGCCGTGAACGAGTTTTGAAGAGCGGCTCGATGCGCCCGAAGCAAAATCGCTCCGTTCGAGGAGCAAGGCGCGCAGGCCGCGGCGCGCCGCTTCGAACAAAATTGCCGCACCGGTAATCCCGCCGCCGATAACGAGAATATCCCACGGTTCGTCGAGCCGCGCGATCGCCGCCGCGCGAACCTGGCTCGGATCGCCTCGTTCTAACACAGCTTTCCCGGATTCATCATCGCGTCGGGATCGAGATCGCGAAAGAGTGCGCGCATCGCGCCGATGCCGAGCAGCCCTTTTTCGGCGACGAGATAGGGGCGATGGTCGGTTCCGACGCCGTGTTGGTGGCTTATCGTGCCGCCGTTGGCGACGATTGCCTCGCTGACGGCGCTTTTCAACTGTTGCCAGCGATCCAGATTCTCTTCGTAGGTGGGGGCGATGCGAAAAATAAACGTGCTATAGACGCTCGACCCTTGCGCGTAGACATGCGAGAGGTGGGTATAGCCGTGAATTGCTTCGCTACCGAATGCAGCGTGCGCGGCGTTCTCGATCGCCGCGACCATCGTGCCGACGCGCGGCCAATCGACCGCAGTCTCGACGGTATCGACTGCATACCCGTGCTCCCACAAGGCATTGCGAAGATAGACCCCGTGAAAGCGATTCTTTTGCCAGCGCTTGCCGAGTTGGGTGCCGAAATAGAGGCCGTTACGATCGCCGGCGATATCGCGAGCCGATGCGAGCGTGGAGCGAACGCCCTCGGCATCGCCGGTGATGCCGACGATCAGTAAACAGCGCTCGTCGCCGTAGCCGCGCAACTTCAGATAGCGCTCCAAAAAAGCGAGTGCGATGCCGGCGTTCGCGAGCCGCAACGTCGTCAGCGTCTCATGCGCATTGGCGAGGCGGATCATCGAGAGCGGGAGCCCCGCGTGCGCGAGTGCGCGAACCGCCGCTTCGGCGCGCTCCCAGGTTGGGAAAAACCAGCCGTGAAAGGATTCGTGCGTCGGAACCGGGCGCACGCGTACGGTCGCCTCGGTGAGAATGCCGAGCCGCCCTTCGGAACCGAGCACGAGCTCGCGCAAATCGATTCCCGCCGCAGATGCGGGCACGGTAGGAATCGCGAGCGTTCCGCTCGGCGTCTCGAGGCGCCCGCCCGCGAAGAGTTGCTCGATACGGCCATAGCGGAGCGATTGTTGCCCGGAGGATCGCGTGACGACCCACCCGCCGAGGGTTGAATATTCGAAGGACTGCGGAAAATGCCCGAGCGTATAGCCGTGCGTTCGGAGCTGCGCTTCGAGATCGGGGCCGACGACACCGGCCCCGAAGGTTGCGAGCCGGCTCTCTTCATCGAGATCGAGCAATCGGCGCATGCGCGCGAGGGAAACGGTGAGTACGGGGCGCTCGAAGCGTTCGGGCGGATTGATATGTCCGACGACGCTCGTGCCGCCGCCATAGGGAATCATGCAAGCGCCGACTGAACGAGCGTACTCGAAGAGCTCGCGGACGTCGTGTGAGGACTCGGGAAACGCGACTCCATCGGGCAGCCGATCGATGCGCCCGAAGCGGAGTGCGAGCCAGTCGGGAAGGCTCTGCCCGCGAGCGTGAAGCACGCGCGTCGCCGCCGAGGTATCGATCGTCGGATGCGCGGGCAAGCGCGATGGCTCGGCGCTCGCGACTATTTCCTCAAAACGTGCATCCCGCGGGGGCACGCCTTCTCCGAGACGCTCGCGAAGATACGCAAGCGCGTTTTCGGGAAGATCCAGGTGGATGGCATCCTCGCCCCAGCCATTCCAACGACGCACGCGAGGAGTATCGTCGCTTCTCCTCCGTGAGACCTGCTGCGATGGCGACGGAGTGCATGCTAGCGGAAGAAAGGGGAATGCTTAGAGCATGAACCTACTTATCAACGTCGTCGTGGAACTCGTCGTCATCGGCGTCGTCCTCTGGCTGATTAACCGGTACTTGCCGATGGCTTCATCGATACGATCGATTCTCAACTTCGTGGTCGTCATTGCGGTGATCGTATGGCTTCTGCGCGTTTTCGGTATCTGGAACGTCTCGAGCCTACATCTCTAGCGCGCGATCCCTATTGGACGGCCGGGCGAGAGGCTGAGTTCGTCGTGTTTCGGGTGCTCGCCGATGCCGCGATTCGTCCCCCCCAGGGGTGCCATGCAAAGAGTGAGATCGCCGTAACGATCAGCGCGAGAATCGCCATCCGAACCGCCGAACGATTTCCGCGGGTACTCTCGAAAGATAAGGGTTTGCGACCGTTCATCTGCGGCGCTCCTATCTGCGCATGAACGGAGGGTTCCCAAATCTACCGGTTCCGAAACAATGATGGAGTGCGGGGCCCGTTCTGTCAAACGGCGTTCGTTAGGGTTTCGGCGAGGGCGCGGGCATCGTATGGATCGGCGCGAGAATGTAGTGTGACTGGTGACAGACGTTGTAGGTGTGGATCAGCGTCGAGGTGAACGCGAATTCTTGGCCTTTGAGTGCCGTGAGGACTTCGCCGGGGTTGCCGTCCTGCGCGAGCTGGTTGACGCTTTGGTAGCCGAAAAAAGGATCGTTCGGCGAGAGTTTGCGGTGTGAGTCGCTTGCGAGGCCGCGCGTATCACCGAGGAGCAGTCCGCGCAATGTCATCTTCAGGGTCGCAACCCCAGATTGATTGTTGGTGGTCATGCGTGCGAGATCCATGCCGTCGAAATAGGTGCCTGCGAATTTCTCGTACCGACTTGCCAACGCTTCCTGGAGCGTCATGACATTTTGAGCGGCACGACGCATCGCATCGACCTTCGGATTTTTCCCCGCTGGGAATTTTTTATACGATTTCGTGAGAAACGATCGCTCGACCATGATGTTGCCGAAGATCTGCTGTGCGACGGAATCGATACGCGCGGCATTGAGAATTTGCGAAGGTCCGTAGACGAGCGGATCGTTGCCTTGCGACGAACTGAGGCTCGTGCTCATCGCAGTCCCGGTGCCGTTGAGCGCGGAGCCCGAACCATTACTCGATCCTAGCGATGCTTGAAGATCGGCGATGGTCGGCACGTCACCGGGGATAAAGTGGCTAAGAAACTTTTGCGTTGCAAACGCCATCGCCCGGAAGGCATCGTCGTTGCGCCGAGTCACGTACCCGATCGGGCGCATCATCTCGTGGAGGGTGGTACAACGAGCGGTCGTGATGGTGCGGATGATCACGGGAGGGAGCGTCGGCGTCGGCGCGGGGGCGGGCGACGGGACGACGGCAAGCAAGCTACTAAGGGTCAGTGCGGCAAACATTCCAGGGTAATTTACCCATCCTCGGCGCGGTTACCTCGCAGGCGAGCGCCCAAGAGGCTCGTAACCGTTAGAGCGGGCGGGGCTTCGGGTAGAATCCTCGCGGAGGACGAACATGAACGATCGCAACGCCGGGGAAGAGATGGTCTCAGAACTAGGGATCGACCCCGCCCTCAATATCGAAACCGATCAGCGCGCGGAGTTGCTCCGCCGTTGGCACAGCGAGGACGCGGAAGCATCCGAGGGGGCAGAGACCGATGGAGCGGACACGAACAATCGCGACGCGCCCCGCCGGGGTTGAGGATCTCGACGACGTTCTCGCGCTTTTCGAGCGGACCGGAGCGGTCGAGAAATCCCGGCCGCGGCAGAACGGCGAAATCTTGGATATCATCGTTATGGAACGTCGCATAGAAAAAGACTAAAAAAATAGAGATCGGCGGGAAGCGCGATCTCTACGAGTAATGGTAGCCCCAGCGGGATTCGAACCCGCGTTACCGCCGTGAGAGGGCGGCGTCCTAGGCCTCTAGACGATAGGGCCGTGGCTCCCGGTCATGGACTCGAACCACGAATACCTGGTTCAGAGCCAGGCGTGATACCATTTCACCAACCGGGAATGGCAGCGACCGATATACTACACGACCCCTGGAGAACCTGGCAAGGATTTCCGTGTTTTTGCGTTGCGCCCGCCAAAAGTAGGCGGGAGGCGATTGTCGCAATTATTCCCATTAATGTGGTCGATTTGCGCGGATAAATTTCTCCCGCGCCACTCACTCAATCCGCACTCGTAGCACTCATTGCGAAGGAGGCCTTCTACCAGAAGGCGACGCTTGAGGTTCGTGCGCGAAGTACTCGATGCAAGCATTTGTTGGATCGGCGCTCCTCGCGAGCGGGCATGAAGCTCGCCACGATCTATCGCCTTCGTCCACGCCCCCGCTGAAAAGCCGAAGTGGGCTCGACATGCTCGATAAGAATTCCCGGCGTCATAATGCCTCTGCACCGCTGCCCAGTCATAGCGTCTATTCGCCATGGGCTTCATTATACGCGAACGGGTGTTCGATTGCCATGCCGCTATCGTGCGCGCCGGCAAGGCTTAACGTATCCCCCTCGGGGATGAACCGCGCACCCCGACCGCCAACGAGAAGCACCGATGCAAGCAATCGTTCTCGTCGGCGGCGAAGGCACGCGCCTGCGCCCGCTTACCTACGGTACTCCCAAACCGATGGTCCCGATCCTCGGCGTGCCCTTTCTTGCGCGCACCGTCGAGCGGCTCTATAAGGCCGGCATCCGCGACGTCATCTTCCCGGCAGGGTACCTGCCGCAGCCTATTTTGGAGTACTTCGGGGATGGATCGCGCTTCGATATGCACTTCACCTATGTGATTGAAGAGACGCCGCTCGGTACCGCCGGGGCGCTGAAGAACGTCGAACGCTACATCACTGGGGCGTTCTTCGTCCTCAACGGCGATATCCTCACCAGCCTCGATCTGCGCGCCATGCTCGCCGCCCATCGGGAGCACGGCGGCATCGGCACGCTCCACCTCATCCACGTCGCCGATCCCTCCGCGTTCGGCTGCATCGCTCACGACGCGAGCGGCCGCATCGAAGCCTTCGTCGAGAAGCCCGCCCCCGGCACCGCCGCGACCGATGAGATCAACGCCGGAACCTACCTCCTCGAACCCGAGGTGCTCGCGGCGATCCCCGCCGGGCGCCCGGTCTCTATCGAACGTGAGACCTTCCCGGCCCTCATTTCGGGCCCTCGCCCGCTCTACGCCCATACCACCTCGGACTACTGGCTCGACCTCGGGCGCCCCGAGGCCTACCTCGCGGCGCACCGCGATATTCTCGCAGGCACCATGCCGCTCGTCCTCGAGCCGGGGATCAGCGGAGCGGGCTCGGCGGCTTTGCGTGGCCACCCCGGCGTCGCCCAACCCGTCCACGCCGACGAGGGGGTCGTCGTCGCTCCGACCGCCCGCATCGGGCCGAACGTCGTGCTCGGAGCGGGCACTCACGTCGGCGAGCGAGCGTTTATTCGCGACTCCGTGCTCTGGGATGGTGTTATGGTGGGCGATGACGTACGAATCGAGGAATCCATCGTGGCGAGCCGCACGCGGATCGGTGCGCGCGCGAGCGTCGGGAGCGGCAGCGTGATCGGCCACGACGTGCTCGTTGAGGCGGGGCGCATTCTCGAACCCGGCTCACGCGTTGGCGCGCAGACGGCGATGCGGTAGACCGCCGTGCCGAGCGTGCTCTTCCTCAGTTCGTTTCCGCCGCGCGAATGCGGTATCGCGACCTTCACCTCCGATCTCGTCAGCGCGATCGATCGCGAAGAGGGAACGAAAAGCGAAGTGATTGCCGTGAACGAACCGGGCGGCGATCTCCGCCGTTACCCGTCACGCATCTACGCGCGCTTCGACGAAGGCGATCGGCAAGCGTACTCCGAGATCGCCGCGCGCATCGACGCGCACCCCGCAACGGTTCTCAACATTCAGCACGAATACGGCCTCTTCGGCGGCGAACGCGGGGAGTGGCTCGTCGATCTCGTGCGACAGGTTGCCAAACCGACCGTCATCACGATGCACACGGTCTTACCCGAACCCGATCCGGTTATGCTGCGCGTCGCGCGTTCGCTCTGCGATTTTGCGAGTGCCGTCGTCTCGCTCTCCGATACCGGTCGCGATCTGCTCGAACACGTGTACGGCGTCAATCCCGTCAAACTCCACGTTATTCCGCACGGCGTTCCCGACGTTCCGTTCCGCGATACCGCCGCGGCAAAAGCGAGCTTCGGTATCGGGCAGCGCACCGTCATCTCGACCTTCGGGTTGATCAATCGCGGCAAGGGGCTCGAATATGCGATCGATGCGATGGCCGCCGTGGTGCGCCGTCACCCCGAGGCGCTCTATCTCATTCTCGGCGAGACGCATCCCGTGGTACGGCGCCAAGAGGGCGAATCGTATCGTGAATCGCTTCAAGATCTCGTTGCTGCAAAAGGCTTGCGCAATAACGTGCAACTGATCGATAAATACCTCAGCATGCCCGAATTACTTGCGTACCTTGAAGCGACCGATATCTACCTCACTCCCTATCTCAACCTCACGCAGATCGTTTCGGGAACGCTCGCATACGCGCTGGGCTGCGGCAAAGCGATCGTTTCGACGCCCTACCTCTACGCGCAGGAACTCCTCGCGTTGGGGCGCGGCCGGCTTGCAGAGGTGCGCGATGCAGCATCGATCGCGACGCAACTCAGCGCGCTGCTCGACGATCCGAGTCTGCGCCGTGCGACCGAACGTCGAGCCTATCGGTACGCGCGTGCGATGACGTGGCACGCCGTCGCCACCGCCTACGAGCGGCTTTTCAGCGAACTTACCGAGCCTCGCCCGGCAACGCTGGCGCACACCGCGTAGGCGCATGTTTCCTTCGCTCGCCCACCTCGCATCGCTTACCGACGATGTCGGCACCATCCAGCACGCCTTCGGTACCCTGCCCAATCGTGCGACCGGATATTGTACCGACGATCTCGCGCGCTCCGCGATCGTCGCGCTCCAACATCAAGCACTCGAATCGTCGAACGGCGAGGCGGAACGCATCGCACATGTGGCGCTCTCGTTTCTTTTGCACGCGCAGCTTCCCGATGGACGTTTCCATAATTTTATGAGTTACGGGCGCGAGTGGCTCGACGATGTCGGTACCGAAGACAGCTGCGGCCGTGCGATATGGGCGCTCGGCTATGCAAGCACGCATGCGCTTCACGCAGATTGGCGAGAGCGCAGTGCGGTTGCATTCGAGCGCGCGCTGCCGACGATCGAAGGGTTCACGTTTTTGCGTCCGCTCGCGTATGCCGCGCTCGGGCTCGCCGCCGCCGGCCTCCGCGGCGCGCCCTCTGCCGCGCTGCTCGCTCGCCTTCGGGCGGCGTTTGCGGCGAACGCCGAGGGCGAATGGCAGTGGTACGAACCTTCCATGACCTACGATAATGCGCGGCTGCCGCAGGCAGAGTTGTTGCTCGCCGATCTCCTCGGCGACACCCACGCGCGCGACGAAGCGCTCCTCGCCCTCGCCTTTTATCGCACGCAGAATCTCGATGGCGAGCTCTTTTCGCCGGTCGGTAACCACGGCTGGCTCCTACGCGGCGGGGAAAGGGCGCGTTTCGACCAGCAACCCCTCGAGGCGGCAGCCGCCGTCGATGCGTTTATGGCCGCCGATCGGGCTGGGCTACGGGGCGCGCGCGGCGACGCCGAGCGCGCGCTGCAGTGGTTTTACGGGCAGAACGTGCTCGGTATTCCGCTCGTCGACGAGCGGGGTGCTTGCTCCGATGGCGTCGATGCCGATGGAATCAATGCCAATCGCGGCGCCGAATCGACGCTGGCGTACCTGATGGCCGCTCAAACCTGGGAATTATCGTAAAGAGCGCTCCGCACCGAGGCCTTTTGCTCGCAGGCGTCGAAACCAGAACAATGCTCCAACAACGTGATGCTCTCAACGCCGTGCAAACGGCGGCTGTATCGCACGGGGACGGCCCGTGTTTGATCTTCGCCGGCGCCGGGAGCGGCAAAACCCGCGTTCTGACGCACCGTATCGCCTATCTGCTTGAAGAGCATGGTGTGGCGCCGGATTCTATTTTAGCGGTCACTTTCACCAACAAAGCTGCCGGCGAGATGAAAGCTCGTCTCGAGCGCATGATCGGTGCGACCGCCCGCGAGCTCTGGGTCGGTACCTTCCACGCCATGTGCGTTCGCATTCTGCGTCGCGACGGCTCGAAGATCGGTATCGAAAGTAATTTCGCCATCGTCGATGACGGCGACCAACGCTCGCTCGTCAAAGAGATTCTCGACGAGCTCGATTACGACGAACGCCAATTGAGCCCCGGCCTCTGCCTCAGCGAAATATCGAAGGCGAAGAACGCGCTCGTATGGCCCGATGCGTTTGCAAAGAAACAAAATAATGCGCTCGGCGAGCGCCTCGCAAACGTCTATCGTGAATACGATCGCAAATTGCGTGAAGCGAACTCGCTCGATTTCGACGATCTCATCGTCCGCGCGATCGATCTGCTGCAGCGCGATGCGAAGACGCTCGCGAAGTACCGCGCGCGCTTCTCGTACATCCTCGTCGACGAATACCAAGACGTCAACATGGCGCAGTACACGCTCGTCTCGATGCTCGCCGGAGAGCATCGCAATTTAACCGTCGTCGGTGACGACGACCAGTCGATCTATTCGTGGCGCGGTAGCGACCACCGCATGATCCTGCGCTTCGAAGAAGATTTTCCGGGCGCGAAGGTCTTCAAGCTCGAAGAAAACTATCGCAGCACGCAACAGATTCTCGAAGCGGCGAACGCGTTGGTCGCCAACAATAAAACGCGCGCGAAGAAGAAGCTCTTTACCAAACGTGACGAAGGCGAGCCGGTCGTTGCCTATCGCGCGCCGACCGAGCGCGACGAGGGGCGTTTCGTGGTCGAAAAGGTCAAAGAACTCGTACGCGACGGCCTTGCGTATCGCGATTTCCTCGTGCTCTACCGTACCAACGCGCAGTCACGTATTTTCGAAGAAGCGTTGATCGCGGAGGGGATCCCCTATCGCGTCGTCGGCGGGGTCGGTTTCTACGCGCGTTCGGAGATTAAAGACGCGGTCGCCTATCTGCGCTACCTCGCCAACCCACGCGATTCGATTGCATTCAAACGCATCATTAACGTTCCGCGCCGCGGTATCGGTTCGCAGACGCTCGGTGCGCTGGTTACCGAAGCATCGCGGGCGAAGGTCGCCGTCGGCGAAGGGCTCTTCGATGCAGCGTTGCTCAAACGCGCCGTTCCGAAGAAGCTCAAAGAGATGGAACGCTTCGCCGATCTCATGCGCTCGCTGATCGAAAAGCAGCGCACGCTCGGCATCGCCGATCTCTTGCTGGCGGTGCTCGAAGATTCCGGGTACGCCCGCGAACTGCAGAGCGAAGAGACCAACGACGCGCGCGCGCGGCTCGATAATCTGCGCGAACTCGTCGGCGTCGCACGCGAATACGAAGAGCGTGAAGAGGAGCCCTCGCTCGATGGCTTCCTCGCAAATATCGCGCTTATCAGCGATCTCGATGCACTCGATCCCGAAGCGTCGTACGTTACGTTGATGACGCTCCACGGAGCGAAGGGCCTCGAGTTTCCGGTCGTCTTCCTCACCGGCCTGGAAGAAGGCGTATTCCCGCATACCCGCGCGCTGAGCGATACCGGAGAACTTGAAGAAGAGCGGCGTCTCGCCTACGTCGGCGTGACGCGAGCGATGGATCGCCTCTATCTCACGCACGCGCAGCGCCGCATGATCTACGGCAACACGTACTCCTATCCGAAGTCGCGCTTCCTCGAAGAGATTCCCAATCTCGAAGCGATCGATGGCGAGGGTGCGGTTGCGCCCCGTCCAGCCGGCGGTCGTTGGCGTGAGGTTGCCATTCACGAGAGCGCGGGCGCGGGTTTGGAGCTCAATCTCGGGCCCGGCGACAAAGTGCGGCATCCCAAGTGGGGCGAGGGAACGATTCGCGATCTCGTCGGCGCCGGCGGCGACGGCTTGGTCACCATCGATTTTCCGAATGTCGGCGAGAAAATGCTGATGCTCAAGTACGCTCCGCTCGAACGTGTCTGAAGCGAGCGCAGCGCTGCGCGTCGGCATCGCCGGCATCGCCGGCCGGCTCGGCCGCGTTGCCGCCGATGCGGTCGTCGAGGCGAAAGATCTCGAACTCGTGGGAGGCGTGGTCAGCGAACGGACGCCGCTCGATGAGGCATCCTACGTTCGTTCGCTCGACGACTTGCTGGCACGGGCGGGGATCGACGTGCTGCTCGATGTAGCAACGCAACCCGGAAGCGAGCGCTGGACGCGCGATGCCGTCGCGCACGGCATTCCCGTCGTCAGCGGAAGCAGCGGTTGGAGCGAGGCGACGCTCGATGAAATCGGGGGCGTCGCCGAAAAACTTCGCGTTCCGGCGCTCTTCGTTCCCAACTTCGCTATCGGCGCGGTGGTGATGATGCGTGTCGCCGCCGAGATTGCGCGGACGTTTCCGCGCGCTGAAATCGTCGAGATGCATCACGATGCAAAGCGCGACTCTCCCTCGGGTACGGCGAAGGTGACGGCAAAAAAAATGGAGGCGGCCGGGGCAGCACCGGTCGTCATTCATAGCGTGCGCCTCCCCGGACTCGTCGCACACCAAGAGATCATCTTTGGAAGTCGCGGAGAGATGCTCACCTTGCGCCACGATTCACTCTCGCGAGAATCCTTCGCCGCCGGTATCATTGCAGCGTTGCGCGGCGTTCGCCGTCTCCCACCGGGGCTGCACGTCGGCCTCGAACTCGTCCTGTGAGCGCGCTTCGCGTCGGCATCGTCGGGGCGACCGGCGCCGTCGGCGAGACCTTGTTGCGCGTCCTCGAAGAGCGCCACGTTCCACTCGCGCACGTCGCCGCTTTCGGCTCGCGGGGGCGGAGTGCGGCGGTTCGCTATGGCGGAGAGCTTCTCGACGTGCACGCGACGACCGGTGAAGCGCTCGCCGATCGCGACGTGGTGTTTTTTGCCGGAGGCGAATCGCTCGGCGAAGCGTTCGTCACCGATCTCGCCGCGCGCGGCATCTATTGCATCGATAACAACGCAACGTTTCGGTTACACGACGATATTCCGTTGATCGTTCCGGAGATCAACGCGGCAAAGCTCGAACGCCGGCACCACATTTTACCGGTCGGCAACTGCACCGCAATTTTGCTTGCGCTCGCGCTCGCGCCGATTCGCGACGTTGCCGGCCTGCGGGAGGTCGTCGTTTCGACCTATCAGGCCGCGAGCGGAGCGGGGCGCGCCGGGCTCGATGAGCTCGATAACGCGCAGCGCGCACTCGCTTTGGGCGAGCCCGAAGATCCCGCGCTCGTTTTCCCGGCGCCGCTCGCACGCAACGTGGTGCCGCAGATCGGGAGCTTCGATGCGGAGGGCTGGAGCGGTGAAGAGCGCAAGGTCGCAGCGGAGGCGCAAAAGATGCTCGGCCTACCCGGCCTGCACGTGAGCGCGACCTGCGTGCGCGTGCCGGTCCGTACCGCGCATGCCGAATCGATCGTCGTGCGAACGGAGCGCCCGACCGATCTTCCAACGCTACGGGGCGCCTTCGAACGCGCGCCCGGCATACGCTTCCACGCCGAGGGTATCGTTACGCCGAGAGAGGTCGAGGGACGCGACGAGGTGCATGTTGCGCGGCTGCGCGCCGATGGAGCGGAGGGGACGCGTTTCGCGCTCTGGTGTACGGGCGATCAGTTACGCAAGGGTGCGGCGACGAATGCGGTGCAGTTGTTAGAACTCTTGCTCGCACGAGGATTTCTCGGATGAGCGCGCCGCCGCGCATCGCCGTCATGAAATTCGGCGGCACCTCGGTCGCGACGCCCGAACAGCGCGTCCACGTCGTCGCGCGCGTTCGCGATGCGATGGCGGCGGGCTTCGCCCCGGTTCTCGTCGTCTCGGCGATGGGGCGCGCGCCGGCACCCTACTCCACCGACGCACTGCTCGCGCTCCTCGATGGTGAGAGTGCGACCCCCGAGAGCGATCTGCTGCTCGCCTGCGGTGAAAATATCGCCGCCGCGGTGGTCGCGAAGCACCTTCGCGATAACGGCATCGTTGCGCGCGCATTTACGGGGCGCGAGGCAGGTATCCTCACTGACGCGCGCTACGGCAACGCACGGATCGCTGCCGTCGATCCGACGGTGTTGTTGGGAGCGATCGAGGCGGCGTACGTTCCCATCGTTACGGGGTTTCAAGGAGCGAGTGCGGAGGGTTCCACGACGACGTTAGGGCGCGGGGGAAGCGACCTGACCGCCGTTGCAATCGGCGATGCACTCGACGCCGAACGCATCGATATCTATACCGACGTCAGCGGTGCGATGACCGCCGATCCGCGTCGCATCGAACGGGCACGGACGATCGCGCGAGCTTCGCTGGAAGAGATGGCCGAACTCGCGAGCCACGGAGCGAAAGTGATGCACGCCGTCGCCGCGGAGTACGCGCGCGAACGCGAACGAACCTACGCTATTAAGGGCCTCACCAGCGATCGAGGAACTCTCGTCGTCGAGAGCATGCGACACGATGCGCCGGTGACCGGCGTCGCCGTTAGCGATCGGCTGACGTGGGTGCGCGTGATTCGCGGCGATATCGAATCCCCGAAGCGGCGCATGGAGGTCGAACTCGAAATGTTCTCTCGCGTCGCGCGCGCGGAGATCTCCATCGATCAGGTGGCGATCAATCAGTCCGGCGTCTCATTCGTCGTCGAAGGCGATCGTGGTACGGAATTGCGCGCCTTGCTCGGCGATCTCAATCTCGCCGTCCGCGTGCGCGAAGGCTGCGCAAAACTCTCCATCGTCGGTGCCGGCATGCGCGAATTGCCCGGCGTCGTCCTGCGCGTCGTCGAAGCACTGAGCGCCGAGAACGTCGAGGTGATTCACCTCACCGATAGCAACGTGACGATTTCGGTACTCGTCCCCGAACCGGATGCCGCCCGTGCCGAACGAGCGGTCTTCGATGCCTTCGAGCTCGCGGAGCAGAAAGTGATGAGCGGTGAAACTCGGTAGCATTCTCACGGCGATGATTACTCCGTTCGATAGCCGTGGTGCGCTCGATACGAACGAAGCGAAGCGTCTCGCGCGGTGGCTCGTCGATCGGGGAAACGATGGATTGGTCGTTGCAGGATCGACCGGCGAAGGGATGGCGCTCGACGAAGGCGAGCGTCTCGAACTCGTCGCCGCCGTGAAGGAGAGCGTTGGAGACGACGCATGCGTCATCGCCAATGCCGGTACCAACGAAACGCGCGGTTCGGTCGAGGCGGCGCGCGGCATGCAGGCCGCGGGTGCCGATGCGTTGCTTGCGGTCGTTCCGTACTACAACAAGCCGACGCAGAGCGGCTTGCTCGCGCATTTCGGGGCGATCGCCGAGGCGACCGATCTTCCGATTGCAATCTATAATATTCCCGGACGTACGGCGACCAACATGCTGCCGGCGACCTTGGTCGAGCTCGCCCGCCGGCACTCAAATATCGTCGGCGTAAAAGAGTCGAGCGGCGACCTCAAACAATTCGCGACGATCCTGCGCGATCGCCCCGAGGGCTTTCAGTTTCTCGTCGGTGACGATCATCTCTATCTCCCCGGGCTCGCACTCGGCGCCGACGGTATCGTCGGCGTTGCGACGCATCTCTGTTCGCGGGAGTTTCGTGCGATGCGGGATGCATTTCGTGCGGGGCGCGCGGAGGAGGCCGCGCGCATCCACGCCTCGCTGCTCGAGCTTTTTGAGTTGCTCTTTACGGTCAGCAACCCGATTCCGATCAAGTGGGCGATGGGAGAGCTCGGCTTCGCCGTTGGATCGTGTCGCCTGCCGCTCGACGCTATGCCCGACGATCTCGCACGGCGCCTGAAGCCGTTGCTCGCCGCATACGCCGCGTGACGGAGGCCCCCGCATCGGTCGAGGTGCTTGGCTGCCGCCTCGATTGCGTCGATATCGATGAGGCGACGGCGCGCATTCTTGCGTTTGCGCGCGGGAATCGCCCGGCGCAGGTCGTTACGCTCGGAACCGAGATGGTCGTCGCCGCTCGGCGCGACCCAACATTTCGCGCGACGCTCGCTGCGAGCGCGCTCAACGTCTGCGACACTGTCGGCGTTCTCTGGGCCGCTCGTCGGCGCGGTGCGCGCATCGCCGCGCGCGTGACTGGGGCCGAGCTGCTCGAGCGTCTCTGCGCCGCGGCGGCAAAGGAGGCGTTGCCGATCTATCTGCTCGGTGGCGCACCCGGCGTCGCGATCGAGGCCGCGCAACGGCTCGCCGAGCGCTACCCGGGGTTGCGCGTTGCCGGTGCCGCCGATGGATATTTCCCTGCAGAGCGCGCCGCGACGCTCGCCGAGGAGATCGCGCGTAGCGGCGCGCGGATGCTCTTCGTCGGGTTGGGCTCGCCGCGGCAAGAGCTCTGGCTCGCCGAGTATCTCGCTGCGAGCGGCGCCGGTGTCGGGATCGGCGTCGGCGGTGCCTTCGATGCCGTCGTCGGGCGCGTTCCGCGGGCACCCGAACGCTGGCAGCGGCTCAATCTCGAATGGCTCTACCGCCTGCTGCGAGAACCACATCGTTGGAGGCGGCAACTCGCACTGCCGCATTTTGTCGCTCTGCTACTCATCGACGAAGTACGTGCATCTTTAGGAGGACGGCGAACACCATGAAAGCGATGATTCTCGCGGGCGGGCTCTCGACGCGCCTCTATCCGCTCACGCGGCAGGTTCCCAAACCGCTCGTTCCCGTCGCCGGCGAACCGAATGCCGCGCACGTTATTCGTTATCTCAAACGCTATGGATTTGACGAGATCGCGATCAATATTTTTTATCTGCCCGGTGCGATTCGTGAAGCGCTCGGAGATGGTTCGCGCTTCGGCGTCCGCTTGGAGTATCTGCACGAACGGGAGTTGATGGGGAGCGCCGGGGCGCTCAAACAGATGGAATCGTATTTCGCCGATACCGAAGATTTCATCGTCGTCGGCTGCGACGATCTCACCGATCTTCCGCTCGACGCATTGCTCGCTCGGCACCGTGCGAACCAGGCGGTGGCGACGATTGGATTGGTACCGCGCGAACGCGTCGATCAATATGGAGTCGTCGTTCTCGACGAGAGCGAACGCATCGTCGGATTTCAGGAGAAGCCCGCGCTCGGAACCGAGCGTAGTCGCTTGGTCAATACCGGCATCTACGCATTTTCGCGTTCGATCTTCAATGAGATTCCGGCCGCGACGTTCTACGATTTCGGCAAGCAGGTCTTTCCCGGGCTCGAGGCTGCGCGAGCGCCGTTCTTCGGCTTTCGCGCGCCCGAAGCGTATTGGTCGGATATCGGTACCCCCGAGGAATATCGGCGTGCGACCTACGACGTTCTCGAAGGACGATTCGTTCCGATCGGAGCGCGCCCGGTCGGCGTCGCCGAGGATGCAAACATCGCGACGGGGGCGCGTATCGAGGGAAAGGTTTGGATCGGTGCGGGAGCGCGGATCGAAGGCGGCGCGCACGTTGTCGGGCCAACGGTCGTCGGCGTCGGTGCGAGCGTTGGCCGCGACGCGCTCGTCGAACGGAGCGTCTTGTGGGATCGGGCCGAGATCGGTGCCGGTTCTCGGCTGCGCGACGCGTTGGTCGGGCTCGACTATCGCGTTGAAGCGGGGAGCGAACTCATCGCCTGTTCGGTCGCGAATGAATGAGCCGCGCGCCCTTGTCGCGCTCGCGCATGCGCGTGAAGGACGGGTATGCTCGACCGTGCCCTCGACCTGCTCTTCCCTCCGCGATGCATCGTTTGTAATCGCATCGCCAGTGCGCTCTGCTCGCAGTGCGCGCCTCCGCGCGCGCCGCTGCACCGTACCCTCGGCGGCGGGATCGAGGTTCGCGCACTTGGCGCGTACGAAGGAGCATGGAGGCGAGCGGTGCTTGCATTGAAGGATGGACGTCGCGATCTCGTCGCGGCTCTCGGCGAACGCTTGGGGCATGCGCTCGAGGCCGCCGACGCGCATTTAGTCGGCGTTCCCACCAGCGCGTCGCGCCGCATGCGTCGCGGCTTCGACGGCGGCGAACAATTGGCGTCGCTTGCGGCATCCGTCGGCGAACGGGCGGCGAGTCGCGGCTTAATTTTCGTCGCTCGCGATCGGCAGCGCGGCCGTTCGCGCGTCGAACGGCTCGACGCTCGCGGGCGCTTTCGCGCGGGCGACACCTCGCTCGCCGGAACGCACGTAACGCTGATCGACGATGTCTGCACGACCGGAGCGACGCTCGCCGATGCGGCGTTTACGTTACGTTCGTGCGGCGCAATCGTGGAGCGTGCGTTGGTCGTGGCACTCACCGATGCGAGCCGAAAGCGCGCCGCACGATGAACGTGACTGAAGGCGTAGGTTGGTTGGCTACCGCGCTTGTCGTATTGACGGGGATCCCCCAATGGGTATTGATGCTGCGTTCGCGCAAACTTGAAGGCATCTCGCTTCATACGTTTGCGATTTATACGGCTAGCGGAGCAGCATGGATGGTATATGGATTGCTTAAAAAAGATTTGGCAATTGGAATTACTAACTGTTTCGTGATCATTAATGGAGCGACCGTCATCATTCTTTATATGTATCAAAAGAACCGTTCTACCAAAGCAAATATCGAGGTGGATCATTAGAAATAACACGAAAGACGATTTTAACGAAATCAAACAAGTGATTTATGATAATATCAGGAAGCGTTATTTCATGCCGCACGAGTTTGATGGTCCTGACGCGCGCTATCGTCGGGTAAAGGAAACCTTGACGGCAGAAGACGTTCACGTGACCACTGATTTAATCAAGAACGATAACAATTTAAATGTGGATGCTTTTTTTGAGGCGTGCGCCGACCTGCTGGCTGAAGGACTCGTGGTGATTCGCGATGGTCGTATGGATCTTTGCGACCGTCCTGAACCGTCGGATAGATCCGTGGATGCGGTAGTTGATCACGGCGACCAGTTTGTCGAAGAAATAGGTTTTTGCAACGGAGATGATGATGCATCATACCTGCCTCGCCTCGCTTCACTTGCAGACCTGCCCGATGAATTACGTTGGTTTGTGCAAAAAAATGATTTTGGAGATCACGTTATTTCATACGACCGTATCATCCTGGTAGGAGGTGAGCGTCGAGCCATTACCTATTCCGCAATACGCCCGTTTGTTGATCCTTCAAAAATCACGGACGATCAGCTTGCGCTCGTTAAAGCAAAGGGCGTATTCCACGCGTTAACGCGTTATGATTCTGTTCCTACCGTCCGGGAAGAGCGACTTCTGTGTCGATTTCCATACGACAGCGAACGTAGGCTTCTTGGCCTCGATTATTCGCTTAGTAGAGTCCCCGTGATTGTTGCATCGGGTAGCGTTTACTCAAGCGACACGCTAGTTGAAAAATATGTAAATATTATGAGAGCTGATCGCTATATCATAGTGTCTCAAATTTCACTACGCCCTACAACAGTTGGTGAAACATAAATGGATGCGCTTGAGCCAGCGGAGAAGCTTTTGGTCGATGCATCGCGCCGCCTCGGATCTCTTTGCCGAAGACAAGGGGTGCCTGAGGGTCAACTGTTGTTTCTTGTGGAGTCAGAGTCGCTGAAAATTGCGGAGTCTTTTATGTTCGCTACTAGAACTAAGGCCCTCATTTCGTCAGGAGCAATGATAACGCCGGTAAATGTAGATAAATGCCGCCTTTATCTTCCGGACATGCTAGACCAGGCATTTATGAGGCTGCTTATACTGTTTTCTATTCGAGCGAGGTCCGAGGCAACAGTTGATTCGGGGATTGCGGTAAACAAACTTGCAAATGAGGCATCGGCTTCGTTTAATCAGCGAGGGCGGCACGTTCTCGCTTCTGAGGTGTTACGCATGGCCGGAAGGATCGTTGCAGGGAGTGGACTATTGCGCGAAGCCGATCGATTGTTTATCAAGGCAGAAGATATTTCGACGGCGGCAAGCAAATGGTCGTTGGAGAAGTGTGGGCGTGTCTTAAAATCGATTTCGAGTGGATACGGCTACGCTCCGTTGCGTCTTGCCGGCGCGTCTGTTGTTTTGGTGCTTGTCGTAGCAGGGTGTTCTATGGTCGTCCTTCATTTTTCGTTTTTAAAGGCAATATCGCTTGCGATTGGCGATTATTTTACGCTGGGTGGCGCAAAAGAGTATTTTAAGTTAGATCGCACCGAAAGAATCGTGTTCGCCCTTGAGGCTGCGGGTGCGCTTTTGATTAATGGTTTTTTTCTAACACTTTTGACAAAGCGTTTGTTTAGGAACTAATTGATGATAAGGGCAATGTTGATGGCCGTGCGCGCCGCTCGCAGCGCAGGAGGGAACACGTTTCCAAATCCTTTGGTGGGAGCTGTTCTGGTGCGGGGTGAACATGTGATTGGTGTCGGGTCGCATTTGAGGGCAGGCGAATCTCATGCCGAAATTAATGCAATTCGGCGTGCCGGAGATGTTCGGGGTGCAACCTTATACGTGACACTTGAACCATGCGCGCACGAAGGGCTCCAGCCGCCTTGCGTCTTAGAAATAATACGGTCGAACATTTCTCGAGTTGTGGTTGGTACACCCGACCCAAATCCAATCACTGGTGGCCGCGGAATTCGCATGTTGAGGGATGCCGGAATTGATGTTACCGTTCTAAACGACCCCGCATCAGTAGCTCTAGTGAGAGATTTCAGGGTTTGGATTAAGGGCCAGAGTCCATATGTGTCATTAAAAATGGCAAGTTCAATCGATGGTTACGTCGCGTCAAAGCACGGCGAACGCGTTCGCCTCACAGGCGTGGCATGGAAGAAGTATGTTCATCAGTTACGGTATACGCATCAGGCGGTCATGGTTGGATCTGGTACGGTGCTTGTGGACGATCCGCAACTTACCATCGACAGGCGAAATAGATCGGTCCCATTTCGTCGTGTGATCGTGGCCGGTCGTCGGCCTATAAATCCAGCGGCTAAAATATTTTCATCGAAGAAGGGATACCTTCCTACAATCGTATTGTTTCCTGAATCGGCGGGAAAATCCAGCTGGGTTGCTCGCCTTGGTGAGGTAGGAGAGACACTTTCTTGCCCGGACCAAGACGGGAAACTTTTCCTGGCGGAAGCGTTAAGACTACTTCGAAATAGTTTTGGTATCGTGTCGGTGCTTTGTGAGGGAGGACCGCTTTTGGCAAAGAAGCTTCTCCTTGAGGATCAGGTAGAAACGATTTACTGGGCTCAGGCCCCCCGCCTGCTCTCGTCGCCTAGGTCGGTGGCAACGATCTCCCCAGATGCAGGTGATTTATCGAATTTGAATTTTATGCTTTCAGGAGTAAGGAATCTTAAGGGGGATGTCGCTTCGGAATACTGGCGATACAGGAGCGAGAATGTTTAGCGGACTCATCTCCTACAGCGGGCGGATCGCCGAGATGCAGCGCGACGAACGAGGCGGTATGCGGCTCGTCGTCGTTTGCGAAGGCATCGAACGGGAGCATCCCGAGGTAAAAGACTCTATTGCCGTCGACGGCGTCTGCCTCACGGCGACGGAAATTCTCGGCGACCGCATCGCTTTCGACGTGATCCCGGAGACGATCGAACGCAGTACGCTGGGGGCTCGTACCCCAGGAGATCGCGTGAACCTGGAATATAGTTTGCGCGTCGGCGACCGCATGGGCGGTCATTTTGTTTACGCACACGTGGATGCGCGAGCGCGCGTTATCGCACGCACGCCCGAAGGGCAAGGAGAACGTATGCGCATCGAGCGCCCGGCACGTATCGCCGACGGCATCGTCGAGAAAGGCTACGTCGCGGTCGACGGCGTGAGCCTTACCGTTGCCGCGACCGGCCCGGATTGGTTCGAACTCGCCCTCATCCCCGAAACGATCGGGCGGACGACGCTCGGTGCGCGCCCCGTCGGCAGCGAAGTGAACCTGGAGATCGACCCGCTCGCGCGCTACGTGGCCGCCGCGCTCGGTGCGCGCCGATGAGCCGCTTTATCGACACGCGTCCGCCGGGAGCGCGGCTATTCCGCACGCGCGTACGCGTTCAGTGGGCCGATATCGATGCCGCCGGCATCATGTATTTTGCTGCCTATTGGCGCTATATCGAGCGTGCCGAGATGGAGTTTTTTCGCGATCTTGGCTTTGCCTACGAAAAAATCTTCGAAGAGTACGATTTTTGGTTGCCGCGGGTGAAGACCGATGCCGAGTATTTCGGCCCCGCGTTGATGGACGATTGGCTTGAATTACAGACCTCGATCGAACACGTTGGTACCGCGAGCATCCGCTGGCAGACCGTCGTCATGAACGAACGCCTCGGAGAGGCCGGTGCGCGCTTTACGCTGACCTGCGTGTGTATGGATCGCGTGACGCGCACGAGCAAACCGCTCGCTCCGGAGTTGCGCGTCGCCCTACTCGCCGCACTCGCGCCGGAGCGGTAACCGATGCGCGTCGCGATGCTGGTGGCCCCGCGCAGCATCGAACTGCGCGAGGTCGCGATGCCCGAGCCGCCTCCGGGGGGAGCGGTCGTCGCCGTGCGCGTCGCGTTAACCGATGGAACCGACTTGAAGGCCTACCGTCGCGGGCATCCGCAGATGCCGTTCCCAACGCCGTTCGGGCACGAATTCTCCGGTGAGATTCTCGCACTCGGCGCGGGAGTGAGCGAATGGAGGGTCGGTGAAGCGATCGCCTGCGTGCATTCGGCGCCCTGCGGCATCTGTTTTTGGTGTGCGGCGGGAGAGGAGGAGCTCTGCGAGAGCGTCATGGATCGCAAAATTCTCGGGGCCTACGCCGATGCGATCGTCGTCCCGCCGCATATTCTTTCGCGGAACGCCTTTCATAAGCCCGAGGAGATGACGTTCGTCGAAGCGGCCTTTCTCGAGCCGCTCTCGTGCGTCGTGCATTCGCGCGATCTGCTCGCCCTGCGCCGTCGCAGTAACGTTGCCGTCTTCGGCGACGGCGGCTTCGGCATGCTCCACGCGTTGCTCTTCGCACGCGACGGGCACGAGAGCGTGCTCGTCGGTCGTCGCCCCGAACGCCTCGCGCTCGCTGCCTCGCTGGGGCTGGCGACGATCGATGCGAGTGCGAATGACGTTGCCGAGGCGTTGCGAGAGCGCACCAGTGGGCGCGGCGCCGATGCGATGGTCGAATGCACCGGTACCGCCGAGGTGTGGGAGCTCGCTCCTTCGTTGGTGCGCCGCGGCGGGGTCGTCTCGTTTTTCGGCGGCTTGCCCGCCGATGCAAGGGTCGCTTTTCGCGCGGCGCGGCTGCATTACGATGAGGTGTGCCTGATCTCGCCGTTCCACTTTACACCGCGTGCGGTCGCAAGTGCATTCGCGTTGTTACGCGAGCGTGCGTTCGACTGTACGCGCCTAATCTCGCATCGCTATCGCCTCGATCGAATCGTCGATGCGTTCGCCGCGCTCGACGCCGGGCTCGGGCTCAAAGCCGCGATCGAGGCGTAGGGTGGCGATCTATCCGAACGAGATGCGCGTGGCGCTGCTGCGCAGCGTCGAGGATATCGCGATCGAACGCGTCGCCGTTCCGCGGCTCGGCGAGGGTGAGTTGCTGGTGCGTACGGAGGCAGCGGGCATCTGCAGCGGCGATATCATGGCGTGGTACGTCGAACGGAAGGCGCCCTTGGTTTTGGGACACGAGCCCGCCGGAGAGATCGTCGCCGTAGGGCCCGGGGAGGCGCCTTGCGATGACGACGGGCGTCCCTTCGCAGCGGGGGATCGCGTCTTCGTGCACCACCATGCACCCTGTTTTTCCTGTGCGGCCTGCGCGCGCGGCGATTACGTGCAGTGTGCGACCTGGCGAGCGACGCGCATCGATCCCGGAGCGATCGCCGAATATTTTCGCGTTCCACGCGAGAACCTGCGCGACACGTTACGGCTTCCCGATGGGCTCTCGTACGTCGATGCGTCGTTGGTCGAACCGTTGGCCTGCGTCGTAAAATCGCTCCGTCGCGGCGAACTGCAATCGCGCGACCGCGTGCTCTGCATCGGTTTAGGCGTGATGGGGCTGATGCACGTCGCGCTCGCACGCCATCGCGGTGCCGAGGTGCTCGGCAGCGACCCGCTACCGCAACGCCGCGAGGTTGCACGCGGCTTGGGGGCGCGCGCTCTCGCGCCCGACGGCTTGGCGGCGGCGCTCGCTACCTGGGGCGACGGAAGCGGCGCCGATCTTGTGATCTGCGGGCCGGGAAGCAGCGCGGCACTCCGTGCGGCGTTCGAGGCCTGCGCGCCGGGTGGCCGCGTCGTCATGTTCACACCGCTCGAACCCGGTGCGAGCTTCGACTTCGACCCGGCGGCGTTCTACTTCGGAGATCGCCGCCTCATCGCGAGCTACTCCTGCGGTCCCGACGATACGCGGGAGGCGCTCGCGCTTCTCGCCTCCGGCAGCATCAGCGCCGAGAAGCTTGGCGCGACGCTGCGCCCCTTCGAGCAGGTAGCGGCCGCCTACGCCGATCTCCGCGCCGCCCGCTGCATCAAGCCGATCCTCACGTTTGGCGAGAGCATCCAGGCGTTGCCCATAAACTCGATTTGACGCCCTGGTTGATGGGCAATCGCCGGATTTTGTGGGGAAGCGTTCGGGGAGCTAAAAGCGGGAGGCCAGGGATTTCTCCTCGGCCTCTACAGCTTGCTTGTTACGCGATTCGATTGTAGCACAAGCGGCCCGCTTTGCGCTTACAGCCTCTTACATACAGCCTCTTGGCAGGGAGCGATAGTGGTCCCTTTTGAAATCGGCGACCCGGGCTCTTTTCAGCATCCCAGATCAGCCTCGCGAGCAGTGTCAGCGCATATCCTAATCGTCGTCCTCAATCTCTTCATCGCTCGGGCCCGAGCCTTGAGCCAGCAGAGATATTTGCTTATCCCTGCTGTCCTTGAGGTGAAGCTTTGCCCGCTTGAAGCCCGCGCTTCCACCGCTTGAGTTGAAATACTCCGGGCGAACTTTCCCGCTGAGAATATCTTCGATGGCAAGTATCTGGATGCGCGGATACTGCATGCCATTTCGTGCGGTATAAAATCCAGCCGCAGCGGCGCGCACTTTCATTGGCTTCGTAGGTCTCGCCAACGTAACAAACAACCCCATCTGGGCCTTCTCGTGTTCAACGGTCGCGATCAAATCCTTCAGCATCGTATCACCAACGGTATCACCGCCTTTCACCGAGACGATAATCTTAGAATGGTTGCCTGGTCCTTCTTCGGGAAAGATGAGCCCATCAATCCCGCCGTCGGCGCCTTTCTTTTTGTTTTTATAGGATTGGGCCCCCACGATCGCGGTAGCCCAGTGCTGAAATTGATACTTATCGCGCCTCGCCAAGTCTCGGGCGCCGTCGATGTCCTTTGGCGTTCCCTCGACCGTATACAAAACACCCGGGAATGCTTCTTTCATCCGCCGCTCGATAAGTGCGATAGCCAAGTGCGTAATGTCAATTCCAATCCAGCGCCGGCCTAAGCCTTGTGCCGCGTGAACAGCAGTGCCGCAGCCACAGAACGGGTCGAGCACAACATCGCCGGGCTTGCTTGAGGCGGAGATAATACGTTGCAGCAACGCGAGTGGTTTTTCTGTCGGGTATCCCATGCCGGAGCCGCCTACGCCAGGAATGTCGGTCCATATGTCGCCCACTGGTGGCCCGGGCGCATCCGACAAGAATAGTTTTCGACGAATGCGCCCCGTCCTCAATAGCGGAAAGATCAAGCGCCCAGCCGCGTCGAGTCGTTTCATCTCCGTAGGATCAACGCGCCAGCCTTTGTCCGGTGGGGGATAGCCTTTGTACGCGTACGTTAGATTTGGGCGAGTGTTTGGGCTATCAAGCGGTGCCGAATGATATGGCCCTCGTCCGTCGTTATCATCGAGGTCGAACCTCGAAAGGTATTCACCGTCTGCGGCGCGGCGAGGTATTTCAAAATGGTACGTTTGCGTCTTGGTATAAAAAAACAGGATATCATGCAGCGTCCCGTACTTCTTGCGCGCGTCTCCCTTTACAAGGACCCTTTGCCAGGCGATTTCATTCTTGAATAGCACCTTTCCGAAAACGCCATCGAGCACTACCTTCAGATAGTGACTCGCCGTCGGATCGCAGTGAATGTATAAACTCCCAGTTGGCTTCAGCACGCGATGTAACTCCAGGAGTCGGTTCGCCATCATCGTTAGATACGCCATCATGTCGCTGTTCCCGAGGAACGAGCGAAGAGCCGACATGATCTCCGAGACATCGGTATTTGAGCAGTGCTTAATCTGATCGAATTCCTGCTCGGCTTGTGGTCCCCAGCTCCACGAATCCTCGAACGCTTCGATCTGCGCGTCTGAACGGAAGCCCTTTGGCGTTGTGAAAAGCAAATTGTAGGCTCGTTTGGAGTTAAACGGTGGGTCGAGGTATATCAGGTCAACGGTCTCGTCATTGAAGAAATCGCGATTGCGTAAAATTTCGAGGTTGTCGCCATAATAGAGCATGTTCTCACTATGCATGCTCGGTATTGCCTCTATGTTTCCGCATTTTTCCTTTTTTGTGGGGGGCGTCACGAAAGGAACCTTCTCGTTTCTACGCAGCTAGTCCGCCTCGCATGAGTTCCGGCAGATTCGCCAAGTCGTGCAGCGTCCAGACGCGATCAGTCAGCCCCGCTTTAATCGCAGGCGTCGTCTTGATCGTCGAATGCTTCCGGCAGAAGTTGTAGTGCATGAAATGCAGCGCGAGCGCCTGCTGTAGGTTTAGCGCTTTCTTCGGAAAACCATTCGTTAGTTGGGAACGGCACCCTGGATTTGACCCCTTTCCGGCATCGGGCTTTTGACCCCCCAAGCAAAAAAGCGGAGCCTCCTCTCGAATCGGTGGGTTAACAAAGCACCGCCGACCGAGAGGGGTTCCAGGGGAGTTGATTCCATTGAGTATCTGGTTAGACATTCGTACACGCCGCGGCGACGGGGAGGGGATCAAGGCGATCGCCCGCGCGACGGGCGCGTCGAAGAACACCGTCAAGAAGTATGTCGAGTCCGACGCGCCGCCGCGAGAGCGGCCCCGCGCCGATCGCGAGCCGCTGATGGCCCGCTTTCAAGCCGAAGTCGACAGCTTGCTACGCGCGTCGCCGAAGATTCGGGCGCCGCGCATCGTGGAGCTTCTACGCAAACGCGTTGACGGGACCTTTCGCGTAGGCGAGCGCGCCGCACGCAACTACGTTGCTTCGCGACGCGCACTCATCGTTCCGAAAGAGGTCTTCGTGCGTTTGGCGTACGCACCCGGCGATCAAATGCAATTCGACTTCAAAGACGTGGTCGCGCGTATCGGCGGCGTGGAGACGGCGTTGCACATGTTTGTCGCTCGGTTGAGCTACAGCACGAAAGGGTTTGCCCGGTGCTATCGCACCGAAGACCGTCCGGCGCTCTTCGACGGCCTGCTCGAATCGTGCAAGGCATTTGGGGGCGTACCCCGCGAAGGCGTCTTCGACAACGCCAGCACCGCCGTCGATCGCATCTTGCGCGGCCGGGCGCGCATTCGAAACGGCGAGTTCGCGGAGTTTTGCGCCGGTCTCATGCTGCGCGTCGAGTTCGCTGCACCAGCCAAGGGCAACGAGAAAGGCGGGGTCGAGGGACTCCACGGCTTCATCGAGGACAACCTTTTTTTGCCGATGCCGGACGTGGAAACGCTCGATGAGATCAACAATCTCTTGAGCGCGTTCTGCGATGACGATGCCACGCGCATCGTCGCCGCCGGTGAGACCGTTCAATCGCGATTCGAAATCGAGGCTCTCGAACTGCGGCCCCTTCCGACCGTTCTTCCCAAGCCGTGCGTTCGTGAATACGCGCGTATCAACAAGTTCTCGGAAGCGACGCATAAAACCAATCGATATTCCGTTCCTACGGAATACGCTCATCGAGATGCAGTCGTCGAGCGTTACGCAACTCGCGTTCACGTCGTCGTTGACGACACCGTTGTTGCCGATCATAAACGTTGCTTCGGAAAGCATCAATCGATCCTCGATCCGCTGCACTTTATCGATTTGCTTTCGCTCAAACACCGAGCAGTCGAGCACGCGGCAGTATTCAGGCACGAGAGCTTCCCGATTGAACTCAAAGCACTTTTAGGCATCTACGTTGAGAACGATCCTCGCAACGCCGGCAAGAAGTTCATGCACGTTATTAGCCTGCTTAAGACGTTTACCGCCGGTCAAGTCGTCGAGATGGTTGAGCTTGCGCGGATACGTGGAACATCAGACCCCGATGCCATCGCGCTCATGCTCGATCAGGCATCGTCTCCGCAATATTCGGATACTCCACTCATCATCAACGCATCGATAGCCGGAACTACGCGCCCGACCGTCGATATGACGCGCTACGCGACCGAAGAACTCGCGGAACGTGCTGCATGAACGTGCCGTTACTCGAAGAACACTTGCGATCGCTTCGACTTCCGGCGATGCTCGCAAATTATCGGCGTATATCCAAAGACGACGATGCGCTCATTGCCTACCTCGGCGAGCTCGCCGCATTGGAAGTCGGCAAGCGCCACGAAAACGGCGTTCGAGGGCGCATCGCGCTCGCCAAGTTTCCCGTAATCAAGACGATCGAAGCTTTCGATTTCTCACTGCAACCCACGTTCCCAAAAGGCAAACTGCTTGAACTGCTAAGCTGCGCGTTCATCAGGCAGCGACGCAATCTTGTGTTCATCGGCCCAACGGGTGTCGGGAAAACACATTTACTTTCGGCTATTGGGTTCGCCGCATGCACGCACGGCTACCGTGTTCTGTTTAGCACGGCGGCCGAACTCCTCATGTCGCTCATCAAGGCGAAACGCGAAGATCGGTTGCGTCAACGGCTCGAAACAATCGATCGATACGATTTCTTACTTGTCGACGAATTAGGATATATTCCGTTCGAGCGTGAGGCAACGGATCTGCTCTTTCAAGTAATCACGCGAAGATACGAACGCAAGAGCATCGGCATCACCACCAACTTGGCGTTCCCAGATTGGGTCCAAGTGTTCCCCAGTGAGAACGCAACCGGTGCCGTTGTCGATCGCCTGATTCATCACGGAACCGTCTTCGAACTCAACGGCGAGAGCCACCGACTACGGTCTCGCAAGAAGGCGGCGGGCACGCCGTAGCGCAATGGACCCCCCAGGCGGGGTCAGGCGGGGTCAAAGGTTCGATGCCGCTACGGGGTCAAAAGCCCGGTGCCGTTCCCAGTACCCAAAAGTCGCTTGACAACTGAAAAGACTGGGCGTAGCGTTCGCTCATGTCGAGCTTTGCCGAACGGCTGAATGCCGCCCTCGAGAAGAGCCGTTTGACCGCCGCCGAGCTCGCCGCGCGCTCCGGCGTCACCGAATCGGCGATCTCGCTCCTGCGCGCCGGTCGGCGCCAACCCTCCTATCAAACCTTCGAACGGCTCTCCGTGGTGCTTCCCGAACTCGCCGCTCCGAAGGTGGAGCGCGTCTCGGTTACCGATCCCATCGAAGAAGCGATCGCCGAGATCCGCGCCGGGAAGATGGTCGTCGTCCTCGATGATGAGGACCGGGAGAACGAAGGCGATCTCGTGATGGCCGCCGAGAAGGTCAGCCCCGAAGCGATCAATTTCATGCGTCGGGAGGCGGGTGGTTTAATCTGCATCGCGATGACCGGCGCGCGGCTCGACGAACTCGAGATTCCCATGATGGTGAGCGATAATACTGCCGTGCACGAGACCGCATTTACCGTCTCGGTGGAGGCACGCGGCGTGACGACGACGGGCATCTCCGCACACGACCGCGCCGCGACGATTGTAAAGTTACTCGATCCCGAAGCGACGCCCGCGGACTTTCTACGCCCCGGGCATATGTTTCCGCTCCGCGCGCGCGAGGGCGGCGTGCTGGTACGGGCCGGGCAGACCGAGGCTTCGGTCGATCTCGCACGACTCGCCGGGCTCGCCCCGGCGGGCGTCATCTGCGAGATCATGGCCGAAGATGGAACGATGGAGCGGCGCGACGGGTTACGAGCTTTTGCCGATCATCACGGCATGAAACTCGTCACCGTCAGGGAGCTGATCGCTTACCGTATGAAAACCGAACAACTCGTCACGCGCGTCGCGGAATTTTCGCTTCCGACGACCTACGGTCTCTGGAGCGGGATCGCCTACGAGACCTCCGTGGACGAAAACACGCACGTCGCCCTGGTAATGGGAGATATCGGCGACGGCAAAGATCTTCTCGTGCGCGTGCATAGCGAATGCCTCACCGGCGACGCCCTGCATTCGATTCGCTGCGATTGCGCGGCACAACGCGACGGGGCGATGCGCATGATCGCCGACACGGGGCGCGGAGTACTTCTGTACCTGCGCCAGGAAGGGCGCGGTATCGGGCTCGCCAACAAATTGCGCGCATACCAATTGCAGGACAACGGTGCCGATACCGTCGAGGCGAACCTCGCGCTCGGCCTTCCGGTCGACAAGCGCGATTACGGGATCGGCTCGCAGATTCTCGTCGATCTGGGTATTAGAGAACTCAAACTCATTACCAACAATCCGCGCAAGATCTTCGGCCTCGAAGGCTACGGCTTGAAAATCGTCGAGCGCGTTCCGATGGAGACGACGCCGACGCCGTTCAACCGACGGTATATGGGAACGAAGCGTTCGAAACTCGGACATCTTTTCGACGAATCGGTACAGAACGCACCCGCATCGTGAAGGCGACCGATCGATCCGAGCCTCGTCGTTTGCCCGTGCCTTCGTGCGCGGGCAAACGTTTTGCCGTTATCTCGGCGCGATTCTATCACGATCTTACCGAGCAGATGATTGACGGTGCGAAACGCGCGCTGCGCGCCTGCGGTGTTTACGATAAAGACGTTCTCTTTTTCGACGTGCCCGGTTGTTACGAACTCCCGCTCGCCGCGCTCAAGGTGTTGCAGGACGGTGAGGTCGATGCCGTCGTCGCGCTCGGTGTCGTTATTCGCGGTGAGACGCCGCACTTCGATTTCGTCGCCGGCGAATGTGCGCGCGGCCTGATGGAGGTGCAGATGCGCACCGGAGCGCCCGTTGGGTTCGGCGTCCTGACCACCGAGACGCTCGCTCAAGCGGAGGAGCGCGCCGACCCCGCACGCGGCGATAAAGGGTACGATGCGGCGTTCGCCGCGGCGTGCTTGCTCGCATTATGAGCGAGGCTCTCGAGGCCGTTCGCTTCGAGGACGGGTCGTTGCAGTATCTCGACCAGCGCTTACTCCCCGCGGAGATTCGTTACGAGCGCGCGCACACGTGCGATGAGATCGTCGATGCGATCGTGAGCTTGGCGGTGCGTGGAGCGCCCTGTATCGGCGTCTTTGCGGCCTACGGTATCGCGGTGCTTCGTGCCGCCGAGCGCGACGATCGTGCCTTCGCCGCCGCCGCCGCGCGCGTTCGCTCGGCACGCCCGACCGCGGTCAATCTCGCCTGGGCCGTCGACCGCGTGCTCGCCGCCGAGGATATGACGCGCGAAGCGATTGCGGTGCACGAAGAGCAGCGATCGATCGATGCGGCGATCGCGGGCAACGGCGTGCCGCTCTTCGCCAAGGGCGCGCGCGTGCTGACCCATTGCAACACCGGTCCCATCGCAACCGGTGGGTACGGCACCGCGCTCGGCGTCTTGATCGCGGCGCAACGCGCGGGGCTCGCGCCGCATGTTATCGTCGATGAAACGCGCCCGCTTTTGCAGGGAGCGCGGCTCACCTATCTCGAGTGCCTGCGCGCGGGCATCGATGCGACGTTGCAGGTCGATGGAGCGGCGGCGATGGCGATGGCGCGCGGGCGCGTCGATGCCGTGATCGTCGGAGCCGATAGAATCGCTCGCAACGGCGACACGGCAAATAAAATCGGTACCTACGGCCTTGCGGTGCTTGCCGCTCACCATCGCATTCCGTTCTACGTCGCCGCACCGCGCTCGACGTTCGATTTCACCATCGCATCGGACGCGGAGATTCCCATCGAGGAGCGCGCCGCCTCGGAGGTGACGTCGTTCGGTGGGCGTCAGGTCGCACCGGAAGGGGCACGGGTTTTCAACCCGGCCTTCGACGTGACGCCCGGACATCTCGTCGCCGCCTTCGTTACCGAGTACGGCGTGTTGCGCCCGCCGTACGCCGAAAGCATCGCTACGCTCGCCGGCCGTCCGCACTGGTCGGCGATTCGGAGCGTTGAAGGCAGTCGCGCGTGAAGGCCTACGATTTTCTCGACGAGAGGCCGAAGGTCGGGGCGCTCGTCGTGATCGAGGGCACCGATCGCCTGCTCGCCGAGCGCGTGCGCGACACGATTCTCGCGCGGGAGCTCGCCGAGGACGTGCGCGCGCTCAACTGCAGCAGCGTTACGATTGAGAGCGTCGACGATTGCGCGCAGATCGAAGAAGCGATATCGGCGATGCCCTTCCTCGCAGCGCGACGCGTCGTGATCGTCAACGACGCGCAGAGTGCGAAGGCCGCACCGCGGCGCGCGTTGCTCGAACTCGCGCAACGGAGTGCGGATGGCGAAAATCTTTTGCTGCTTTGCGATCTCGTCGCACCGCGCTCGACGCGCCCGACATCGCTCGGCTCCCAACTGGGGCGCAGCGCGCAGCGCATCGATTGCACCGTCAACGAAGAGATTCGCGCGCGCTTCGTCGCCGAGGAGCTGGCCGCGGCGGGGGCCGAGGCCGAGCGCCAGGTCCTCGCTCACCTCTCGCGCTCGGAGAGCGATCTCGCGAGCATTCGTAACGATCTCGCGAAGCTCGCGTTGCTCGGGCGCAAGATACAACTCGGCGATCTCGAGCAGGAGAGCCTTGCGGTCGACGATCCCAAGCCCTATCGCTTCGCCGGAGCGCTAGTCGAAGGCCGGGTCGCCGAAGCGTTCTCGATCCTCGGCGACTGCTTCGAACACGACCCGCGCAACGCCGCGATGCCCCTGCTCTCGGCGCTCGCCAACGAATACGCGATGCTCTGGGAGATGGCGCGCCCCGGCGGCACCCTGCCCCCCCGGATGGCCTGGCGCGAGCGGGCTCTGCGGCCGATCGCTCGCCGGGTCGGCGAGCGGCGGGCACGGGCTGGCTACGAACGGGCGCTGCGCGGAATCGAGAGTATCGTGACCGGGCGGGCCGGCAGCGATCTGGAGGATCTCCGCCTCCTCGTCGAGCGGACCAGCCTCGAGCTCGTTCTCCGCTAGTCGACGCGGCGTGGGCGCCGAAAACTCCCTCCGCGAACGAGGCCGCGGCAACGCGCGAAGCGAACAGCGGCGAGCACCCATGGATCACTCCAGTTATGCTTCGCCGTTCTCTTGGAGGTACGGTCGCAAGGACGTGCGTTCGCTCTTCTCGGAGCGGACGCGGCGGCGACTCTGGCGCGAGGTGTGGATCGCGCTCGCTCAGGCACAATCGAAGTACGGCTTCGTCAGCGAGGCCGAACTCGCCGACCTGCGCGCACACGCCGACGAGATCGATATCGACGCTGCGCTGGAGATCGAGCGTTCGATCCACCACGACCTGATGGCCGAGATTCGCGTCTATGCATCGCAGGCGCGTATCGGCGGCGGCAAGCTGCACCTCGGTGCGACCTCGATGGATATCGAGGACACCGTCGAGACCTATCGCATCCGTCGCGCGCTCTCGAGCATCGGCGAACGCTTGCACGAGTTGCTCGCGGCATTCTCCGAAACGATCGAGGCGCAGGCCGATCGCCTCTGCATGGCGTTCACGCACTTACAACCCGCCGAACCGACGACGTTGGGCTACCGATTCGCGATCTACGCTCAGGATCTCCTCATCGACGAGGCTAACCTCCGCCACATCTTCGCGCAGATGACGACCAAGGGATTGCGTGGTGCGGTCGGCACCTCGGCCTCCTACGAGCAACTGCTCGATGGAACGGGCGCGTCGATGGATCTGGAACGCGAAGTCCTCGACCATTTTGGGCTCGAGGCGCGGGCTGCCAGCACGCAGACCTACACGCGGAAACTCGATTATCTTTTGCTGAGCGGGCTCGCCGGTATCGGAACCTCGCTCTCGAAGTTCGCCGCCGATATCCGCATTTTGAGCGCTCCGCCGTTCGGCGAACTCGCCGAACCATTCGGGAGCGCGCAGGTCGGCAGCAGCGCGATGCCCTTCAAACGCAATCCGATTCTCTGCGAACGGATCGATTCGCTCGCGCGCCTCCTACCGGCGTACGCCGACGTTGCGTGGCAGAACGCGTCGACCAACTATCTCGAGCGCACCCTCGACGATAGCGCGAATCGACGCACGACGATTCCCGAGGCGCTGCTCTGCGTCGACGAGTTGCTCTCGCTCGCGCTACGGGTGGTCCGTGGGTTACGGATCGACGAACGGCGCATCGCACAGAACGTGCGCACCTACGGCCCGTTCGCCGGTACGGAGCGGGTGATGATGGAGGCGGCGCGCGTCGGCGGCGATCGCCAGGAATTGCACGAAACGCTGCGCGGGCGCGCGATGGAGGCGTGGGATGCGCTCGCGCGGGGCGAGGATAATCCGCTCGCCTCCTTGCTCGCCGGCGACCCGTCGTTAACCGCCTTGATCGATCCCGCCGAGATCCGTCGCTCGCTCGATCCGACGGGGCACGTCGGGCTCGCTGCGAAGCGCGCGCGCATGGTCGCCGAGCAGATCGCCGCGCTACCGAATTTTCCGCAACAACGCATCGTCGCCGAACTTCGGGCGGAGGAACAACGTGGATAAAGGGATCGAGATCGCACGCGGCAAGACGAAAGTTCTCTACGAAGTCCCAAGCTCTCCCGACCAGCTCGTCGTCGCGCAGGGCGATGCCATAACCGCCGGCGATGGTGCGCGGCGCGACGAGATTCCCGGCAAAGGTCGGCTCGCCGCTCAGACGACCTCCCGCGTCTTCCGGCTGCTCAATCTTTGCGGCCTGCCGACCCATTTTTTGAACGGCGGCGAAGATGACGACGACAACGAGATGCTGGTCCGTCGCTGTTCGATGATTCCGTTGGAGGTGGTCGTACGCGGCGTTGCAGCCGGTTCGTTCGCCCGTCGCCATACGGGTTTGCAACGCGGTTCGATCCTGGTACCGCGCGTGATGGAGTTTTTCTTCAAGGACGATGCCAACCACGATCCGTTGATTGCACCCGAAGAGATCGCCGCGCGCGGAATCGCTTCGCCGAATGAGATCGGTGCGATGAGTGAGATCGCCCGCCTGACCTTCGAGATTCTCGCTCATGCGTGGCGGCATCGCGACGTTTTGCTCGTCGATATGAAGGTGGAGTTCGGTCGCTTGATTGGCGGCGAGAACCAAGGGCAACTCGTCATCGCCGACGTCATCGATAACGATGCGTGGCGTATCTGGCGTCACGGGCACGAAGATCAAATGCTCGATAAGCAAATCTACCGCAATCTCGATCCCGTCGATGAGGCCGGGCTCGCGCGCGTCAAAGCGGCCTACGAACAGGTCGCCGATTACGTCGGCAACTTTCCGGCGATGCGCCCGGGCGTCGCGGCGATCTTCGTCGACGACGCGCAGATGGTCGATCGCGCGAACGAAGTCGCAGCGGCGCTCCATACCTTCGGTATTCCGACCGCACGACATCTCGCGAGCGTGACGGTGACGCCGGGCTACGTGCTGCAGATCGTCTCGCAGATCGAGGCGAGTTTCGCCCGGCCGATCTTCGTGGCGATCGGCGACCATACGCTGCGCGCCACCCTCGACGGAAGTGCGAGTTCTCCGGTGATCGATGGGAACGACGAGCCGCACCGCATCGCGCTCGCCTGCGCGAAGTTGCTGGCGATCGACGATTCGGCGATGTTCGGGCGCGTGATGCTCGCACAATCCAACGCGCGCTCCGAGATGCTGCGGGTCGATGCGCTCCTGCAACAACAGTTGCCGCCGGGAGCCGTCATTGCGTGATCTAGCCGTCGCCGAACTCGACGACGAAGCGTTGCGCGCCCGAGCCGGTGCACTCGGTCTGGCGCTGCGCGTCGACGAACTTCGCACTATCGCGCAGCGCCTAGGGCGCGCGCCGAGCCTGGTCGAGCTCTACGCCTTCGATGCCCAGTGGAGCGAGCATTGCTCCTATAAATCGAGTCGGGCGCTGCTCTCGCGGCTGCCGACCAACGGCGCCGACGTCGTGCTGGGGCCGGCAGAGGATGCCGGAATTCTCCACCTCGGCGTTCACGAAGGCGAACGATACGGTATCGTGATCGCTCACGAGTCGCACAATCACCCCTCGCAGGTCGTCCCCTTTGAAGGAGCGGCGACCGGTATCGGCGGCATCGTCCGCGACGTCCTCTGCATGGGCGCGGAGGTCGTCGCCGTCGCCGATCCGCTCCGCTTCGGGAACGTCGATCCCGCGCAGGCGCACCAGCGTGCCGTGGCGCGCGGCGTCGTCGATGGGATTGCGGCATACGGAAACGCGATCGGGGTTCCCAATCTTGCGGGCGATTGTTACTTCGATGCCGACTTCGACGATAACGTACTCGTCAACGTGGTGGCGCTCGGCCTGGTGAAAGAGTCGGAGATCGTGCATTCGCGCGTTCCCGCAGCGGGTGCCGATTACGTGTTGCTTCTCGTTGGGAAGGCGACCGATGCGAGCGGCTTTGGGGGCGCTTCGTTCTCGTCGGTCGCGCTCGACGCTCAGGAAGCGCAGAGCAATAAGGGTGCGGTTCAGGTCCCCGATCCATTCCTCAAAAACGTCATTATGCGCGCGAGTTATCGCGTCTTTTCGCTGCTCCGCGAACGCGCGATCGAGGTCGGCTTTAAAGACCTCGGCGCCGGCGGTATTATGGGATGTTCGGCGGAGTTGTGCAGCGCGGGCGGCTTCGGGGCCGAACTCGATCTCGATGCGGTGAACGTTGCCGTCGATCATCTGCTTCCCGAAGTGATCGCCGTCGGTGAGACGCAAGAGCGCTTGCTCTGGGCGCTTCCCGAAGAGATCGTCGACGAAGTCGAGCGCATCTATAACGAAGAATTCTCTCTGCCGCAGGTCGCCCAAAATGCGCGCGCCGTTCGCATCGGCCGCGCGACTACAGCGCAGCGCTACCAGTTGCGCCATCGTGGTGAGATCGTGATGGAGGTGCCGATCGATTTTCTTACCGGCACCGTGCGCGATACGCTGCCGGCGCAGAAGCCGGAGCCTCCGAGGGCGCTACGAGAGCGAGATATCGCCTGCGATCGCTCGCTCGACGATCTTTTGCACGAGACCCTCGCGCACCGCGATGTCTGCTCGCGCGCGCCGATCTACCGCCATTACGACGGTGTCGTGCGCGGACGCACGGTGATTCCGCGCGGCGAGGCCGATGCCGGCGTCCTCGCGCCGATCCGTGGATCTCGCTTAGCCTTTGCGTTGAGCGTCGACGGGAATCCCCGCATCGGGCGGATCGACCCGGAGCGCGCCGCCGAACACGCGGTCTACGAATCGATACGTAACGTTGTGGCGGTCGGGGCAGAACCGATCGGCCTGACCGATTGTCTCAATTATGGAAGCCCGCGCGACGAAGGCCAATACGGCGAACTCGTTGCCGGAATCGATGGCCTCGCACGCGCGGCGCGCGGCTTTGGGCTCGCCTACGTTTCGGGAAACGTGAGCCTCTATAATGCGGCGAGCGACGGGCACGCAATTCCCGCGTCGCCGATCGTTGCCTGTCTCGGACGACTCACCGACGTTTCGCAATGCGTGACGCTCGCGCTCAAGGAAGTAGGTTCGCGCCTCTATCTCGTCGGTGAGACGCAACGTGCGCTCGGCGGAAGCGTGCTCGCCGCAATCTTGAGGCTGCGCGATGAGGGAGTCCCCGAGATCGATACCGAGCGGATCGTCGCCGAGCATCGCTTCCTGCTCGCGGCGGCGCGCGCGGGTCTCCTGCGCAGCGCACACGACATCTCCGACGGAGGGCTTCTGGTGACGCTGGCGGAGATGAGTTTTGCTTGCTATCCGGCGCAGCGCGCCGCGATCGGTATCGAACTCGACGGCTTTGCGGGCTGGTCGAGCGTCGGTGGCTACGAATCGCTCTTCGGTGAGTGGGGCGGGCTCGTCGTCGAGGTAGCGCAGCGCGATCTCGAACGCTTCGAAGAGCTCGCCGGAACGCTGGAGAGCGTGCGCGAGATCGGCACGACGATCGCCGAGCCGCTGCTCGCGTTCGAGGATGAGGCGTGGGAGATCGCCGATCTCCACCGGAGCTGGTCGCGACCGCTCGAGGAACTCTACCCATGAAAGCGCGCATAGCGGTTCTGGTCTTTCCGGGAACCAACTCCGAAGCGGAGAGCTGCGACCTGCTCCTCGATTGTGGAGCCGATGCGCGTATCGTGCATTGGAGCGAGGCGGCGAGCCTCGCGTACTACGACGCATTCGTCTTGCCCGGAGGCTTTGCGTACGAAGACCGCATTCGCGCCGGGGCGATCGCCGCGCACGACGCGATGCTCGACGTGGTGATCGAAGGAGCGCAGGCCGGGAAACTCGTGATGGGCATCTGCAACGGCGCGCAAATTTTGTTAGAAGCGGGGCTCGCGCCGGGCACCGGAGAGATTCGTCGCCCGACGGCGGCCTTCACGCATAATGCACAGGAGCACTTCATCTGCGAACGCGTCCTCCTGCGGCGCAGCGTCGCAGCGGATCGCTGTGCGATCGCGGCCGCGCTCCCGGAGGAGGCGTTGATTCCGGCGTGGGCGGCGCATGGCCAGGGTAGGCTCGCTGCATCGCCCGCGCATCTCGACGAGCTCGAACGCGACGGCTACGTGGTCTTCCGGTACGCCGATATCCACGGTGCGACCGACGCACACCTCGCTCCGCAAGGCTCGGCGCTCGGCGCGGCGGCGTTGACGAATCGCGAAGGAAACGTCTTGGCGATCATGCCGCACCCCGAACGCGACGCGTGGAACTTCAACCATCTCGACCGCAGCGAGGGCGCCGATATCCTCGCGCCGTCGGGGGGCAGCGTGCTGTTCGAGAGTTTTGTAACGGCATTGGAGCGTATGTGATGGAGCAGCGCGCGTTCGCCGTCGAGCTCAAGATCCCCGATAACGAGGCCTATACGGCGATGCGGGCGCTCCAACGCTTGGGTATCGAGGTCGCGCGCGTGCAACGCGCCGACCTGCTCGTATTCACCGGCGACGAGAGTGAAGAAGGGCTACGCGAGCGCATCGAACGCGACGAGCGGCTCTTCAACCCCAATAAACATCGCCTCGAGCGACTCTCCGAGATGCGGCCGCGCGAAGGCGAGGTGTGGGTAGAGATGCTCGACGCACCGAGCTCGGTGCCGATGCGTCGACTCGTGAGCTGGCGACTCTTCGATCGCGCCGGAGAACCGCTCGGCGGCGACGAGCTCGATGCCGCCTGCCTGCGACTGCTTTGTAATCCCGCCATCGAAAGGGCGATCCGATGAACCGGCACTATACCATCGCGACCTTGGGCTCGCACTCCGCGCTACAGATTCTTAAGGGGGCTCGCGACGAGGGCTTCCGAACGCTGGCGATCACCAATCCACAGACGGAGCGGCTCTATCGTTCGTTCCGCTTTGTCGACGAGGTGATGGTTCTGCCCTCGTACTCGGCGTTCCCGACGCTCTTCGAAGAACTACAGTCGCGAAAGGCAATCGTCGTTCCGCACGGATCGTTCGTCGCCTATCTCTCGCCGGAAGAGCATAAGAAGATGACGATTCCGTACTTCGGAAATAAAGCCGTTCTCGATTGGGAGGCGAGCCGAGAACTGCAACGCGACTGGCTGACGCGTGCGGGGCTGCGCCTGCCGCGGCAGTTCAAGAGTGGTGCGGAGATCGATCGCCCGGTCATCGTGAAGCTCTATGGAGCGGCCGGCGGCAAGGGTTACATGTTTATACGCGATGCCGCAGATTTCGAAGAGCGGGCGGGATCGCTCAAGGCCCAATATACGATTCAAGAGTATATTATCGGCGTACCGCTCTACATTCACTATTTTTATTCGCCGCTCTCCGGCGAACTCGAAATCATGTCGATGGATCGCCGGTACGAGACGAACGTCGATTCGCTCGGCCGCATTCCGGCGGCGGCGCAAGAAGGGATGGACGTCGATCCGTCCTACGTGGTCGTCGGTAATTCGCCGGTGAGCCTACGCGAATCGATGCTCGCCGAAGCCTTGGAGATGGGCGACAACGTCATCCGCGTAAGCAAAGAGATCTGCGGCCCGAAGGGGCTCTTCGGGGCCTTTTGCATCGAAACGATCATTACGCCCGATATGCATTTTTATATCATGGAGATATCGGCTCGCATCGTTGCAGGGAGCAATCTCTTTATCGATGGCTCGCCGTATTCGTATCTCAATTACTCCGAGCCGATGTCGACCGGGCGACGCATCGCACGCGAAATTAAAAACGCACTGCTCACTTCGAATCTGCGTGCGGTGCTCGACGATTCGAGCGTCCTCTAGCCGATGGCACATTTCACCTCGGTCGAAGAGACGCTCCAAGGCTACGATCTCGGCGCCTTAACGATCTGTTCGATCGGAAGCCACTCGGCGCTCGAGGTCGCCGCAGGGGCCCGGATGCGTGGCTTTCGGAATCTGGTCGTTACCGCGAAGGGGCGCGAGCGCACCTATACCGAGCATTATCGCCGACGCGAATCGCCGATTCCGCGGGGATGCGTCGACGATGTCATCGAGCTCGACTCCTTCGCCGATCTGCTCGACGAGCGCGTGCAACGCGAGTTGCTCTCGCGCAACGTTATTTTCTGCGCGAATCGCTCCTTCGAAGTCTACCTGCATCAGCGCTTCAGCTACGATGAGATCGAACGGCGCATGCTCGTCCCGTTTTTCGGGAATCGCTATCTGCTCCGAGCCGAGGAGCGCGACGAAGCGGGCAATCAGTATGAGTTGTTGGCAAAGGCGGGGATTCGCCATCCCCGGCAATTCGCGTCGCCCGAAGAGATCGATTGCCTCGTCATGGTCAAGGCGCCGCACGCGCGGGTGCGCTTCGAACGGGCCTTCTTTCTCTGCGCGACCCCAGCGCAATATCGTGAAGTCAGCACCCGCCTTATCGCCGAAGGCATTCTCGACGAGAGCGGGCTCGCCGGCGCGGTGATCGAGGAGTTCGCGCTCGGTCCCTCGATCAATTTGAATTTCTTTTACTCGCCGATGCTTGGAGAATTGGAGCTCCTCGGGACCGATACGCGCCGACAGACCAATCTCGAGGGCTTTCGGAACGTTCCCCCATCGGTCTACGATCAATTGCGCGACGTGCCGATGCGGCTCGAAGAGGCGGGGCACATCGCCGCAACGCTCACGGAATCGACGCTGGAATCGGCGTTCGGGATGGGCGAGCGCTTCGTTGCAGCGGCACGCGATGCGCTGCCCCCCGGTACGATCGGGCCCTTTGCGCTGCAATGCGCCATCGTTGCGGGGCCGCCGAAAGCGTTTATCTGCTACGACGTCTCGCTCCGGATTCCGGGCTCCCCGGGGACGCGCTTCACGCCGTATTCGTCCTACCGTTGGGGGCGCGACGTCTCCGTCGGCGAGCGCATCGCGATGGAGATCGAGTTCGCGCGCGACGCCGGTCGTATGGCCGAGGTGCTAACATAACGCTATGAAGACCGTCGTCGTCCTCGATTTTGGAGCGCAGTATAGCCAACTCATCGCACGGCGCGTGCGCGAGGCAGGCTTCTATTGCGAAGTCGTTCCTTTCGATCGGCCGTGGGATCAGATTCTCGAGCTCGACCCCTCCGCGATCGTGCTCTCCGGTGGCCCCGAGAGCACCCTCGCCGCAGGCGCGCCCGCCTGCGACTCCGCGGTGCTGACGAGCGGACTGCCGATGCTGGGGATCTGTTACGGCATGCAGTTGCTCGCACGGCAGGTCGGTGCGGAGTTGGTCTCCGGCGGCGCACCCGAATATGGGCCGGCGACGTTACGCGTGCTCGACGGCTCGCATCCGCTGCTCGCAGGCGTGCCGGAGCAATCGCGCGTCTGGATGTCACACGGCGATTCGGTGCAGCGCCTTCCCGCAGATTTCACCGCGTTAGCGGCGACGCCGCGCTGTTCGATCGCTGCGATGGCGAGTACGAAGCGGCGGATGGTCGGCGTGCAATTTCATCCCGAGGTGGTGCATACCGAGTACGGCAAGAAGCTCATCGAGAACTTTTTGCACAACGTCGCCGGTATAACTCCCAACTGGGCGATGGAATCCTTTCTCGATCGGAGTATCGCCGATATTCGTGCGCGCGTCGGAACGCGCCGCGTGATCTGCGCGCTCTCCGGCGGCGTCGATTCAGCGGTCGCCGCGACGTTGGTCGCTCGCGCGATCGGCGAGCAGCTCACCTGTATTTTCGTCGACCACGGCCTGCTCCGGAAGAACGAAGCCCATGAGGTCCTCGCAGCGTTCCGCGACGTGCTCCATCTCAACGTCATTCACGTCGATGCATCGAAACGTTTTCTCGCAAAGCTCGCCGGCGTCGAAGATCCCGAACGTAAACGCATTCTCATCGGGCACGAATTCATCGCGATCTTCGAAGAAGAAGCGGCAAAATTACCCGACGTTGGGTTTCTCGTCCAGGGCACGCTCTATCCCGACGTGATCGAATCGAAGACTCCGCAGAGCAAAGCGGGGCACAAAATTAAATCGCATCACAACGTCGGCGGCCTCCCCGAACACATGAACTTCGAACTCGTCGAACCGCTCCGATCGCTCTTTAAGGACGAGGTGCGAGCGCTCGGCCGCGTGCTCGGCTTGCCCGAACATATCGTCGCACGGCAACCCTTTCCGGGGCCGGGGCTCGCGGTACGAATCATCGGTGCCGTCGATGAGGAGCGGCTGCAGATCGTACGCGAGGCCGATGCGATCGTGCGCGAGGAGATCGATCGTGCACCGTTGGAGCCGCATCCGTGGCAGTACTTCGCCGTGCTCACCCCGGTGAAATCGGTCGGAGTGATGGGCGACGGGCGCACCTACGCCAATCTCGTCGCGGTGCGCGCGATCGTGAGCGAGGATGGCATGACCGCCGACTGGGCCCGCTTGCCGCACGATCTGCTCGCTCGTATCTCGACGCGAATCGTGAACGAAGTGGCCGGCGTCAACCGTATCGCCTACGATATTACTTCGAAGCCTCCCGCAACGGTGGAGTGGGAGTAATGCGCGTCCTTCTCGTTGGGAACGGTGCGCGCGAAGACGCGCTCGGCTGGCGCATCGCGAGCTCGCCTTCATGCGAAGCGCTCTTTACGACGCCGGGGAATGCCGGCACCGCGCTTCACGGCACGAACTGGAGCCTTCCGGTTACCGACGCGAAGGGAATCGCGCAACGGGCGATCGAGGAGGGTATCGATCTCGTCGTGATCGGTCCCGAGACGGCGATCGCCGCCGGCGTCGCCGACCGCGCACGGGAACTCGGCCTCGCAGTATTCGGCCCGAATCGATCGATCGGACGGCTGGAGAGTTCGAAGAGTTTTGCCAAGCGCTTCATGGAGCGCAACGGCGTGCCGAGTGCGCGCTACGCGGTCGTACACGGCCTCGATCACGCGCGCAAAGTGCTCGCTTCGTGGGGCGAACGCGGTGTCGTCGTGAAAGCCGATGGACTGGCCGCCGGGAAAGGCGTCGTCGTAACCTCGGGGCCCGCCGAGGCGGAGGCGTTGCTCGCACGCTGGTACGGGGAACGGGCGATCCCCGGCGGCGGTAGCGATATCGTTCTCGAAGAACGGCTCGTGGGGCGCGAACTCTCGGTCTTTGCGCTCTGCGATGGGCGCGCGATGATGCCCTTCGTTGCCGCCTGCGATTACAAGCGTGCCGGCGACGGCGATACCGGTCCGAATACCGGCGGCATGGGAGCCTATTCTCCGCCGCACGGTTTTCCCGAGGACTCTATGGATATCGTACGCGAGCGCATCTTTGCGCCGACGTTACGCGGGTTGGCTGCAGAGAACGAACGCTTCGTCGGCGTCCTCTACGCCGGCCTCATGTGGTGTGCGGACGGCCCGAAAGTCATCGAGTTCAACGTCCGCTTCGGCGACCCGGAGACGCAGGTGCTGATGCCGCGCATCGGCGGTGATTTTGCGGCGCTCTTAAAATCCTGTGCCGACGGCGCGATCGATCTCTCGCTCGCTCGCGTGAACCCCGAGCCGTGCGTGGCTGTCGTTTTGGCAAGTTCGCGATATCCCACCGAAAATACGCCGATCGCCGATCTCCCCGCAGTGCTCCGATTACCGGAGGGAGTGCGTGCGTTCTGGGGCGGCTCGCAACTCGTCGAGGGCAGAGTGACGAGCCCAGGTGGGCGCGTCTTAACCGTCACGGCGGTCGGCACGACGCTTCACGATGCGCGCTCGCGCGCCTACGAAGGCGTGCGCGCGCTTCGCGAACAGTTCGGCGATGCGGAGCTCACCTTTCGCAGCGATATCGCGCAGTTCTAGGCGTCCGCCTTCAACCGTTGCCCGCGCTGCGATAGGCGACGAGCAGGTCGCGACGCGTCAGAATACCAATGAGCGTTTGGTTTTCACCTAACACGGGAAGTAACGGCGTATCGCTCTCAGCCATCAAGGCGGCCGCGCGGTCGAGGGTGTCGGTCGGTGCGAGCGAGCCGGGATGCAGGTGCAGAATCGACTGCAACGATTCGCTGCCGCGACCTTCGGCAACTGCTCGGGCGAGATCGAGCGCGGTGACGACGCCGACGAAGCGCGCGCCGTCGCAGACGGGGATCGCTAACTCATTCTCGTCGCGTTCGTCGTCGATCGCACTCGCGATCGCTTCGTCGACCTGTCCGATAACGGGCGGCTTTCGCGTATACGCGGCGACCGTAAGGCGGGTGAAGAAGCCGGGGTTCCGGGCCTTCTTCCAATCTATGCCGCGACGTAGGAGCTTCTGTTCGTAGACCGTCGCACCGAGCAGGCGGCGCCCGAGCAAAGAAGCGATAACGACGGTGACCATCAAGGGTAGAATGATCGTGTAGTCACTCGACATCTCGAAGACGATCATGATCGCGGTGATCGGTGCCTCTGCCGCGGCGGCAAAGAGCGCGGCCATCGCCACTAGCCCATATGCTGCGGCGGGGCCGGTCCAGAGCGGAAAGAGTCCATGGACGATCCGCCCGTAGCCGTCACCGAGAAAGGCGCCGATAAAGAGCGAGGGCGCGAAGACGCCGCCCGAACCACCGCTTCCAAGTGTCAACGAGGTCGCGAGCGGTTTCAGCGCGGCGAGGAGAAATGCGTGCGGTGCGGCGACATGTTCGTAGAGCACCTGTTGGATGGAGTTGTAGCCGACCCCAAAAATCTGCGGGAACCAGATGCCGATCGCTCCAACCCCGGCGAAGCCGATCGCGCCCTTCGACCATGCGGGTAACTGGAGTGCCTCGAAGCGATCTTCGACCGCATAGAGCAGCTTTACGAATCCCGTCGCCCAAACGGCCGCTAGAACACCGAGCACACCGTAGAGTAGCAATTCCCACGGCGAGACGAGTTGGAAACCCGCGGCGTTAAATGACGGATGGTTGCCGAGGAACGCGCGGCCGATCACCGCGGAGATCACCGAGGCGACCACGATCGCGGCGAACGAACGGGGTGCGAACTCGCCGAGGATAACTTCGGCGGCAAAAAAAACACCGCCGATCGGCGCGTTAAAGGTCGCTGAGATTCCTGCCGCCGCGCCGCAGGCGACGAGCGTGCGGACGACCGAGGCAGGGGCTTTGGTCACTTGGCCGATGACCGAGCCGATCGTCGAACCGATCTGCACGATCGGCCCCTCGCGTCCGCAGCTGCCGCCGAATCCGATCGAGGTCGCAGAGGCGATCGACTTGATGGCGATAATGCGTGGCCGCATGACACCGCCGCGAAGCGCGACCGATTCCATGACCTCCGGAACGCCGTGACCCTTGGCCTCCGGGGCAAAACGAACCGTGATATAGGCCGCGATTGCACCGCCGAGCGCGACGGTGAGGATAAGGCCGAGAACGCCGAGGTGGCTCTTGAAGATTGGTAACAGGCGTCCGAACGCCAGCCAGCCAGCTCCCGCGATCATCTGGCGAAAGAGAACCGCTCCGAGCCCACCGCCGATACCGACAACGACTGCCGCGGCGATCATAAAGGCGCTCTGAGAGACGGTAAAGCGCCCGAGCCGTAAGACGTACCCGGCTCCTTTAGGCTCGAAAGCGAACTGCACGTGCGGAGCTTCGTCATGTCGAAACGGCAGTACTGCCGAATGCGACGAAGGGCGCATCGGCAGGGCGGAGTCGCCCTGAAGGGAACCTAAACGCCTCGATGAGCGATTATAGAGAGCGATGAACTACCAGTTACAACCGCCGCGCCCGTATGGCGCCACGGCCTCGTCATCGACGCTGCTCGGCCAAGTGCTCGGTATTACCGGGCTCGGCCTCTGCATTACCGCACTCGCCGCCTATCTCTTCCGCGATATGGCGCCCAGCTTTCTCTCCTTTGGGGCGCTAATCGCTGGTTTTCTCTTGCTCTTCGCTATCCAGCGCATGAGGGCGAACGAACCCGTTGCGTTGTTGTTGTTCTATACGTTTACGTTTCTTGAAGGCATCGGGATCGCGCCGACGATCGCGTACTACGCGCATGTCGACGGGCCGAGTATCGTTGTGAACGCCGCACTCACGACCGGCTTGGGGATGCTCGGGCTCGGCGCAGTCGTCTACGCGACGACCTTCGATTTTCGCCGATTATACGGCGTGCTGATGATGGCGCTGATGGCGATTATTCTTATCAGCATCGTCTCGCTCTTCATTCACTTCGTTTCGCCGACCGCGATCTCGTGGGTGATTCTCTTCATCTTCGCCGGCCTGACACTCGCCGATTTCGCGCGCATTCGCGCCGGAGGAGGGGGTTCGAGCGCGGTTATGCTGGCGGTGAGTATCTATCTCGACGCGATCAATATTTTTCTCGCGTTGCTGCAAATCTTCGGCGGCCGCCGCTCGAACGATTAGCGACCGAAAGTGTGCGGGATCGTCGGTCTCTTCGCCCCCGGTCGTGATGCGGCGCGGCTCGCCTATTTCGGTCTCTACGCGCTCCAACATCGCGGGCAGGAATCGGCCGGGATCGCCGCCGGCGACGGCGGCACGCTGCGCTCGCATAAGGAGATGGGGCTCCTCGGAGCGATCTTCGACGAAGAGATTCTCGCTCAATTAAGCGGCTATCTTGCAGTCGGGCACACTCGCTATTCGACGACGGGCTCATCGGTCGTCGTCAACGCACAGCCCCTGCTCGAACGCACCGATATCGGCGAGTTTGCCCTAGCGCATAACGGCAACCTGACCAACACCGACGAACTGCGCGCCGCCCTCCCGGCGGGAACGATCATGCAGGCCTCTTCGGATACCGAAGTCCTCGCGAAACTCATCGTCGAGGGCTCGGGAACGATGATCGAACGGATCGAAGCGGCGATGCAAAAAGCGCGCGGCGCCTATTCGATCGTCCTCTGTTCGGAGAGCGAACTTTTTGCGTTTCGCGATCCTTGGGGCGTGCGACCGCTCTGCTTAGGAACCTTCGACGACGGCGGCTACGTTGTCGCCAGCGAATCGTGCGCGCTCGCAACCGTCGGGGCTCGCTATCTTCGCGAGGTCGAGGCGGGTGAGGTGTTGCACGTCACGCGCGACGGTCTCACCTCGCATCACGTCCACGTGCGCGACGAGTTTCCCGCGCTCTGTATGTTCGAATATATCTATTTCGCGCGCCCCGATTCCAAACTCGACAATCGTTCGATCTATGTGGCGCGGCACGAAATGGGGCGTCAACTCGCGCGCGAGCATCCCGTCGAGGCCGACTGCGTGATGGCGGTTCCCGATTCCGCCGTTCCCGGCGGCATCGGCTATGCTACCGAGAGCGGGCTGCCGTATATCGAAGGACTGATTAAAAATCGCTACATCGGGCGAACGTTTATTAGCCCCGACCAATCGATGCGTTCGCGCGGGGTACATTTAAAATTCAATCCGGTCGTCGAGAATTTGCTCGGCCAACGCGTGGTGGTGGTCGACGACTCGATCGTCCGGGGAACGACGACGCCGCGCATCGTGGCGCTCTTGCGCGAGGCGGGAGCGCGCGAGGTGCATTTACGGATCACCTCGCCGCCGATACTCCACCCCTGTTATCTCGGCGTCGATATGGCCAGCTACGACGAACTCATCGCCGCGAATTATAGCGTCGACGAGATTTGCGCGAAGACCGGCGCCGATTCGCTCGGCTATCTTTCGTTAGATGGATTGATCGCGTCGACCGGGCGCAAGCGCGAAGAGATGTGTCTGGGATGCCTCACCGGCGTCTACCCGACCGAGCCCGCGGTGCACGAACGCGGGCCGCACGCACTGACGCGCTCCTAGCGGAGCCGGTACGCGCGGCGAGGCTAACGCTCGGGCTGAAGGTTGCGCGCGATCGAACTCGGCGCCGGGATCTTTATGCGATCGGCAAGGCGGAGGAAGGCGAGAAATCGCACGTTGAGCCAGGTCGGGTCGAATTCGAACCATCGCAGGCCGTGGCGCGCTGAGAATGGGAAGGCGTGATGGTTGTTGTGCCAGCCTTCGCCCCACGAGAGGAGCGCGACCCACCAGCAGTTGGTCGAGAGATCCTTCGTGTGGTAGGTACGATAGCCTAAGGAGTGTGCGGCGCTATTGACGAGCCACGTGGTGTGATAGCCGAGCACGAGGCGAACGAAGATTCCCCAGACGACCCAGGTCCATCCGCCGAGTGCAAAGAGAAGAAGCGCGAGCGCGATTTGCATGTAGATGTGCGAGCGTTCGAGGAAGCGGTAGAAACGACTATCGCAGAGGTCGGGCGCGAAGCGCCGAATCTCCGCTTCGGTGGGGATCGCTTCGTTTTGCTTGTAAATCCAGCGAATATGCGCCCAGCGAAATCCACGATCCATGCCGTGCGGATCGTTCGCGGTATCGGCGTTGGCGTGATGTTTGCGATGCGTTGCAACCCAGCGAATGGGGTCGCCCTGCAGCGCAAGAGCCCCGAAGATCGCCAAGACGTATTCGAGCGGCTTGCGTAAGCGCAATCCACGATGCGTGAGCGTCCGGTGGTAGAAGAGGGTGACGCCGAGCGCGCCGGTGGCGTAGGCGATAATCGCGGCCACCACGAGTGCGCTCCACTGGAACGCACCCGGGATGAAGACCGCGAGCGCGCCGATATGAATCGCTGCGAGACCGAAGCGATTCACGCGGCGCCGAGCGAGGTCGGTCACATTGGCCTAACGGTAGCTGGGGCGCGACGCGAAGCAGTCGCGGCAGTATACCGGCTTGTCGCCACGCGGTTGGAATGGGACTTCAGCGACGCCGCCGCACTGGCTGCAGGTCGCTTTGAACATTTCGCGGCGTGCGCCGCCGCCGCCGCCGCTTCCACCGCGGCCGCCGCTCGCTTTACGGGCGGCGCGACAGTCGGCACAACGGCTCGGCTTATTCGTGAAGCCCTTGCTCGCGTAGAACTGCTGTTCGTTTGCGGTAAAGGTAAAGGTGCGTCCGCAATCGACGCAGGTGAGCATTTCATCGGTGTACATTCGAGACATCTCCTTGGATGCGATGCGCGTTTGCTTCGCATGGGGGTGGGTAGATCCGCAAGAGCGAGTAGCAGCTGCTCCCGAGGCCAAAGAGCCCCAGCACGGTGCCGAAGATGTATTCTTCAAACCCGGCAGGTGACCGTAGGCGGTTGCTTCCACGGAGCTCCCCCCAATGCCCGCTTTTTCTCGCATCGATTTTCGATACCGTATCGTTCTATTGGGGAAGGTAGAGGAATTCTCATGGGGCGTCGGCAACGCACCGGGGCGGCGTGGCCGCAGGTGATGGCGGGGAATACGGACGTCCTCCGCTTTAGTGTTCGGTATAAGGAGATTTCGTGACGCAGGTCGATCGAGCGATCCACGCCGCCGTCGAGGCGAGAGACGAGCATACCGCCGTTCACGGCCTCCAGGTGGCGCGCCTTGCCGAAGAGCTGGGGTGCGCGCTCGCGCTCGATAGCGATGAGATCGATGGGCTGCGTGAGTCCGCCCATATCCACGATGTTGGGAAAATCGGCATCCCCGACCACATTCTGCTCAAGCCGGCTCCATTGACGTCGCACGAGTGGGAGATCATGAAGGACCACAGCGTTCTCGGCGCACGGATCATCGCCGCTCAATCCTCGCCGCATTGGAAAGGGACGCACGCCTCGGAAAAAATCGTGACGGCGGTGCGCCATCACCACGAACGATTCGATGGGAAGGGCTATCCCGATGCGCTTGCGGGCGATGCGATTCCGCTCTGGTCGCGAATCATCCTGATCGCCGACTGCTACGATGCGCTGACCGAAACGCGTGCGTATCGCCCCCCATTAACGCATGACGCTGCGGTGGAACTTATGGCTGACGAGCGTGGACGCGTCAGCGACCCCGAGCTTTTCGATCTGTTCGTGCGGACGATCGAGCGAAGCCCCTGGAGAGCGACCGGAGCGAATCGCAGATCGTAGGCCGAAAAGCGATACTTATCGCTCGGGGAAGCGCTGCTCGCGTACCTCGCGCGCATACTCGGCAAGGGCGTGCGTCGCAGCGGACCCTAATTCGGCGAAGCGCTTTGCAAAGGGCGGCGACTGCGAATAGATTCCCAGCACGTCGTGGAGGACGAGGACCTGCGCGTCGCAGTGCGGCCCCGCACCGATGCCGACCGTCGGGATCGCAATCGAGGCGGTAATCTCTTCGGCGATCTCGCTATCGACCACTTCGAGCACGATCGCATATGCGCCGGCGGCTTCGACTTTTTTTGCTTGCTCTAATAAGCGTTCGCGATTCGCACGTTTCTTATACCCGGGGCCGAGCCCCGCCGTCTGCGGCATCACGCCGATATGTCCCATCACCGGAATTCCCGTCGCGGCGATCGCGGCGATGCGGTCGGCCTCCATTCCGCCGCCCTCGAGTTTTACGCTGCATGCGCCGCCCTCTTTTACCAAGCGAATGGCGTTGCGCACTGCATCTTCGTCGCTGACGTGATAGGAGCCGAAGGGCATATCGACGACGATGTGCGCGCGTGTCGTGCCGCGTACGACGGCCTGTGCGTGATGGATCATCACCTCGACCGTAATCGGGGTCGTTTCATCGTACCCCAAGACGACGTTTGCGAGGCTATCACCGACGAGAAGAATATCGATCCCCGCCGCTTCGGCGAAGCCTGCAAAGGGCGCGTCGTACGCGGTGACGATCGGAAAGGGCGTGCCCTTCCGGCGCCGGACCGCACCCGCCGTGATGCGGCGTACCGCGCGCCCGTGCGCGGGCTCGTAGGGGCGCGCCTGATCGCTCGCGCCGTGCGCGGACATCGCTATCCTGCGATCTTCTCGGCGAGATGGACGAAAGCGCGTACGGGCGTTCCCGTGGGGCCCTTCGCCGACCACGCCGTCGCGCCGTCGACGTACGCCGTACCGGCGACATCGAGGTGGATCCACGGCGTCTTTTCGACGAAGACTTTTAAGAACGCCGCTGCGGTCAGCGTGCCGGCAGGGCGCCCGCCGGTGTTTTTGAGATCGGCGATATCGCTCTTCATCGCATTGCTGTAGTCGTCGTAGAGCGGCATGCGCCAGTACCGTTCGCCGCAATCCTTCGCTGCATCGAGAAAGAGCGTAGCAAACGCATCGTCATTACTCACTGCGGCGCTCGCGGCATGTCCGAGTGCGATGACGCAGGCACCGGTGAGCGTTGCGGCATCGACGATCTGCGTCGCTTTGAGCGAGCGGGCATAGACCAGCGCATCGGCGAGGACGAGCCGGCCTTCGGCATCGGTGTTGATGACTTCGATCGTCGTGCCGTTGCTCGCACGGACGACATCGCCGGGCTTCGTGGCCTTCCCACCCGGCATATTTTCAGTTGCGGGAACGATGCCGACGACGTTGAGTTTCGGTTTGAGTGCGGCGATCGCTCCCATTGCAGCGATCACGCCGGCGCCGCCGGACATATCGTATTTCATCTCTTCCATCTTCTCGGGGGGCTTGAGCGAGATGCCGCCGGTATCGAAGGTGATGCCTTTCCCGACGAGTGCGAGCAATTGCTCGCTACCGGGCGCACCACGGTAATGCATGACGATGAAGGCGGGCGGCTGCGCGCTGCCCTGCGCGACGGAGAGGAAGGAGCCCATCTTATTCTTCGCGGCCCAGGCGGCATCGTGGACTTCAATCTCCATGCCGTGCGCCTTGGCGACCGCTCTCGCTTCGGCGGCGAGATGCGTCGGCGTCATATCGTTCGCCGGCGTCAGCGCCAAGCGACGCGCAAGATTGACCGCTTCGCCGATGGCGACGCCGCGCTTCAGCCCGCGGCCGATCGCTTCGGCATTGAATCCGTGAGAGAGGAGGAGAACCTCGCCGACGGCGATCGCGCGTTCGGGAGCGCTCTGGTAGGTCGTCGTCTCGAAGCTGCCGGCGATCGCTCCTTCGGCGGCAAACGAGGCGCAGCGCTCTTCGTCGCCGGCGGCCTGCTGCGGAAATGCGATTGCGAGTTTGGTCGCGCCACGTTTGCCGAGCGCGCGGACCGCGCTCCCTGCGACTTTTGCGAGTGCCGATGGGCTAAAGGTTGCGGCATCGCCGAGGCCGACGAGCAAGACGCGTTTGAAGGGGTGCGCCGCCGCGTGCAACAGCGTGCTCTCGCCGATCTTTCCCTTGAACTCACCCGAGGCGAGAATATCGGCGATCGCTCCGCCGAGGAGGGTATCGAGCTCTTTTGCGACGCCCGAGAGCGGGCTCTCCGAGGGAATCGGCACGGCAATCGCGCATGGCAGCGAACCGAGAGCATCAGATGATTGAAGAACGTGCATGGTCAACCTTTCCCGTGGGTGAAGAAGGCGAGGTGAAAACGCCTTCCGTTGAACCCAACTTTCCGTCGTCGGGCTGCGATGCCCTTGCGGGGCTCCGCCGATGAGCGAGAGCAAGGATGCCTACGCGCTCGCGGGCGTCGATATCGCCGCTGGGAACGCTGCGGTCGCTCAGTACCGCGAGGTCCTCGGGCGCTGGCAGCACCCCGACCAACTCGATGCGATCGGTGGTTTCGGCGGCCTCTTTGCGATGCCGGGGGACGCGGCGCGCGCGTTGGTCGCGTCGACCGACGGGGTCGGCACCAAAATACTCATCGCCGCCGAGTTGCAGCGCTACGATGGGGTCGGGCGCGATCTCGTCAACCACTGCGTGAACGATATTCTCGTCGTGAACGCATCGCCGCTCTTCTTTCTCGATTACTATGCGGTCGGGAAACTCGACCCCGAGATCGCGGCGGCGGTCGTAAGCGGTTGTGCGAACGCCTGTCGCGCGCATGGCTGTGCCTTACTCGGAGGCGAGACCGCCGAGATGCCGGGGCTCTACGCACCGGGGCATTTCGATCTCGCCGGTACGATCGTCGGCGTCGTCGATCGTGCTGCGGTTCCCAACCCTGCAAGCGTCGAGCCCGGCGACGCCGTGATCGGCCTCCCCGCCGTCGGCTTGCATACCAATGGGTACTCGCTCGCGCGCGCACTCATTCCGAGCGATCAATGGCTGCAACCGTTCGGTGACGCGACCTACGCCGATGCGTTACTCGCCGAGCACCCGTCGTATTACGAGGCCGTGCGCGCGATTCAAAAAGTCGCATCGGTAAAGGTGATGGCACACATTACCGGCGGTGGACTGCTGGAAAATCTTCCGCGCACGTTGCGCCCCGAGGTAAAAGCCGTCCTCGAGCAATCGCGTTGGTCGGTCCCCGCGATTCAACAGGTCTTGGTCGATCGCGGTGGGCTCACGCACGAAGAGCGGTATCGTACGCTGAACATGGGCATCGGCTATACGTTGGTCGTGCCGGTTGACGATGCGGCGCGCGCCGTCGCCGCCGTGCCCGGAGCGAGAACGATCGGTTGGATCGAAGCGCGCATCGGAGAAGAAGCGCAAGTGGTGATTCACCCGGCGCGCAGCACCGATTGAGAGCGCTCGCCAATCTCGTCGTCGATCTTCGTAGCGATACGTTCGACGGAGAGCGTGCCGCCGAAGCACGGCGGCGATTGGAGGCCCGAGGCCTGCAGATCGAAGAACGAGAGCGCGACGATGCGCTCTGCGCGTGGATCGATGTCGCCTTCGGCGGGGGATGGAGCGGCGAGGCGTATCGCTCGAAGAATCTCGTGCTCTCGCGGGGCGGGCAAAGATGCGCGTTTCTCTCGCTCGCCGCACGGGAGTTACGCTACGCTTGGTTACGCAACGAGGGAGCGCGCTCCGGCACCGGTATTTTCGGCCCGATCGGCGTTGCCGCCGAATCGCGCAGCGGAGGGATTGGTGCCGACCTCGCGCGCGTAGGATGTGCGCGACTGCGCGAACTCGGCTACGAACGCGCGCTGATTCCGGCGGTCGGCGGGCCGCAACTCGAGCGCTTTTACGAGCGTGTGCTCGGCGCGCGCGTTGTCGAACGCATCGACCCTATGCGGTGGTGGGAACCCCGCGCGCGCGTCGTTGCAATGGCGTCGGGAAACGGGAGCAATTTGCAGGCGTTGCTCGATGCGATCTCGCGTAACGAGTTGCCGATCGACCTCGCGGCGGTGGTGGTGAATCGTGGCGATGCGGGCGCCGCGGAGCGCGCTCGCGCGGCGGGCGTGCGACACGTCGAACAAACGATATGGCTCCGCGCTTCGGAATCGCGGGCGAGCTACGACGCGCGGTTATTGGCGAGCGTCGATCGCTTGGAACCCGAAGGTGTGGTGTTGCTCGGTTGGATGCATCTGCTCGATGCAAAATTTGTCGCGCGCTTTCCCGAACTCCTCAATCTGCATCCCGCCTATCTGCCGCACGATCCGCGCGCCGATTCAGTGACGCTGCCCGATGGGAGTTCGATTCCGGCCTTTCGCGGCGCGCACGCGATTCGCGATGCGCTCGCGGCGGGCAGTGCCTGGGTCGGCGCGAGCGTGCACCGCGTGAGCGCGGATACCGACCGCGGCGAGGTGCTGCTTCGGCGCCCGCTCGTCTCCGAGGGACGCAGCGAGAGCGAACTTGCCGATGCGTTACGTCCGATCGAACACCGCATTACGGTGGAGGCGATGCGGCTCTGGTGTTTCATGCGCGAGCGCATTGGCGTGGTGTAGCGAGCGGCGGAGCCGCTGCGCGAGAATATGTTCTTAATGTAGAGGTGCCCCAACCCCCGAGAAGAGGCGCCACTCGCAGGGATCTGCGGTTAATTTTTTTGCCAGTGCTTTTTCAACGGGAGAATGTGTGAAATATCAAAAACTACGAGCGACGCTTTCAGAAAAAAAGTAGGACCGCCTTAGCAACTGTGCTCGGATTTTTCTTCGTGTGCGAAGGTTGCAGTGGAGGCGGAATCCTCAATAGCATTCCGGCAACCCCTCCGCCAAACTTAGTGGCAAGTTAAGCTATACCAGACCTGTTCAAGTGGCCTGGCATCGGTTTCGCGGACACCATGAAAGGCCTCAAGGGGAGGCCGGAAAGAATGGTCTCCCATGGCAGAGCAAAGGCGGAAATTCCCACGTGAGTTCAAGGTCGAGGCGGTACGCCGCGTCATCGATAGTGGCGAGACCACAACCGAGGTGGCGAGGCGATCGTTTTCGAGTGCATCGAAATCTGGTACAATCGGCAACGTCGGCACTCGACGCTCGGATACGTCAGCCCCGAGCAGTTCGAGAAGAATCAGGCTGCGTAAACTTCGCGTCTACGAAATCGAGGCCACTCCAACTTGACCTTGCATAAGAGCGACGGCAACGTAATGGTTTTCTTTCGCCGCAGTGGTGTCTATACTGATTATGGTGGTCGAAGAGTGCCGATTTACGAAAAAACGAGCCTATTCAATAGTAAAGTTGCTATCAATGCCAACGAAGCGTTGTCTCCGTTAAGTGATCGCGCTACGGTCGTCAACCTCGATATTTATCGTAGGACGTTAACGAGCGCGCTCCGTGAGGTCCCGTTTGGTGCTGCCACTCCCGAAAATCTTGCAATACGTAGCTTGCTCGCGAGACACGGGTATGTATCTACCGCTCAAGTTGTCAATTATGAACGAGCTCTATTTCAGGCCCCCCACGCCCTTTATGAGCGGGACGCGCTGGAGGACGAAGCCCGAAGCGGAGGCATCCATTTTTAATAGGTGTTATCGTAAAACGGGAGGAGGAGCGGGGGCCGCGCTTCTCCTCATGTCGCTCGTTGGTTGCTCGCACTTCGACTCGCCTCCGGTCAACATTTCTCCCTGTACGAGGACGGTACACACGCCTACGCGCGTGCTGTATCGGTTCACGCTTACAAATCATTCGCACCAAACCGTGGTGGAGACAGATGTGGCTTTCGGCCGTCGCGACTTGCATCCACCTCAATCTTTATCCGAAATGAGTAGGCGGCAGTTTGCTGGTTACATATCGCACCTGGGGTCCTTTATCTATCGTACGCCGCTCGCCGCCGGACGTTCTGTTACCCTAGAGCTTACACCGAACCCCTTTTATCAGTGGGGAAACGATACCCTATCTCACGCAAAGACGACAGACGTGCCGTGCCTAGTTTATGGCGTCAAGTTTGTCGATCCAGCGCATTCGTGGGGAGTTTTTGTAGCGCGTTCAGGGAGTAGCGGTGTACTCCCATCGGAATTTTTAGTGCATAAACAATGGAAAGGGAACCCCTGAGAAGTCTGATATAACAAGGTCTATGCTTTTTGTTTCACGTAGTGGGCTAGGTCCTGAATCGGGAGCCAAGGATATCTGTGGAGTCCCGGCCTAAACGGCCATGAAGGAGATCCCAGATGCGCAAAAGTCGCTTCACCGAAGCGCAGATCATCGCCATCGTTCGCGAGTACGACGGCGGAAATTCCGTCGACGAACTCTCCCGTAGGAACGGCGTTTACGCCAACACGATCCGGTTGTGGAAGTCGAAATATGCCGGCATAGATGTTGCGGACGTCGCGCGGTTGAAAGATCTCGAGGCCGAGAACGCCCAGATGCACCGGATTATCGCCAGACTGACGCTCAAAGTCGACGCCAGGGAGAATCTCATTCGAAAAACGCCTGGGGCCCTCACAGCGACGGGAAGCGGTCAGAGCATTGCAACGAAATGCACCGAGCCAACGTGAGGCATGCACGATCATGCGAACGCGTCGGCGATCGCCCAACGAGCCAGTTGGGCGCAGGGCTGCGGAGGAGGCCTCACCCTCGTTCCGGCTGTAAGCGGCTCTCAGCGATCTACCAACGTGTTGCCGGCGGCGGCGATCCGTACATGAACTATAAACGCTTCCGGCGGCTCTATCGGCTTGCAAAACTGCAGATAGCGCGGCGCCGCAGTCGCGGCCGGGCAAAGTACGAGCGCGGAGCGCCTCTTCGTCGGGCGGAACAGGACCGGCTTCTCCACGGGCGTGTATTTCGCTCCGGAACGTTGCTCGATGAGCGAAGCCGCTACGCATTGGCCGTCGACCCGGCATTTTCGTATCCGAGCGCGTCGGTTGTGCGGACGATCGATGAGGCAGCACGCGAGCATGGCTATCCGAAATCCTTGCGCATTGTCAACTGCCCCGAGTTCATCGCCTCTGCGCTCGAAACGTGGGCGCACGGGCATGCCGTCGAGCCGCTGTTCATCCAGCCTGGTAAGCCAACCGAAAACGCATTCATCGAGTCATTCAACTCCCGCGTTCGCGATGAACTGCTTATGCCAAATCGATTTTGGACGATCTTCGAGGCACGTGTGGCAGCAGAAGAGCGGCGCCGATCGTACAACGCCGGTCACCCGCATAGCGCACTCGATCGGATGACGCCCGAGGATTTCTATCACGCTTCGAAAATACGCCCGCTCCACAAAAATCACTGGCCGCATGACGGGGCCTAGCCCCGTGTATGGAGATGCCGGCCCAACGAAGGGGTACGTCGTCTACGATCCCGTTCATCGGATCGCGTTTTACGAGCAGGGGTGCTGCTCGTGGGAAGATTTGGTCGCCGCAGCCGATACGCCCGCTCCGCCCAAACCAGTCGTCATGCGCGATCTGCAAAACCTCACAACAATGCGCGGGGTTCGACTCGGGCAAACGGTACGTCAGGTTGAACGGATATATGGAGCGGCGACGCTTTTGGCGGTGCATGGCCACCCGCACGTGGAGTTCCTTGCCTACACCACGTGGCCGCCATATATCCATGCGGGGCACTATCCCCCTCATTGGCGCGATCCTTGCGGGCAATTCGAGAACTTCTACTTTCGGCAAGGGCGATTGATGCTGATTCAACTAAGCAATGGATGCTGAGAGCGAACTGCGTCCAATAAGTTTTGAGCTCCTGAAACCCGAATTCTCGCCGTTGGTAGAGTTCGCGGTGAATTTCGCCATTAGGGGCGAGCGTCCGCGCCTGGAACCGGAGATTCTCTGCGAAACTCAACAGCGACGCACGCCTTTCGACTTCAGGCACTCGGTAGCGTCGTAGAGGAGAGCTCTCAACGAGCACGCGAGAGATGGGCCGGCGCGGGACCAAGAGCACCCGCAAGCGCGATGGTGTTTGTCGCCAAAAACTTCGCGAGCGCTGCGTCCTCGGCGAGGAATGCATCGTGGCCGTGATCGCTTTGGAACTCGATATAGCGCGCATCGATTCCCGCACAGGCAATGCGTTCGGCCGAATCACGGACTTCTCGCGCCGGGAAGAGCGTGTCCGAGGAGATGCCCACAAACGTGAGTGGCGGCGTCCTTTCTGGCCAACGTGCGTCGCGAAGATCAAACGAATCCATCGCATGCGTGAGCGTTGCATAGGTTGTGGCGTCGATGCGTTCGAGGATACGCGCCGCCTGGAGATCGAGAAACCCCTCGACGTCGAAGCGCCGCTCTCCGTTGCGGTCCGGGCGGCGACCGTGCCGTCGCGAGAGCAGGGCATTGCTTTTGTACGAAAGCATGGCGATCTTGCGGGCCAATCCGAGCCCGGCGATGGGATCGAGCGCGAGTGCATCGCGTTGAATCGTATTGAACGCGATCGCGGTCGTCCCGGTGCGATCCGGCGCGCCGATTACGATGGCGCGGCCGATGCGCTCGGGAGCGTCGTGCGCCCACTGGAGCGCCTGCATGCCACCCATCGATCCGCCGATCGCGAGATCGATGCGCTCGATGTCGAGGATATCGAGCGCACGCCGTTGCGCGCGCACGCTATCGGCGATGGTGATGCGCTCGCGCGTCTGCGTCGATCCGTAACAGGAGCCGAGCATATTGATGCCGACGATGCAGTGCTCGCGGGGATCGAGGAGTGCGCCCTCGCCGACGATTCCCGGCCACCATGCTGCGGCGCGATGATCGCCGGTGAGCGCGTGGAGAACGAGCGCGACGCGCCCGCAGTTCGGATCGCCGTAGATCGCGACGCGCTGCTCGACG